>Ga0209748_1000133_pt1 | contig 45708 bp, 44 predicted proteins | sample BarGraIncu00421A_FD_185490 | JGI IMG/M metagenome (GOLD analysis project Ga0209748, IMG submission 185490) | Arctic peat soil microbial communities from Barrow, Alaska - Barrow Graham LP Incubations 004-21A (SPAdes) (version 2) | ecosystem: Environmental > Terrestrial > Soil > Wetlands > Peat... | reverse complement strand
CTACCCGGTCCCTCCGGGGCTCCTCGCCGAGTATCCGCTGCTCGTGGAGACGCCATCGAGCGATCCCGAGCAGCGCACCGAGTGGAACGTCCGGGACAGCGACGCCACGCTCATCCTGACCTGCGGGGACCCGACGGCACTCTCGCCAGGCACCCGCCACACGGCCGGTGTCGCGGAGCGATCGGGGAAGTCCTGCCTGTTGCTTTCCGCCCTCGACGACGCGGATCGGCGGACCCTGGCAGCCTTCGTGGCGGCGCTGGGTGAGCAGCCGATCGATCTCAACATCGCGGGGCCGCGCGAGAGCCAGCGTCCCGGCGTCTACGTGAGAGCGAAGGACTTCCTCATGGACGCGCTGCGCCCCTGACCGGCGCCCGCGGCGTCTTGTCGGCGCCCGTCCGCCCCGCCTGACCCGCTTCCGGTCGGCGGTTCGCCGCGCGCGGCCGTGGGGATACTCAGGTGAGCGACCGCCGATGCACGAAGCGAGGTGTCACATGACCGAGGAACGACCGTTCGCCGAGTCCCTGGACTGCGTGGGCCTGTACTGCCCGGAGCCGCTGTTCCAGACGCGCGCGGCGATGGACGGGCTGGGAATGGGAGATGTTCTGGAGGTGCTCGCCGACGACCCGGCGGCCGAAGAGGACCTCGTGCGGTTCGCCAAGCGGACTGGCCACGAGGTCGTGTCGATCGAAGACCTGGGTACCTACAAACGGTTCCTGATCCGCAAGGGACGCTAGGAGGCAGTGGGATGAAAGACGAGAACGCGATCCTCTACGTACAGACGAGCAATGCCCCCGAACGGCAGTACTCGCCGCTGGTGCTCGCTCAGGCTGCGAAGTCGATGGACCTCAGCCCGACGGTCTACTTCCTCGGGATGGGTCTGCTGATGCTGTTGCCGGGCGAGGCGGAGAAGGTCCAGATGGGCTCGTTCCCGAGCGTGCGTGAGATGCTCGACAAGACGATGGCGATGGGGATCCCGATCCTCGTCTGCGAGGCTTCGAAGCAGATGCTCGGTTGGGACACCGTGGAGCTGATCGACGGTGTGAAGATCGTGGGAGCCGCGACGCTGAACGACCTCGCGCTGGATTCCGGCGCGACCATGTGGTTCTAGCGATGAGCCGCGAGGTCTACCTGGACTACCAGTCCGCGAAGCCTGTGGATCCCCGCGTCGTGGAGGCGATGCTCCCGTACTTCACGGAGCGCTTCGGCAACCCCGCCTCTCTGCACACCGTGGGCGACCGGGCGACAGCGGCGCTGGAGGAGAGCCGTGCGGGAGTCGCCGCGTTCATCGGCGCGCAGCCCGACGAGGTCATCTTCACCTCGGGCGCGACGGAGTCGAACAACCTTGCCATGATCGGGTTCGCCAACCGCGCCAAGCGCGAGGGCGCTCACGTGATCATCTCCGAGGTCGAGCACATCTCGCTCCACAACATCGGCAAGTTCCTCGAGAAGTCGGGCTTCCGTGTCACGAAGGTCCCTCCCGACCAGTTCGGGCGCATCGATCCCGACAAGATCCGCTCCCGGGTCACCGATGACACGGTCCTCGTGTCCGTCGGATGGGCGAGCAATGAGATCGGCACGATCCAGCCCATCCCGCGGATCGCCGAGATGCTGCACGGCACCGGCGTGGCGCTGCACGTCGACGCCGTGGCCGCGGAGGGCCTGCTCCCGATCGACATGTCCGCGGTGCCGGTCGACCTGTTGAGCCTGTCGAGCAACGACATCTACGGCCCGCCGGGTGTGGGCGCTCTCTACGTGCGCAAGGGCGTGCGCCTGGCAGCGGTCACCATCGGCGGAGGCCAGGAGAACGGCCTGCGGTCGGGCACGGAGAACCTGCCGGGGATCGTCGGCATGGCCGCCGCTGCCGGTATCAGTGCCGACGAGCTGTCGCAGGAGTCGGCGCGGCTCGCGAAGATGCGTGATCGTCTCATCGCCGCCGTCCTCTCGACCATCCCGGATTCCCACCTCAACGGGCATCCGACCGAGCGCCTTCCCAACAACGCCCACTTCCGGTTCGACGGCATCGAGGGCGAGTCGCTCCTGCTGTCCATGAAGGACAAGGGGATCGCCGTTTCCACCGGCTCGGCGTGCTCGTCGAAGACCCTCGAACCGTCCCACACGCTCATCTCCTGCGGCCTGCTGCACCAGGAGGCCCACGGATCGCTCGAGTTCACCTTCGGGCGGTTCAGTGAGGATGCCGACGTGGACCGCGTGATGGAAGTCCTGCCCGACATCGTCGCGAGACTGCGACGGATGTCACCGCTCTATGAGACGCGCTAGGAGAGTCACATGAAGTCAACGCAGTACTCCGAGAAGACGCTCGACCACTTCCGCAATCCCCGGAACGTCGGCACGCTCGAGGGCGACGACGTGGCCGTCGGCCGGGTCGGTAACCCCGTCTGTGGCGACATCATGGAGATGTACATCCGCGTGCGCGACGACCGCATCGCGGACATCGCGTTCCAGACCTTCGGGTGCGGCTCGGCCGTGGCGACGTCGAGCATGACCACCGAGTTGGTGAAGGGGATGACCTTGGACGAGGCCCTCGCGGTCACACGGCGCGACGTGGCCGACGCGCTCGACGGCCTTCCTCCGATCAAGATGCACTGCTCGAACCTGGCAGCCGACGCGCTGCACGACGCGATCAAGAACTACCGCTCGGGAAGGAAGCTCGAGCCGATGTCGGCCGAGGAGATCGCCGGCGCCGGCACCGGGTGCGGCGTGCCCGCGGTCGCCGTCATCGAAGGCATAGGGGACTACGAGGGCCGTGGCGTGTACACGGCCGTGACCGACGTCACGCAACTCGCCGACAAGCGCGTCCTGATCGTGGACAAGGGCGTTGCGTCCGCCCGCCTCGCGCTCGAGCTGACGAAGGTGACTCCCCGGGTCGTCTTCCTCACCGAGCTCGACGCGCTGGGCCTGCCCGAGGACCTCGCCACGCAGGTGAAGCGGTCGGACGTGAAGGTGCTCTTCCAGTCCCGGCTGGCCGCGGTGCGCGGCGAGGGCGAGGTCGAGAAGGCCCTGATCCACGACCTCGACGAGGACAACGACTATGAGCTCTTCGTGGACGCGGTGGTGTTGCTGGAGCCGTAGATCGGCTGGCGAACGATGGACAAGCAACCGTACTTCGGCGATGCGCGCCCGCCGCGTGACATCGCACGCAAGGTCGAGCTCCTCGGCGTCGCCAAGGCGCGCACCGACGCGTTGACCCTGCTGGTGCTGGCGGTACTCGCCGGCGCGTTCATCTCGCTCGGCTCTCTCTTCTTCACCGTGGTGATCACCGATTCCGCCCTCGGATTCGGGGTCACTCGACTGCTCGGCGGGCTGGCGTTCTGTCTGGGCCTGGTCCTTGTGGTGGTGGCAGGTGCCGAGCTCTTCACCGGGAACAACCTCTTGGCGATGGCGTGGGCGAGCAGACTGATCAGCACCCGCGACATCGTGCGCAACTGGGTCATCGTCTACACGGGCAACGTGATAGGCAGCCTGGGAACGGTCCTGTTCGTGTGGTGGGCCGACATCGCCGGCTTGGGCGGCGGCGCCGTCGGCAGGACGGCGGTCAGCATCGCGGTCGCCAAGGCCGGCCTCTCTCTGGGTCAGGCCTTCGCGCGCGGTGTCGTGTGCAACGCGCTCGTGTGCCTCTCGATCTGGCTCACCCAGGGCGGGCGCAGCGTGACCGACAAGATCCTGGGAGTCCTCTTCCCGATCACCGCGTTCGTGACCATAGGGTTCGAGCACTCGATAGCCAACTGGTTCTTCCTGCCGTTCGGGCTCGCGCTGGACACGCAGGGAGCGATATCGCTCGCTGGCGCCGTCAGGAACATCGTGGCGTCGACCGCCGGGAACCTCGTCGGCGGGACCCTGCTCGTCGCCGGCGTGTACTGGATCGCCTATCTGCGAGGCGAGCGCTACCCGGTCGGTCGGTCTTCCTGAGCCCCGGCAGCGGAGTCCTCGTGGCTAGACCCTGACGTGCTCGATCAGGTACTCGAGGTAGCGCGATTTCATCTGACGGCTCGCCATCGCCTGCTTGAGCGGCGGCAACCGCAGGATGACCCCGAGCACGGCTGCCAGCGCGCGATGGTTCCACAGCACTCGGTTGTCGAAGATCAGGTCCTGCAGGTCGCCGCGCTCGATCGCCATCACGATCGTGCGATGGAGTGAGTTCAGCGGCGTGATGACCCGCTCCGGGCGCGAGCGCAGGCTCAAGCTCTTGCCCGGGCATGTCCGCACGCACACCCCGCAGCCGAGGCACAGGTCCTCGTCGACCTTGGCCCGCCTCTCCTTCGGCTTGTGCGCGTCGTTCGCCGACACCAGCGTCATCGCCTCCACCGGGCAGGCGTTCGCGCACTTCCCGCACCCGTTGCACGTCGTGTCGTCGACGACCGGCAGGAAGTTGGTGGTGTGGACGGGGTTGAGCATGCCGAACTTGCGCGCGGCGATCATCGCCTCGCAGCAGCATCCGCAGCAGTTGCAGATGAAGTTCACGCCTTCGCGCACGTTCTCGCCGAACTGCACGAGGTTGTGTTCGTAGGCCTGCCGGAGCAGGTCGAGCCCCTCGCTGACGTCGACCGACCGGGCGTAGTCGTGCCGGATCAGCGCCTGTGCGGAGCCGTTGAATGTCATGCAGATCTCCATCGGCGCATCGCAGTTGCGATCCATGTGCAGCATCTTGTGTCGGCAGTAGCACACGCCGACGCCGCGATGGGAGGCGGTCCGGATGACCTCGCTCGCGCGCTCGTAGTCGAGCACGTGCAGGGCGTTCTCGCTCGACAGGACCGGCTCGTGGACGAACGTGCGTCCCAGTTGCGTCTCGCCGGTGGCGAAGAGCGCCTTGATGAAGTCCTCCTCGACGTTCAGATACTGGTAGAAGAGCTCGCCGAGCACCTTCTGGTCGACGTCGCCGCGCAGCCGCATCATCGAGAACTCGAAGAAGCCGGCCATCGGAGGAGGCAGGATGTAGGTCGTCTCGCCGTCGTGCTCGGTGTCGACCAGGATGGCGCGGCCTGCCAGCTCGTCGAGCACGTTCCGGGTCTCGGTGAGGTCCATCTTCAGGATCCTGGCGGCCCTGCGCGCGGTGAAGGGCTTGATCGGAAGCAGCGCCACGACCTGCGCCTCACGTTCGCTGAAGAGCATCGCGAGGATCTTGTAGAGCGTCTCCGAAGGGGGCGCGCCTTGCGGGAACCGGTTCAGGCGGTCCACCAGCTCCGCGTAGCCCGACTTCAGCGCGATGTGCGACATGGCCACCCCCGAGTCCACGAAGCCCAGTGTCTGCGTTCTTGGATCGCCGATCGACGCCCTTGCGGCGTTGCTCTACACGATACTGTTTTCCCAAGCCGGTGGCATATCCGGAAGAGCGGGGCGCCGGGCCGCCTACCGCACCGGCTCCAGCTTCGCCGAGAAGTGCCGCAGGACGGGAGCCTGCTCCACGATGCGATACGCCGGCAGGCTGTCGCGCTCCTCGAACGCTTTCACGACGACCTCGATGACGTAGTCCATGTGGCTCTGCGTGTACACGCGGCGCGGGATGGCAAGCCGCACGAGTTCGCGCGGACCGGCGGATTCCTGTCCGGTGTCCGGGTCGTGGCGGCCGAACATGAGCGTCCCGATCTCGCAGGCGCGCACGCCCCCGAGCAGGTAGAGCGCGATCGCGACCGACACGCCCGGGAACTGGGTGGGCTCGAGGTGGGCCGCGAAGCGCTCGGCGTCGAGGTAGATGGCGTGACCGCCGGTCGGCCACAGGAGCGGCACGCCCGCATCGCGCAGGTGCTGCCCGACGTACCGGGTCGACGTGATGCGGTAGTGCAGGTAGTCCTCGTCGATACCCTCCTGCATCCCGATGGCGATCGCCTCGAGATCGCGGCCTGAGAGGCCGCCGTACGTGGGGAAGCCCTCGGTGAGGATGAGCAGGTTCTTCTCCTCGCGGGCGAGTTCGGGGTCGCGCGTGGCCAGGAACCCTCCCATGTTCACGATGGCGTCCTTCTTGGCGCTCATCGTGCAGCCCTGCGTCAGGCCGCACATCTCGCGCACGATCGTGCGCACCGACGTGTCGGCGTACCCGGGCTCGCGCTGCTTGATGAAGTAGGCGTTCTCGGCGATGCGACAGGCGTCGAGGTAGAGGGGAGTGTCGAACTCGCGGCACACGGCCGCCACCTCGCGCACGTTGGCCATGCTGACCGGCTGGCCACCCCCGGAGTTGTTGGTGACGGTGAGCATCACGAGCGGGATGCGCGCGGCGCCGTGTTCGGCGAAGGCGGCGCGCAGACCCTCGACGTCCATGTCGCCCTTGAACGGGTAGTCGGAGTCCATGTCGGCGAGTTCGGTCGAAGGCAGATCGAGCGCGATCGCCCCACGGGCCTCGACGTTCGCCCGCGTGGTGTCGAAGTGGCTGTTGTTGGGGACGACGTCGCCCTCGCCGCACATCACCGAGAAGAGGATGCGCTCGGCGGCGCGGCCCTGGTGCGTCGGGATGACGTACTCGAAGCCGGTGATGTCCTGCACCGAGTCGCGGAAGTGGAAGTACGAGGGGCTGCCGGCGTAGGACTCGTCGCCCCGCATGACGCCGCCCCACTGGTTGGCGCTCATGGCGCCGGTCCCGCTGTCGGTGAGCAGGTCGATGATCACGTCGTCGGAGTGCAGCGCGAAGATGTTGTAGCCCGCGGCCCGGATCATCTCCTCTCGCTGCTCAGGCGTGGTCATCCTGATCTGCTCGACCACTTTGATGCGAAACGGCTCGATGATGGTCTTGAACATGGCGCCTCCCGGTGCCACTAGGCGTCGGCCCGATCTGAAGAGCCGGCGCGTGCCGTCTGCAGGATAGCGGAAGCGTGCGGTGATAGTGTGTAGGCGGGCAGGGGCGCGATCGCCTGCCGAATCCGACCGAATCGGGAGGATCTCTCTCATGACGCGACGCACCAGCTGGGCCGAACCGTGGAAGATCAAGGTCGTCGAGCCGATCGCCATGACGACGCGCGCGGAGCGCGAGGTCGCCATCCGTGACGCCGGCTACAACACGTTCCTGCTCCACTCCAAGGACTGCTACATCGATCTGCTCACCGACTCGGGCACCAACGCGATGTCGGACAACCAGTGGGCCGGCATGATGCTCGGTGATGAGGCCTACGCGGGCTCGCGCAACTTCTATGCGCTCGAGACCGCTGTCCAGACCTACTACGGCTACGAGCACCTGATCCCGACGCACCAGGGGCGCGGGGCTGAGAACATCCTGTCCCAGGTCCTCATCAAGCCCGGCGACTACGTGCCCGGCAACATGTACTTCACCACCACGCGGCTGCACCAGGAACTCGCGGGCGGCACGTTCCGCGACGTGATCATCGACGAGGCGCACGACCCGGCGTCCGAGCACCCCTTCAAGGGCAACGTCGACCTGGCGAAGGTCGAGGCCCTTGTTGCCGAGGTGGGTGCCGACCGTATCGCCTACATCACCATCGGCGTGACCGTGAACCTTGCGGGCGGTCAGCCGGTCAGCATGGCCAACCTGCGTGAGGTCTCGGCGTACTGCCACGACAAGGGCATCCTGGTCATCCTCGACGCGACGCGCGCGGTTGAGAACGCCTACTTCATCCAGTTGCGCGAGCCGGGCTACGCGGAGAAGTCCATCGCCGAGATCCTTCACGAGCTGTGCGACCTCACCGACGGCGCCACCATGTCGGGCAAGAAGGACAGCCTCGTCAACATCGGCGGCTGGCTCGCCGTCCGCGATCCGAAGGTCGCCGAGCAGGCCCGTAACCTCGTGGTGGTCTACGAGGGTCTGCACACGTACGGCGGCATGGCGGGCCGCGACATGGAGGCCATGGCGCGGGGCATCGTGGAGTCGGTGCAGGACGACCACATCCGCTCGCGCGTCGGCCAGGTCGTCTACCTCGGCCAGCAGCTCATCGACGCGGGCGTCCCGGTCGTGCACCCGATCGGCGGGCACGCTGTCTTCCTCGACGCCACCGCGATCCTTCCGCACATCCCGCGCGAGCAGTTCCCCGCGCAGGCGCTGGCGGCGGCACTCTACGTCGAGTCGGGGATCCGGGCGATGGAGCGCGGCGCCGTCTCGGCGGGACGCGACCCGAAGACCGGGGACAACCGCTACCCCAAGCTGGAGCTCGTGCGGCTCACGATCCCGCGCCGCGTCTACACGCAGGCACACATGGACGTCACCGCGGAGAGCGTCATGGAGGTCTTCGACGACCGCGCCCGCGTGCGCGGGCTCGAGTTCCTCTACGAGCCGGAGTACCTGCGCTTCTTCCAGGCGCGGTTCGGCACCGTCGGCGGCGACGGGATCTTCGCGTAGCCGCAGCCCGCAGTCACGCCGATCCGGTCTTCCAGATAGGACATGAATGACCCCGGACGTTCCCGATGGAGCCGTTCCCGCCCTACAGACCGGCACGCCCGGCGTATGGTGGCTCGCCATACGGCCCAAGACGCTGCCCGCCGCCGCTTCCAGTGTCGTGGTCGGAAGCGCCCTGGCCTGGTGGGCGGGCGGCTTCTCGGCGGGTCCGGCGCTGGCGGCGCTATTGATCGCGCTGCTGCTCCAGATCGGCAGCAACCTGGCCAACGACGTCTACGATGACGAGCGCGGCGCCGATACCCCCGACCGGCTGGGTCCCACGCGGGTCACCCAGGCCGGTCTGCTCACGCGGTCGCAGGTGAAGAGCGGCATGAAGGTCGTCTTCACCGTCGCCCTGATGCTGGGCCTCTACCTCACCTGGGTGCGCGGCTGGTTCGTTCTCGTCATCGGAATCGTCGCCATCGTCTCGGCGATCGCCTACACCGGCGGCCCGTACCCGCTCGGCTATCACGGCCTCGGCGAGGTTTTCGTCTTCCTGTTCTTCGGCGTGACGGCCGTCGTCGGCACCTACTGGGTGCAGGTCGGGCACGTCTCTGCGGCTGCATGGGTCATGTCCGTGCCCGTCGGACTGCTCATCACCGCGATCATCGTCGTCAACAACCTCCGCGACGTCGAACAGGACCGGGCGGTCGGGAAGCGCACCGTGTCGGTCCGGATCGGCGTCCGGGCCACGCGCGTCGAGTACACCGCATGCGTGGCGGGAGCGTACGCGGTGCACGCGACCGCGGTTCTGGTCGGCGCGCTACCGCCGCACACGCTGCTCGCGCTGCTGTCCCTTCCGCTCGCGTACCGGGCCGCGAAGGTAGTCTGGACCGAAAGCGGCAAGCCGCTCAACGGCGCGCTCGCCACCACGGGCCAGCTCGCGCTGGCGTTCGCGGTCCTGTTCGCCCTTGGCCTTGCGCTGGCCTGATCTCACCGAAGTCGCCACGCCCGGCGCGACTACTTCCCTTCGAGCAGGTCCTGCGGGGTCACGGGGGTCTTCAGGTAGCCCTTCTGCGTCATCCAGTCGAGGACCTTCTGGATGTCGGCGGCGGAGGGCGGTGTCACCTTCGGGTAGCTGCCGACGTTGTACGTGCCCGCGAGCGGCTCCGGCAGGCGTGCCTTGCTCACGAGCGTCTGGCGGAACGAGTCGGGGGACGCGTTGATGTCGGCGACCGCCTGGTCCCAGGTACCAAGCAGGAGCTTGAGCGCCGCGGCTCCGCCCGGGCTGACGGCGAACTTCTGATTCACGCAGAGCACGCTCTGAGAGAGGTTCTCCGTGGCCTTCGTGTCGTCGCCACCGGGGACGACGTGCGCGCCCTGCTGCTCGGCGAGCGTGACGAACGGCTCCGGCAGCGCCGCGGCCTTCAGCTGCCCCGTCATCAGCAGCTCGAAGCGCACGGGCATCTTCTTGACTTCCTCTTTCTTGACGCCGGCGGCCGGGACTCCCGCCTCCTCCATCAGCTTGTCGAGGACGTACTCGGTGATGGTGGACGAAGAGGTGCCCACGGGGACGTTCTTGAGGTCGCCCATGGATTTGAACGACGTTTTCGGCGCTCCGACGATGGCGAATCGGCCCTGCGCGGTGTCGGCTCCGAGCATGACGGTCGGGATGATGACCTTCGTGCCGGCAGCCCGCAGGTCCGTCGCCACGATGAGGTCCGTCATGAGCATATCGACCGCTCCGGCCATGAACGCCGCCTGCTCTTCCACCGCGCTCTGGAATGGGACGATCTGAACGCTGGCAAGCCCGGCCTTGGCGAAGTAGCCCTTCTCCTCGGCCACCCACAGCGGCAGGGAGTCCTGTGTCGCAAGCGTGCCGATCCTGACCGGGGCGGGCTTGATGCCGGCACCCGGCGTGCCGGACGTGTCCCCGGTCGCGGGGGCTTTGGCCGATGTGCATCCGCCGACCGCCAGCATCGCGACGAGCGACGCGGCGAGCAGGGTTCGCAGGGCGCTGCCGGGAATCCTCATGTACGGGTCTCCTCTGTGTGGTCGGTCCGGCTGCCCGCCGCTTCGCGGGCCTCCGAGGGGGCACCATTGTGCACGTAGCATGCCGACGCATCAACGCCCTGTTCGTCCGGCAGCGTGCTAGGCGCCACACGACCCCCCTGTCCGTTGGCGGTGGTGGTCGACGGGGGGCGCGGGTATGCTTGACGTCCAGGGCCGGGGTACCCGCGGTCGCACCGGGCACAGGCCGATGGGAAGGTCCATGAGCATCACGGAGCGGGAGCACGCGGGTCGGGAGACGGCTTCGCAGGACCGCCAGAGCGGCCTGCTTGCGGAGTGCGGCGTCGCCCTGATCGGGTGCCGGACCGAAGACGAGGTGTTCGAGGTCGTCCGGGGCTACATGGCCGAGCTCTTTCCCGGCGCCATCGTGCTTGTGAACGAGTTCTTCCCGGATTCCGCTGAGGCGGTCGTGCGATCGGTCACGGGCATGGAAGGCTCCGGGCTCAGTCGCGCTGTCTCGCTCGTGGGATTCGACATCGTCGGCAAGCATGCGGCGATAAAGGACGAGGACCGGCACCGGTTCTACGAACGTTCGCTCCAGGAGATCCCCGGCGGTTTCTTGGGGTACGTGTCCAACGACTTGGCGCCCGCTCTCGCCAGGGCCGCTGCGATGGCGTTCGGGTTCCGCGATGCCTGGATCATCGGCATCACAGATGGCGAGACCAGTTTCGGCAACATCACCGTGCTCACGCTCGGGCCGAGCGTCGCGACGTCCCCCCACGTGGTCGAGTCCTTCGTGCAGCAGGTGTTCCTGGCTCTGGACCGGGCGCAGAGCGTTGCGGCGCTCTCGAGAAGCCACGACCTGCTCGCACATCTCTCGGAGCAGGTCCCGGGCGTGGTGTACCAGTATCTGCTGTACCCGGATGGGCGTTCCTGCTTCCCCTGGGCGAGTCCGGGCATGTGGGAGATCTATGAGGTGACCCCCGAGGACGTGCGTGGAGATGCCACCCCCGTGTTCGGGCGTCTGCATCCGGACGCCCGGGACGCCATCGTCACATCGATCCGGGATTCTGCGCGCACCCAGCAGACCTACCACAGCGAGTTCCGCGTGGTCCTGCCGGGGCAAGGGCTTCGCTGGCGGTCGTGCGACGCGAACCCCGAGCTGCTGGAGGACGGCAGCACCCTGTGGCACGGGGTCATCACCGACATCACCGGACGGAAGGAGGCCGAGGAGGCGCTGCGCGACAGCGAGCGGCGCTACCGCCTGATCTCCGAGACGGTCACCAGCTTCGTCTACTCGTGCGTGCAGGAGCCCGGGGAACCGTACAAGATCGACTGGATGGCCGGAGCCGTCGAGGCGGTGACCGGATACACCCCCGAGGAGATCACCGAGCGATCGTGCTGGAGGTTCCTCGTACTGCCCGAAGACAGGCCCCTGTTCGATGCAAGCGTCACGGGCCTACGGCCCGGCCAGACGACGACGGCCGAGTTCAGGATCGTCGCGGCGCAGGGCGCGGTGGTGTGGGTGCGCTCGTCAGCCACAGCCGCCTCGCTCGACGCCCATCCCGGCGCCCACTGGCTCGTCGGCTCGGTCGAGGACATCACGACGCGGAGGCGGACGGAGAACGAGCTGTTCGAGACCAACGTCCGTCTCGAAGGGCTGCTCAAGAGCGTCACCGCGACGATGGGGAAGGTCGTCGAGACCCGCGACCCGTACACACAGGGCCACGAACAGGGCGTCGCGACGCTGTGCCGTCTCATCGCCGAGGAGATGGGCCTGCCCGCGGAGAAGGTCGACGGGATCGAGACGGCCGCGCTTGTGCACGACATCGGCAAGCTCGCTGTTCCCGCGGAGATCCTGACCAAGCCGGGCACGCTCTCGGCCAACGAGTTCGACCTCATCAAGCAGCACTCGCAGGCGGGCTACGACATCCTCAAGGACATCGATTTCGGTTGGCCGATCGCCGACATCGTGCTGCAGCATCACGAGCGCATGGATGGGTCGGGCTATCCCGGTGGGCTGTCCGGCGAGGAGATATCGATGTCGGCCCGCGTGGTCGCGGTGGCGGACGTCGTCGAGGCCATGGCGTCGCACCGCCCGTACCGTCCGGCCCTGGGGCTGCACCGCGCCGTCGCCGAGATACGGGAGCATCCCGAGAAGTACGACGCGCAGGTCTCCGCCGCGTTCATGCGGCTCCATGAGGCGGGCCGCGTCGACCTGTAGGGGGCGCGGCTGCTACCGGTCGAACGACGCCTCGAGCTGTTCGAGGGTGAACGGGCGCCCGCTGCCGCCCGGCTCGGTCGATCTGCTTCATGCCCTCCTGGACGCCCTGCCGCAGCAGCTCCCGGAAGACGTTCGGATCCAGCACGTACGTGAGTGCGAGCACGCACACGATGATGTTCGCGGCGAGCCAGCGCGTGTACACGCCGCGCGTGCGCACGATCAGGATGAGCGCGAGGACCGCCATGAGCGCCGGCCCGACGATGCGCTTGGGGGCCGGAGCGGTCAAGAGGTCGCCGATCAGGCCTTGGGGTGCACCCCATACACCTCGATGGCCGGACGATAGGCCACGGGGCACGCGTTGGCGCAGACGCCGCACCCGATGCATCGATCGACGACGACCTCCGGTCGTCCGAGACGGACCGTGGCGCCGGCCGGCGTCGTGACGTCGGCGGTGTTGATCACGATGGCCTTCTCCGGCACGGGGCACAGCTCCTGGCACACGAGGCAGGTCCTGTAGTCGGCCCACGGGATGCAGCGGTTGCGGTCGAGGTAGGCGCGTCCGATGACCGTGCGGCGCTTGGCGTCCAATGTCAGAGTGCGGATCGCTCCCGTCGGACATACCTTCCCACACTCGTTGCACGACCACTCGCAGGAGCCGACCCGGTAGTCCATCTGCGGGGTGAACACGCCCTCGAGCCCGGCGCTGACCGCCGGCTGGATCACGTTGGTCGGGCAGACCTTCATGCACTGGCCGCACCGCGTGCACAGGGCGAGCAGCTCGTCCTCGACGCGCCCGCCCGGCGGACGCACCAGCTGCGGGGCCTTCTCCTGCCGCCCGATCCCGCTGAACGAGAAGAAGCCGGCGAGCGCCGCCACGCCGCCCGCGGCCAGGATCCCGCGACGGGTGGGGGAGTAGGTCCAGCCGCGAGGTCGCGCTCCGCAGCCGATCGCGTCCTCCGGACACACGTCCGCGCATGCGTAGCACGCCTGACAGCGGGTGGTGTCGGTACTGAGGAAGTCGTCCGGGACCGCGTCCATCGGGCAGACCTTGCGGCACTTCCCGCACGCGATGCACGCGTCGCGGTCCACGACGCGGCCCACGATCGCCCAGCGTCCGACGAGTCCGAGCAGCGCGCCCAGGGGGCAGAGGTCGCGGCACCACATGCGCGGCTCGAGCCACGAGGCCCCGAGCATCGCCGCGAACATCCCGAGGACGCCGAGTTGTAGCCCATACACGAGCGGGCGCGTGAAGATGAGGCGGCCCGTGAGCGCGCCGGTCACCGCATCGACACCCGGACGCAGCGGAGCGGCCAGATAGCCGATGTTCCCGCCGAGCCGCAGGAGCCGGTCGACGAGCGGATAGAGGAGCGTCGTAGCCGTGCGGGTGAGCGTCGCGAGCGGGTCGAAGAACAGGTACGCCCCACTCGCGAACAGCAGCAGCCCGGCGCTCGCGATCAGCACGAACGGCGGGACCGCGCGTAGCCGCGACCTGGCGACGCGCGAGAGCCGGCCCGGACCTCTGCTCGGGGTCATCGTCTCGATGATGGTACCGGTCGGGCAGGCGTAGCCGCAGAACGCGCGGCCGGCCACGAGCGGGAGCGCGAGCATGCCGATGGCGACGAGGCCCGGCCACATCCACACGCCGTTCACGGCCGAGTTGAGGGCGATCAGCGGATCTGCGCCGAGGAACACGCCGAGCGCCACGCTGCCCAGCGGCCAGACCGTCAGGGTCAGCAGGCCGAAGAACAGCAGCAGGAACGCTGTTTGGATGGCGCGCCGGAATCGATGGACGCCACGGGAGCGGGGCGCGTCATCGGTCATCACACGCTCCTCTTCTCGATCCGGAGCTTCGCCAGGTCCGCGATGCCCAGACCCTGGTCCGCGGCGAGCTTCACGTACGCGAGGTCGGTGGGCTGCATGTCGAACAGCGAGGTGCCGTAGGCGTCGACCGACACCTGGTTCGTCCCGGCGATGCAGGTGCGGCCCGGCTTCACGTCTTGGAGGCCGCCGCCGGTCGGCCCGTTTCGGAAGAGCAGCCGGAACGCGTCGAGGATGACGAGCTGCGGCTTGATGAGCGAGTTCGCGTCGACGATCTTCTGCATCAGGTCCTGGTGCAGCAGCCCGCGGTCCCCGCCCATGACGCCCCAGAGGTTCTTCATCGAGAGCGTCAGCCCGGCCTCACCATGGGTCTTGGCGCACGGCATGTTGATCATGACATCGGCGTCGAAGATGTCGGTGAGAACGGGCCACGAGGTGAGGATGCGGCCCTTGGGTATGGAGATGCGCTCGAAGTCGCGGTCCGCCAGGACCTTCATCGTTCCCCCGGCGTCCTGAACCGCCTTCTTGATCCCGCTCACCGCGTAGGCCTGCAGGGTCGGTGCGGTGGGGCGATCGAAGACCGTCACCGAAGCGGCGCCGGCGTCCCAACACATCTTCACGACCGCAGCGACCGCGGCCGGGTTGGTGGTCACGCCATACTGCGGTTCGCGGGCTATGACGATGTTCGGCTTGATGACGACGTGGGCGCCCTTGCGCACGAACCCGCCCATGCCGCCCAGTATCTCCACGGCGAGCCGCGTGTTGGCCGCGGGATCGTCGCCGGTCGCGACGGCGATGTCGGGCGATGCCTGCGCGGCCGGTGGGGATGTCGCGCCGGCGCTCGCCGTCGTACCGATCGACGGGGGAGCCGCGCCGAACTCGCGTGTCACCGTGTCGGCATGTCGAGTGTCGGACCACTGGAGCGCTCTCGCGCAGCCGCTCAGCCCTCCGGTGCAGGCGGCAAGGCCGCAGATCCCGAGAAGCCGGCAGAACTCACGGCGCTCCATTCGATCTCCCTGTCCCGGGTCCGATCAATCCCGAATGGCCTTCTTCCCGACAGTCTACGCGCGCCCTGCGCGGGATGGGAGCGGGAGGGGGTCGCGATACGACGCTCGTCGGGGGACCGCACGACGGCCCGCCCGAACATTCACAGCACGCGCACATCCGAGGTCGTCTTCTGGCACAGGGGTTGCGTCTCTCGAAGTCCGCGAAGCCCTTCCGTTCGCTCGAAGAGGAGTGACTGACGATGATGTATCGAGGATTCGGCTACGGATACAACGGGATGGGCGGCGGTCTCTGGATGCCGCTGTTCGGCCTGCTCGTGCTCGTCGCGATCGTGCTGCTGGTCGTATGGGCGGTTCGGGCGGCCTCCGGGCACCACGCCGACGGTGGGCCGGCGTCGCCTTCGCGGCCGGCCGGGCACGACGAGGCCGTCGCGATCGCGAAGCGCCGCCTTGCGAGCGGCGAGATCACGGCGGAGCAGTACGGGGAGATCATGCGTACACTCGGGGACTAGAGTCGAGCCCCGGTCGAAGGAGCCGTTCGATGAGCAGGGACGCCAACCTGAGTCCTGTTGACCGTGTGATTCGCATCGCAGCCGGCGAGGCGCTCTTCACGATCGGTCTGTTCGCGGTGCGGGGAGTGCCCGGCATCGCGCTCGGCGCGATTGGCGCCGTACTCGTCTTCAGCGGCGCGGTGGGCTTCTGCCATGTCTACAAGGTGTGCGGCATCAGCACCGCGAAGAAGGCATGAGTGCCAGGGGCAGTGCACGGATCGCCTGAGGCGGCGGCGACGGACGGGCTTGTGATCAAGGTCATCGACCTGGGCGACTGCGGTTGAGTCGAGGGCGAGGACCCCAACTCGAGCGGTCTGCTCGAGTCGCAGCTCGTGGAGTTCGGACTCCTCGCCCCCGAGGCGGTTTCTTCAGGGGTCTCGGCGTGCGGCATGCCCGTCTCGCGCCAGATCGAGCGGCTGGAGCGTGCGCTCGGCGAACGTGTAGGTGCCGGCTGTTCGGTGATCAATGTCGACCTCACCGGACTGGACGACGACGAGCGCAACGCCGTACTGGATGCGATCGTGGTCGGCGAGTCCTCGCCGTACGTAGTGTTGGGCGGACGCCTGGTGTGCACGGGCGGGGTCTCGGTCGGCGCGGTGCTTGAAGCGCTGGGATAGGCCCGTCCATCCCGAAGCTGACTCCGGACTCCTCGTCCTGCTTGACCAGAATACCCATGGGGGTATAGTCTTCTCTTGCCTGATGCGCGGCTCGCTGCACGATCGCCGACGGAGGACCCGATAAACAAGAGGATCGCCATATGGCTCGCGGTCGCCGTGGTGGCGGGAGGGGTGCTGTTCGCGCTCCTCGCGTCCAACCAGACCGTGCGCAAGGACATCGGAGCCGCGGAGCTGCTCCAGCTGCAGGGTTCCGGGGCGTCGATCGTCGACGTGCGCACGCAGGGCGAGTTCGAGGCCGGGCACATCGCATCGGCGATCAACGTCCCGGTCGACCAGATCCAGCAGGCTTCCGCCGCTTGGGACAAGAACCAGCCTGTCGTCGTGTACTGCGCCACCGGGGCGCGCTCGGCGGAGGCGGCAACCTACCTGGCGAGCGCGGGCTTCCGCAGGGTCTACGACTTCGCCTCCGGCCTCGTCGGGTGGACCGGCGAACTGGTCAGCGGCAAGGCCACAGCGGCAGTCCCGGGCGGTGCCGCGAAGATCAAGACAGCGGGCAAGCCGCTCCTGATCGAGTTCGCGACCAGCACTTGACCCACGTGCGTCGAGCTGAAGCCCCTGGTCGAGGGGCTCGGGAACGTGTACAAGGGCACGGTCGACTTCAGGATCTACGTGGATAGCGGGGACCCCGTCGGAGACGCCTTGGCCCAGCAGTTCAACATCCAGTACGTTCCTACCTTCATGTTCGCCAACGCGGACGGGAGCCTGTCCGGCGAGCCGATCGTCGGCGGCACCGACGAGGCGACGTTGCGAAAGCGGCTGGACGCGCTCAAGTAGAATGAGGGCGTGCGCCGGCACGGATACGGGGCGCACCCCGTGCGGTCGCTCTGCTGACAATGAGGACGAACATGACCTCGTGCTCTCGGTCATGCGCGACCCGGCACGCCACCACGCGAGTGGGGGTGACGCTCCTTCTTCTTGCGGCACTCGCCACAGCCGGCATCGCCGCTCCAAGCCCCGCCCTGGCCGCCACACCGCGTCCCGCACACATGGCGTTCACTGGCGATTCAACGGCAGATCATCGTGGTGACGGCGTCGCGGCTCGGCGCCCGCATCGGTACCCTACGCTTCTACACCCGTACGAACGGCCGCTGGAAGTGGGTCTTCAGCACGCCTGCGAAGCTCGGTTCGGGGGGCTCGTGGACGGCACGCAGAGGGTCGCGGGCTCCCGCACCACCCCGACGGGCATCTGGCTCCTGCCCGGCTACGTGTTCGGCACGCACGCGAGGCCGGCGGGCACCAAGATGGCGTACCGCCGGATCACCCGGCGCTCGTACTGGACCGACGAGTGGACGGCGCGCTACAACACCTGGGTCGAGACATCGACGCCGGTACCCGGCGAGCACCTGTACGGCATCCGCTCCTACGAGTACGCGCTCTCGACCGGCTACAACGCGCTGCCGAACGAGCAGGTCATGGGCCGGGGCGCCGCCATCTTCCTTCACGTGAACCACACGGGCTACACCGCGGGATGCGTGAGCGTGTCGAGGACCGCGATGCGCCGCATCTTCAGGTTGCTGGATCCTAGGAAGCATCCGCGTTTCGCGATCGGCACGACCGAGCGCGGCACTCCGACATCGATCTACTCCTACTGACCCGAACGTTCCCTCCCGTACTCTCCAGCTTCTGCCGATACCCACGCTGAGGGGGTACGCTAGGAGTAACGGAAGGTGCCGATGAGATCGAATCAGCGGGGACGGTATTCGCGCGCGCGGGCAGCCGCACTCATGCTCGCGCTTGTTTGCGCTCTGACCCCGCTCGGAGTGGGGACCGCATACGGGATCGCGCGCAACACCGTGCTCACGCGCGCGCAGACGTGGATCGATCGCCGCGTCCCCTACAGTCAGACGCACTACTACGGCGGCTACCGCACCGACTGCTCCGGCTTCGCATCGATGTGCTGGGCGACACACACGTCGTGGTCGACGCGGTCGTTCGGCTCGGTCACGTCCACGATCACGGTCGACCAGCTCAGGCCGGGCGACGGCATGCTCAAGAAGGGCTACCACATCCGGATCTTCTACGGCTGGGTCGACGAGGCACACACGCTCTACGTCACCTACGAGCAGACCGGGCCGACGAGCAAGTCGAGCATCAAGTCGATGGCGTCCGACCTGGCCTACGGCTACAGACCCGTGCGATACGACCACATCGTCGACAACGCGGCGCCGCGCAACCTGCTGCGCAACGGCGCGATGGACGTATGGGCGCGTCCGTGGCAGGACTGGAGCCATCCGCAGGAGGAACCGGTGTGGTGGCAGTTCACCGGATCCCGCGAGACCACCCTGGTCGCACGTCGCATGGACGTGTCGAAGTCGGCCCGCAACGCGGTCGAGCTGATCAACGCGAGCGATGACCTCCGGACCTTCACCGAGATGTCGCAGGAGATCTCCGTAACGCCCGAGACGACCTACACGTTGTCGGCTTGGACGCGGACGGCCAACGACCCCGCCGGCGTCGAGATGCAGCTCGAGTACCTGGACGCGACCGGGCGGGTCGTCCTGAGCAAGCACACGAGCGGGAACCTCTGGCACGTCGACGGTGTGTCGTTCAAGCAGATGGCCGCGTCGATCGTCAGCCCTCCGCGCGCGGTCAGGGCGCTCGTCACGATGCGGCTGGCGGGCGGGACGACCTCGGTCAGCGCGACCGAGGCGGTTCCGGGGACCTCCGCGGTGCTGGACGAGATCTCGTTCGTCGTGCCGAGGGTGACGGTCGGCATGAAGGCGAGCGCAACACACTCCCACGTCGGGAGGTCGGTGTACCTGAGCGGCGCGGTCGCGCCGAACGCGGCGGTCGGCGCGCGAGTCGTCGTGTACGTGCAGAAGCCGGGCTCGAGCGCCTGGGTGCGCTGGCATAACCACTTCGTGTACGCCTCAGCGGGTGCGGCCAAGTGGAGCTGCGCGTACCCCTTCAAGACGGGTATGCGGACGGGCGTCTACGCCTTCAAGACCCAGGTGGCGGCGTTCTCGGCCTACCCGGGTTGGCTGGGATCGACGTCAAGCACGGTCCGTGTGACGTTGCAGTAGGGCGCGACCATCGCGCACCCGGCGAGGCAGCAGTGACGCGTGAGCCCTACACTGGTCGGGCACATACTCCCGGTAGCCGGGCACCCCGATCACAGGACCGTCACCGCAGTGGCCGATCACGAGTGCGAATGCGCGAACGGTGCGGACCGCGTCGACCTGACGCCGCTCGCCGCCATGCTCGCGGAGTTCGCCTCCGATAGCGGCGCTCTCATCCCCGTGCTCCAGCGGGCCCAGGGCATCTACGGCTACCTCCCGCGCGAGGTACTCGATGAGATCGCGGAGCAGCGGCGCACCCCCTTCTCGCACGTCTATGGCGTTGCGACGTTCTATGCGCAGTTCCACCTTCAGCCGCGCGGCGCGACCGTCGTTCGCGTCTGCGACGGCACGGCGTGCCACGTCGCCGGGGGCACCGAGGTCGCGCGTGCCATCGTCGACGAGCTCGGCGTGGCTGTCGGCGAGACCGCCGCGGACGGGAGCTTCACGGTCGAGGCGGTTGCGTGCGTGGGTTGTTGCGTGGTGGCGCCCGTGGTCCTCGTGGGCGAACAGGTGCACGGGCAGATCACTCCGACCGCGGGCCGCGGCCTGGCCAAGCGGCTCCGACGTGAGGCGCGCTCGTGAGCACGCCGGTGCCCGCGCGCACGTGCGAGGTCCGCGTCTGCGCGGGCCCGGGTTGCGTCGCGAAGGGCTCGCTCGAGATCGCCGAACGCTTCGACGCCGCCGTCAGCGCGGGTGCGTTGCAGGACCGCGTCCGTGTCGTTCGCACCGGATGTCACGGCCTGTGCTCGCAGGGCCCGCTCGTGGTCGTGGGCGACGACGGCGTGTTCTACCCGGTCGTCGACGCCAGGGCCGCCGGATGCGTCGTGGAGTCGATCCTGGGCGGGTGCGAGCCCGTCGAGGAGCTCCTCTTCCGGGAAACGCCCGATTCCGCTCCCATCGCGCGCTACGCCGACATCCCGTTCAACGCCGGGCAACTGCGCATCGTGCTGCGCAACTGCGGCGTCATCGACCCGGAGGACCTCGACGACGCGATGGCCGCGGGTGACTACGAGGCGTTGCGTGCGGTGCTCGCATCGTCGACGCCGGAGCAGGTCATCGAGACCGTGCGTGCGTCGGGCCTCCGCGGCCGCGGTGGCGCGGGCTTCCTCACCGGGCTGAAGTGGCGGCTTGCGCGCGATGCCGAGGGCGACCTGAAGTACATGATCTGCAACGCGGACGAAGGCGACCCGGGCGCGTTCATGGATCGCGCGGTCCTCGAGGGTGATCCGCACGCGGTCCTCGAGGGGATGGCGATCGCGGCCTACGCGATCGGCGCCACCCGGGGCTACGTCTACGTTCGCGCGGAGTACCCGCTGGCGGTCAGGCGACTGACGAAGGCGATCACCGACGCCGAGGCCCGCGGACTGCTCGGCGCGGACATCATGGGCACCGGCTTCACCTTCCGCGTCGAGATCCGCGAGGGCGCCGGCGCGTTCGTGTGCGGCGAGGAGACGGCGCTCATCGCCTCGATCGAGGGCGACCGGGGGATGCCGCGGCCGCGCCCGCCCTTTCCGACCACGTCCGGCCTGTGGGGGCGCCCCACCTGCATCAACAACGTCGAGACGCTCGCCAACATCGCGTGGATCATCACGCACGGCGCCAAGGCATACTTCGACATCGGGAGCGGCATGAGTGCGGGCACGAAGGTGTTCTCGCTCACGGGGCGCGTGCGGTACGGCGGGTTGGTCGAGGTGCCGATGGGTCTGACCGTCGGCAACCTGGTCGAGGGCATCGGCGGCGGCTCGTCGAGCGAGCGCCCGATCAAGGCGGCGCAGATCGGCGGCCCCGCGGGCGGCTGCCTCCCCGTGCGGCTCTTCGAAACGCCCATCGAGTTCGAGGCACTCTCGGCTGTGGGCGCGGGCGTCGGCTCCGGTGGCCTCGTGGTGGTCGACGACTCGACCTGCATGGTCGAGTTCGCGCGCTATTTCCTCGCTTTCACGCAGGACGAGTCGTGTGGCAAGTGCGCGCCGTGCCGGATCGGCACGAAGCGCATGCTCGAGATGGTCACGCGCATCACCGAGGGCGAGGGTGTCCCGGGCGACATCGAGGAGCTCGAGCGGCTGGGCCGTCTCGTCAAGAGCACGTCGCTGTGCGCTCTCGGCGGGACCGCGCCGAACCTGATGCTCTCGACGATCCGCTACTTCCGCGATGAGTACGAGGAGCATGTCAACGAGAAGCGGTGCCGCGCGCACGCGTGCGCGGCGTTGTCGACCTATGTGGTCGTGCCCGAGAGGTGCACGGGCTGCGGGGCGTGCCGGAAGGCCTGCCCGTCCGGCGCGATCTCCGGCGCCGTCAAGGGTGTCCATGTCATCGACCCCGCCATCTGCACCCGGTGCGGGATCTGCCAGTCCACGTGCCGGTTCGACGCGATCACGAAGGCATAGGGAGCAGCCGTGACCGACATGCTCGACACCGGACTCGTCACGCTGACGATCGACGGCCGCGCCGTCTCCGCGCGCCGCGGCCTCACGGTGCTCGAGGCGTGCCGGGAGGCCGGTATCCGCGTCCTCACCCTGTGCCATGACCCGCGCCTCGAGCCCTATGGCGCGTGCCGGTTGTGCATCGTTCAGATCGAGGGCATGCGCGGCTTCCCGACGTCGTGCACCACGGTCGTCGCCGACGGCATGGTCGTCACTACGCGGAGCGACACCCTGAGCGAGCTGCGCACGGGCGTGGTCGAGCTGCTGCTCTCCGACCACAAGGTCGAGTGCCTCACCTGCGACGCCAACGGGCGGTGCGGGTTGCAGGACGCCGCCTACGAGCTCGGCATCGAGACCGTTCGCTCGGAGGGCGCGAAGCACGTGTCCGAGTCGCGCGACGGCGACCCGCTCATCGTGCGCGACCAGGCGCGCTGCATCTCGTGCGGCAGGTGCGTTCGCATCTGCCATGAGGTGCAGGGCTGCGACATCTGGGGTCACACGGGCCGCGGCTTCGACTCTCTGCCCGACACCCCGTACTCCGTCTCGATGCTCGAGGCTGGCTGCGAGTTCTGTGGCCAGTGCGTGTCGACGTGCCCGACCGGCGCGCTCTCCGACAAGCTCAGCCGGTTCATGGGGCGCCCCTGGGAGCTCACGTGGACGGAGACGACCTGCGGCTACTGCGGCGTGGGGTGCACGATCGAGTTCGCCACCAAGGGCGGGCGGATCACCGGGGCCCGCGCGCCGCTCACCCGCGGCCCCAACTACGGCAACCTGTGCGCGAAGGGCCGCTACGGCTGGAGTTTCGCGCAGCACCCCGACCGCCTCACCACCCCGCTGGTGCGCCGGGACGGCGAACTCATCCCCGCGACCTGGGACGAGGCGCTCGCGCTCGTCGCCGGCCGGCTCACCGCGATCCGCGACGAGCACGGTGGCTCCGCTGTGGCGGGGCTCGCATCGGCCAAGTGCACCAACGAGGAGAACTACCTGTTCCAGAAGATGCTGCGTGCGGGGATCGGGACGCACAACATCGACCACTGCGCCCGCCTTTGACACTCCTCCACCGTGGCCGGTCTGGCCGCAGCGTTCGGGAGCGGGGCGATGACCAACTCGATCGACGACCTGGGCGACGCCGACGTGGTGCTCGTCATCGGCTCGAACACCACCGAGGCGCACCCGATCATCGGGATCGAACTGAAGAAGGCCGCCCGGCGTGGGACTCGGATCTTCGTCGTCGACCCGAGGCGCATCCGCCTGACCGATCACGCGGAGAAGTGGCTGCCCGTCGACCCTGGCGCGAACGTCGCGCTGCTCAACGCGATGATGCGCGTGATCCTCGACGAGGGCCTGGCCGACGAGGAGTTCATCGCTTCGCGCACCGAGGGCTTCGAGGCGCTGCGTGAACTCATCGCCGGTTACGACCTCGACCGCGCTGCCGAGGTCACCGGCGTCAGCGTCGCGGAGATCCGCGAACTCGCGATCGCGTACGGCACCGCCGAGCGCGCGAGCATCGTGTACGCGATGGGCGTCACGCAGCACGCGTCGGGCACGAACCAGGTTCGCGCGGTGGCCAACCTCGCGATGATGACCGGCAACATCGGGCGCCCCGGTACCGGCGTGAACCCACTGCGCGGCCAGAACAACGTCCAGGGCGCGTGCGACCTCGCCTGCCTCCCCGACTGCCTTCCCGGCTACCGGCCGCTGACGGAGGAGTCCGTTGCGCGTGCGTGCGAGTTGTGGGAGACGGAACCCGAGCTGTCGGCCGAACCCGGGCTGACGCTGGTCGAGATGATGGACGCGGCGCTCACCGGTCAGCTCAAGGCGATGTACATCATGGGGGAGAATCCGGTCATCGCCGACCCCGACCAGGCCCACGTGCTCGAGGCGCTCTCCGCGCTCGACTTCCTGGTGGTGCAGGACATCTTCATGACCGAGACGGCATCACTCGCCGACGTCGTACTGCCGGCCGCGTCGTTCCTGGAGAAGGATGGCACGTTCACGAACACCGACCGCCGGATCAAGAGGGTGCGCCCCGTGATCGCTTCCCCGGGTGAGGCGCTGACCGACGGCGAGATCGTCATGCGCATGTCGCGGCTGCTTGGCGTCGAGGCCGATTTCGGCTCCACAAGCGACGTCATGGACGAGATGGCGATGGTCACGCCCCAGTACGGCGGCGTGACCTACCGGCGCCTCGACGTCGAGGGCGAACTGCGGTGGCCGTGTCGCGACGCCGACGACCCGGGAACGGCGATCCTGCACGCCGAGACATTCACCCGCGGGCTGGGCGCGTTCGCGCCCGTCGACTACGAGCCCGTCTCCGATCGGCCGACGCCCGATCGTCCGCTCGTGATGACGACCGGGCGGCACCTGTGGAACTTCCACACGAACACGATGACCGTCCGCAGCGAAGGTCTTGGCGAGCTCAACGGCCGCGGCTACGTCGAGATGAACGCGGACGACGCCGCGGCGCTGGAGATCTGCGACGGCGACCGCGCACTGGTCACCAGCAAGCACGGCTCGGTCGAGACGGAAGTCCGGGTCCCGCGCCGTGGGGGACCGAAGGCCGGCGTCGTGTTCATGCCGTTCCACTTCGCCGACTCCCCCGCGAACCGCATCACCGGGGCCGACCTCGACCCGACGGCGAAGATCCCCGAGCTGAAGGTCACGTCGGTGAGCGTGCGGAAGGTGCCGGGAGAGTAGGAAGGCCGCTCCTGACCGACTCGCCGACGCCGCTCGCCCGGACGGTCCAGCGTTTCTCCGCGTGGTGGAACCGTTCTCGCTACAGTGTCCTCAAGGTTCGAGGGCGAGAGATTGTTCAGGTACCGGTCTTGGCGGATCCCAGCGCGCGGCGGAAGCCGACATTCATCGATCTCCACCAGGACATGTTGTCCGGCGTGGCGTTGCTCGATGGCGGCTTCCCGGTCTATGGCGAGAGCTACCTCACCGGGACCCACAACGCGACCGCGGTCTGGTCCGCCCTGTATCCGACGCATTCGGACAGCTCGCTGATGAGCCAGCTCGAGGCCCACGACGAGCTGCTCCGCTCCCACAGCGCACGCCTGCGGCTGATCACCACCGTCGCGGACCTCGAGACCGAGGATCCGCGCACGGGTGTGCTGCCCCATTCGGAAGGCCTCCAGCTCCCCGACATCGCGCCCGAGGTGCTGGACGCGCTGTGGGCCGAGTACTCGCTGCGCAGCCTCTCGCTGACCTGGAACCACGAGACGGCGTACGGGTTCAGCTGCTTCGACGACGGCGCCGCGCCTCTCAAGCCGGTCGGCCGCCACCTGCTCAGCGGGATGGAGGAGAGCAACCTCTTCCTCGACCTGGCCCATCTCAACGACCACGGGTTCTTCGAGGCGCTCGACTGCTATGCACCGCGGGTGCTCGTGACGCACACCTTCTGCCGGGCGATCACCGACCACCCGCGAGGGCTGACCGACGACCAGTTGCGCGCGCTTGGCGAACACGGCGGCCTCGTCGGCCTGGCGTTCCCGCCGGACTTCCTGGGTCGCAAGGGATCCGTCGACGAGGCCTTGCGCCACATCGACCGCATCGCGACGCTGGCCGGTGAGGACGCCGTGTCGATCGGCAGCGACTGGGGCGTGGCCGAGATGGGCGAGTTGGGCGACCCGGCGACCCTCGGGGTGCTGGTGGACGCCGTCGACAGCAACTATGGCGCGGCGCTCTCGGAGAAGTTCGCGTATGCGAGCGCGCACGAGTTCCTGCGGACCCACCTGCCGCTCGGGTAGAAGGCCGTCTGCCGGGGGCCTGTCGGGGGAATAGACGTTGTTCAGCCCCCTATGCTTCGTGCGGAGGCAGGCATGCGTCCCACTCCCGACCCGGCGGACGCCCGCGACACAGCGGTCGTCTACTGCGAAGGCAATTTCGGCGAGATCGACGGGAAGACCGGCAACGGGCTGGTCCGGTACTCCGAGAAGTACGAGATCCTCTCGGTCATCGACAGCACGAAGGCCGGTCTCGATGCCGGTGACGTGCTCGACGGCACGCCGAATGGGATCCCGATCGTCACCGATCTCGCTGCGGCGGTCGCGCGGGCGGAGCGTGTGCCGGACTTCTTCATCTTCGGGATCGCGCCCTCGAGCGGACTGCTCTCACCGGTGGAGCGCGGCGTGATGCTCGATGCCATCGAGCGAGGGATGAACATCGTCAACGGACTCCACGAGTTCCTGAACGACGACCCCGAGTTCGCCGCCGCGAGCGCCAGGCACGGCGTGACGATCCTCGACGTTCGTCGCCCGCGCGACAAGAAGCACCTGCGTATGTTCACCGGCCGCATCTCCGAGGTCACGTGCCCGCGGATCGCGGTACTCGGCACCGACAGCGCGAACGGCAAGCGCACCACGGCGACGATCCTGGTGCGGGCGCTCAACGAGCGCGGGATCAAGGCGGTTCTGATCGGCACCGGGCAGACCGCTCTCATCCAAGGGGCCCGCTACGGTGTGGCGCTCGACGCCATCCCGATCCAGTTCTGCTCGGGTGAGATGGAGAGCACGGTGCTGGAGGCGTTCGAGGCCGAGCACCCCGACGTGATCGTCATCGAGGGCCAAGGCGCGCTGAGCCATCCCGCGTATGTGTCGTCGGGCTGCATCCTGCGAGGCAGCAAGCCCGATGCGGTCATCCTGCAGCACGCGCCGACACGCATGGTGTTGAGCGACTTCCCCGACCTGCCGATGCCGACGCTCGCGAGCGAGATCGACCTCATCGAGACGTTCGCAGACACGAGGGTCATCGGCGTGAGCATCAACCACGAGAGCATGACCGACGCAGAGGTCACCCTGGCGATCGCTCGCTGCGAGGCGGAGCTGGGGATCCCGGCGACGGACTCGCTGACGAGGCCGGCCGAACGTCTGGTTGCGATGGTGCTGGAGGCGTTCCCGGGACTCGAGCGGACGTAGCGCTCGTGCACGCGGCGGCCGGCAGGCCACCTGCCTCCTAGCCGAACAGATAGTGCCAGAACGCGAGCCACCACGGCTCGGGTGCGGCCGGCGGGCGGATCGGCGCGGCGGCGGAGGGGGCGGGCGCCGTCAGCGCGGCGGCGGCCGGCCTGGCAGCCGCCTTCCTCTTCGCGGTCGCGGTGCGCAGCGCGGTAGCGTGCTGCGTCGCGCGCCTCCGCGCGGCCGCCTTGGCAGTCGATGCGCCCGAGGGGGCCGTCACGCGATGGCATCCCGTGTTCCCGTGCCCCGCTGACGGGTTGCACGTGTTGCCTGGATGGCCGACCGCCGTTGCGGGCGCGGAGAGCAGCGCGACGCCGAGGATCAGCAGGAACGCGGTCGAGACGAGTGTCGCCGTGAGTCTTCTCATGGAGGTCCTTTCGGTTGGACCTCACCCAAGAGCACCACGCGTGCCGTTCCCGACCGTGTGAGAGAAGCCTCAGCGGAGGCTCACGCGCTCGCCACATCGCCGGGACCCCGGAACGGGGCGAGGATCCGCCGTGCTGGCAGGGTCAGACGCGCCGCGCCATCCTCCGCAACCTCAGCGAGTTCCCGACCACGAGCACGCTGCTCCCGGCCATCGTCGCCGCAGCCACCGCGGGGCTGATCACGCCGAACGCGGCCAGCGGGATCGCGATCGCGTTGTAGGCGAACGCCCAGCCGAGATTCTGCCGCGTGACGCGCCGCGTGGCGGCCGACAGGCTCAGGAACCACGGCACCAGGTCGAGGTCGGGGCGCGCGAGCACCACGTCGGAGGTCTCGCCCGCGACGTCGCTGCCGCCCCACACCGTGACCGAGAGGTCGGCCGCGGCCAGTGCCGGCGCGTCGTTGACGCCGTCGCCCACCATCGCCACGTTGCCGCCGCCGGCGCGCCGCTCCGCGACCAGCGCAGCCTTACCTTCGGGCGCCAGTCGGCTGCGATGGTCGGTGATGCCGAGCCTGGCCGCGACCGCGGCGGTCGTCGCCTCACTGTCGCCCGACAGCAACAGGATCGTGCGGCCCATCGTGCGCAGGTCGTCCACGGCCTTCGCCGCTCCGGGCAGCTCCTCGTCGCGCAGCGCGATGAAGCCCGCGACCAGTCCGTCGAGCGCGACCCACACGACGCTCTCAGCGGCATCCGCGTGCGCCGCCGCCTGCGCAGCCAGCTCAGCCGGCGGTGCGTCGGGCATGAACGCCTCCGAGCCGACACGCACGGAGCGGCCGTCGGCGAGCGTCCCCTCGACGCCCTGTCCGCGCACCGAGCGCACGTCGCTCGCCGCCGGCGCCTCGGCACACGAGCTCGAGATCGCGCGCCCCAGCGGGTGTTCCGAGTACCGCTCGACGGCCGCGGCGGCGCACAGGAGCGCGTCCCGGTCGCGGTCGCCTGCCACGCCCGAGCCCGTCACGTGCAGGTTCCCGGCCGTCAGCGTCCCCGTCTTGTCGATCGCGACCTCGCTCACGAGCGCCGCGGTCTCGAGCGCCGCGGGAACGCGCACGAGCACGCCCGCGCGCGTGGCCCGCCCGAGCGAGACGCTGATCGCGAGGGGAGTGGCCAGCCCCAGCGCGCACGGGCATGCGACCACGAGCACGGCTACGGCCGCGATGAGCGCGGTCGCCACAGGCACGCCGGCCACCAACCGCCACCCGACGAACGTGAGAACGGCCACGCCGAGAACGCCGAACGTCAGGTACGCCGACGCGGTGTCGGCCAGCCGCTGCACGGGAGCCTGCCCGGCCAAGGTCTTCTCAACAAGCGCGCGGATCGAGGCCAACCGCGACGACTCTACCGGGCGCTCGACCTTCGCGGTGAGTGGCCCCTCGCGCAGCACGGTGCCTGCGTAGAGCGTGTCGCCGGCTCGCTTCGGAGCGGCGGCCGACTCCCCCGTGAGCATCGCCTCGTCGGCCGCGCCCGCGCCCTCGGTGACCGTGGCGTCCGCGGGCACGCGCTCGCCGGACTTGACGACGATCGTGTCGCCGGCGGCGAGCTCGGCGGCCCGCACCTCGGCGAGGGTCCCGTCGGTCCCGACGTGCCACGCCCGGTCGGGCTGCAGCTCGAGGAGCGCGCGCACGTCCTTGCGTGCCTGGGCGCCGCCGATGACCTCGAGGTAGCGGCCGGCCATGATGAAGACGGTGATCATCGTCACCGAGTCGAAGTACGCCGGCCTGCCGGTGAGCACAGCGAAGACGCTGTACGAGTATGCGGACAGCGTCCCCAGGGCCACGAGCGTATCCATGTTCGCCGTGCGCGCGCGCAGCCCCGCCCAGGCGCCCTTCAAGAACGACTGCCCGCCGTAGAAGAGCACCGGAGTTGCGGCCGCCCACATGAACAGGCCGATCGTGCGCGCCTGCGCGGACCCCGCCTGCCCGGTAGCGTACAGCCCGTAGAGCTGCGCGAAGTAGAACATGTCCACCTGCATGCCGAACGCGAGCGCCACGAGCAACTGGATCAGGGTCCGCTCCTCGCCTTTGGCCTCGCTCCCGCCGCCCTCGACCCCGACGACCCGCGCGCGGTATCCCGCGCGCTCGATGAGGTGGACGATCTCGTCAGTGCCGGTCAGCGCCGGTTCGTACTCGACGCGCGCCTTGCCCATCGCGAAGTTGATGTCGGAAGAGCGCACACCTTTGTGCTGCTCCAGCGTGCGGGCGACGACCTCCGCGCACGACGGGCAGGTGAGCCCGTCGACCGTCAGGAACACGACGGCGCGGCCGCCTGGGGCGGGGGCAGCCGCCGGCGCGGCCATCGCTCCGCCGTGCATATGCGAGTGGTCCACGTCAGTAGCCCTTGGGCCCGATCTCGGCGTAGACCCGGGTCGTCATGTCAGCGGGTCTGATGTGCGGCTCGAACTCGGAGAGCACCTTGGTCTCGGCCATCTCGGAGTCGCGGTGGCGCTCCAGCGCCTCCCAGCTGCCCCACTCGCTCAGAAGTACCAGGCGCGTGGTCGCCGGGTCGTCGACGGAGTACAGCGCCCGCGAGGTCATGAACCCGTGTTCGTCGGGGAGCTGCGCCTTGAGGAAGCCCAGCACGCGACCGAGCGAATGGCCGATCTCCAACTCGTCCATCTGGTCGGGCTGGATCGTGAAGGAGGTCTCGTAGATGTAGGGCACGGCAGGTCTCCCTCTACCTCGGCTGCCAGAACAGGGCCATGTACGCGACATACGCCACCAGCGTCACGCCGATCACGACGAGTCCCATGAAGGGCATGCCGCCGCCGGCCTCCGAGATGATGTCGGCGAACGAGTCGATGTAGCCGTCAGGGGAGATACGCTCGGCTTCGCCCTCTTCCTCGGGCGGCCGGTTGCCCGCGCTCCCGGGCCTCGTGCCCGAGCGATGCCGGATCGCGAACACCATGCAGGCGCCCAGCAGCGTCAGCGTGCCCGCGATGACGGAGAGCCACTGCCCCCCGACGTCCAGTACGTTGTCAGGCATGTTTCGGACCCTCCTTCGCGCCGCCGCGACCCGGCCAGCCGATGGGTTCCTTGTCTTCGAGCATCGCGTACTTGGCGTCCTCGATGTCGTCGAACTGGTGCGTGCGCAGGCCCCACGCGATCAGGACGAGTCCCGATAGCGACACCAGCGCCATCCAGCCGACGACGACCCACAGCCCGAGCGGCATGGTGCTCATCCTCCCCACTTCCCACCGGTGAGTCCGGTGATGTAGGCGGTCAGGTTCCAGACCTCCGTCTCGGTCAGCACCGGGCGGAAGGCGTACATCATCGTGTTCGGCACGCCTTCGCGGATGCGGTAGAACAGGTAGGCGTTGCTCATCCCCGCAGGCAGCGGAGCGGGCGACGCGCTCGCCAGCCCGGCGGTCGCGGGCCCGTTGCCCTTGCCGTCCGAGCCGTGGCACATGGCGCACCACTGCTCGTAGAGCGGCTTGCCGGCGGCGGGCGTGATGGTCGTGATCTCAGCTTGGAAGATGCCCGGGTCGGTGCGCACGTAGGGTCCCGGCACCGAGCCGTCGCCGATCGCGCTGGTCGTCATCTTGGCCGAGCCATCGACGAAGGAGCGCTTGACGAACGAGACGTCGTTGAAGCGCTCGCGTTCGGTGAGGAACTCGCCCCACGACGGCATCGCGGTGACCTTGACGCCGTTGGTGATACGCGCGAGCAGGCCTCCGTCGACGGTGCCGTCCTTGAACTGACCGCCGGATACCTGGGACGGCAGCCTGCGCAGGTCCGCGGGCTTCGGGTCGAGGTACGAGCCGTCGATGCCGGCGCCGTCGCCCGCGAGCCCGTGGCACGTGGCGCACTGCTCGAGGAACTGCGCCTTGCCGGCCTCGTAGCTCGCGTTGGCCGGCACCCGCATCGTCTTCATGATGGTGGGGAAGTCGAAGTCGCTGCCCTTCGCGAGCTGTGCGGGCTGCTTCTCGGTTTGGGTGAACATCTCGCGGATGTAGTGGACGAGCTGCCAGCGTTCAGCGGGCGTGTACTGGACCCGCCATGCGGGCATCCCCGTCCACGGCACCCCTTCGGAGATACGCCAGAAGTAATCGGCATCGATGTATGGCAGGTAGTTGGCGTGGTCGGAGAAGTCCGGCGGTACCGGCTCGATGCCCGCGCGGAACGGCCCCTTGCCTGAGCCCGCGTCTCCGTGGCACACGAGGCACTCGCGCACCCAGATCCGCTTGCCGGCGTCGAGGTTCTCGACGGTGGCGGGCAGCGGGTTGCTCTTCTGGTACGCGGGCGGCGGGTCGCCTTCGTTGGGATCACGTTCGACCGGGTGCGCGTAGATCTCCTGCACGTAGCGGATGACGTTCCACCGCTGCGAGCCCGTCAGGCTCTCCTTCCAGGGCGGCATGACCGAGCCTTGGATGCCCTCCGACACGTGCCAGAACCATTGGTCGTCGGGCATGGAGCGGAACGGATCGACCTTGAAGTCGGCGGGCGTGACGATGAGCGTCCCGCCGTAGTGCCCGAGCCCGTTGCCGCCGCAGCCGTGGCACGTCATGCAGCGCGCGTTGTAGATGAGCTTGCCCTCGTAGAGGCCGGAGCCCTTGAACGTGGGCCATCCCTGCGGGGGAGCGGACGGGTCCGTCGACGGGAGCGCGGTGGTCATCGGCGGAGCCGTGGTCTCCGCGTACTCGGCCGGCGACGTGATCATGCGCTCGGCGGCGGCACGATCGCCGAGGTAGAAGAGGTACTCGGCGATGTCGCGCATCTGTGCCTCGGACAGGAACGAGAAGCTCGGCATGATCGACATCGGAGAGTACTCGCGCGGCGCGCGCAGGTGGTCGATCTCCCACTGCATGCTGCGCTTGCGCCCGAGGTACGACAGGTCGGGACCGGTCCGCTCAGACCCGAGGATCAGCGGATTGTCGAACTTGTAGTCACCGCCCTGCGAGACCGGCCCCATCGCGTTGTCGACGTCGCGGACGTACTGCGTGTGGCAGTAGTTGCAGCCGTTGCCGGCGAAGAGCGCCCGCCCGCGTGACTGCGCGTCGTCACGTTCCGCTCCGACTGTCGTGGCCGGCGGGTTCCATAGCGCCACCGGGGCGAACACCACGACCGACACGACGGCGAAGAAGACCAGCAGGCCACCGACGAGGATGATCTTGAACGTCATCTTCACGACCGCTCACCACCTTCGGTCACGGACGCGCGGGGCGCCGTCGCCGGGGAGGGGAGCGTCGGGGCCTGGAGCGGCCGGCGCACGATGATCGTCGCCAGGATGTTGTAGGCGAACATCGCGAAGCTCACGACGAGCAGCGCCCCGCCCATCACCCGCAGCGCCAGGAACGGCCGCAGGCCCGGCAGCACCGACCAGATGGGCAGTCCCTGATGCACCCATGAGGCGCCCTGGTCCAGCCCCACGAACATGAACCCGAAGAAGAACGCGGCGAACCCGACGATGTAGAAGGCGTACTGCGCCTTCGCCAGGCGGGTGCTCCACATCGAGCAGTCGTAGATGCGCGGCAGCGCGTAGTACAGGCCACCGATCAGCGTGGACGCCGCGAAGAACATCAGCGCGAGGTGCGCGTGCCCCGGGACGTACTGCGTGAAGTGGGTGAGCTCGTTCACGCCGCGCAACGCCTCGTTCGACCCCTGGAACGATACCAAGATGTACGAGGCCCAGCCGGTGATCACGTACAGGAGCGGTACGCTCGATCTGAGTCGCCCCCAGTTCCCGCGCATGGTCAGGAGGATGTTGAACATGAACGCGAGCACCGGGATGACCATGGCGAAGCTCTCGGCCACGGCGATCGTCTTGAGCCAGTAGGGGATCGGAGCCCACAACAGGTGGTGCGCCCCGACGCCGGTGTAGAAGAAGGCGATGCCCCAGAACGCGATCAGCGACAGGAAGTGGCTGTACAGCGGCGTCGAGGTCTCGCGTGGGACGATGAAGTAGATCACCGCGAGCAGGCCGGTGGTGAACCACAGTCCGAGCACGTTGTGGCCGTAGAACCAGTTGAAGATCGCGTCATTGATGCCGGTAAGGGCGCCGGTGGGCGGGTTCCACATGACGTTTCCGATGAAGTACAGCAGCGGGAACCAGACGACGGTCCCGATGATGTACCAGAGGCTGACGTACAGCCTCGGCTCGACCCGGTGTCGGATGGTCTGGTAGATGTTGATCATGTTCAGGATCAGCACGACCATTACCGCGATGTCGATCGGCCAGATGAGCTCGGCGTATTCGCGGCTCTGGGTGTAGGCGAGCAGGATGCCGATCACACCGCCTGCGAGCGCCAAGTTCCACAGCAGCGCGCAGAGATTGCCGAGCTGCTCGCTCCAGATCTTGCGTCCGGTGAGCCGCGGGACGATGTAGAGCCACATGCCCATCATCGCGCCCGACAGCCACGCGAACATGACGGTGTTGACGTGTGCCTGGCGCAACCGTCCGAACACCAGCCATGGGACCCCGTGAGCGAAGTCCGGGAAGACGAACTCGATCGCCAGAACGAGGCCCATCAGCACTCCGATGACGAGCCACACCGCCGCAGAGACCATGAAGTTTGCTGCAGCGCTGTTGTCCCTCTTCCAACTGAACACCGAACCACCCCCGTGACGATGCCCCTACGACCCTTCCGGCTCAACCCGGAGATACCCAATCCGCGCGCGTCCGACGCTCCGGGGGTCTTCGTGAGATCGGGGTACTGAACGGGTACGCAGTCTCGTTGAGGCGCCCGGTTCGGCGACCCGGGTCGCGGGTCGGATCCCGCGCCCCGGGTCGCTCCACGTCTACCCTCGGGCGGGCGTCTCCGTTGTGGCGTGAGGCCGAACGTGCGGGATATCATCGGCGGTGAAGTCCGGGGTTCGGCCGCATCGCGGCCGCGAAGCGCAGGGGGTGGTCGCGTGTTCTGCCCGCAGTGCGGCACTCAGACCGCGGACGGCGCCCGGTTCTGTCCATCGTGCGGAGCGTCTCTGGCCGCAGTCCCGCCCGCACCGCCCGCACCACCGGAGATTCCGCCGCCCCCGGTCTTCGCGCAGCAGACGCCTCCGGCACCCGCGGCGCCGGCTGCTCCGGTCTACGCACCTCCGGCCACCCCCGTATACGAGGCGCCCGTCCATGCGCCGGTGCCGGCTCCCGTGTGGACGGGCTGGCCCAAGGCGCCACTGCCCGCGCGGTTCGTGGCCTCAGTCGTCGACTCGATCATCATGGTGTCGCTCGTGGTGCCGGCGTACCTGTGGATCGCAGCCGACATCACCCGCGGTTCGACACCCGTCTTCGGCTCGGTCCTGGCGGCCGTCGCCGGCCTCTGGATGTTCGTCTACTCCTACATCAAGGACGGCCTGAAGGGTGCCTCGCTCGGGAAGCGCATCGCCGGCCTGATGGTCGTCAACCTCAAGGACAACATGCCCGGCAAGGTCGGCGCGTCGATCCTGCGCGCGCTGGTGCTCAGCTTCATCAGCCCCATCGAGGCGCTCATGGTGCTGATCGATCCCAAGGGTCAGCGCCTCGGCGACAAGGCGGCCAAGACGCAGGTCGTCCGCATGACCGACTACGAGACCGCCGTTCCCGGGTGGCTGCGACCGGGCAAGGCCCTGGCCGTCACGCTGCTCGTCGTGTCCCTGCTCGTCGGGTTGGCCGGCAGCGTCGCGACGGGGCTGATGCTCGCGAGTTCGGTCCGTGACGCCGCCGAGGTGAACGCGACGCCCGCTGAACCCGTTCCCACGACTCCGTCCGGCGAGACCTCGCCCGGGTCGCCGGCGACGGACGTCGACGTCGAAGCCGCCGCGCAGGTCGTGACCGCCTTCTACACCGCGATCAACGGCGGTGACATGGAAGCCATCAAGGCGACCGTCAACGACGACCTCAAGGCGCAGGTCGAACCGGGCGCCTTCGAAGGATGGACCGAGTCGACCTTCGAGTTCACGCGGGGTTGGATCGACGGAGAGACCGCCAGCGTGATCGGCCGCGAAAGCGAGAAGGCCTATGGCTCCGGCACACCCGGCGGTGTGAAGTTCACGCTGTCGAAGGTCAGCGGCGGGGCCTGGCTGATCACGGGGTGGAGCCCGGTCGATTCGACGCAGGTCGAGGGGTCCGACACCACCGGGAGTTCGACGGGCATCGCCGGGCCGCTCTCCGACGCCACCGCGCGTGATGTCGTCACGCAGATCCTCAAGGCCCGTCAGAAGGGCGTCGCCAACATCATCCGTCAGCTCGCCACCGAGAAGTTCCTCACCGACAGCGGCGACGTCTGGCTCGACGGCGTGGACAACTCCGAGTTCTTCACCAAGTTCAAGATCACCGCGGTCAAGGTCAGCGGTGGAGCGGCGACCGTCACCGTCACCGAGACGTGGGTCGACGGCAACCAGGTCGCGAAGTACGGTGTCGTCGAGCAGGGCGGTGCGGTGCTGGTGAGCACCTGGACGCCGCAGTAGGCGCCGCGCGACGGCGCGCAGCAGAGGCGAAAGGGTGACCACCGTGGCGAAGGAGCGCGATCTCCGTCTCGACGTGCTCAAGGCCGCAGCCATCGTCCTGGTGGTCTTGGGGCACCTGATCCGCGCCGCGTACGGAGAGGCCACGTCCGCGCCCTGGCCGCTGGCCGCCGCCTTCTCGGTCCTGTCGATCCTGGACGTGCCGCTGTTCGTCTTCGTGTCGGGCTATCTCGCCTCGCCGACGGCCGACGCACGATGGCTGTCCCGCAGGGCGCTCCAGCTGCTCGTACCCTATTCCGCGTGGATCGCGCTACGGTGGGCCCTCTACTACCGGACCGACCCGATCGGCTGGCTGCGCAGCAGCGTGCTCTGGGGGAACGAGACGAACGCGCTGTGGTTCCTGTACGCGCTGTTCGCAGTGTGCGCACTGTACGTGCTGGTCCGGCGCTGGCGGCCGGTCATGATCGCAGCGGCGATCGCGTGCGTCGGTGTTCTGGCCGCAGCGGTGCCGCTCTTCTCGTTGCGCTACATCGCGATGCTCTTCCCGGTCTTCGTGATAGGCAGGCTTGTGGGGGAGCGACGCTTCGAACCGGGGATCTGGGTGCTCGGCGTCACAGCGCTGCTCATCGCGGCGATGTGGTCGGTGCCCGGGGCGAACCTGTTGTTCGCGTGGCCGGGCTGGGCCGCGGGCGCGATCGCGGCCAAAGACGGACTGGGAATCGCTCTTTCCGTTGTGGCCACCATGCTGCGTCTCGCTCTGATGCTTGCGCTTGCCGGCAGCGCCATGTTCCTGGCCCGTCGCGCCACGCGCGGCGCGTGGCTGGGGGCTCTGACCTTGGGCATCTACGCCGCGCACCCGATCCTCGTGCCGCAGTGGGCGCGCGGTGGCGGGATCGTAGGGTTGGTCGGCGGGTTCGTGGTCACGCTGGCGGCGGCAGTCGGCGTGACGCTACTTCTGCAACGGTGGGAATGGACCGCCTTCCTGCTGCTCGGGAGCGGGCGGATCCCGACGCGGGCTTCGCCTCCGCGAGAAGTCCGATGAAGTCCGCACTAGGGGCGTGCTAGGCGTGTGGCTTGCTGGGGGACATTTGCAGCGGACACGCGGGCGTTGTCGCGTGCCCGAGTGTTTGCGCACCCGGAGTGCGCAGGGGTCTGGACGATCCAGTACCAGCGTCCCGGCAGCACCGTGTGGCAGACGTTCCGGACGGTGACGGCCAACGCCTCGACCGGCGTCCATTCGTTCGCGACATCGACGACCACGAGAGGGATCTGGTCGTTCCGGGCGGTCTTCGCGGGCGACGGCACATACCTCGGCAGCCAGTCGCCTGTCGTGACCAAGTCCGTTCTGTAACCACCAGGCGTCGCTCCCCGTGGAACGGCCCGCCGGGCAAACCGGCGGGCCGTTCGTCATGAATGGGATCGCTCGGCACTCCTATCCCTGGAATACCTCTCCAGTGGCGGGCGACATCTGCCGAATCTAGTTGTGTGCGATATGCACGACGTTTCCGTACGCATGGAGGGGTGGAGATGGCGCGGTTCCGCACCGATGAGAGGTCGGATCGAGGCATGACGCTTGCCGAGGTCATGATTGCCTCGTCCATCCTCATCGTGTGTCTCGTATCGCTGTCGGCGCTGCTGGGTGGCGCGATCTCCTCGAGCGCGATGACGCGATCCCGCGACGAGGCGACCAACCTCGCGAACGACAGCCTCGAGACCGCACGCAACCTGCCGTACGACAGCGTGGGGCTTCGCTACGCCAACGGAAGCCTGGGCAACCCGCCGGGGGCCATCCTCACACCCCAGGCGTCCGGGAGATACACGATCGTGACCGCCTGCGACTGGGTCCAGTCCGCGGACGGCGGCACCGCCTACAAGAAGCTCAAGGTCACTGTTTCCTGGACGTCCCCGGTCGCCGGACACATCGAGCTCAACACGATCATCTACGGCAAGACCGGACTCTCCGGTGTCGGCGACCTTCTCGTGCAGGTCTCCAACCGTGAGAGCCCTGATCCGGTGACGGGCCAGGAAGTCACCTTCGTCGCGGCCAACGGCACGACACGCCGCGTGACGACCGACTCGAACGGCGAAGCGCTGTTCGGCCAGGTGCCGGTGGGGCCGTGCACGCTCTCGCTCGTGGCTCCGGCCGGCTACATCGTCGACACTACGAGTCTCGCAGGGGCTGCGGTCTCCACGGACTCAGCGTCGACCGCGATCGTCTACCTTCAGCATCCCGCGCAGGCGACCATCCACGCCAGCGACATGAACGGATCCCCGCTCGTGGGGACGCTCGTGTCCATCAAGCGGTCGGACTGGTCCACCGCTCTGTGGAGCTACACGGACGCGAACGGAGACGCCGTGTTCTCCAACGTGCTCTATGGCGACTACGCGGCGACCGCCGGCCTCATCCACTACGCCACGGCGACGCTGCCGTTCACAGCGACCCCCACCGGCGCGAGCCCGGTCGTCACGTTCAACATGAGTCCCGCGTGGGACCACGGCGTGCGGGTCAAGGTGCAGGACTCCAACGGCACCCAGATCGCGGGGGCCACGGTCGTGCTCAAGACGCAGGCGGGCGTGACGGTGTCTCAGGGCGTCACGGGTTCGAACGGCGAGATCAGCTTCTCGCCCGTTGATGTCGGCGTCTACTCGGTGACGGTCAGCAAGACCGGCTACACCGGATCGAGCCAGGTCGCGACGGTGCACGAAGAGCACGACCAGGAACTGGTGACGTTCTCCCTTCCCGCGGTCGTTCTCCAGGGCAACATGCACATCCAGACCTATGGCAACAACAAGAAGCTCGCGAACATGACGCTGATCGTCAGCGGCCCCAACGGCTACTACTCGAACACGCTCACGACCGGCTCGGGTTCCAATGCGGTCGGCGAGTTGTTGTTGCAGAACCTGGTTCCGGGAACCTACAGCGTTCAGATCAGCGGCATCGCGGGCAGCGCGGTCACCGTCGTCGTCAACGCCAGCCAGACCACCGAAGTCACCCTTCGCACCAAGTAGATGACGATGCGGCCATGCCTCACATCGGCTCGTCGGGACGACCGAGGCTTCAGCCTGGTCGAGCTTCTGATCGTGGCCGCCCTGACGCCCGTGATCCTGAGCGCCGCCTACTTGGCCTTTGGCGCTATGACGAGCAACTACAGCCGGATCGAAGCGACCTCCGAAGCCACCGGCGAGGCCCAGAAGGGCCTTGACACGCTCGTGCGCGAACTCCGGCAGGGACGCCAGATCCAGGAGGGGGGTGGCGCGTTCGCGAACGCGACCTCCAATTCGTGCTCGTTCTACTGCGATGCGGACCTGGACGGGGCTCCCGAGCGCATCACCTACTACGTGGACGGCACCGATCTCTACCGCATGGTGGGAGAGCCGGCCATCCAGGTCTACCCGTACAACTTCGCGAACGGACCGGCGACGCGTGTCCTGAACATCGGGGGGATGACCTCGCAGGCGGTCTTCACGTACTACAACAGCGCCGGCGACGTCTTGACGGTGTCGAGCGCCAACAGGAGCCAGATCAGTGCCGTGGGCATCCATCTACTGGCGACGAGACCCTCCTCAGGCGGTCTCGTGTCGGTCGACTTCTCAACGAAGGTGAAGATCCGTGCGCTGTTCAACTCGATCTCCTAGGCACGAGCACCCCGGAGCGCCGCGCGGCGACCGGGGGACCACGCTGATGACCGTGATGGCCACGACGAGCATCCTGTTCATCATGGCCACGACCCTGATGACGATCGTCGCGTACCAGATGCAGGCCACGGCCGTGCGGGTCGGCCGCGTGCGCGCGATGCACGTCGCCGACGCGGGGATCAACGCCTACCTGTACCAGCTGCGCAACGACTTCACCTACTACGTGAGCCACCCCGACTCGGGGTGGACGATCGTTTCCGGGCAGGAGAAGTACCGGGTCAAGGCCGTGGCGCCCACCAGCACCACGCCGCTGACGCTCTACTCGACCGGCGTGGCAGGCGACGGAACGCAGACCATCGCGGCGACGGTCCGGCTCCGCACGTTCGCCGACTACATGTTCCTGTCGGGTTCCGACCTGACCTTGGCAGGTGACGCCGACGTCACCGGCCAAGTCCGTGGCAACGGCAACATCGACAACCAAGGCAAGATCCAAGGCAAGGTCATCGCGGGCGGAACGTTCACAGGCAAGGCGCCGGACCAGGGCTTCACGGAGAACCAGCCGCAGGCGAGCTTCTCAGCCATCGCGGACTGGATGGCGAGGAAGATGCGTCCGGGCGCGGTTGCGGCAGGGTCGTACTTCCCCGCCTCGGGCGCCTTGGGCTACCGCGTGGTCGTCAACGGCAACACGGTAGTCGTCGACAGGATCACCGGTGGTATCGACACCGGCGTGTTCTCGACCGTGCCCGTGACCTCGATGGCGATCCCCGCCTCGGGCATCTTCTACTTCGAGGACACCGTGTGGGTCGAGGGCAACTACGCCAGCCCGGTCACCATCGTGTCCCGGAAGGGCGACAGCCTCGGAGACATCTACCTGATCGGCGACTACGTGCCGTCGAGTACGGACTCGACCGCCACGTCGGGGCTCGTCGCCGAAGCCAACATCATCGTCCCCGGCTGGTTCGGCAAGGATGATATGACCGTGAACGCGGCCCTGATGGCCAGGACCGGGCATATCTACGCCGACATCAAGCAGGGGTTCACGCGCAGCCGGATCAGCATCCAGGGTTCGCTGACGTTCGGGCTGTCGGGCGGGGACTTCGGCACGGTCGACAAGTTCACGGGTCAGCCCGTCTCGGGCTTCCGTCAGAAGTACTACACGTACGACCAGCGCCTCGATCTGTATCCGCCGCCGCTCTACCCGCAGATCGCGGACGAGTCGCTCAAGGTCGACACCTGGGTCGAGGACCGGACCCCCGCCTTCTAGTCGCACGACACGGTCCATCGGACCGTGTGCAACGCAAGGAAGGGCCCGCAGGCTTGGCGCCACCGGGCCCTTCCTTGCGTTCGATCCGTTGCGTAGAGCAGGCCGCATCGCCTGGCTAGAGCGAGGGCGCTGCGTCCGAGCGTGGCAGGATGTACAGAGGGAGCGCCCCGGCGGCGGTCACAACCGCGGTGGCGTCCGTGGACGGCGCGACGGCCGCGATGACACGCGGCGCCTCGACGATCCTGCGGTAGCGCAACGCCGTGGCGCCGCGACCCAGTGAGCGCACGTGGTGCATGGCGGGCCGGCCCCGTCGGGACTCCTCCATCGCGACATAGGTGTGCCTCGCCCGGCTCTTCCACCTCACGAAGATCGCGACGTGACCCGGCGTGTGCACGGCGTCGCCGGGACGCAGCTTCGACAAGGAGATGCGCCTGGCGACCGCGTGGATGGAACGCGAGGTGTACGACGTCCTGAGGTGCCACGCCATCGACACGAAGCCCGAACAGTCGCGGCGGTACCCGGCATACCGGGCGCGCTGGCTGTAGATGACACGCTTGGCGACCCAGGAGTGCGCGCGGGCGAGGACCTGGGTCCGGGTGATGGCCGCGGCCGGAGCGGGGGTGAACCCCACGAGTGCCGCGAGCAGTGATGCGAGCACGACCGCGCTCGCGTATCGGGGAGACCCGACGGGGGAGAGGAGCTTCTCGAGAACCTTCACGCGGTGCCTTCCGTCTGGTGCAGTACGCGCCGGAAAGGGGGCACTTCGGCGTGCCCTCCATGGGTGCGGCGCGTGCTGGTCCGCCCCGCTGAGGGAAGCTCGCGTCGTCGCAGACGCCGGGGTGGCAGCCGGGGGCGTGAAGAGCGAGGACGGTGCCAAACCCGGTAGCGTCGCAGGTGAGAGCGCTGTGCGATGGTCATCCTTCGAGCGGGTACAAGTGCCTCGAGGAGGTGGCCCGAAATGGCACAGAAGTGGAGTCTGGAACCCGAGCTCGTCACGCTGCCCGACATCACCGTGGCGACGGTGCACACCAGCGGGAACCCGGAAGGGCTGGGCGCGGACGTGATGAAGGCGCTGTACGGCGCCGTCTACGGCCTGAAGTTCGCGCTCAAGAAGCGCGGGATCGAGATCAAGCTCGACGCGCCGCGAGCCCGCTGGGCATGGGCGCCCGGTCGGGCGTCGACCGGGGAGCTCGAGGGCGACTGGGCCGTCCCGGTACCCGACGGCACCGTCGAGGCGGACCTCCCGCAGAAGTCGGACCTATACCACGTCTCGGTCGCCGTCTGGCACTACGGCGAGTGCGCTCGCATCCTGCATCAGGGCGGGTACGAGGAGGAGGAGCCGACGATAGCGCGCCTCATCGAGTTCATCGACCGCAGCGGCTGCGAGATCACCGGCATGCACGAGGAGTGGTACCTCTCGCAGCCCAGTGCGAAGGTCCCGAAGACCGTGATCCTCTACCCGGTCCGGCGCGTCTAACCATCCAGGTACGAAACCGAGAGGGAGGGGTTCGTGATGAGCAGGTCCGCACGCGTCGCGAGGGTTGTCGTCTTCGCGCTCGTCTTGGCGCTGCTGGGAGGGTGCGCTTCCGGCACGGGAGCGTCGTCGAGTGGTCCGGTGCGCGTCGACGCCACGGCCGACGGGACCACGGTCGAGCTGGCGCCGGGCGCCGAACTTGTCGTCGCGCTGGAGGGCAACCCGACCACCGGGTTCGACTGGACGGTCGCCGGCACGTTGCCGCCGCAGTTGACCGCCAAGAGCGACACGATCGAGTCCTCGGCCGCCCCGGGCGTCGTGGGTGCGGGAGGGACGCGCGTCTTCGCCTACGCCGCTGCCGCGACCGGCACGGGCGTGCTCAACCTGGAGTACCTGCGCTCCTGGGAGACCACCGTGCCCCCCGAGAAGACGTTCAAGCTCACGGTCGTCGTGAAGTAGGAGCAAGGCGACAGCCCCCGCGCGCTTCCGCGTGCGGGGGCTGCGTCGTGTCCGCGGCACGTGGCTAGGAGATCAGGCCGCGCTCGCGCAGGAAGGTCTCGACGAGCGTGCGCACCGTCGGTTCGCCCCGGTCGACGACGCCGTAGGTCACGCGCACCGCGGGCTGGGGGATCTCGATCAGGCGGCTCAGGTCGATCGGCGTGGCGATGACGACCGCGTCGCACGGGACCGCGGCGATGGTGGCTTCGAGCTCGGACAGCTGCTTGGGCGAATAGCCCATCGCGGGCAGGATCTCGGTCAGGTGCGTCCAGTGGGAGAACAGCGCCGCCAGAGAGCCGACCGCGTACGGTCGCGGGTCGACGATCTTGGCGCCCGCGCGTCGCGCTGCCACGACCCCGGCTCCGTACGCCATCCCGCCGTGCGTGACGGTCGGTCCGTCCTCGATCACCAGGACGCGCTTGCCCCTCAGCTGCTCGTCCCCGCCGACGACCACGACGGCCGAGTCGGTCTCGATGAGCGTCGCGTCGGGGTTGAAGTGCTTCGCGGCCTCGCGGACCGCGGCGAGCGCGATCGAGTCGGCGGTATCCACCTTGTTGATGACGAGCGCCTGCGCGCGCAGGAAGTTGACCTCTCCGGGGTGGTAGAGCCGTTCGTGGCCGGGACGGTGCGGATCGAGCGCGACGATCTCGAGGTCCGGCTTCACGAACGGGGTGTCGTTGTTGCCGCCATCCCAGATCACGACGTCCGCCTCGTCCTCGGCTGCCCGCAGGATGTTCTCGTAGTCGACGCCGGCCATCACCACGGCGCCCACCTCGATCAGGTGCTCGTACTCCTCGCGCTCCTCGACCGTGACTCCGAGGCGGTCGAGGTCGTCGAGCGACGCGTAGCGCTCGACGCGCATGGCGGTCAGGTCGCGGTAGGGCATGGGATGACGGATGTCGACACCGCGCAGACCGTGCTCGGCCAGGAGCTCCCAGACGTAGCGCGAGATGCCGGACTTGCCGACGCCCGTGCGTACGGCGCAGATCGAGATGACCGGCTTGGTCGAGGCGAGCATCGTGCGTTCCGCGGCGATCAGCTCGAAGTCCGCACCGGCGGCGAGGACCGCGGAGGCCTTGTGCATGACGTCGACGTGCGCGACATCGGAGTAGGCGAAGACGACCTTCTCGATCTTCTCGGATCGGATGAGCTCCGTGAGTTCGCATTCGGGAACGATCGGGATCCCGTCGGGATAGAGTGCGCCGGCGATAGCGGCGGGATAGGTCCGGGAGTCGATGCCCGGGATCTGTGTCGCCGTGAACGCGACGACTTCGACCGAGGGGTCGTCGCGGTAGAGGACCTGGAAGTCGTGGAAGTCGCGCCCTGCGGCGCCCATGATGACGGTCCGTATACGATCCATCCTCAGCTCCCTGCGTCGGCTCCGTAGGCAGCCGATCGGCTGCATACTCCAGCGTTAGCAGTGTATACCCGCTCTCGGAGTCCGGCCGCGCGGACGGTCGTGCGATACCATGCACTGCAGCGCGCCGGGACCCGGGCGCGCCCGCAAACAGGGGAGACGTTGTGGCCGTTCACGTCATCACCGACTCGACGAGCGCGATGCCCGCATCGCTGATCGCCGAGTTCGGCCTCCAAGTCGTTCCGCTCTCCGTCTCGCTCGGCGGTGTGAGCGAGTCCGACCTCGAGATCGACGCCGAGGCGTTCTACCGCCGGATGCTCACCACGCCGGACTTCCCGACCTCCTCGCAGCCGTCGCTCGCCCTGATGATCGAGGCGTTCGAGGAGCCCGTTGTGAGGGGTGACCAGGTCGCCGCCGTCCTCATCTCCTCGAGAATGAGCGGTACGTACGAGTCCGCGCTCCTTGCGCGGGAGCAGACCCTCGAGCGTCATCCCGATGCGGTCATCGAGGTCGTCGATTCCCGCTCCAATTCCATGGAAGAGGGCTTCGCGGTCCTCGCCGCCGCGCGGGTCGCCGCCTCGGGGGGCACCGCTGCCGAGGCGGCCGCGGCCGCGCGGCGCACGACCGAGCGCACCCGCTGGCTCTTCACGGTCGCCGAGCTGGACCACCTGCGGATGGGCGGCCGCATCGGCAACGCGAAGGCGCTGCTCGGCTCGCTGCTCCAGATCCGGCCGATCCTGACGGTCGTCGACGGCGTCACGTCCACGGTGAAGTCCGTGAGGACGGGGAAGCGCGCGCTCGAGGAGATCGCGGAGATGGTCGCGGCCGACTTCGAGCGCTTCGGGTTCGTCGGAGTGTTCGTTCACCATGTGATCGCTCCGAAGGAGGGCGAGGCGCTCGCCGAACTCATCGAGCAGCGCACCGGGCATCGGCCCGCCGTCGCGCTGCTCCCGCCGTCGATCGGCATCCATGTGGGCCCGGGCGCCCTCGGCGTTGTCTACGAGGTCGCCGCGGACCTGCACAAGAACACCGAGCCGGTCCTGTGACCCGACGCCCCGCGGGCTCGCCGATCCTGATCACCGACTCCTGTTGCGACCTGCCTCCCGCGCTCGTCGAGATCCTCGGCGTGGATATGCTCCACCTGCGGTTCAGGATCGCTGACGAAGAGCACGTGGACGATCTCGGCGTGACGATGCCGCACGCCGATTTCTACTCGCTGGTGCGCGACGGTGCGGCGCCCACCACGTCGGCGATCCCGATCGTCGAGTACGTCCGGGTCTTCGAGTCAGCGGCCGCGCAGGGGCGCCCTGCCCTCATGCTCGGGCTGTCGAGCGCGCTTTCGAGCACATTCGAGTCGGCGCTGAGCGCGCGCGACATGGTCCTGGCCGACCATCCCGACGCCGACATCCGCGTGGTCGACTCCCTCAACGCATCGATCGCGCTCGGGTCCCTGATCTTCGACGCCGCGGGAGTGCTCGATAGCGGCGCGGACATCGATCAGCTGACGACATGGGCCCTCACGGCGCGCCGCCGCATGAACGGCTACTTCACGTTGGAGTCGCTCGAGCACCTCAGGCGCGGCGGCCGGATCTCCGACGCGGTCGCGTTCGCGGGTGCGATGCTCGACGTGCGGCCCGTCCTTCGCATCGACGGCGCAGGGCAGCTGGTACTCGCCGGGCAGGCTCGCGGGAGGCGC
>Ga0209748_1000131_pt1 | contig 46052 bp, 26 predicted proteins | sample BarGraIncu00421A_FD_185490 | JGI IMG/M metagenome (GOLD analysis project Ga0209748, IMG submission 185490) | Arctic peat soil microbial communities from Barrow, Alaska - Barrow Graham LP Incubations 004-21A (SPAdes) (version 2) | ecosystem: Environmental > Terrestrial > Soil > Wetlands > Peat... | reverse complement strand
ATGCTTTTATTCTGGAAAATGCTTCATCAGAGCTTGTAATCGATTTTGAAGGATCCGTTCATCCGGGACTTGCACGTTTCTATGGAAGTTTTGGTTCAGTGGCACATTCTTATCCACGGCTAAAAATCAATAATCTTTCGCCACTGGTGAAGTTGGTTTACTTCTTTTACAGAAAATTAACGAAAGATTGAAATTGTTTTATGTTTTGTTTGGTTCCAGTTTTGCTTTAATTGTATCTTTGCTGATCTTGTCACATTTGCACTACCCTTTTTAAAAACAAGCGCCATGGTCAATATTTTAGGGACACATAACTCAATCATAAATGTCTTTATCGCCGAAATGCGCGATGCAGAAGTACAGAAAGACAGTATGCGCTTTCGTAGAAATATGGAGCGACTTGGAGAAATTTTTGCTTATGAGATAAGCAAGACTTTGCTTTATGAAGAAAAAGAGGTGGTGACTACGCTGGGGTCAGCCCAGATGCAGCTTCCGATTACGAATCCGGTAATCGCGACTATCCTCAGGGCAGGATTGCCTTTGCACCAGGGTTTGCTTGGTTTTTTTGACCATGCCGAAAATGCTTTCGTTACAGCTTACCGTAAACCCGGTAAAGATGGTTCTTTTAAAATCCAGCTCGAATATGTTTCGTGTCCTGACCTCACCGGGAAAATACTGATCCTGTGTGATCCAATGTTGGCAACAGGGGCTTCTATATTGTTGTCATATAAGGCATTGCTTGCAAAGGGTAAGCCTAAACATACACATGTTGTTTCTGTTTTGGGTAGTCAGGAGGGTGTTGAATATATGCGGCGCAATGTTTCGCAGGAAGAGGTTACGCTTTGGCTTGGCGCCATCGATGATGAATTAACAGCCCAGGCATATATCGTTCCGGGTTTGGGTGATGCAGGAGATCTTGCTTTCGGCAGTAAATACGACGGGATATAGAAAAATTATGCATCGAATTCTTCTAAAAAAAATAAAATCGAGTTAATATTTCTTTGATGATGCCAAGACAACTTCAGGAAGCATTATAGCCATTTCATCAATAATTCCCACATATTCAATACCTTTAAAGTATCTGTAGCATACCTGTTCCATATTGCTATATGGAACAGGTATGCTACATGTATTCTATAGGTATTCTACAAGTATTCTACAGGGAGAAATTATATACCAATATTTTGGGCGACGTTTATTTTCCATCTACCCATCATGTCTTCTGATTCCTTTAATTTTTAATTTTCTTTAAAATAGCGGCCGTTAATGGAGCAAGTGAAATCGTTTTAGTTTTCACTGTTGTATTGGTGAGCAAATTTGTATATGAACTGCTTGCCGGAAGTTCAAAAACCTTCTTTGTTGATTCAAGATTGAAAAGGACAATGATTTCGTGGTCTTTGTCGTATCTTTTATAAGCCAGGGTTTTTCCTTCGGCTTTGATGAATGCGATTTCGCCTGATGACAAAACCGGGTTTGATTTACGGATAGCGATCAACTTCTTGTAGAAATCAAAATGTTGCTGATTGAAACCAACCTGGTCATAGGTTTTCGGAATATTTTGAATATTGGTGCGGGTCTCAGGATCAAACTTGAACTCCTTCCACCAGAGCGGTTTTCTGGGATCGGGATCATCAGAACCCCACATACCCATTTCGTCCCCGTTCCAGATATTGGGTGCTCCAATGCTTGTAAACTGATGCACCAGATAAAGTCTCACCCGTTGATAGGTTTCCGGTTTTGGTTTTCCGGTGATGTATTTGGAATCGGCATAGGGGCTGGCGTTGTATTTATATTTTCCGGGATTCTCGAAACAGGAAAGCAGTCGGGGAGAATCGTGAGTGGCGTTAACATTCATTTCGGCATAACGGTATTTGGGTTTCAGACGGTTCCATTGTAATTCAAGACTGTCAACCAATTGTTTTGCGTCGATAGGTGCGTTGATATTAGCAAAAAAAGCTCTTGCAGGACGGTAGGCCTGGTAGAACATGACGGCATCGAAAATATCACCACTTTCATATGGTACAGGGTTCATTAATACATCAGGCCATTTCTCCCACCATATTTCTCCCACGAGATAGGCTTCAGGATTAACGGATTTCACATATTTTCGATAGTCTCTCCAGAATCCCATCGGGATCTGATCTGCAACATCGAGCCGATAACCGTCTACGCCATCTTCAGTTTTACCGTAGGGAGCCAGCCATCGTTTGGTCACAGCGAAGATATGTTGTTTAGCGCCTTCATTGAGATTGCCTTCATAAGGAAGACCGGCTACACGTTTAATTGTGATGTCGACCTTTTTAATTTCAGGAAGACTTTGAATATTCAACCAACCGTTGTAGGAAAATTCATTCTCCGGAGTATTGGGATTGTCAAAAGTTTTAATGTCGTACCAGTCCTTGTATTTGGAATTAGCTTGGTTTTGAACCACATCACGGAATGCCCAGAATTCTACTCCGGTATGGTTCCAGGAATAGTCAAGAATGATTTTCATTCCTCTCTTGTGGACTTCCTTAACCAGCTTTAAAAAGAGTTTATCTGCAGCGGTCCATTTCCAGGTTGCCGGGTTGCCGGGGTTTTCCTGTGCAATTATTTTATTGTCACCGATAGCATCGGGACCCAAATTGACATCGACATGATGATAATTTCGGGCATCGTATTTATGAAGGGACGGGGCATCGTTGATAGGGTTAATATAAATGGCTGTGATGCCGAGTGAAGAGAGGTAATCGAGCTTGTTGAGGACGCCTTGCAGGTCACCTCCATAACGGCGATGTTGTAACATGTTGTCGAAAGGCTTGCCGGTTTTCTTTGCCCATTCTTCCTGTTTGTACCAATCCCAAGTCCAGGGGGTTATTTTCCAGCCTTCGGGGGTTGGATCTGAGCTGGCGCTCTTCATGTTCAGGGGTGTGGGATCGTTAGTCTTATCGCCATTGTTGAAACGTTCAACAAATATCTGATACCAGATCATACTTTTAGACCATGTGGGTGGTTCATTGAAGGGAGTAGGTTTTTGTGCTTCTGTGTTTAAAGAAGCACAATATAATGTGAAAAAAAGTATAATTAATCGACGTTTCATGAGATGATGAGCTTTTGGCTTACCGAATTTGATCCCTGAATAACTTTTAATAAATAAATCCCGGGATGTAAAGTTTTATATCCAATTTGGTTCAGGTAAAGTGTTGATGTTGTGTTTGGTTGAAGTTTAATAATTGAGGATGAAATCTTTTGTCCGGTCATTGAATAAATATCAACTGTTGACTCTCCGGATGCAGGACTCGTGATTTCTATTGTACCGTCTCCCGATGTCGGATTGGGGAAAATTTTTACTTCTAATTTTTGAACCGGAGTTGAGTTATCGCTGATGCCGGAAATAAAAGCATTTGTATAGATGTGGTACTCTCCGGGATTCAGATTGAGCGATTGGTTGACATTGCTTACATTCAATGTGCTATTTGAAAAATAGTCGTAATAGGTTCCGGTTGATGGGAATGTAACTGATGCGATTGTACCGGTAACACCGAAGTTCCCAACAACAACAGCATTTAATCCGGCGCTGCGCAAGACGATACTCTTGGTGATACCGGTTAAATCTATGGTATAATCGGTCGTTGAAAATACCGGATAGTTTTGTTTGAGTCTGATGAGCTGACTGTAAATATTGAATAACTTGAGTCGTTGAGGATCAGTATTATAATCCCAATGTCCGGGTTTGGGGTCGGTTCTGCAAGTGCCATTCGGATCGACCAGTCCGGTTGATGGACAATAGTTGATAGAATAATCGTAACCCAATTCACCAAACTGCCAAACCATTTTAGGTCCGGGGATGGTGAAGAAGAAAGACGCACACAAAGCTGCCCGTTTCAATGCTATGGTGTCAAGTTTTGTGTCATAAGTTCCAAATGAATTACCAAACTGTTTGACTTTATAGACCTGACGTTCTTCGTCGTGACTTTCCATGTAGCTTACCAGTGTTGGGTTGGTCCAGCCACGGGCTTTATAGCTGCCCCAGGTGAGATCGGATTTACCCGCGTCGTTATATCCCATGGCTGCTTCAGAGTAATTATTGTTGATGTTTCCCCAGATCATAAATCCGGCTGCCGAAAGTTCTGTCTCTTCGGTATTGGCTGTAAAATGTTCCAATGTAACAAAGGCTTTTGGATTTCTTTTCCAGATTTCGGTACCCATCCTTTTGAGTATGGCAATACGGGATGCATCATAGGCATTTCCATCTCCGGGAGTGTTGGTAAATCCTTTTGTGAAATCGAACCGGAATCCATCTACATGATATTGTTTCAGCCAGAACGAATTTACACTATCAACGAGTGCTTTAGTATCAAGACTTTCATGATTAAAATCATTTCCCCAGCTGTATGCTGTATTTGGAGACGATAAATTATACCAGAGGTTGTTTGCTGCAGGACGATTGTTTGTTGCATCCCAATACAATTGTGCAAATGGTGAATTATTGTAGGAGTGATTGAGCACCATATCGAGCACTATTGCAAAACCTCTTCTGTGGCATTCGTCGATCAATGCTTTCAGATCGTTCTTCGGACCGTAATATTTATCGGGAGCAAAGTAAAGCGCAGGATTGTATCCCCAGCTGGTATTGCCATCAAATTCGTTGATGGGCATTAACTCAATGACATTGACACCCAGTTTCTGGAGATAATCCAGTTTGGCAAATAATCCATTATAATCGTGTGTTTCTGTGAAATCACGTACAAGCAATTCGTAGACCACCAGTTTATTCTGAGCAGGTGGAGTGAAATTGGTAACCTGCCAGTTGTAGGGAGCCTGTCCGGTTTGAATAATTGATACCAATCCTGTGGTTTTATTGTATGGATAAGTTTTGAGATTGGGATATGTAGCTGAAGTAATATATTGATCATTCCATTGATCCAAAACCTTTTCAGTATACGGATCCGGAATAAGGATCGTTCCATCGACTAGATATTGAAAACCATATTCTGTGCCTTTTGTGAGGTTATTTACATTCAACCAGAATGTTTTGCCGTCAGGCGTGATATTCATCTGATAATTTGCATTGGGTACCCAGTTTGTGAAGTCTCCAATGACATATGTATTTTGTTTACCCGGAGCATATAGTACCAGGCAGGCAGAATTATCGCCTGTATAATTGATGCCGGGACGCATTCCTGTTGGTATTGCAGCAACTATAGGTGCCTGTGAGATTAAGAAATTTGATGTGTCAGCGGCTGAGGTTCCGGTGGATGAAAGAGCCTGTGCTATCAGTGTATGGTTGCCTGCCGCTAAACCGATTAATGATTTGGTATATATAGTACCGGCGGTACTGTCAATTTTAGTATTGTCTAAAAAGATTCTCAGTTTAGTTGCATTGGCTACATTAACTGTGACCGGGACTGAGGTTCCTGATATAAATATGGACCCTTTTGTGGGTTGGGCAATAGAAACAGTTAGACCTGCTGCATATACAGTATAAAAAATATCAGCGGGTCCTGTAGCACGACCGGTCTTAGTGCTGCCGGTATTTCTAAAAACAAATGCCAATTTAAGGACGTTTTCTCCGGCGGGGACACCATAAAAGGCCCTGATGCTTGGACCGATTTTCAGTTGCCATTTATCATTTCCCAACGAAGTCATTTTTGCTTTTGGGATATCAACATTCCATGGAGAGATCACATATGCCCATTGACCTGCACTCTTATCTGTGACTACGCCCGTATGAGCATAAACGTCGTTTCCAGTGTAGCCCATCAACCCTTTATCTCCCTGAGTAGCATCAAATGTTACAGTAATAGAATCACTGGAAGTAGGAAGGGCTGGGACTGTTGTGACTTGCGTATATGCAGTAACAACCAGGAAAAAAGAAAGGATAAGGAGAAGGGATTTCTTCATCGGAGTGTAATTAAAAAGAAATAACGTTTAAGGGAAGGTGATGTTTTGAAATATACAAAAAAAAGATAGTGGAAAGTTGCCCTTCCACTATCTCTCAAATCAGGTTAATTAATTTTTAACAATAGTGTACCTGTAAATAGGTGGATTACCAAGATTTAAAGTAATGGTATAATTACCTGCGGCAGGAAGTACAATATTAGGACCGGCCGGATCCAGTTTCCCTGCAACAGCGCCCATTCCATAGTTTAGACCCCAATCGTGGTTGGCTCTGAATTTATATTGACCGGCATGAAGATCAGCGGTACCAACCCATAAATTAGTAGTGGCATTGTAGGTCAGATTCATGTCGTTGCTCCAGTTATAACCGGGTGCCGTAACATCACCGATTACACTCCAGGCAGTGATTAGTAACGTGGTTATGGTTAATTCAGAGGTGTTTGCATTGACCTTGTAATATCCAACTCCCCCTGCAAGTGTCATATTACTACCTGTAGTGCTTATAGAACCGGCAGTAGTTCCGGCACCGTAGGCTGTACTCCAATCCTGAAGAGGTGTAATTTTAAATCCACCGTTTGTCGTGAAGTTAATGTATCCTTCATATTTTGGACCTCCGTCAAGTGAAGCCATATATGGAGCTGTTGTAGGAGACCATCCTTGATAATCTCCGGGAACATATACTTTATTGTAAATAATAGGGATAAAGTAAGGAGTGTATGTTACACCTACAACGGGAGAATAAAGAACAGGAACACTATCGTTAATGTAGGCTTTTACCCTGAATTCAACAGCAGTAGCTTTTGGGTTTTCGGGATCAGCCTGTAGTAATAACAGCGTATTGTTCAAATCGTTGGTTATCAATGTAGCAGTATCTGCGCTGGTAAGTTTCGTGCTTGTTGGCGTGCCAACGCTGACAGGAGCAGCAAAATTGTTACCTTTTTTGTCCATTTGCAGCGTGTAAGTAACAGATGCTCTGAAACCATAGGAAGCAGGAGACCAGATAATACTTAATAGAACATTTTTGTTGGCTTGACTGAACACAACTGTAGAACCGTCTGTTACTCCTGCAGTAAGTGCAGGAGCCGTCATATGGGCGCTTAATACCGCTCTTACTTCGTCTTTTTTACAAGAAGAAAATAAGGCTGCACCAATTATAATGATTAAAAATAAATTAAGTTTTCTCATATCTGTAAAAATTAATAACCAGTATTTTGTTTAAGATTTGGATTAGCTCCCAGATCGGCTGAAGGAATAGGGAATAGATTTCTGAAATCCTGAGTAGCAGCGCCAATAGCAACATTACCCTTCCATGGCCACACATAAGTGGCTGTGGTGAATTCACCGAATCTGATTAGGTCTGTTCTTCTGTAGCCTTCCCAGTACAATTCACGACCACGCTCATCTATTATAAAGGCAAGATTAAGCTGTGCACTTGTGATATTGCCTGTTGTGCCACCATAAGCTCTTGTTCTGATTGCGTTTACATAACCAAGTGATGTTGTTGCATCGCCACCTGTACCGCCTCTTAATACTGCTTCAGCATACATCAGGTAGACATCTGCCAGACGGAACAAAGGATAATCGGTATCAACATACGATGAGTTTGAACCGGCAGCTCCTGTGGAAGTAACATTTCTGAACTTGGTAATGGCCCAGCCATCGGTAAATTGTCCGATGTCGTTGATAGCCAATGATTGACCATCAGTCCAGAAAAGTGCTCTGGAATCCTTAGATGTACCTGCTTTTATAGCATCTGTTGTTGCTACGTCAGCATTTCTGGTAAAAGTTGTGACAAAAGCACTGGTAGTTCTGATACCTCCCCAGCCACCGCCCATACCAAACATAGCTGGAGGCATAGTTCCACCAATTGCAGCTTCAACCAAATAGGTCATTCCACCATAAGATTGGGTATGCATACCATCACTTTCAATTGGGAAAATCATTTCAGGACTTGTATTGTTATCGGCCAGAAAGTTATTCAGGTATTTTGGACTCAATGAATAATTGGATGCAATAACTTTTTTACAGTATGTGATACAATCAGTAGATCTGTCTGTTCCGACATATACCTTTGCATTCAAATACAGCTTGGCAAGCAAGGTCCAGTCAGCACCCTGATCTGCTCTTCCATATTCAAATTTAGGAGTCCCCAATAAGGTTTCGAGTGCTTTTAATTCACTTTCAACATAAGTAAACAACGCGGCTCTGGTGGTTTGTTTCGGGAAGAAAGAACCAGGCTTGTCAGCTTCGGTAACGAAAGGAGGGTTACCAAACATATCAATAGCATGATAATAAGCCAAAGCTCTTAAGAAACGTGCTTCTGCATTGAATTTCATGATATCGGGATCAGTCTTACCCGTAGTAACTCTGATAAATTCATTACAGAGTGAAACGGTGTACATGATACGTGAGTAAACGGCTCCTATAAATACGTCAGAAGCAGCCCATGTTTGCCAGTGGAAACTCTTGATTGTAGCGTCGTTCCAGCACATAACAGCCTCATCGGTTGTTAATTCCTGGCAGTTCCAGTATTGGCGAAGGTAGTTGCCAAAACCTTCATCAATACCTGCAATATCGGCTTGACCGGCAGGTCCTTGTTGTCCACTAATAGCTAAAGTAGCATAAAGTTTAGCCAAACCTTCTTTATAATCATTGGTGGTGTTGTAAACATTGGCCGATGTGGTGATTTTGGTGTTCAGAGGAGTCACATTCAAATCCTTAAGACATGAAGTCATCATCAAAGCAGCAACAATCAGGGCCGTCGATAATATTTTATATTTTTTCATTTTTCTTCCTCGTTAAAGTTAAAAAGTAAGATTTACGCCAAGTAAAAAGACTCTTGGGCGAGGATAAACATTGTTGTCGATTCCTCCGTCAACTTCAGGGTCCAATCCTTTGTATTTTGTAATTACAAAAGCATTCTGACAAGTAAAGCTTAAACGGGCTTTTAGTTTCTGACCCAATATCTCTCCGAAATTATAACCACAGCTTATATTATCCATACGGAAGAAGGAAGCATTTTCAATATAGTAGTCTGAAAAATATTGAAAAGTTTTAAATCCTGTGTTTGCTACCTGTTTTGGAATGTTACTGAAGAAACCGGATTGGCTGTAGATATTTCCATAATTGGCTTGAGATGATGCATAGTTGTTATAGACATAGTTTCCTATGTTTGCACGACCTGAGAATGAGAAGTCAAACTTCTTGTAAGCTAACCTGGTTGAAATACCAATAGTTTGATCGGGAGCAGGTTTTTTGTAATGATATCTGTTGGCTTCATTACTGCTAACCACACCACCTAAACCTGATCTGTCCACATAAAGACCTTCGATTGGCATACCGTTTGTACCGTATACCTGTTGGAATACATAAAATGAATTATTTGCATAACCGGGAGCTATATTCATAATGTAATTTCCGACAGCGCCATTGATAACACTCGTAGTTGGGGCATACCCACCACTCGAACTATTGGTCTTGGATAGCGAGGTTATTTTGTTTTCATTGTATGAGAAGTTAAATCCAACATTCCATGAAATATCCTTCTTTGCAATGACTTGAGCATTTAATGATAACTCTACACCATTATTTTCAAGATTTCCAACGTTAGTAGTCAGGAAGTTTGAGAAAGTACTTCCGGCAGCAATCGGGATAAAAGCAATCAGGTCATTGGTTTTTCTCTTGTAAGCATCAATAGAACCAGAAAGTCGATTATTGAAGAAGCCAAAGTCCAGACCAATGTTTTGAGTTATTGTTGATTCCCATTTAATGTTAGCATCATAGGGATCTGGACGAAGAGTATTATAGAAAGTACTTCCAAACTGATATTGTGCAGTGCTGGTACTTAACAAATAAGCCGGGATAGCGGGATAGTCACCACCGGGGATGTTTTCCTGACCTGTAACACCATAACCTACACGAAGTTTTAATTCAGTAATAGCAGAAACATCTTTCAGGAATGATTCTTCCTTGATTTTCCATGCCAAAGCAGCTGATGGGAATAGTCCTTCTCTGTTACCCTGTGCAAAACGAGAGGAGTTATCATCACGTAATGTTACAGTTAAGAGATATTTATCCATCAAAGTATAGTTTAATCTACCCAGGAATGAAACGAGGTAGTGCTCAGTTGGGGAATTGTATGGATCTGATAAAATCCTAAGTGAATCTTTGGTCGAGTTATAGCTTGTTGACCAGAAATGTGACCATTCGTAACCAGCCAAAACATCTATCTTGCTTTTAACGGTAGGTAGATCTTTAACGTATTGAAGGTTGAAGTTAAATAACTGAGTTTGTCCCTGTCCAGAATAATCATTTATATAACCGTAGCCATTATTTACATCAAAGGCAGCATTTGTAGGCTGATAGTTGTGACCCTTACTGTCGTAGTAGTCATAACCCAGGTTCATTTTAGCGCTCAGATCGGGTAGGAAATGGAATTTGTAATCCAAATTCAAATTACCAATGCTTCTGTAGGTGTGTGAGGTGTTATCCGTTTGATTGAGTAAGGCAACGGGGTTAGCCGGTCCTATTGTATTGGGGTGACCGTTTGGATCCATCTTACCATTTGCAAGATTGGCTGTAAGGTCAACCCAGGTAAAATACCCACCCCATTTAGAGCCATTCATGACAGGCTGTGTTGGATCAAAACCTGTTGCTCCACCAATTGCTCCGGTATTGCCAAAGTTTTCATTTGAGTAAACACCTTTTAAATTTAAGCTTACTTTAAGATGGTTATCAAAGAATGTTGGATCTAAAGCGATAGCCAGAGTATTTCTTTTGAAATTGGTAGTCTTTAGGATACCATTGTTATCAGTAAAACCGACAGAAACACGATAAGGAGTGTTCAGGTAAGTACCTGCTGCACTTATACTATGATCCTGACTGATGGCTGTTCTGTAAACCTCTTTTTGCCAATCGGTATTTGCTGTTCCTAAACGAGTCAGTGCACTTGTAGATAAACCTGAAAGATGAGATGCCAGTAACTTTGCTACTAAATCACGATATTGGTCGCCTGTGTACACATCCATAAATTTTGGAGCAGAACCAACAGAGACATTACCATTATAAGTAAGTTCCATCTTGCCTGATTTCCCTTTTTTAGTGGTAATGATAATTACACCGTTTGAAGCTCTTGATCCGTAGATAGCGGTAGAGGAAGCATCTTTTAAAACCGTAAACGATTCTATATCATTGGGATTAATCGTACTTATTGGGCTTTCCAATCCAGGGATGCTCTTGTTGTCAATAGCAACACCATCAATAACAATCAATGGGTCATTGCTGGCGTTCAATGATGAACCACCACGGATTCTGATGGTAGCATTTGCGCCGGGAGCACCGCCACTTGTTGTGATCACTACTCCTGATGTTTTACCTACTAATAAGTCCATAGGTGATGTAATTGCTCCTTTGTTGAAGTCTTTAGAGCTAACTGAAGATATAGATCCGGTAGCGTCAGTTTTCCTAACTGTACCGTATCCAACTACAATAACCTCTCCCAATACATTTGTAGTTGGTTCGAGGGCAATTTTAAATGATGCTGTTCCATTCACAGGTACTTCTTGCTTTGTATACCCGACGTATGAAAAAATCAAAGTAGCAGTACGTGAAGTCTGCATTGTGAATGTTCCATCATAATTTGTGATGGAAGCCTGTTGGGTTCCTTTAACTGAGACGGTCACTCCAACAAGTGGTGTACCATCTTTAGCATCGGTTACCTTTCCCGATACTTTAAAATTCTCCTGTGCCATAAGGCTCCCTGTTGTCAACAGGAAGAAAAATGCTAGGAGCGATAACCTTTTGATGATTTGGTATTGCTTCTTCATTTTTTTAATTTGTTTAATTAAACTTAGCTGGTGTTCTAAGGCTGATTTCGGATCCAAATATAGAACAAAAAAATATAAATTATTCATTTAAATCACTGAAAATCACCGTAAACGTCTTCGCAAACGTTTGCGGAACATTAATTCTTTATTAAATTTGTTCTTTTTTGTAATTTGAAGCCATTTTTTTACTAGAAAAAGCCCCTTTGGGGTTCGAGTTGTCTCCTTTTTGTCATCATTTTGCTCTTTTTTTAAAGTTTTATTAATAAATGAAAAATATTTATAAATGCCAGAACATTAGCTTATTACAAGTGTTTTCAGTAAAAATCCTTTTATCATCCTTTTGGAATAATTTGTAATGAATATATTTATGGGTTAAAAAAATGATTTATTCAATGGTAAGAAAATTGAATTCAAGATCTCAGATGATTGTTTTTTTGATGTTAATAGTGCTGTAAAAGAAAATTATTGTACATTTAACCTCGAACACAATTTTTGAACCCATTTTCTTCAGCATTGCATTTATGAAGTCTCATCCCGCAACGATAAAAGACATTGCACGCGAATTAGGTGTTTCACCTTCAACTGTTTCAAGGGCATTGAAAGATCATCCTGATATCAGCCCTGATACGAAACTTCAGGTAAATACCCTTGCCGCTAAATTGCATTATAAACCCAATGCTATCGCATTGAGTTTGAAGAACAGAAGAAGTAATGTAGTTGGAGTTGTGATTCCTGAGATAGCTCATTTTTTCTTCTCTACAGTAATCAGTGGAATACAGGATCTTGCAAATCAGAACGGATACAATGTAATGGTTTGCCAGACCAACGAAAGTTATGACAAAGAAGTTGCGGCTGTCAATGCTTTTATGGATGGAAGGATAGATGGCTTATTGGTATCGGTTTCGAAGGAAACCTCGGATTATGAGCATTTCCGAAAACTCGAAGAAGAAGAAATTCCTGTTGTGTTCTTCGATCGTATCATTGAGGATTTTGAATCTGATTATGTTGTTATCGATGATTTTGGTGGTGCATATTCAGCTGTTGAACATCTTATAAAAACCGGAAAGAGACGCATTGCTCATTTCTCGGGACCACAGAACAGGCTTATTGGGAAGAATCGTTTCAATGGATATAAACAGGCGCTGGCTGATTATGGTATTGAATATGATGAAGATCTTGTGCTATCTGCAGATAATTTTTATACCGGTATTCATGGTGTAAATCAACTGGTGGACCAGGGGATTGATTTCAATGCCATCTTTACAGTTAATGATTTTACCGCTATCGGAGTCATCAAGACTTTAAAAGCACGTGGATATAATGTGCCACAACAGGTCGCAGTGGTTGGTTTCGGTGATGAGGATATTGCACATATGTTTGATCCTATGTTGACTACAATCTCTCAACCCGGTGATGTAATGGGACGTAGGTCTATGGAGATTCTGCTGCATAAATTGCGATCGGACGAAAGGGTTGATAAAGAGACAATTGTGCTGACTACAAACCTGATTATCCGAAACTCAACAGTACCTACATATTAATACTTTATTATAAGGTAAAATATCTGAGATATTTCATCATCTGTTTAGCAGATTTTCACTACTTCAATTCCAAGTATTTTTCCAAGCTTATCAATTTTATCGGCTACATGTCCAACGCCAATGGCACAATGATGGGCGGGGCCTTTCTTCGACCATTGGTTCATCATTTCCCGGGCACCAATTGAAAAACGGTACCGGCTGTTGGTATTTCCTATGTTGAGGACCGGGCCTTCAACAGATTCGCCTTCTGCGATCAATAAGAACAGTCCATTTTTTCCTTCCACAACCGATAACAAGGTGACAGGGCCATGCTTTACACTCATCTGGATAGATAATCCTTTTCCGGGTTTGCCGTGAAACAGGGGTAGCGGAACGAGTTTCACACCACCTTCTGCTATGGCAAAATGAGCAGGTCCATCATGACCTAGCATCACGATATCATCATTAAAGTCCATCAGATAGAATTCGCTGAATGATCCACCTGCTCCCAGTTCCGCCATGATCTTCATGGCCTGCGCATTCTTTACTTCACATTCACCGGCAACAGGTATGTTTTTCCCTGTCAGTAAAGTATTCCCGGCTATGATAGAGGTTACAATATTTTCATAATCATTGCCAGCCACACCTTCATAATAATAAGCCATAGATCCCAGGTCATGGGCTGCAATGAGTTTGTCCAAAGCTACAGATGTATGGGCAGCACGTTCTATTTCATCCTGTTCACATTCTTCTGTAACTTCGAAGGTTGACTGAAACTCAAGGATTTTATGCTGTATCTCTTCTGACGTGACTTCGTCTCTCAGTTTCTTCAACTCACACATTTCCAGTAGCTCAATGTGTGTACCAAAGACGGTAGATTGCATTGTGGTGTCAGTATAAACATCAAGCATCCCACCATAGTAATGGCCCAGGATTCCCAGTCTGTTGGTTCGCATTGCAGCCGCGACTTTAGCTGCAACAACCCAGCTTTCAATTTCGAGCCATGCTTTTTTATCTTCAAGATATCCCGTTACAAAATCATATTGAATTCCGGCACGGTTAAAAACACAGGCAATCTCAGGTACAGAACATGCCTGACAATGTTCGAGCCAGATGCCGGTCATCTTTCCTCTGTCATCCAGTGCATTGAATTTGGCATAATCCAAAGCAGGTACCGGTTGAAGATTTAGGATGATAACCGGAACCTTTACTTTCTGTGCAACAGGTAATACCGTTGAAGAGAGGGCATAAGTTGAAACGTAAAGGAACACGATCTCGACATCATTCTTTTTCAAAAATTCTGCAGCGGACTGAGCCTTCACAGGATTATCAACCATTCCTGCATCGATGACTTCAATTCCGAACTGTTCAATTTTATGTTTAATGCTGTTTTGATAACCTGTCAGATTATCAAGCAATCCTTCAAATTGCGCCCAGTAAGTATCAAGGCCTATCCCAAACAATCCAACTTTTGTCATTACATTTAATTATTAAAGAAAAAGATGATTAAAAAGACCTGAATAATTGAAGTAGAGACGCAATATTTTGCGTCTCTACTTCATGAAAATAGTATCTTCTTTAAATTCTTATGCTTTTTTCATGCTAAAGGCAAGGAAGAGCAAATAGCACAACAGGCCCAGCAGAACTACAAAAGCAGCTCCCTGGCTTTGGTATGAATCTGAAACCACACCCATCAACCATGGAAAGAGGGCTCCACCGGAGACACCCATTATCATTAAACCTGAGATCTCGTTTGCACGTTCCGGTTTGCGTTGTAAAGCTGCTGAGAAGACAATAGAGAATACATTGGCAACTGCAAAACCAAGTAAGAAGATCATTACCAGCAAAGCATAGAGGTTACTCAAAAACAGTGCTACCGTAATGGCTGCGATTGCAACAAACATGCTGATGATAAAAAACTTGCGTGGAGAGAATTTCATCAGCAGGATAGCACCAACAAAAGCACCTGTTGTACGGGCAATGAAATAAAGACTGGTTCCGTACCCTGCATCGGCAATGAGCAGGTTGCAACGCTCCATCAAAAACTTTGGAATGGTAGTATTCAGACCTACATCGACACCAACAACCATTAAGATTCCCAGAAAAAGCAACAAAATGACTTTATCTCCCAGAAGGCTGAAACATTCTACGAAAGAAGATGTCTTTCCGGTGACGGGCGCCTCTTCGATTGTCGTCATGTATAACCACAAGGTTGAAAGCAGGGTGACAAAAGCAAAGATCGGGAAGAGCAATTTCCAGTTTCCAAGACTGGTTAAAGCAAAACCAGCAATGATAGGACCCAGAAAAGAAGCGATTGCTTTAATGAACTGACCCCAGGTAAGGCTGCTTGTCAGTCTGTCTCCTTTAACTACATTGGTCAAAAGCGGATTCAGAGATACCTGAAGAATGGTGTTACCAATTCCCAGAAGGGCAAAGGTTACCAGCATTGTTGTAAATGTATATGACAGCAGTGGTATCAGCATCGCAATAAAAGTAAAGACCATACTCACGACCACTGTTTTCTTTCTTCCTATTTTATTCATCAACAGACCTGTTGGAATAGAAAGGACGAAGAACCATAAAAATACCATCATAGGCAGGAGATTGGCAACCGAGTCGGTCAGACCAAAATCGCTTTTCACGTAATTGGTGGCAATACCTACCACATCAACAAAACCCATGATGAAGAATCCAAACAGCACCGGTAGTGCTTTAGACATAGAAGTTTCTTGTTTCATCTGTAAATATTTGTGTTGGTTTATAATAGTTTGATTACATTTTTGACAGCAATGGTCTGATCTTTTCCCAGAATTCAGGATCGAACATGCGGGCGCTACCGATGATAGCGGCATCTTCCATATGGTCTGAGATATGAATGACAGTAACAACGTGTTGTTTCTTTAATGCATTTTCGAAAGGAATTCCGAAGTACTTGTAAGCACCTGTAACATTTCCGCCAATGACCAAAGCTTCTGCCTGGAACTTAATAAGCCAGGGAGCCAGAAATTCACCCAGATGAGTTCCATACTCGACAAATATTTCTTTAGCAATAGGGTCTGTGGCTGCTTTATCGGCAATGTCTTTAACCCCGGTTGTCTGGATCTTTGACTTTTGAGCATACCGTTTGATGAACCAACGGGTAGAAAAAGATTCATCGGCAATGCCTCCATTATACGGAAGATGCCAGACACACCCCAGTTTGGGGACATCATCACGATCGACAACAACGACACCATCATCAACAAAGGCAGATCCAAAACCTGTTCCAAGTGTGATAGATATAGAGCGATCAACATTTGATGCCTTTCCCATCCAAGCTTCTCCGATTGCAAAAGCAGAGGCATCGTTCATGAACCTGACATCACTGCCTTCATCCAATCCCAAGATCTCTTTGAGTCGTTTGGCAACATTTATGCCATACAGATTCTGATATTTGGCAACACTCTCAGTGAACATGGCAATCCCGTTTGGATAATCAAAGGGACCGGGCATGGCAAAACCAATGCCTGCTAACTGATTCTTATCAATAGACGAAATCGATTGTCTTAAAGCGATAGACCAGTTTTCCAGAATATCTTCAGCCGAGGCCTGATTGTCTACTTTGTGTGTGGCAAAACTTTCGCGGATGATGGTTTCTTTATCTAAGTCGATGACGGCACAACTGATGTGACTCCCGCCTATATCGGCCCCGATAGCATATTTTCTCATTATAGTAGTGATTAATTGATTGGTAGTAAGTAACTAATGTGTTTTTATTTGCTTTAATAAACAAACATTACTGTAACGGTTAAAAGTACAAAAATCTTTGATAATTCAATGGAAATCTGATTTTACTTTAAAACTTCAAAACCCCGCTACTTTTTTAAGCAACGGGGTTTTGAAGTTTAAGTCTGGTGATAATTGAATAAATTAGAGCTGGCCTTTTAATTTTTCAATCATTTCCTCGTATTTTGTATCAGTCAGATAAGTTTTTTTAGGATTCATCTCGAAAGTGCTTCCAAAAGTAAGTCCATCTTCATATTTTGGAACGATATGAAAATGAAGGTGAGCCAGTTTATCAGAATAGGCTCCATAGTTTATCTTCATTGGTGAAAAGACTTTTTGCATTGTTCTGGCAACATGTGCTACATCCAACATAAACTGGTTTCTATCTTCATCACTCAATTCAAACAATTCGTTGACATGATCTTTATATGCAACGACACAACGACCGGGATAGCTTTGTTCTTTGAATAAAAAGAGGGTAGATATTTTGAGATCGCAAATTTCGATCATCAACTCTTTTTGTAATGCATTGCGCGTGCAATACAAACAATTATCATCTTTTTTCATGAGATATTGGTAAAACTAATTATAGTTTAATTTTATATTTCTTTAGTCCAACATTATGCAAAAAGAGCAGGAATTTTTTCTCTGACCTCTTCAAGAGAAGGAGAGAAGTCGAAAACCACTGAAGGTTTTAACATATAGAGAGAATGTTCACTTTTGAAACGTTCTTCTCCACAACCCGTTATATTCAACATAATCACAGCATCTTTCTCAACCCTGTTTTCTTTAACTGCATTTATCAATGAGGCAGTTGCAATTGCAGCTGCAGGATGAATATCGTTTCCTTCGGTGGTTTTAAACAGATTTGCTGCTGCAGTGCCTTCTTCGTTGGATGCAAGGAAAAACTCACCATTTGTATCGGTCAATGCATCAAACAAGCCACCAACCAAAGAATATGGAGGCCGACGGTTGGAGAGTACTTTTGCATTGATCTTTTCAATTCTGTGTCTGCAATCATCATCACCCATTGGAAGCAATGCCCTTGATCCGGCTTTCCATGCATCATACATTGGGTGAAATGGCTTGTTTTGTGAAAGCATCAGTTTTGCCTTATTGTTACCAAACCGGCCATCCTGTATCAGACGGAGGTTGGCTTCCCATGCGGCAATACCACCTGTGCCACTGCCTACAGCCTGAAAGTAATATTCGGGAATCTTTCCAATAAAAGTAGTGGCAGAAAGCATCGTAGTGCCCATCCCATCACGACGGGCCACATTTTTAGCTCCTCCTTCAGTCACGAAACCTTCGAGTTGTGCTGCCAGGTTCGATAGATTGATCGCATCAAAGTAGTCGCTTCCGGAGCGTGTTGCAGCAAGTTTAACACAATCATTTAACGGTGCATCAAACCAAAGGGCAGCAAGACAGTCTTCAGGAACGCAGAGCAGGAGAGGGATATGATTGTCTGAGCATACCTTGGCAAAAGCACGTGCGGTATTTCCTGCAGAGGCAACAACCAGTATTTTATCTGTTTTTGCTTCGAGACGGGCACAGGCAGTGTAGGCCTCAGTCTCTTTAAATGAACAGGTACGGTTATATGCATTCCGTTCAGGCCACCAGCCATTTAATGTGATATATAAATTAGATAAGCCCAATTCTTTGGCCAGACCTTCACTTTTATATGTGGCAGGTGCAGATGAACCTTCGAGTGTACGGTGAATGGGGAGCCAGTCTGCAAAAGTATAAATACCCTCGTCAACTCCCTTTAAATTGATTTGTTGTGCTGTGTATATGGCTCTGATCAGGCCGGGTACACATTCTCCGGGGGCATCAAGTGTCCATCCGGTATCTTCAAAAATAGCTCCTGTTGCCAGGGATTGTAATGTATACATCGATATATCTTATGCAGTTAAAATGGTTGAATCTGTAAGATCAACATGCAAAAGTAATAAATCCCTGCTTTTAGAAGCTATTTCTGATAGCAATGTTATTAGATAACCTGAGTTATGTTTAAACGTTCCCGGTCTAAACCTGTCTTCCCAAAACCTTTAATCTGCGGACATGCGAACCAAGGGCTTTTATGAAAGTTGGTTTCAGGTTATAATTGTATCCGAAATCTTTGATTGTTTTCTCTACAATAGGAGCAATTTTCCGGTAATGGATGTGACAGATATTTGGAAACAAGTGATGCTCGATCTGGAAATTTAACCCTCCGATATACCAGTAGAGGAATAGATTTTTTCTCGCAAAATCTGCCGTAGTCTGCACTTCATGAACGGCCCATTCATGTTCGATTGTGCCCTGAGGAGTAGACATCGGTTGATTGACTATTTCAACAATGTGTGCCATTTGAAAGATCGTACTCATGATGCAACCCGCAAACCAATGTATTATGAAGAAACCAATCATGATCTGCCACCATGTAAACGGTGTGACCCACAGCGGAAGTCCGATAAAAACAAATAGATACAAAGCCTTGACCACGATCATTTTCACAAGCTCTAATGTGGGATGGGCAAGGTGTTTTCGGGTCGCATCCGATTTTTTATACGAGTTCAGTTGAGAGAAATCCTTAATCAGCTTGGAGATTGTCATGAGTCCATAGAAGAAAAAGGCATGGAGATACTGATAACGATGAATCTTTCGCAACGGGGCATGCTCTGATAAACGGATGGGACCTTTTGATGCAATATCCTGATCGCTACCTTCAATATTGGTGTAGGCATGATGAAGATAATTGTGTTGTATTTTCCAGGTGATCACACTGCTGCCCAATAAATACATTGTTCCACCGAATATTTTGTTCACCCATGCTCTTTTGGAATAAGAGCCATGCACAGCATCGTGCATCACACTCATTCCCACACCTGCCATTCCGATGCCAATTAAGATGGTCATGATCATGGCAAACCATGCACTCATCGATACAGTAAGTATAAGAACCAATGGAGCTATGTATAATGACAGCATTGCTGCTGTCTGTAAAGTCATTAGAAAGTTTCCTTTTGTGGAAATTCCTTTCTCTTTGAAATAATCATTGACATTCTTTCGTACTGCAGTTGCAAAATCCTGTTCCTGTAAACTGCTGCTGATAAATTTTACTTTTTTCATAACACTAATAACACTTTACCTAATAAAACGAATTAAAGTGTCTTAAGTTATTGAGAAGGGGTGTTAATTTTTTGTTATGATCTTATTTAATCATAGCGGATTGGTCAAATATTTCGACTATTTCTATCTTGTCTGTTTTAAGAACCAGCATATCGTAAACGATCTTTAACCAGATCAATATACAAGGAAAGACTTTCAGCATCAATGGTTCTACATATCCATCGCGCAGAAACTTTGGGAAAAGATCGGTAGGGGAGAGGGATGTTAAAATTAAAGCACTCGCAAATAAAACAATATTTAGTGTATTCTTTTCGCCAGTAATGAACCATAGAGCAACACCCGCCATTGCAATAATGAAAGTAGGAGATTCTGCTTTATGGTTAAAAATGATCACCCACAACAGCACAGAAACCAATGCCAGGAACCTGAAGGTGAAATTTTTGTATTCCTTGACTCTTACCAGTGGAATCAAAAATAGTATGACTCCGGAAATGAGTACAATCTGTTTGTCGGGATCAATTCCAAACCATGCATGTAACCATCCCATCACAGAAAACCCGTATGAAATAGTGTGATCATTATTCAGCAAATGACCCCAACTCTTGTAAAGAAATTCCAGTTGATCGATACTGACAAAAACCAAGGGCAAGACAAACAGCAATATTGACCAACCAATAGTATATAAAGCCAGCTTCCATTTTTCGGGATATAACAGAAACAATGCCAGCCCGACCACTCCAAAAACTTTGATATATATAGAAAAAACAATACAGAATGTTGCCATTAAATAATATCGCTTTTCTGCAAATCCGAACGTCAATATGATTAACCCGGCCAGCAGGGCATTTGATTGTTGATTCTGAATTGATGTCATAAACTCGAGCAGACATATCAACAGTATCAATCCTTTTTGCATCAGATTCAGCCTTGGCAGATAATAGATTGCCAGCAAAAAGACAAGGGCATTGAGGATATTCCACAACGTTAATCCAACAACATCAGGAAATAATGTAAAAGCGCCAAAGAATACCGAAAAAGTAGGACTGTATTTATACAGGTCTTTGTGTTCTTCTGGATAGAGTTGGTATAAATCTTTATTTTCGGTTAAGTGGTTGAAAGATTGTTTGAATATAATGTAGTTGTTGTATTTAGAAGCTTTTTCACCCGTCTTTTCATAGGTTTTATTTGATAATATAAATGCCTGTACTCCGGCAAATACGGCAAATGCCAAAAAGAGACCTATTATTATTTTGCGATTTGATAAAGCTTTGATCAATGCGTTCATAAAGTAAATATAGCAGACAAAAGTAATCATTTCCTACATTTATCAATTATTCTAAAAGTTAATAGATTAATTGATTTCCTCTTTTAAAAAGATTAATTTTGTGATTAAAGGTGATTTTGAGTGTTCAAAATGCCAATTCAAAACACCCCAAAAACTGTTTTTAACATTGTTTTATAATTCTTTGATGATTAAGTGGATAGCCATAGTTGAGACATACTTGAGACATACTTGAGACATACTTGAGCCATACTTAATACATACCCATAGAGTATGGCTTAACCATGGGTCAATTTTGCAGAAATTAATGAATAAGTGATTGGGAGTTCAGCTTCTTCAAAGAAGTAATTGATCATTAAAAAGGCCGTTTGGAAATAAATCCGAACGGCCTTTTTTATTGTAAAAAATGTAGTTGGGTTATTTCGCCCTGGCCAGAAGTTCGGGGATGAGCTTTAGGGTGTAGGTGAAGGTTGTTGGGGCAGCATAAACGATATACTGCGGTAATGGACGTGGGCCACAGCCGTTTGACCCAACACCAAGTGTCTGGTGACTGATGCACAATACCGTTGAACTGCTTTGCGGCAGGTCGATCCGGTATTCCGGTTTATCCAACTCTTCATCGGTATATGGCAATGCGGTGATCTGCATCAGATTGGCGTCGCTGATAGCGTGCAGACCCAACCCGGTAGCAGAAGTAAGTTTAGCCCAGCGAACATCTTCGTGGTTTCCACAATCCATCGGTTTCTCATACACTGTCTGCTGATCCTTCACAGAACTGCTGTAAAGACCTACATCGAATCCGCGTTTGCGATCGGCATAGTTCTCCATGGGTCCGCGGCCAAAGTAGGAGAGGCGATCGAGTTGTTTGTCGAGCATCAGACGAACACCCATGCGCCCAACAACGAGCTGAGGATTGTTGGATGAAACGTTGTTCTCGGCAGTAATCGATCCGTCGCTCTTGATGGTGTAAACGGCATCGTGATTGACAACGAAGGGCGCTTTACCTTCTCCTTTGAGTTTCACGGTAATCTGAACGGTTGAAGGATCTGTTAGTTTTGCCGACACTTCTGTGGCAGTCCATTTCAGTTCTCTCAAACCGGCTTTGTCCCATTCACGGGATGCCCACATGTCGTCGTTTTTATGAGGTGCACGCCACAGGTGAAGTTTTGGGCCTCCATCAGCAGTCAACAAATTGGTTGTGCCTTGAGCTAAACGGGAGAATGTTCCGGTGGTTTTGTCCAATACAACTGTAAATCCGGTTCCTTTGACGGTGACATCCTTGTCGTTTTGTGATAACGTTAATGTTGTTTTTGCTTTTTTGGTTTCAGTTGTATTAATAGCAGTCCAGACATCATTTCCAATCTTAAACTGAGCGGATGCAACTTCGAATCCTTTCTTAGCCCAGAGTTCGTCTTTGTTTTGAGTGAAAGAGAAACGCAGGAAATATTCAGCACCCGGTTTGGGTTTTGACGTGGCATAAGGGATCTTAACCAGAAGATCGGTCATTGGAGCGACGGTTGGCATTACCACTTTTCCGGTTGCAATGTCTTTGCCGTTTTCGCTCAGCGTCCAGGTAGCTGTATATCCATCAAGGTTGATGAACTGGAACTTGTTGCGGATTTTAAAGAGTCCCTTTTCCAGATCATCAGCAGTAACACTGATCCACTGATAGGCCTTTTTCATCTCGGGATAGTGTGGTTTTGGTGAGCGGTCTGAAAAGATAACTCCCTTGTGAATGAAATAATGGTCGTTGGGGATTTCTCCAAATCCACCGCCATACGCAATAATCGGATGATTTGGGTCGCGTCGGTTATATAGTCCCTGATCCATCCATTCCCATATGGCACCTCCAAGTAATGAAGGGTATTTATCGAAAAGATCATTGTATTCGCCGATCGAACCCATAGAATTGAACATGGCATGAGCATATTCGCAGAGATAGAAAGGCTTGGTAAGGGTGCTGTCTTTTGCTTTTTTCTCGAGGTTTTCAATTCCGGTGTACATTTCGCTGTCCATATCGGCAGGATTTTTAGGACCGGTACCAAAACGCTGATAATGCACGTAACGGGTTGGGTCGATGGCCTTGATGGCGTTCATTGCATCCACGAAGTTTTTACCAACTCCACCGTTTTCATTACCCAAAGACCAGATGATGACTGAAGGATGGTTCTTGAAGTTTTCGGTATTGGCAACATTGCGGTCGATGATGGCGTCTCTCATCAGGGGCTCGTTGTCGAATCTGCGGTCGTAACCGTGGCATTCTACGTTTGCTTCGGCTACCAACCAGATGCCCCATTCGTCGCATAACTCATACCAATGTGGGTCGTCGGAGTAGTGGCAGGTACGGACATGGTTGCAGTTGCCTTGTTTGAGCATGATGAGGTCTTTGATCATCATTGCCTCGGTGACGGCATGACCAACTTCAGGGAAGTTCTCATGACGGTTTGCACCTTTAAGTTTGATAGGTGTTCCGTTGACCATAAAGATCCGGCCTTTGATTTCGATCTTGCGGAAACCACTGCGTGAAGATAGGGTCTCTAAAACGTTTTCTCCCTGTTTCAGATTGATGACTGTGGTATAGAGTTTTGGCGTCTCTGCAGTCCATTTAGCAGGATTCTTAACCGGGAATTTAAGTGTTACAGCAACTTCTTCACCCGGCTTTAATGCTGGTACGTTTGCTTCAGCGGTTGCATCTTTAACTACTTTGTTCCCATCATAGAGAGTTGCTGAAATTTTGCGGGCAACGGATGGTTGGTCACTATAGTTTTTGATCTTGTTGACGACCTCAACAGTAGCATTTTTGTATTGATCATCCAGATCGGTCTTTACGAAGAAATCGCGAACATGAACATTGGGAGTACTCCAAATGGTGACATTGCGGAAGATTCCACTCAGACGCCACATGTCCTGATCTTCTAAGTAACTTCCGGTACAATAACGGTAAACTTCAACAGCCAGGGTGTTCTTGCCGGGCTTAACATATTTAGTGACATCGAATTCGGCAGCGTTTCGGCTGTTAACACTGTAACCAACCTTTTCTCCATTGATCCACAGGAAGAAAGCAGCATCGACACCATCGAAGGTGAGGAAGAGGCGACGGCCATTCCATGTCTGGGGTACTTCGAACTCGCGACGGTAGCTTCCTACTGGGTTGCGTTCGACGTAAGATGTGTAATTTTTATTGGTAGGTTCGGTCATTACACGTGGAAAATCCTTTTGAAAGGTATAGCCGGCATTCCTGTAATAGGGTGTGCCATAGCCCCATACCTGCCAGTTTGAAGGAACAACTATTTCTTTCCATTTCGAAACATCGTAGGAGGGTTTGTAGAAATCGACAGGGCGATACTCAGGGCGGGCAACCCAGTTGAATTTCCACATGCCATTCAGGCTACGACAAAAGGATGAGGCATGTCTGTTGGCTTTCAAGGCTTCGTCAAGAGAACCGTAAGCCATTAAAGTTGAATGAGCCGGTTCTTTGTTGATGCCGATATTTAATGGATCTTCGATCTCTGTTGGGATTGGAGCACCTTTTACCGTATCAGTCGTTGACCGGTTCGATTTTGGAAGGGAGGAAAAGTTTTTCTTGGGGCCGCCAAAGCTTTGTGCAGCTAAGAAAAACAAGGTGAAGAGGATCAGAAAAGTAGATTTTTTCATCTTGTGGTGAAGGTTTGTTTATGATTATCAGAATTATATGTTTTTATGATTCAATAATTTCCCTGTTTGAAATAATGTATTGCGAAGTTATGAAAAGGTTGGGATATATTTGATTTAAATGATCATAAAGGGACATTTTTTTGGAACATTAAGATAAAATCAGGTATTATTACAAATTGTTATTTTTTAATAACGGATTTCAAATAAAAAAAAACAGGATTGGGTTGCAACAAGAAATTGTTTCATTGGTTTAATTATTCAGTTTTGGATATAATTCAGTATTATGAATAGATACTTTAAAATTAAAGGAAAGATTATGAGGGTTTTGTGCCTTGTAATTGTTTTATGCCTTGGTTTTTGTGAAACAAAAGGACAAAACCATATTTATAAAGTGTTTCTGAAATCAGAGTGGCAACAATATTATGACTCACTGAAGCTGAACTTTGGAAAGAATAAAAAGTTGGTTGAAGGTTTTGAATTGCAATCGCTTATCGCATTATCCTATTACCCTGAGCTAAAAAATGTCCCCATTACGTTTTGTCTTTACAATATCAGAACCACCATGGAGGTCCGACCTGAATATTTTTCAGCTATAAAAAACGACAACAGAAAATACATCATTTATATTAGTAAAAATACGCATACAGAAGGGGTTTTGTTAAAGGACGTGTCTTTTAATGCTCAAATAGGTGTCATCGGGCACGAATTAGCGCATATACTTGATTATGAAGGTCGGACTGTAAAAAGTCTTTTTGGACTTGCTTTGAATTATGTTATCATAAAAAATCATGCAAAATACGAAAGATATATCGATGAATTAACCATCAAAAGGGGACTTGGTTGGCAGGAGTTGGAGTTTGCTGATTTTGTAGAGAATAAATCTTTGGCGACAGCACGTTACAAGCATTTTAAGAAGATAAACTATTTAAGTAGTTCGGAAATAGAAAGCGCAATTGCGAAAATGACTTTGTATTCGTCGTTTCAAATCCCGAATCAATTGAACAATCCTGTTATCGGGAAGCAGTAACATTTTTGGTTTCGTTGTAGGCCTTTTACTATTGAAAACATGTTTTGGAGATGATATTAATAAGAAAAAATAAAAATATTTAATTTATTTTTATATCATCGCAAACGTTTGCAACAAGCCTTAGAGCCTTATATCCCTTTATTATAAAGGGTTTCACGAGTTTGGTCATGTAATTTTCTTTGATTTTTGTTATATATTTGGTCGCGAATTGAATGATACATTCACTAAACTGACTTGAACCGTTATGGCGAAACAAAAACCCTTACTGTCTTTCTGGCAAATCTGGAACATGAGTTTTGGGTTCCTGGGTGTTCAGATTGGATATGGATTACAAACAGGAAACACAAGCCGTATATTATCGGCACTGGGCGCTGATGTCGAACATCTGAGTCTGTTCTGGTTGGCAGCTCCTCTGGCAGGACTGATTGTTCAGCCTATCGTTGGTTTGTCGAGTGATAAAACATGGACAAGGTTAGGCCGGAGAATTCCATTTATTCTGGGAGGAGCAATAGTTTCTGCCATTGCCATGTTCTTCATGCCCAACTCAGAATTTTTTACCTATATATTACCTCCTATGTTTTTTGGAGCATTCATGTTATTGCTGATGGACTCTTCATTTAATGTGACCATGCAACCTTTCAGGGCGCTGGTCGGTGATATGGTCGGTGAAAGTCAACGCAATAAAGGGTATTCGATTCAAAGCTTCCTGATCAATATGGGGGCTGTCGTTGGTTCATTGCTTCCTTTCGTTCTTACATGGCTGGGTGTTGCCAATGTCCCTTCACCGGGAGAAAAGGTGGCTCCGAGTGTGATTTGGGCATTTTATTTTGGTGGAGGTGCTTTGTTGTTGACCGTTATATGGACTACATTCAGAACCAAAGAGTATCCTCCAAAAGAATACGAAGAGTATAATGATATTACCATAGAAGAAAAATCCCGTACCTCTTTTCTATCAACATTAAAAGATATTCCGCTCACGATGTGGCGGCTTGCAATAGTTCAGTTTTTCTCATGGTTTGCCTTGTTCCTGATGTGGGTTTTCACTACAAATGGAGTAGCACAGAATGTATGGCATACGTTACCCGGCGATTCAAAATCATTGGATTTTAATGATGCAGGTAACTGGGTGGGTATCATTTTTGCCTGCTACAGTGTCGTAGCCGCTCTTTTCTCGTTGGTAATGGGAAATATTGCAACAAAGTTCGGACGCAAGCCTACTTATATGATTTCACTCATATTGGGAGGTTTGGGATTGATCTCGATGGTTTTCATTCATAACAAGTTTGGATTGATTTTTTCGATGGTGGGAATCGGTATTGCGTGGGCAGCAATTCTTGCCATGCCATATGCCATTCTTTCGGCAGCATTGCCGGCCAGCAAGATGGGTGTCTACATGGGCATCTTTAATGCGACCATCACTGTACCACAAATTGCTGCAGCTCTTTTGGGCGGAGTAATCCTCTCTCTGGTAGGCGGTACTTCGATCATGATGCTTGGGGTGGCAGGTGTTTCCATGCTGATCGCCGGAGCAACTGTTGTTTTTGTTAAAGAACATGTTATTATTAAAGATAAATAAGAATGATGAATAAGGCCTATGCGAAGCCTTAATATTATTCTATAATAAAGAGCGTAAGGGCTGATTTCGCGGATAGAAAGATTACGACTGAAGTGGTGTTCCGGCGTATGACAGATCTCCAAAACAAATCAATCACTGATTTCAAGGTTAATGAAAATTAAAGCATGCATTTTTGACCTGGACGGGGTCATAGTGGATACTGCGAAGTATCACTTTTTGGCGTGGAAGCGCCTGGCTGATGAATTGGGTTTCGAATTCAAACCGGAGCACAATGAACGGCTTAAAGGCGTGAGCCGTGTGCGTTCGCTCGAGATTCTTCTCGAAGTGGGCGGTCTCTCTTTTTCAAACGAAGAGAAAGAACGGATGGCAACGCTAAAAAACGAGTGGTATCTGGAGTATATCCTCAGGATGAAACCCGATGAAATTTTGCCCGGGGTGTTGCCTTTCCTTTCGGAATTGCGACGTGCCGGTGTGAAAATAGCATTGGGGTCGGCCAGTAAAAATGCACCGTTGATTTTACAACAGGTAGAGATAACAGACTACTTTGATGTGATCATCGATGGGAATAAAGTTAGTAAAGCAAAACCTGATCCAGAGGTGTTTTTAAAAGCTGCTGAAGAACTGGGGTTTAACCCTTGTGACTGTGTGGTGTTTGAAGATGCTGAGGCAGGTGTTGAAGCAGCTCTCAGTGGCAACATGTGTTGCGTGGGAGTGGGTTCACCACTTGTTCTGAACAGAGCGACGGTTGTGATTTCTGGTTTTGAAAGCTTTAATCTTGCTGCCCTGGAAGCTGTGTTATAATGTTATAACAACAGACCCTTATGAATGAGTATCTAAAGCACGACGAATGGAAGATTGTTGAAGAAGGATTCCACTCTGAAAAAACTCGTGCATCTGAAAGTATCTTCAGCCTCGGAAACGGAATTATGGGGCAAAGGGCTAACTTTGAAGAGACATACACTGGCGAATCGTTGCAGGGCTCTTACATAGCCGGAATCTATTATCCCGACAAGACAAGAGTGGGGTGGTGGAAAAATGGTTACCCTGAATATTTTGCCAAAGTTCTCAATTCAGCCTTTTGGATCGGTATTAATGTTTCAGTTGATGGTGAGGTACTGGATCTTGCTACCTGTAAGGTTCGTGATTTTCGTCGCGAGCTGAATATGAAAGAAGGACATCTCCTTCGTCAATTTATTGCAACTCTTCCAAATGGTGTAGAGCTGAAAGTTAGTGCAAAGCGCTTTCTCAGTATCGTACATCACGAGATCGGAGCTATCCGTTACAGTATCACTCCACTGAACCGCGATGTCAGTGTTGAAATGATGCCTTACGTTGATGGCGACGTGATCAATGAAGATTCAAACTACAAAGAGAAATTCTGGGATGAAGTGCAGCGTGAGATAAAGCCATTTGGCGGCTACCTGCAGATGAAGACCAAAAAACTCGACTTTCAGGTAGGATGGCGCATGGCCTTCAGCCTGATATCCGTAAGCAATGTTGCCTTTGAACCGGTGGAAAAAGAAAAATATATCGGCTCGAAAGTCAGTTTTGATCTGACTAAAGGAACAGAGGCATCCCTGCTCAAATATGTTGCCGTTGTCTCTTCGATGAATCATACCCCGGAAGCGCTTGAAACTGCTTCTGCAAAGGTTATTGGTATAGCCATTGAAAAAGGATTTGATGCATTGCTTGCAGAGCATATAGCAGCATGGGCTAAGAAATGGGAACATGGGGATATCAGCATCGAAGGTGATGTGGCTGCTCAACAGGGTATTCGTTTCAATATTTTCCAACTTCATCAAACCTATACAGGCGAAGATGACAGACTCAACATTGGTCCGAAAGGATTTACCGGTGAAAAGTATGGCGGTTGCACTTATTGGGATACGGAAGCTTACTGTTTGCCTTTTTACATGGTTACGGCGGGAAAGGATGTGGCGCGCCAGCTTTTGCTGTATCGTTATAAACAACTCGATAAGGCCATTGAGAATGCTGAAAAATTAGGTTTTAGCCATGGTGCTGCGTTGTATCCTATGGTTACAATGAATGGTGAGGAGTGTCATAACGAGTGGGAAATTACTTTTGAAGAGATCCACCGCAATGGCGCAATTGCTTATGCCATCTACAATTATGTCAGGTACACCGGTGATAAGCAGTATATCAATGACTATGGTCTTGATGTGTTGCTGGCTATATCACGCTTCTGGTCACAACGCGTAAGCTTTTCCGAGACACGTCAGCAATATGTGATGCTGGGTGTTACGGGTCCAAATGAATATGAAAACAACGCAAACAATAACTGGTACACCAGTTATATCGCGCGTTGGTGTATGAAATATACAATGGAACAAGCAAACCGTGTGAAGGAAGAAGCCCCGGAAGTGTATGCGAAATTTGTTAAACGAACAAGTCTGAATGAAGGTCTCGAATTTACACGTTGGCTCGATATTTACAATCGCATATTCCTACCGGAAGACAAAAAGAAAGGCGTCTTTCTTCAACAGGAGGGCTATATGGATAAGGAGCAGATTCTTGTAAAGAATCTTCCTACCAGTCAACGCCCTTTGAATCAGAAATGGTCCTGGGACAGAATTCTCAGATCCTGCTTTATCAAACAGGCTGATGTTTTGCAAGGGATATATTTCTTTGAAGATGATTTCGATCTGAAGACCATCAAACGGAACTTTGATTTTTATGAAGCAAGGACTGTGCATGAATCTTCACTTTCGCCATGTGTTCATTCTATCCTGGCTGCAAAGATCGGTGATATTGAACAGGCCTATCGGTTGTATGTCAGAACCTCACGACTGGATATTGATGATTATAACAACGAAGTAAAAGAAGGTCTGCATATTACAAGCATGGCCGGCTCCTGGTTGTCGATCGTTGAAGGTTTTGGAGGAATGAGGATGAAAGGTGATCTGCTCAGTCTGAATCCAATGATGCCGGAGAGCTGGACAGGTTATTCTTTTAAAATATGGTTCCGTGATCGGGTACTTCTGATCCGCATCAAAAAGGGGAAAGTCAGCATCATTCTCGAAGAGGGCGATGCGATGGAACTAATGGTCGCTGGAAAGAAATATCAGTTGAATGGTACTACTTTAACAGTAAAAATCTAAAATTTATTATTTCAATAAAGAACTGGTTAAAGAAATTGGGGGTGGCTTTTGAGGCCATCCCCTTTGAAACCTTGTTGCCTCTAAATTGTTGTCTCCTTGTATTTTATTAATATTTTCGAAATGAAGAAATCTATACTCCTTTATTTATTATTATTGATGACCATGCTACAGGTTTCGGCTCAAACAACTAATCCATTATCTGATCAACCGCAGGGAAAGATTCTCAGGGTAGAACCTGCCTGTTGGTGGATAGGTATGAAAAATGCTGATGTTCAGCTATTGGTATATGGAAACCAACTTGGTTTGTATACACCATCAGTTTCGGCTCCAGGTGTTGTTGTTTCAAAAGTTGAGAAGGTTGAAAATCCCAATTACCTTTTTGTAACGCTTACCATCAGTGGAAAGGCAAAACCCGGCAAGATTGATCTTCAATTTAAAAAAGATAATGCTATTGTGCATTTTCCTTATGAGCTGAAAGAACGCAGAAAAGGTTCTGCCTTGCGACAGGGATTTACAGCAGCTGATGTATTATACTTGTTGATGCCCGATCGTTTTGCCAATGGTAATCCGTCCAACGATTCTATTCCGGGAATGGGGGATGAGGTAAACCGGAAAAAACCCAATGCAAGACATGGTGGTGACATAGCCGGGATAGACAAACATCTGGATTATTTTAATGATCTTGGTGTAACAGCATTGTGGATCAATCCGCTACTCGAAAACAAGATGCCTTCTGCATCCTATCATGGATATGCTATTACTGATTTTTATAAAGTTGATGCACGCTTTGGCTCCAATGAAGATTATGCCAGACTCTCTGCAAATGCACATTCCAAAGGACTCAAGATGATCATGGATATGGTCTTTAATCATTGTGGTCTTAAACATTACTGGTTAAATGACTTGCCAGAAAAGGACTGGGTTCATCAATGGCCTTCGTTTACACGTTCAAATTTCAAATCTACGATTTTGAATGATCCCTATGCAACTTCTTACGATGCAAAACTTATGACTGACGGATGGTTTGATACCAGCATGCCTGATCTGAACCAACAAAATCCGCGCCTTGCCACTTATCTGATTCAAAATAGTATCTGGTGGACAGAATATGCCGATCTTGATGGAATCAGAATGGACACATACCCGTACAGTGATAAACAGTTTTTATCCAATTGGTGCAGTTCACTCTTAAATGAGTACCCTTCTTATAATATTGTAGGGGAGACCTGGACTTCGACTCCGGCAAATATCGCATACTGGCAGGCAAATGCAAAACTGGGTGATAGGTACAATTCAAATCTTCCCTCGGTGATGGACTTTCCGCTCACATTCGCCATGGAGAGTGCTTTTGATGAACACACTGGAGGTGATTCAGGAATGGAAAAAATTTATGGAGCATTGTCACAGGATTTCCTGTATCCTGATCCAATGAACCTGCTTACGTTTGTTGACAATCATGACCTGAGCAGATTTAACAAAGCAAAGGATACAACACTGAATCGTTTTAAGCTTGCAATGACATTTTTACTTACCACCAGGGGTATTCCACAACTGTATTACGGAACTGAAATTTTGATGACCGGAGAAAAATCACAGGGAGATGGACGGTTAAGAAATGATTTTCCGGGTGGATGGGCCGAAGATAAAGTAAATGCTTTTTCTTCAGAAGGTCGTTTAGGCTTGAAGAAGGAGGCTTTTGATTATCTGAGCCGTTTGTTGAAATGGAGAAAGGGTTCGGCTGTTATTGCGACAGGTAAACTGGTTCATTATGTTCCGGGTAATGGCGTTTATGTTTATGCCCGCTACACCAATAAAGAACGTGTGATTGTGATATTGAACAATGACAATAAGGCGCATAATCTCAATATTGACAGGTATGCCGAGGCCTTTGCAGGAGCTATTGTTGTTAGTGATGTGATTTCAGGAAAGGAAATAATGCTAAATAAACAACTTAACGTGGAAGCACGTTCATCAATGGTATTGGTTGTTAAAAAGTAATTCATAAACTCAATTTATATATCATGAAATTATTCCGTTTATTTACTCTGTTTGCTTTGCTTCTCATAATGGGATGCACCGACAATGATCTTAAGGTAAATGCTCCTGTTAAATCAATGATTAGTGGGCTGGCTTCAACAGTAACTTTGGGCAATACCGGTGGAGATGTTCACCTTCTGGATTATTTTGATGATCCGGCTCAGATTGACTCTGTCTCTTTGGTTCCCGGCTATGATCTGAGTATTGATAAAGCTTCGGGAATATTACATGCCACACCAAATGGCAGTGCTATACTTCCAATGTTTGAGATCAAATTATGGAGCAAGGGATTTGCCTATTCGCTCTTCGGAAAGAAGAGCACAAAACAAAGTGTTGCTTTTACCTTTGATCCAAAAGGGAAAACGTATAAAACGGTTGCTGTCAAAGGGCAGATGAACGACTGGAACACCAAAAAAGGAGTGATGATATTTGAGAAAGGAATCTGGCATCTTTCGCTTGATATGGTTCCAGGCCAATATCAGTATGTGTATGTTGTGGATGGTAAAGAGATGCCCGACCCCGCCAATCCTTTTAAGATCGACAACAACATGGGTGGATTTAACTCATTGGTTACCCTGAAAGGAGATGACCCTGAAAAGGCACCTTATCTCTATACATTAGATACAAAAAGTGATAAAGCTATTGTTGCAGTTAAAAACAATACCAAACAGGTTTTTGTCTACTGGCAGAACTACAGGCTGGGCAAAGAGTTTGTAAAAACTGAAGGAGGAAAACTCACCATTGTTATTCCTGACAATGCAGAAGATTTGGACCGTTCGTTTTTACGTGTATGGGCATATAACGAATTCGGTGTATCAAATGATGTACTTATTCCTATCGAAAAGGGTAAGGTGTTAACGGATGCATCTGATCTGAAGCGGACAGATAAAGAATCGCAGATTCTCTATTTTATGATGATTGACCGCTTTAAAGATGGTGATAAGGCAAATGACCGTAAAGTCAATGATCCGGCTATATTTCCCAAGGTGAATTATTTTGGTGGAGATATTGTAGGTATCACCCAAAAGATAAAAGATGGTTTCTTTGATGACTTGGGAGTAAATACAATCTGGTTGTCGCCTATTACACAGAATCCTTTAGGAGCATGGGGACAGTTTACAAATCCTTCGACAAAGTTCTCAGGGTATCACGGGTATTGGCCTGTGACGACCACAACTGTTGACAGTCGTTACGGGACCTCAGAAGAATTGAAGACATTATTGGATGAGGCACATAAACATAAAATGAATGTTTTACTCGATTATGTTGCACATCATATTCATATCGATAATCCCCTTTACAAACTACATCCGGATTGGTTTACATCGTTATATCTGCCCGATGGAACGATGAATACCGAGAAATGGGATGACTATCGTCTCACAACGTGGTTTGATACATTCATGCCAACGCTTGATAATTCAAAACCTGATGTGGTTAATCCGATGACCGATTCGGCTATGTTCTGGATCAGGAATTATTCATTTGATGGTTTCAGACATGATGCTACAAAGCATATTCCTGAGTTATTCTGGCGTACGTTGACCCGAAAGATAAAGATGGAATTGCCCGACCGGAGTATCTATCAGATTGGTGAGACATATGGAAGCCCTGAACTGATCAATAGTTACGTGAGCAGCGGTATGCTCGACGGTCAGTTCGACTTTAATGTTTACGATGCTGCAATTGGGGCTATTGGAAAACAGGATGGCGACTTACGCAATCTGTCGGGGACGCTTACTCAGAGTCTGAACTGGTATGGGAATCACAACCTGATGGGTTATATTACAGGAAATCAGGATCGTCCACGTTTTATATCACTGGCTGGAGGATCGCTTAAATGGGATGAAGATCAGAAAAGAGCCGGATGGCAACGTGACATTACAACCGGTGACTCAACCTCATTTGATAAGTTGAAGATGTTGCATGGATTTATCTTTACTATTCCCGGGGTACCTACCATATATTATGGTGATGAAATTGGAATGCCGGGAGCCAATGATCCTGATAACCGAAGAATGATGAAGTTTGACGGTTTGAATAAGAATGAACTTGCGGTACGTGAGTATATCAAGAAGCTGATCTCACTCAGACGTAATTATTTGCCACTGGTATATGGGGATTTTAAACTTCTTCTGAACGAAAAAAATGCGATGGCTTATTCAAGAACCTATTTTGGTAAGATTGCTTTGGTCGCCATGAATAACTCAGGCAAGGAACAAAAGGTGATACTCACTCTTCCGGAATATTATGACAAAGCCTCTTTGAAAGCCAATTTTGGTTCTGCTTTTAGTTTAGCTAATGATGGTAAAGTAACTATTACTTTGAAGCCAAGAGGATTCGAGATTTTGTCAAATTAGCAATCGGATTATCTTTAAACAAGTAGGGACAGGTCGCGACCTGTCCCTACTTGTTCATAAAAACTTGTTACTTTATTTCTTTGCAGAAGTAAAGATTTTATATTCCCAGGGATTAAGGGTATAGGTAAGTTTGGGAGTTATTTCTACAGCAGTATTGTCAGGAAAAGAAGTGTATTTTCCGGCATAAGCTGTAGCCTCAAGCGTGACTTTCTGTTTCTTGGGTGATAAATTGAAAACAGCAAGAACTTTGTCTTTTTCATTCTGACGAACAAATGCATAGACTTCGGGTACTGATGATATGACTTTAACAAGTAAAGCACCCTTTTCTCCATTCCAAAGAGCCGTATTGTTCCTTTTCAATTCGACCAATTGTTGGTAAAATGTAGCATATTCATTTGCAGGAAAAGTAACTGTATCTCTTTCAAAGAAACGCAGCCTTTTGTTAAATCCTGCTTCCTGACCGGTATAGATCAATGGCATGCCCGGCATAACGAAAGTAAAGGCAGCAAATGTCTTAGCGGCATCCTTCATCCTTTCAAACTCTGTACCATTCCAGGAATTCTCGTCATGATTGGATGTGAACAACATTCTGTATGCATTCGGTTTGTATAGACTGTCTTGCTTTTTTAGATATTTATCGATATCTGAAACTTTCTTCTTTCCTTGTGCAATGCCATTCATCAGGGCATGAAATTCCCAGGCATATGACATATCAAAGGCACTGTCGTGTAGGACTGGCTTCTCAGCTTCAGCAAGCATGAATAGGTCGGGTTTGATTGTTTTTAACTGTGCATAGGTCTGGATCCAGAAGTCAACCGGGACTTCACCTGCTACATCGCAACGGAAGCCATCAATTCCTGCCTCTTTTATCCAGTATTGCATAGCATCCTGCATGGCTGCACGCATCTCTGTACTTTTAAAATCAAGTTTGGCCACATCGGTCCAATCGTATTGGGTTGCAATTTTACCGGTTGAGTCTTTTTTATACCATTCAGGATGATCTTTAGTCCAGGCATTGTCTCTTGAAGAGTGATTTGCCACCCAGTCTAAGATTACTTTAAAGCCAAGATCGTGAGCCTTTTTAACCAGTTGTTTGAAATCGGCAAGGTTGCCATACTCTGGATTGATTGCTTTATAATCTTTTACAGAGTAGTAGCTGCCCAACTTTCCTTTGCGTGCTTCGATTCCGATTGGATTGATCGGCATAATCCAAAGAATTTTTACGCCCAGTTTCTGAAGACGTGGCAGTTGTGTTTCGAAAGCTTTAAAAGTACCTTCGGGAGTGTACTGACGGACATTTACCTCGTAAATTGTTGCATCATATGACCAATCTGGATGTTGGACCGGAATAGTTGCAACTGTTTTTGTCTCATTTTTACATGCAATCAGCGCAAAAGTTAAAGTAATTACGATCAGTACTAAACTGCTGAATCTTCCTTGCAAACGTTTGTAATAAGGGTTCATGGGTTTTTGTTTTAAGTTGAAAAGCTTTATGTTACAGGATTTTAAAGATAACATAAAAAATTTGAATCTCAAAATAAATATTGATGTTATCAGAATAATTATGGGTGTTTATTTAATTTGAATTGTTGAGATTATATGACATAAAAAAAGCCGACTCTTTAAAAGGAGTCGGCTTTTTTTATTGATTTGATTATGGTTATGCCATCGGGAATGGTCCTCCACCAAAGTTCATTGGGAAATCGCCGCCGGGGGCATCTTCTAAAGTGCCGTGAATAGCTTCGAATTTGCTGATGTTATCTTTTAGCGCCCTTAATAATCTCTTGGCGTGAGTAGGAGTAAGGATAATCCTTGCTTTTACTTTTGCTTTTGGGATGCCGGGGAGCATCTTGATAAAGTCGATTACAAACTCTGCATCGGAATGTGTGATGATAGCAAGATTGGAATAAATTCCTTCCGCTACTTCTTCCGAAAGCTCGATGTTGAGCTGCTCTTCATTTAACATCTCTTCAGCCATGTATGATTAAATTATTTAGTCGTTTTTCGAAGCCAACAAACTTGCATAAGCTTCTGCCGATCCTACGATAATGTTTTCGTATTCTCTTAAACCGGTACCAGCCGGGATAAGGTGTCCAACGATTACATTTTCTTTCAGGCCAACGAGATCATCGCTCTTAGCATTGATAGCTGCTACTGTCAGAACCTTGGTTGTTTCCTGGAATGATGCAGCTGACATGAAACTCCTGGTCTGTAATGAAGCACGTGTAATACCCTGAAGTACCTGTTTGGCAGTTGCTGGTTTTGCATCACGGGAATCAATCAAGCGCTTATCACGACGTTTAAGTAATGAGTTTTCATCACGCAGTTTACGGGCAGTAATGATCTGACCAGCTTTCATAGTTAAAGAATCACCCGGATCAACAACTACCTTCTTACCAAAGATCCAATCATTTTCATCCTGGAAATCAGACTTGTTAGAGAGTTCTCCTTCAAGGAATTTAGTATCACCCGGATCTTCAATCTCAACCTTACGCATCATCTGGCGAACAATTACCTCGTAATGCTTATCGTTGATTTTTACACCCTGTAGTCGATATACTTCCTGAATTTCGTTCACTATATATTCCTGAACCTTTATAGGACCCTTGATAGCAAGAATGTCACTCGGAGTCGTTGCGCCTTCTGAAAGAGGAGTACCGGCTTTGATGTAATCGTTTTCCTGTGCAAGAATCTGTTTGGATGTCGGGATAAGGTAGCTTTTCTCTTCACCGGTCTTGGTAGTGATAATGACTTCACGATGACCACGTTTGAGTTTCTTGCCAAAGGAGACAACACCATCGATTTCCGCAACAACTGCAGGATCGGATGGGTTACGGGCTTCGAATAACTCAGTAACACGTGGTAAACCACCGGTGATGTCACCAGATTTACCAACAGCACGGGGAATCTTAACCAGTACATCACCAGCTGTGATCACATCTCCATTATTAACATTGATGTGAGAACCTACAGGAATATCGTAGTTCTTCAGTTCATCGCCTGAAATGGACATGATCTTTATTGCCGGGTTCTTGGCTTTCTGACGGCTTTCAATAATCACCTTATCGTGATATCCTGTCTGCTCATCTGATTCTACCTTATATGTCATACCTTCCTGAATGTTTTCAAACAAGATTGTACCATTAACTTCGGAAAGAATAACAGCATTGTAAGGATCCCATTCAGAAATAAGTTGTCCCTTTTTAATGTCAGCACCATCTTTGAAATAAAGGTTGGCACCATATGGAATATTAGCGGATGACAATACGATTTTTGTCTTACGGTCAATGATACGCATTTCTGCTGAACGACCAAGAACTATTTCATAAGTCACACCATCTTTTGAAGTTGCATCTACTGAACGCAATTCATCAATTTCGAGAACACCATCATAACGGGCTTCAATTTTAGATTGAGATCCGATATTACCACCGGCAACCCCCCCAACGTGGAAGGTACGCAATGTAAGCTGTGTTCCTGGCTCTCCGATTGACTGTGCAGCAATAACACCGACTGCTTCACCCATGCCGACCACACGGCCATTGGCAAGGTTACGTCCGTAACATTTTGCACAAACACCTTGTTTGGCTTCGCAAGTAAGTACTGAACGAATTTCTACACCTTCGATTGGTGATTCAGCAATCTTTTCGCAAAGATCTTCAGTGAGTTCCTGACCTGCAAGTGCTATCAGTTCAGCTGTCTGGGGATGATGAATATCATGAAGCGTTACACGACCTAACATACGATCGTACAAGCTTTCAACAACTTCCTCATTCTTTTTCAGTGCTGTAACCGTCAAACCACGAAGTGTTCCGCAATCTTCTTCACTGATAACAACATCCTGAGCAACATCAACCAGACGTCGTGTCAGGTAACCTGCATCGGCAGTCTTAAGAGCGGTATCTGCAAGACCCTTACGGGCACCGTGAGTAGAGATAAAGTACTCGAGTACAGAAAGACCTTCTTTAAAGTTTGAAAGGATGGGGTTCTCGATGATTTCCTGTGCACTGGCACCTGATTTCTGAGGTTTAGCCATCAGACCACGCATACCGCAAAGCTGACGAATCTGCTCTTTAGATCCACGAGCACCTGAGTCGAGCATCATGTATACTGAGTTAAAGCCCTGACGGTCTTTAGCCAAATTATTCATGAGGACATGGGTAAGCTGTGAATTGGTATGTGTCCAGATATCGATAATCTGATTGTACCGCTCGTTGTTGGTAATAAATCCCATTTGATAATTACTCACTACTTCATCAACTTCAGTGTTAGCTTCAGCGATTAGTTTTTCTTTAATATCAGGTACGATAACATCAGAAAGATTAAACGAAAGACCACCACGGAATGCCATTGTAAACCCTAAGGATTTGATATCATCAAGGAATTGGGCTGTTTTGGCTGTGCCGGTTTTCTTCAGAACATCTCCAATGATATCGCGAAGTGATTTCTTTGTCAGAAGTTGATTGATATAACCAAATTCTTTTGGAACAACCTGATTGAAAAGCACACGTCCGACAGTAGTGTCTACCATCTTCTGAACAAGCATGCCGTTCTCTTCAACTTCAAGACGAACCTTTATGTAAGCGTGGAGATCGATTTTCTTTTCATTGTAACCAATGATTACTTCTTCCGGAGAATAGAATCTAAAGTTTTCACCTTTAACTTTCAAATCACCTTCACTCTTCTTGCCTTTGGTCATGTAATACAGACCAAGAACCATGTCCTGTGAGGGAACAGTTACGGGAGCGCCGTTGGCAGGGTTCAGGATGTTATGCGAAGCAAGCATCAGAACCTGAGCTTCAAGAATAGCTGCATTTCCAAGGGGAACGTGAACAGCCATCTGATCTCCGTCGAAGTCGGCGTTGAACGCTGTACATACTAACGGGTGAAGCTGAATAGCCTTACCTTCAATCAATTTTGGTTGAAAGGCCTGGATACCCAAACGGTGAAGGGTAGGGGCACGGTTTAACATAACCGGGTGACCCTTTAATATATTTTCGAGGATATCCCAAACAACAGGATCCTTGCGGTCGACAATTTTTTTGGCGCTCTTAACGGTCTTGACAATACCACGTTCAAGCATCTTGCGAATGATGAATGGTTTGAAAAGCTCACTGGCCATGTCTTTGGGTAAACCACACTCGTTCAGTTTCAATTCAGGACCAACAACGATAACCGAACGACCTGAATAGTCAACACGTTTACCAAGAAGGTTCTGACGGAAACGACCCTGTTTACCTTTAAGACTGTCTGATAAAGACTTGAGTGCACGGTTCGATTCAGTTTTTACTGAGTTCGATTTGCGTGAGTTATCAAACAAAGAATCTACAGCTTCCTGAAGCATACGTTTTTCATTACGCATGATTACATCGGGAGCCTTGATTTCGATGAGTCTTTTCAAACGATTATTCCGAATGATTACACGACGGTATAAATCATTTAAGTCGGATGTTGCAAAACGACCTCCATCCAGTGGAACGAGTGGACGAAGTTCAGGTGGAATAACAGGAACGACCTTTACGATCATCCATTCCTGCCTGTTTTCGATACGACGGTTGGCTTCACGGAAAGCTTCGAAAACCTGTAAACGCTTTAAGGCATCGGCCTTACGTTGTTGTGAAGTTTCGTTACTAGCTTTGTGGCGTAAGTCGTATGACATCTTATCCAGATCGAGACGCTGTAAAAGATCATAGAGTGCCTCAGCACCCATCTTGGCCATGAACTTATTTGGATCGCTGTCGTCAAGACCTTGATTGTCTTTTGGAAGGCTTTCCAATATGTCCAGGTATTCTTCTTCAGTAAGGAAGTCCATTTCCTTAATGCCGTCTGCTTCTTTGATACCCGGTTGGATAACTACGTAGCGCTCATAATATATGATTGCATCTAGTTTCTTTGTGGGTAAACCTAAAAGGGCACCGATTTTATTAGGTAGTGAACGGAAGTACCAGATATGAGCAACAGGCACAACCAACTGGATGTGACCCATGCGTTCTCTGCGAACTTTCTTTTCCGTAACCTCTACACCGCATCGATCACAAACAATGCCTTTGTAGCGAATTCTCTTGTATTTTCCGCAATGACATTCCCAATCTTTTACCGGACCAAAAATTCTCTCGCAGAACAAACCGTCACGTTCAGGTTTGTAAGTACGATAATTGATGGTTTCGGGCTTCAGCACTTCACCGTGTGACCGTTCAAGGACCATTTCGGGCGAAGCAAGGCTGATAGTAATCTTGGAGAAGTTACTGCTTACGTTATTGTCTTTTCTGAATGCCATGTTACCTTGAAAATTATATCTGATAACTAATGCCACACAACCGGCGATGTTAAAAACACTTGCCGGTCGTATGGAATTATGATTGTCTGTTACTATTCAAAAGTGATGTTCAGACCTAAACCACGTAGTTCATGAACGAGAACGTTAAATGATTCAGGTACACCAGGTGTCGGCATGTTGTCGCCCTTTACAATGGCTTCATAAGCCTTTGCACGACCAACTACATCATCTGACTTCACGGTGAGGATCTCCTGAAGGATATTTGCCGCTCCGAATGCTTCCAGAGCCCAAACCTCCATTTCACCAAAACGCTGTCCACCGAACTGCGCTTTACCGCCGAGAGGCTGCTGAGTGATGAGAGAATAGGGTCCGATTGAACGGGCATGCATCTTATCATCAACCATGTGGTGCAGTTTCAGCATATAAATATAACCAACTGTTACAGGTTGATCAAAACGATCACCTGTACCACCGTCATAGAGATATACCCGGCCGTTTTCAGGTAAACCAGCTTCGCGCATATATGCGTTGATCTGATCATGAGTAGCACCATCGAAGATTGGGGTTTCAAAACGAAGTCCCAGTTTCTTCCCGGCCCAACCTAGTACAGTTTCGTAAATCTGTCCAAGGTTCATACGGGAAGGTACACCCAATGGATTTAAAACAATGTCAACAGGAGTACCGTCTTCGAGGAATGGCATGTCTTCTTCACGCACAATTCTTGCAACAATACCCTTATTACCATGTCGTCCTGCCATCTTATCACCGACAGTAATTTTACGTTTTTTAGCTACGTAAACTTTAGCCATCTGAATGATACCATTTGGAAGTTCATCTCCAACTGTTGCAACGAATTTCACACGGTTGTATTTACCAAGGAATTCTTTGAACTTGATGTTGTAGTTGTTGATGATTTCGTGGATGATATCGCTCTTCTCTTTATCTGTAGTCCACTTGTTGGGATTCACGGTAGAATAATCAAGTCCAATCAATTGTTTGTGACTGAACTTGGTTTTCTTTGCAATGATCTCTTCTTTGAAGTTATTGTAAACTCCTATAGAGGTTTTGCCATTCAATACTTCCATGAGTTTATCGACAAGTAATGTCTTCAGTTCATGTGTATCACGTGCATAATCTTCGTCGAGCGTCTTAACAAGATCTTTTTCTTTGGTTTTGGCCTTGCGGTCTTTGATTACTCTTGAGAATAATTTCTTGTCAACAACAACACCCTTCATTGAAGGAGGTGCTTTCATGGACGCATCTTTCACATCACCAGCTTTATCACCGAAGATGGCACGAAGTAGTTTTTCCTCAGGTGTGGGATCACTCTCACCCTTTGGCGTGATTTTACCAATCAGGATATCACCTTCTTTTACTTCAGCACCGATGCGAATCAATCCGTTTTCGTCAAGATCCTTTGTTGCTTCAGAACTTACATTGGGGATATCGTTGGTTAGTTCTTCCAGACCACGTTTGGTGTCGCGCACCTCCATGGTAAATTCTTCTATATGGAGAGAGGTGAAAATATCATCTTTCAGAACACGTTCTGAAATTACGATAGCATCTTCAAAGTTGTAACCTTTCCATGGCATGAATGCCACCATCAGATTGCGACCAAGAGCAAGTTCACCATTTTCTGTACCATATCCTTCACACATGACATCACCTTTCTTTAACCGTTGTCCCTTTGTGACCGTTGGTCTAAGGTTCATACAGGTGTTTTGATTGGTACGCATGTATTTAGTAAGATGATATGTTTTTATATCTTCGTCGAAATTGACCAGCTTTTGAATTTCGTCACGATCATAACGAACCGTGATTTCCATACCATCGACCCATTCGACAACGCCATCACCTTCAGCAATAATCAAAGTCCTCGAATCACGGGCAACTGGGCCTTCGATACCGGTACCTACAATTGGTGCTTCGGGGTTAAGCAATGGAACGGCCTGACGCATCATGTTCGATCCCATCAACGCGCGGTTTGCATCGTCATGTTCAAGGAAGGGAATCAATGATGCAGCTATTGATGCAATTTGATTTGGAGCAATATCAATCAGCTGAACATCTTCTTTAGATACGATAGGATAATCCGCCAGTTGGCGAACCTTGATTTTTTTCTCAAGGAAATGTCCTTCGTCATCCATCAGTGTGTTAGCCTGAGCAATGATTTTACTTTCTTCTTCTTCAGCACTCATATAGACCGGAGCCTCGTCAAAATGCACGCGTCCATTGTCGAGATGCATATATGGCGTCTCGATAAAGCCCAGATTGTTGATCTTGGCATAAACACATAATGAAGAAATCAAACCAATATTTGGACCTTCGGGAGTTTCAATTGTACACAAACGACCATAGTGAGTGTAGTGAACGTCACGAACCTCGAAACCTGCACGCTCGCGGGAGAGACCACCTGGTCCCAGTGCCGAAACACGACGTTTGTGAGTAAGCTCTGACAGCGGATTGGTTTGATCCATAAACTGCGAAAGAGCATTGGTTCCAAAGAATGAGTTGATTACCGAAGAAAGAGTTTTGGCATTGATAAGATCGGCAGGAGTGAACACCTCATTATCACGAACGTTCATACGTTCACGAATTGTGCGTGCCATACGAGCCAGACCAACACCAAACTGGTTATATAACTGTTCACCAACCGTACGGATACGGCGGTTACTCAGGTGGTCAATATCATCAACATCAGCCTTGCTGTTAATCATAGCGATGAGATATTTGATAATTGAGATGATATCTTCCTTGGTCAGAACCTTCGTGCTTAACGGAGTGTCTGACTTCAGTTTTTTATTTATCCTGTAACGACCAACATCACCAAGATCATATCGCTTGTCGCTAAAGAACAACTTATCGATGATACCGCGGGCGGTTTCTTCATCGGGTGGTTCTGCGTTTCGCAACTGGCGGTAGATATATTCTACTGCCTCTTTTGCTGAGTTGGCTGTATCTTTCTGCAGGGTATTAAAGATAATAGTGAAGTCCAGTTGATTGAGGTCTTCACGATGCAGAAGGATGGTTTTAGAGCCTGATTCAACGATCAGGTCAATATGTTGCGTTTCAAGAGCCGTTTCGCGATCGATGATCACTTCTGTACGCTCAATAGAAACAACCTCGCCGGTATCTTCGTCGACGAAATCTTCAATCCATGTTTTGAGTACACGAGCTGCAAGTCGATGGCCAATATATTTTTTCAATCCGGCCTTGCTGACTTTGATTTCTTCAGCGAGGTCAAAAATTTCAAGAATATCCTTGTCACTTTCAAAACCGATAGCCCTGAGAAGGGTTGTTACCGGTAGTTTTTTCTTACGGTCGATGTAAGCATACATCACGTTATTGATGTCGGTCGTAAACTCCATCCAGGAACCCTTGAAAGGAATGATACGTGCCGAATACAATTGTTGACCATTTGCATGGTAACTTGTTCCAAAGAATACACCTGGTGAACGGTGTAACTGGGAAACCACAATCCGTTCAGCTCCGTTGACAACAAAGCTTCCCTTGGGTGTCATATAGGGAATCATCCCAAGATAGACATCCTGAATAATGGTTTCGAAATCCTCGTGTTCCGGGTCCGTGCAATACAACTTCAGTTTTGCTTTTAAAGGCACACTGTAAGTGAGTCCACGTTCGATACACTCCTCGATAGAGTAGCGCGGAGGATCAATATAATAATCGAGGAATTCTAAAACAAAGTTGTTTCTCGCATCCGTGATCGGGAAATTTTCGGCAAACACTTTAAACAAACCCTCATTCATGCGATCCTCAGGGTTTGTCTCCAATTGGAAAAAATCCTGAAAAGACTTTACCTGAATCTCAAGAAAATCGGGATAGTCTGCCTTGATTTTGGTGGATGAGAAGCTAATTCTTCCTGAATTAATTGAAGCCAAGGTTTTAATGTTTTAAGTTAAAAAAATAAGAACGGAACAACCAAAACCGGTAAAACCAAAGAAGCCGGCAGTAACCGGAAAAAAACAAACATCCAGGCTCTTGTTTTTACAAGAGTCTGGCGTCCGTCTTAATATGTTTTAATTGTACTTATTGTCATTAACTTACTTTATCTCAACCTCTGCACCCACTTCTTCAAGCTGTTTTTTCAAACCTTCAGCTTCATCTTTGGTTACGCCTTCTTTGAGGGCCTTAGGTGCTGAATCAACAAGTTCTTTTGCTTCTTTCAGACCAAGACTGGTAAGTTCTTTTACAAGTTTAACAACTTGTAGTTTCGCAGCACCGGCGCTCTTGAGAATAACATCAAATTGTGTTTTTTCTTCAACAGCTGCAACAGCGTCAGCTACAGGACCTGCTACCATTACTGCACCTGCTGCAGCTGGTTCGATTCCGTACTCATCTTTCAGGATTTTAGCTAACTCATTTACTTCCTTAACGGTTAAACTGACTAACTGTTCTGCAAAAGCTTTCAAATCTGCCATTGTATTATTGGTTTTAAATTGTTTTACTTAAGATAATAATAATTTTCTTTTTGTTTTTTTTGATAGAAGGTGATCCTTATTCAGGTTTTTCTGATAAGGTCTTCAATACACCAGAGATCGTATGTCCACCTGATTGTAACGCTGAAATAACGTTCTTGGCAGGTGATTGTAACATTGCGATAA
>Ga0209748_1000130_pt1 | contig 46188 bp, 50 predicted proteins | sample BarGraIncu00421A_FD_185490 | JGI IMG/M metagenome (GOLD analysis project Ga0209748, IMG submission 185490) | Arctic peat soil microbial communities from Barrow, Alaska - Barrow Graham LP Incubations 004-21A (SPAdes) (version 2) | ecosystem: Environmental > Terrestrial > Soil > Wetlands > Peat... | reverse complement strand
GGCAAGTATCCGCGTCAACCTGGATCAATGTTTTCCGGTATGTTTTTGTTGCACTCTTCCAGGTTGACGCGGATACTTGCCACTTCAGCAAGATATTTTGCTTCGGTCATTTCCTCGGGATATCCCATGGATATTCTGTTTTTTTCTTTCAGCAGATCGCTGTTTATCTGATAAGCTTCATATTTCGGAACCAAAAAAAGAGCGGATATAATCACAAAAAAGGCTCCCAGAATAATTCCTTTTTCAATGGTATGCTTCAACCCATGATTTTTAGTTTTATCTTTATTATTCACCCATCTGTTGGATTCTCTTCTGCTCATGATGCTTCGACTCCCAATAACTCAATCTCAAAGATAAAATCCCAGACATTTTCTTTATTCGAAACCCCAATAACATCGTTGCCGGCACCTTGCACAACTTGTTTTTTTATGGTATTTTGGATGATCACATTTTTAAAAAGGCCTAATCCCATTAAGTCTTTTCTGAACGCCAGAATTTCTTCCTGATTTCGAGTGTTTCCTGTCAGTATTAAGACATTTTCCTTGAGCTGGTAATCAACAATTTCCGTTCCTGAAGGAACCGCATCCTGAACACCCACAAGAACTTTCAAAGGCATTTCTTTATTTAAGTTCATCACTTCCAGCAGCTTTTCACGATGGACCAATATTTCGTTTTGAGCTGTTAAATTTTCATAAGGGATTCGAAAACCGCTTTGATTTTTGATGACTTCTTCCACCTGTTTTATTTCTTCTGAGCGGTTTTGATTCATAACACTCAAAATTCCGTAGATGATTAAGCATAAAGCCAGTGTTCCCAGAACGATGCTCAAAAAAGGATTCTTTTTTGAAAACTTTTTTCTCTTTTTCTTATGGATTTGAATCGGCAGGAGGTTGATTTCCGTCTTCATATTTTAATCTCACCATCATTCCTTTTTATTTTCCCATCCAAGCATGCCACCGAGGCATGGCATTAAGAGACAAAGATCTTCTTCCGGTATTTCTTTTTGAAACTTGAACATCTCCGAGTCTCTTCCAAAGATCGAAAGCCTGGCTATTTCTCGGTTTATTTTTTCGCTGAGATATCCGATGACTCCCGGAATAAGACTCCCCCCTCCCGATAAGAAAATAGTCTCATTTTCAAAACCTCGAGCAAGAGATAATGGCGACTGAAAGCTTTCCAAAACCCCTTCAGCAATGGGTGCCAAAAATGTTTCCAAATCATTTGCCTGATCCGTTTCAATGTGACGTTCTTCTTTTAGAAATCCATTTACATAAAACAAAATCCGGGTGCTTGTGTATCCTATATCCAGAATGAGGTTGTTTTTCTCACCATGATTTATTAAAAATTTCCCCAGCCCGTGGAATTGGGGCTCAATGATTTTAAGCTCATGTTTCGTTCTTTTAAAAACCTCGGAATAATCAGCCAGCACATTTTTGGGAATGCCAATACCCAGTACATCCAGCTTTTTATCATCAATCCCTAAATATTCAAATACATCAGTCCGTTCTCGGGCTAAATAATCCAGCCGTCAATCCTCAAATTTCTCTGGAATCATAACCTGCATCTTCCAATGAACGGCTTCAAGAACCTCTTCAACCGCCATCATCGGAAAGGTAAATGATGCCAGAATCATTGCCCGATGGTTTAACACGAGCTTGAGCTCATCCCAATGATGATGTTTTCTGAAAAGATCCCTCAGAAAGACGACAAGATCCAATTTTTTTTCAGGGGATCCTTCTCTGAACACTTCCCATGGGGTTTTCTCTATCCAATAATTTTCAACAAGTATAACCCCGTTTTCATCTGGAACTCCGAAAGCTATTTTTGTAATAGCCTCTCCCAGGTCCACCACCCATAATCGTTTTTGTCTTTTCACTATGGCCCCACCATTATCCATTTCACTTGCTTTATTTCGGGTTTATTAAGTCCGATACTGTCCGGGATGATCGCCAATCCCAGGGTAAATTTCTTTGTAAAGGTCTTATAGCGGCTTTCTATTTCAAAAACCCGCTGATTCTCAGACATTTCATTGATCTCAATGCTGTAAGTACCGCCATTTTCATCTTCTGCAAATCCCTCAGTTCCGGCATAGTTAAGATCTTCACCCAGGGATGCCTGGGCAACAGCCATGGCGTTTTTGGCAGTGAAGACACAAAGCTGGTAGTCCCGATTCATCACATTGGCCTTAAGCTCGGCACTTTCCCGGGTAAGAAAAATGCTTACCCCACTGGTCAGTAAGGCCAGGCACACCAGGACCAAAGGCAGTACAAACCCTTTCTGATTATTCATTAACTTTTTCACCGTTTCTCCACCGTCTTTCCATGTTGGATGGTTGTTTCCCTTTGGATATTTTCCCCGGCATAGGATAAGGTATAATGAAGAGCAATGGCGTTATCCGGTGTCAATGAAAGAGAAAAATCCTGGATGCTGTCAGCAAACTGGCTTTTTCCGCCGCCAATATCCATTAACGTGGCTTTCTTTACTTTTATACGATAGACCAGACCATTGCTGTTTGTATAATAATTATAATAAAGGTCTGGTGTTTCCAGATCTCGAAGATAAACAATTCCTGTCGCCTCATTGAAAATTATTTTTTCGGATTCCAACACTTGTTTTTGAATATAAAGATTAAGATATCGCTCATCGCGATAAAGCTTCTGATTAATATGCTCTTTTTTATTCGCCGTATTTGCAAAAAACAACCCGGATAAAAGCATGATAAAGACCAGGGAAATCACTGCCAGGCTGGTTATTACTTCAATGAGAGAAAATCCCATGCTTTTATTTTTCAGAACACGCTTAATCAAGGTATCCTCCAATAGACTTTAATAAAAAATGATTTCTTCGCGCGCTGATGACCCTGTTGTGAAATTTCGATAATGTATAAGTCAGGCTGGTCATCGGTCACAATTTCTTCCAAAGTATAATCAGGATATTGTTTAAGTGTCTCCGCTACCTTGTCTGATAAAGTTATCAGGCTTTCCTGTTCTAATGTCCCATGGATATCTTCTGAAATGCTGTTAATCTCCAGGGACTGATCCAGGATGTTCTTTGAAACCATGGATGTTTCAAAGCCAATACCATAGAGACCCAGAATAGTGGCCAGGCCAAAGCCGCAAATTGCAATGGCAATAATGACTTCTACCAGGGTATATCCATTTTCATTTTTAAGGTTCATCCAGATAAATCCTTCCACTCGCCAATTGAATTGTTATTATGCGAACTGCACCGGCATGGCTGGTAAGTTTCACTGTTCCCCCCATGGAAACCGTACCGACACTTTTTAATTGTAAGGGATTAGTCTGGACATAGGAAGTTGCAAGAGAGCATGTTTTCAGTGAGATTGGATCTGCTTGAAACCCTTCTTCATTTGTCCAGTTAACAATCATTCCATTTTCAAAAAAACGCACCTGACGACGATGTCCATCCATCATCGCCTCATTTTTATGCTCAAGCAGGGTGTACAGGATTGTTTCACACTCAGCATTAAAAGCAGCCTGGCTGACCTTTTGGGAATTTCCCAGCCCGATGGCAGCGACTGAAACAGTCAGTAATGACAGAATCGCCAAGGTTACCATAAGTTCTACCAGTGTAAATCCTCTCTGGTAAAACACGAATCTGTGTTTAAACGTTTTCATTGAAAACAAATTCATTAAATGCATTCACTAAATTGTCTTGGCTGTAAATGAAACAATCCCACTCGTCGAATTATAAGCGAAAGTTCCACCGGATGCTGATGTGATGGTGGCATTTTTTAAATTGCCTGCGGTATTAAGCTCCGTGACCAGGGCATCAAATGTAGTAATGCCTGCTGGCAATTTATCTTCATTTTCCGCACGATACAATTCCAATGCACTTTGGACAATACGAACGTTTGCCTGGTCTGTTTTTAGTTGAGAATTTGCCAGAACTCCAGTAAACTTTGGCAATGCCAGGGCGCTCAATGCCCCTAAAACGGCGATGACTACAATCACTTCCATTAGGGTGAATCCTCTGATATTTCCAGGTTTTTTTCTTTTGTTTTTATTGCTTTTCATCCATTTCTCCTTTATCTCTTTTTTTGTGATTTTAGCATAGTATCGACAACTAAAAAAGAGTAAATATTTGCAAATATCTACTCTTTTTGTGACTATCATTCAATTTAGTTTTTATTCAATACGATAATCATCATACCCTTTATTTTCAAGCTTTATTTTAGCATAAACCTTCTTCATTTTGATGGATTGAATCACCAGGAAAAGACCAAAAATCCCCAATACCAGGCCGATAATCCATATAAAAATAGTAGCCAGGCTCAATGGATCAAAAAAGGCATAGATTCCAAAGGCGATTAGGCCGATCCCTATGACAACCTTAGTGCTTTTACCTAAGCCATATGTGCTCCCAGAAATAATCAATAAAAAAATACCGGTCATAATGGCCCATATACCAATAATAATAATAAAAAATGATGCAATAAACTTAGGAACCAACAAAAATACCGCGCAAATTACCAAGTCAAATAGTCCATGTCCTAAGCTAAAACTTATGCTTGATCCATACTTTTTTTTAGCTATCAGTGATGAAATAATATAGGCAATACCCATTATGCCTCGATATACTCCCAAAACATATACAAATATTTCGGGTGTCAATTTTCCAATGACAAATGACATAACACACAAAGCAATTAGTATAAGCCCATCCAGCAGCATGAGCCACCATTTTCCATAAACGCGTTCCAGTAAATCGACTCCCACCAACTTCATTTTGTCTTCATTCATGTCCAAACCTCCATTAAATTTATTTTTCGTTTTCCATGGCTTCCACCACTCGGTTAAAGACTTTTGCAGCACGGATTTTTACAGGATTGCAACCAGACACAGGATCTTTGCAGTGCGCTTTAATATAATCACAATTCAGGCTGCCAAACTCTTCCTCAAATTCTTTGACCAGCAGTTTGGCCGCTCTGGTCATTTTTGCCTGATCTGATGGACGCTCCTCTGTATATAATACCCCAAGAGCAGCCAACGAACCAGAAAATGCGCCACAAGTCCGTTCAGAATAAAAACCCGCACCAAATCCCTGGAGCATCCGAAAGCTTTCTTCATTCAGATTTAGATGATACTTGTCATTAGCGGCTCGAAGGAGTACCTCAGCACAATTCATATGATACAATGGCTGTTCGACCTTGGGCTTATCTTTTCCAAATGCATTGTAAATTTCCACCTGTTTTTCCATCTTTGACTCCTTATATTTAATTTGTGATTATTATATATAACTTCATTCCATATTCATAGAAAAATATTTTATTTTGAATGATTGAGTTGATTTTGTTTTTTTCTATGCTTCTGATATAATAAGGGTATTATAAAAGAAAGAAGGACTTATCAATGGCAGCCGTTAATTTAAATACTTTTCCGAACAACCGTGTATCCGCTCTGACAATGCTTTATCTTGGAGCTCAGGATCTCACTGAACTTACACCGGAAGAACTTGCAACTAAATATGATGACGTTTTTGAAAAAATCAATTTCCAGTTTAAAGAAGTCAGAAGAGAACGAGCAGAAAACAAAATTAAATAGTGTCCTTAAACTTGGGGTTTGACAACAACCAGTGTATCACATTTATATGTGATACTTAGACTGTAAACAAAGTAATTAGACAAGCCTCTTTCCGGATTTTTATTGCATCATGTTGTGTGCATCATGGCGAACAGGCGTAGCCTGTACGATCATGCAGCACACAACGATCAATTAAATGTCCGGAAAGAGGTTTGTCAACACTCTTCGCATCACATTTCGATGTGATGCTTTTTTATTTTATTATACAAAGTATTTCTTTGCATCCCTAAGGCCTGGGCTGACTGGGTAATGTTTCCCTCAAATAGTTTTAAAACTTTGGTTAAATGCTCTTTTTCAACCGTTGTCATGTCCAGCTTTGTAAAATCGATCTCAGAAAATTCATCATTTTCATCAACCAATAAATCACTTGAGTCTGTACTTTGTTCGCCAATGGGCAGAATTTTTTCCCCCAATCTGGTATCTTGTGTAAAATAAGTCATTGGAAAAGATTCTGTATTGACGATGAGTTCGACGACATTTTCAAGTTCTCTGACATTTCCCGGCCAGTCATAATTTGTTAACAGTGTCCTGGCCTCTTCGGAAATTTTCACCACTTCTTTTCCGCATTTCTCTGAGATATTTTTCATGAAATATCTGAATAAAAGCAGAATATCGCTATTGCGTTCCTTTAGCGGTGGCAGATACAAAGGCAACACGTTTAATCGATAAAACAAATCCTTCCGGAATCTTCCCAACTCAACTTCCTTTTTTAAATCTTTGTTAGTCGCTGCAATTATTCTCACATCAATTCGAATGATATTCGGACTGCCAATCCGGGTAATGGTATTTTCCTGTAATACTCTTAACAACCGTATTTGCATATCCAATGGCATTTCACCGATTTCATCCAACATGATTGTGCCATTATTAGCCAATTCGAATTTCCCAATATTTCCACCTTTTTTGGCACCGGTATAAGCGCCTTCCTCGTATCCAAACAATTCGGATTCAATTAATTGAGGGGGGATAGCGCCGCAGTTTAACGCAATAAATGGTTCATCCATCCGCTTGCTGTAATTGTGGATAGACTGTGCAAACATTTCCTTTCCACATCCGCTATCACCTGAAATAAGTATGGTCGATCGACTATCAGCTATTTTTTTTGCATAATCTATGGCGGTGGTAATCTTTTCTTCTTCGCCGATAATCTTATCGAATGTATAATAGGGCTGAAAGATGCCTTCTCTTTTTTTTGATTTTTTTTCTTCGAAAACATAAACGATTTCGATGCTATCATCCTGGGGATTATAAATAGGACTCGCCGTCAAATGACAGGGGAACCGATTCCTTAAGGCTTTAATATCAATGATACGAGAAATATTTTTTTCTGAATGGATGGCTTCTTTTATGTCATCCCACCCGTTAATAAGATCATTCATCTCCCGATCAATGAGTTGTTTATATTTATTACCAAACAATTCCATGGCTTTTTGATTATGAAGTTTAATCTTTCCCTCTAAATCAGAGGTAAGAATGGCCACTGGCATTGAGTTAAAAATGGTTTTAATATGCTTATTGGTCATGTTTTGAAGGCGATTGTATTCTTTTACCTTTAACATCTCTTCAATGGCATTAGAAGCTGCAATCACCATTCCTAAAGTATGAGGATGTACAAATTCAGTATACCCGGTTAAATCTAAAACGCCAATAAGATTTCCATTGGCATCATTGATTGGGGCGCCGGAGCATGTCCACCGATGATAGGATTTGATGTAATGTTCTTCCCCTGACAGTTGGACAGGTTCGCCTTCTTTGATGACATAGGACATGGCATTGGTCCCAATGCATTCCTCATTCATATAGGCTCCTGGAACCATTTTTAACTCAAAGGCCTCTGATAAAATTTTTTCATCCCCGATGGCATTTAAAATGCACCCTTCTTTATCTGTCAGTAATACAAAAAAGTTTTTACCCTTTACTATTTTAATTAAATGCTCCATAAACGTAGAAGCAGTTAAAATCATATCTCTGTTTTGTGAAAATTTGACTTGCAATTCGGACTGATCAATCATTTTTTTGCTGTAAATTTGATCCTTTTTGATCCCCATTTGGTGGCATCGTTCCTGTGAACTTTTAATAAGTCTGAGATAGCTATGAATATCCATTATTCATTTTCCTTTTCAGCTTCAGCGATTTTGTCAATCTTAGGTTCTCTGCGAACCTGTATCATTTCAGCCACAATACTGATTGCTATCTCTTCGGTTGTTTTTCCGTGAATTGGTAAACCAATAGGGCTATGAATTCTTTTGAGATCTCCCGGAGTGAAGCCTTCTTCCAAAAGACTTTGCTGCATCTGATTCCACTTACTCTTGCCTCCGATCATACCAATGTACTGGGCCTCTGTTAACAGCATTTGCGCCAACACTTCTTTATCATAGCTATGTCCTCTGGTGACAATAATAACATAGGAATATTCGTTTATTCTGACATAATCCGTTAAACATTCAAAGGATGGAATCACGACTATTTCATTTGATGTCTTAAATCGTTCCGGATTTGCAAACTCTTCGCGGTCATCAACGACCACAACATAAAAACCTAATATTTTACAAAACTCTGCCAATACTTTACCAACATGACCAGCGCCGAGAATATATACATTTTCATTATTAAAAAATGGCTCTATAAAATACTGGTTCTTTTCCAAAAAAGGTTCTTTGTATTTTATGGCATCAAAATTTTCTTTTATCCCTTTTATAATTCCTAAAATTTCATCGCTTTCCAAACCATAGAGACCGGTTTCGGTGCAGATCCATTTTTCTAAATGCATGATTTTATTTTCTTCTTTGGGTATTCTGGTAATAATGACAAAATCAGTTTTATTTTTTTGAAGCATTGTCATTTCCTCAAATAATTTCATCCTGTTTTTATCATTATAATCCATATATTCTAAGAGTATGTTTAAATTTTCACCACAAACCATACCCAGGCTTCCTTTATACTGATCGGAAAGAACCAGTTTTTCAATGCGAAATGTCTTCTGGGTAAAAACCTTTGCCGCAGCCTGGATGGTCAATGCTTCAACCAAACCCCCTCCAATGGTACCGACAATGGAAAGATCCTGTTTGATCAACATTTTAGCCCCTTCATTTTGGGGAGTTGAACCACTCTTTTCTAAAGTTGTGGCGATTACAAAATTTTCGTTATTTTCATAAGACTTATTAATAGCTAACAGCAAATTACTCATTGCACTCTTCCTTCATTTTATAATTTATTAAGGGCTGGCCTCAGTTTAATCTTTTTCTTATCTCCGTATTCTAACGGCTCAATTAAATATTTATTCAATAATCCTTTTTTACCTTCGGATATTTTACCACAAGCTAAGGACTTTTCAATAAATACTTAATCCATATATGGTTTCCCGGTTAGTAAGTACTTTTCTGAATCAATTGTCTTACCCTCTTATAAAAATAGGAATTGGAAGCTAAAATGCTTCCAATTCCCTTAACATTAAATATTATTCTATTGACTTAATGCTCTTAATCCATTAACACTAAATATTATTTTAATGCTTTTAATCCTGCTAATACTTTTTCTGGATATGCTGGTAAATGTTTGATACGTACACCACAAGCATTGTAAATAGCATTTGCAATGGCTGCATGAGGTGCAGATAATACACCTTCTCCACAACCAGAAGCTCCAAATGGTCCCAATGGTCTTGGTGTTTCCATCTGAATAAGAACTATTTCATCTGGTACGTCTCTAACCTGTGGAATCCCACAACCAACTAAAGATGTATGTTTTGTTAAATCTTCAAAGTCTTCGGTTAATGCTAAACCAATACCCTGTGCTAATCCACCGTATAACTGACCATCAACAACTAATTTATTAACAATGACACCGTTATCGGCTACATAGGTCAATTTTTCAGTATGAGGTTTCCCTGTTGTTGTGTCAACAGATACTTCGGCTAAAAGCACACCGTACATATAGGTTGAGAAAGGATCTGACTGGCCTGTTTCATTTGGTGCAGCATTTTTAGGTGCTGACCATTTTCCTTCATAGCGAAGAGGTAATTTTTCAGCAACTACTTCATCATAGGTTCGGTAAGTACCATCAGCTTTTTTCAAAGATGCCAGTAAATTCTGACAGCTGACTTTAATAGCATTACCAGTAACAACATTTGATCGACTACCGCCGGCTGGTCCGCTGTTAGGTGTTAATTGCATGTTATTCATTACCAGTTTAATTTGTTCTGGTTTGATTCCCATTGGTCGTAAGGTTTCATAGGCGATGGTTAATGATCCCATGTCAGCCCCCTGGCCATGATCTTCCCATGAATTTCCAACAGTTACGCCTTCTGGAGTGATATCAACCCACGCTTCTGATGAATCTGGGCCATCAAGACCACAACCATAAACGTTTGTTGAAAGGCCAACGCCATATTTGATATCTCCGCCTTTTTTATTTTTAGCTTCAGCTGCTGCTTTGGCTGCTTTATATAAAGGTCTCATTGTATCATATGCCTCTGGCAAACAGATAACATCAGGTGCACAACCGGTAGGTGTGGTAGAACCTTCACGATAAGCATTGTTATATCTGATTTCTAATGGATCTATTCCGGCTTTTTCTGCTAACATATCAAGGAGTGTTTCAGAAGCAAATAAGCTTTGTGGTGAACCGTAACCTCTAAATGCTGAGCCCCAACCATGATTGGTGGCAACCGTTCGGCCGACGCCACGAATATTTGGAATGTTGTAACCAGCACCGATAAATTGTGTCCCACGGGTTGTAACTAAATCTCCAAATTCGCAATATGGACCATGATCCACTGACCAATCTGATTCGATGGCTTGAATCATGCCCTTGTCATCTAAGCCCATTTTTAAGTGAACCCAGAATGGTGAACGTTTTCCGGTATAGGTAATCTGTTGGAACATATTGAATTCTAAGTATACAGGTCTTTTTGTTATAAATGCCGCAACACCCAGTAAACCTTCAATGGTTGGACTAAATTTATAACCGAAAGTTGCTCCTGTTGGATTCTGAACAATAAAGTATTTGTCTGCTGGAACGCCGATGCCTTCTGCAGTCATTAACTGGTGGAAATGAAGCGCAATACTCTTAGAATGAACCATTAAATTATCGTCTTCATCCATGTATGCAAATCCAACGTCTGGTTCTAATGGTAAATGCGGTTGTCTGCCGACATAGAAATCATCTTCCATTACATAAGGTAATTTTTTCAAGATAGGTGCTGTTTCTTCGCCTTTAACATTAAATGTTTCAAAGTAAATATTTGGTGTTCCTGGATGAATTTCAATAGCATCGTCAGCCATGGCTGCAGGTGCACTCATATAAGCTGGCAATACTTCCAATTTAACAACAACTTTTTTCGCTGCTGCTTCAGCCTGTTCTGCTGTATCAGCCAAAACCATAGCTATTGCATCACCAAACTGGAATACTTTTTTATCATTTAAGATAGGACGTTCCAGTCCATCTCCCTTATTCTGTGGGAAAGCTAAACCATTAATACGGTTAGTTCCGGGAACGTCTTTCGCAGTAATAACCTTGAAAACGCCATCCATTTTTTCAGCTTCTGCGGTATCAACGGAAATAATGTTTGCATGTGAAACATCTGCCTGAACTAATTTAATATGTAAGGTATCTTCTGGTAATTTTAAGCCTAAATCAGCTCCGAATTCCCAGGTCCCTGTTACTTTTGCAACAGCAGTTGGACGAATCATTTCTGTTCCCAACATTGAATCGCCTTCTTTTAAGTCAAACCATACATCTTTTACGGTAATTTCTTTACGCATTAAACGTGCTGCAGTCATGACGGCATCAACTATCGGAACATAGCCGGTACAACGACATAGATTACGATGTTTCTGGAACCAGTCTCTAACTTCTACACGGGTAGGACTAGCATTTTCATCAAGCAAACCTTTTGCTGACATGATAAAGCCTGGTGTACAAAAACCACATTGAGCGGCTCCGTGTATCATCCATGCTAATTGAAGAGGATGAAGATCTTCTTCACATCCAACGCCTTCAATCGTTGTAATTTTAGCATTATCAGGAACTCGTTTAAATTTCTGAATACATGATCTTACGACCTTGCCATTCATAATAATAGAGCAAGTCCCACATTCGCCTTTATTACAGCCAACCTTTGTACCCAGTAAACCAAGTTGATTTCTTATTACTTTGGCCAGAGTAGTTTCTGGATCGGCAATAACAGTTTGTTCCACACCATTTAAAAATAGCGTTTTCTTTAACATACACATTCTCCTTCGATTAAATTATTTTGATATCCATGGGAGCTTAATAGGGGTCTGCTCTTTCGTGTATCAAATCATCAAAACACTGAGCAATATAGGTTTTGTCCTCCCATAGAACTTTTCACCTATACTTACATATATAGCAAGGTTCATGCCAACATGAAAATTGCCTATTTTTCACATTCTTGAAACAAAAATTCTTTGTCATGTTCGTTTTTTGATCGTTTTTCTTTTAAATTATGTTCGTTTTTTGATCAATCGTTCGTTTTTTGATCATACGTTAGTTTAAATGTCATTATAAAAAAAATATCTTCTAAAAACTAAACAAAGCAGGGCCAATCTTTGTTTTTTTTCATTTTTTCCACTAACTCTAAAGGTTCTGGATTGGAGTTTTGAGGATCCATCTGAGTTTACGGGATAAGTTTTAACGATAACCATTTATTAAATTACTTAGTCTACCAAAAGAGACATCAATTCTTTCGAATTGATGTCTCTTTTATTACAATTATTTTTATACAAGCCCATCGAAAATTTCACAGGTTTTATCTGAAACTTGTTTTACATATTCCAAATGTTTGTCGGTGAGATTTCGGGTAGACAATGGTTTATCCATGGCGGCTTCTTCACCTATAATTTGACATATATCAATACTGCCGGCAACTTTATTGCTGAATTTTTCGATGGCGCGTTTCGCACAGCATTTTGAACAGCCATCAATGGCAATGGTAGGGTATTTATCGGCAAATCGTCTTTCTTCTTCACCCCCTGCGATAAACAGAGGTAAACACAATGAGGTTGTAATTCCCGGGCGAAGCTCCTCTAACATTTTACGGACAACTAAACGGGAAATGGTCCCACCTAAACATTCTTCCCCACTGCACCCAACAACACCAATTCTTTTATCGGCCATGTTATTTCACCTCTTCTTGCATTTCATTCACAGTTTTGGCCATGATCCCAGCCAATTCATCAACAAATTTCCATCCGTCTTCCGTGAGATAAGTTCCGGTGCCGTGATCTTCTCCGCGATGTGGTTTGATGTAATCCGGAACCTTATAGCTATGTTCCACCTCACCCCCGGCTGCTTCCACACTTTTTTTTGCACAATACTTAGAACAACCATCCATGGTAATACATCTTGCACCTTTTATTTTGGCCACCACTTCATCATCTCCTGTGACAACATGGGCCAAACAGAGTGTTTCCGTTTCATTGGGACATTTTTCCTGGGTTACCATTAAAACCGATTCTCTTGCCAATAAACCAAATACTTTTCCAATGCCGCTGCAAGGAATCACTTTAATCTTAGACATTAGTTTCTGCTACCTTTCTTTTCATCACTTCAAAATAGGCCTCAAACCCAAGGAGCAATTCTTTATCTTCTTCAAAATTACTCAGTTTAAGTTCAACCAGCCAACCCATTTCATAGGGACTTTCGTTGATCAGCTCAGGTGCATTCTCTAAAGCCTTGTTGACGGCAGTGACAGTTCCTGATACCGGGGAAACAATTTCAAAAACAGTTTTACCGGATTCAATGCTTCCAAGATCATCAAATTGTTCAACGGCAAGCCCGATTTCCGGTAGATCAGCAAAAAGAATATCGGAAAGATTTTGCTGAACAAAATCCGTCACGCCTATCCTGGCAACATCTCCGGAAATGGAAACCCAACAGTCATTTTCATTGAAATAATAGCCTGACTTAGGGACTTTGAAAATAAACTTGTCATGGGTAAATGAATCATAGTTTACTGATTCAGGGACGACAAACTCGGATTCAGCCTGTTTTTCTTCTGAACCACTCATTTTCTCCAACAAAGCTTGTACCAGAGCATCGGTTTCTTCGTCTTCCCGGATTGCCGCCCCCAGTTTAATATTCTGAGCTTTTGCCACTTCGCTCACATTGACTTTTTCTTTAATGGGAATCTCCAAACTGCCTGCTAATTTACTGGCACATCGGGTATTACAGCCATCAATGACAGAAAGAAACCCCTCCTCCAAAACTTTGTCATAACGGGTTTTATTTTGATTGAGCAGTACCGGGCAGATGAGTTCAACCCCTTCGGACTCTGTGAGTTTTAAAGCCACGCGTCTTGATATGTCCCCTGCGCATTTGTCCAAACCATTACACGGTAACACACATACTGTTTTACTCATGGGATGCTGCCTCCTTATCGGCTTTTCGTATTGCTTTAATCAGCCGAGTGGTTTCCGGTTTATCCGGAAAGCTAATTGCATCCAACCCACAGGTCTTTCCGCAGGCTCTGCAAAAAACGACGCAATTATTTGGGTTTTTGACCTTCAGTTTTGGTGTCTCATCTTCATTGACTTCAAAAACCTTATGGGGACAAAACTTAACACAATCCATACAATCGTTGCATTTCGAATAATCGATTCTGGGAGACCAATCGATACGATCCCGTTCCACTCCCATAAAAGTTGATTCACTCATATCTATACCTCATATCCCATTTCTTCTAATTTTTTTTCCACCACTTCAAAAGCTTGTTCATTGGTCATATCCCGTATATCCAACATCACTGCATCGGTTTCGACGTTAAGCCCGGCTTCTTTAAAAGCCTCCTTAAACATTTTGCGCTGCATATTTGGAGCACAGGCACCAATAATCACTTTTCTGTGAGCTTTTAAGAAATCTGCCAGGAAGCGATCCCCATCTTCTTCGCATAACTGTGGATGAATGATCGCATACTCTACCGGCAATTCGATCCGAACCTGATTAATGAAATCCCAAATGTCCATGGCTTGAAATCCCGGGCATTTTCCCGTACACACACACATAATAAAACCTGGTAATTCTTGACTCATTTTCTCACCTCATCATTTCATTATATAACTATTTCCTTATGGATAATATCATTATACTTCTATGATAATATTGAGTCAAGTATAATAATAAGATTACTATTCCATATTGGAAATATTGGTCTCAAGCTTTACTAATCAACTTTTCTGCTACTTCGTATATTTTTTTAATTGGCACTTCTTTTACTTTTTTAGCCATATCAATAGCTTCCTGAATTTCTTCCTTAGGTATACCTAGTTCGATGCATCTTTTATAATGCCACTCCAAGCAGGGGATACAATTTCCTCCTATCGCAGCACCAATAGCCACCAATTCAATTGTTTTTTCTTGCAGACTCATATTTGAAAATTCCTTTCTTTTTATAATCCTAATATTATCTTTTAAATTTTAAACATCTTCTTATCACTGCATCTATCAACTTCTGCTTGAAGTGTTACATGACTGATCCCGTGATTCTCCTTTAAGTAATCTTCTATTTTTTCATTCACTTTTTCTGCCTCGGATAGTTGCATATCTTCCATATCAACATGGGCCTCAAAATAGATGGTTTTCTCATTGGTCATCCAAGAGTGAACATGATGAATGTTTTTTACCTTGTCCATTTTTTCAATCCCTGTTTTTATTGCCTCATAATCCAGAGGCGCCGATGACTGCATTAAAATATCAACCGTTTTTCTGATGACGTGCCAGGTTTCTTTGATAATATAGAGGGATATCAATAGGGTTATGAGTGGATCAATCCAAACAACTCCCCATAGCATAATAGCAACCCCACCAACTAAAACCCCAACCGATGACACGGTATCACCCAGCAGATGTAAATAACTCGATTTTATATTTAAGTTCTCATGGGAATCCTTTTCCAGCAAAAATACGGAAACAAAATTGGCAACGAGCCCAATGGACGCTACGATGATCATTAAGGTTCCATTAATGCTCTCAGGAGACTGCCATCGTTTAATCGCCTCTACTATTAACACCGTTGATAATACCAATAATACAGTTGCGTTGATAAAGGCTGCCAGAATCTCAGCCCTTTGATATCCGAAGGTCTTTTTAGCATCCTTAGGCTTTTGGGCTATCCTGTTTGCAACATAGGATAAACCAATGGCAACTGTATCGCTTAAGTTGTGGACCGCATCGGATAATAACGCCAGACTTCCCGAAAGGATGCCTCCAACGATTTCGGCTATGGTAATAATTGCGTTTAACACCGTCACCCAGAATATTTTTTTGCCTGATAAGTTTGAAACGTCATGGGTATGTCCGGCTTCTGAATGATTGTGTTTATGATCATGTTCAGACACTACGCTTCACCAACCTTTGCAAAAGCCACTTCAGTAGCTTTTGCGTTTCTCCCATTTCTATTTTAATCATCATAGTAACCTTGTTTTTTCCGCATCTCAAACCGTGCAATGAATATTGCCGCCAGCATACTGACAATAAAGATAATATAGGCTGCATTGTAAAAAATCGTTGAAACCCCATAGGTTTGTATAATCACGGCGTTCACACTCGTGCCCACAGCCCCTCCTACGAACATATTAAAAGATGCAAGGGACATGGCAGTACCTCTCATTTTAGGGAGTTTTTCCTGGGCTGCTGTAATCAGTGTTGATTGGAGGAATATAAAAGCAATGCCAAAACCTAAAAGCCCAAGGGAAAGGATCCATATATTCTGATAGGCTGAAAGGGCGAAAAGGGAGATCCCGCCAATGACCCCGGCCGAAACTAAAAACCCATGTCTGAGAATTTTTTTCATCTTCGGGGCGATCCGGCCTCCCACAACAGTACCGACACCAAAGAGAGATAGGATCAATCCTACAATCAAAATGTTATAGCCTGTAACTTCCTGAAGAAGTTTTCCAGAATAGGTGAAACTGCCAAAGACACTGAATCCCACAAAGAAAATGATGATGACCAATCTCATAAATCGATAATTTGTCAGTGGTTCCTTATAGGCTTTAATAAAGTTAAGCTTATTAATCACCGGTTGATCCCGTTCAAGAATTTTAAACATGACAATGGCAATAATCAGTTCGGCAACGCCATAGATCATATATACCAATCGCCATGAACCAAAATAGGCAATCGCACCACCGATAACAGTAGCGGTTGCTCCCCCGAGAAACATCAGACCCATAACTTTCGCAATGGCTTTCTGACGATTTTCGTTATCAAAACTCTGTCCCACAAGGGCCAAAGTTACTGGGAAGATGCCGGCTCCAAAAGCACCATTCATCGCTCTAAAGAAGATAAGAGATGGCAGGTTAAAGGAAAAGGCACCCAACATACTGAAGACCGCTGTTCCAAATGCCGCAATATTAATAATCTTTACCTTCCCGTATCGGTCCGAAAGCGGCCCGAAAATTAAGGTAAACACACCAAAGGCAAGCATGTAGGCTGTAACAGACATGGCGGCCACACTGATTGTTAGATTCAAATCATTTGCAATATTAATGATCAGTGGTGCGGCGGCATAATTATCGCCATTGGCCAAAAATGCCATTAATCCAAGCACCATGATCATTTTATTTTTATTTTCCATTTTTCAAACTCCATTTTCTATGTATTTGCTGCGAATCGTTATCAAATGAGTATCTAACTAAAAAACATTTTTCACTCAAAAACAAACATATGATCTGTTCCTTAAGTCTTTTAGATTATTTTCTTTTCTTGTCCATTACGGCTCATACAGCATTGATCCTGGATTTTTTTATTATCCACATACTTATTCTTATCTATGATAAGTTGAGGATAATCATCAAGGTTGTCTAAAATACCTTTCACGGTACGTTCTAAAATGGCATTTTCGGTTTTTAATTTGTAAAAAATAAACTTTTCTTTTCTTTCTGTCGTAACTAAATTCATGTCTCTTAACTTTGATAGATTTTTTGATACCGTTGGCTGGGAAACCGCTAAGATATGACTCAGCTCACAGACACATAGCTCCTTTTGAGCGAGCAGAATAATAATTCGAAGTCTTGTTTCATCTGACAGGATTCTATAAATATTTACTAAATGGTTCATTGCCGGCTCCTTTCCTATTTGGAAGAACTATTTTTATATAATCATATTCTCATATAAGTATATGATTATATTACACCCTATCTTTATTGTTGTCAAGCTAATTTAATAAAAAAATACCCGCTGGCGGTGGTCTCCCACACCCAATCGGGTACTGATTTAAATCCTAATATAAATGCTATGGGCAACGAATTAAATTTCTAGACCACAAGCAATCCCCGCAAGATGGTGTATTAAAGTAACAATCGTATTTTGTATCCTCTGCCAGACTGCATCCTTCTTTTAAATCACAATCGATACAACAGGGAAACTGATTATTATAAACCGCATTCCAAAAGGTTTGATAGTCATGGCCTTCAATAATTTCTTTAAGGGTTTTTTCTTTTATATTCCCAAATGAATGTTTTAGAACTCTTTTTTTCTCGCCAAAAACATATTCATCATAGTTATTTGCCAACCGATAACAGGAAATAACCTCTCCGGTAAAATCAATATAAATATAGCCCTTGTCAATAAAGGTACAACGTCGTTCAGTTTTTAACTCCATATCAGGAATTGTAATTTTAATATCACGGTATTTAAAAATCCTTTCTAAAAAAGCTTTTCCTTCTGGATTTTCATAACGGGTATAGAATATGTCATCTTTATCCTTTTCTGTTATAGGCAAAAGATGTGATAATGATAGACGGTAGAAATCGTAATGACGCATCATCTTCAGAATATCAAATAACGCTTCTGAGTTGCTTCTGGTGAGAACATAAGCCACCCCTACTTTTGGAGTTGCTGAACTGGTTCTTTTGAGATAATCCGAAAAACATTCAAAGGTTTTAATGAGTTGATCCTTTACCCCCTGAGTATCTTCATGATACTGATCCGCTGAGAAATAAACCTCCTCGAATTTGTCGCACAATAATTTGGCATTTTCTTCACTCATAATACCATTACTGGTTATTAACAGTTTATACTCTTCAAACAAATCAACTGCCGTTTTAAAATGCGGATATACGGTTGGCTCTCCAATGCCGCCAAAAAATACTTCTTCAAGTGACGGAAACTCTTTAATCTGTTCACGAATGGACTTTAGTAATTCTAAATCCATATCCCCTTCAATCGAATCCCAGGTATGTCGGAAACACATTTCGCAATCGAGGTTGCACCGATTTGTGAGTTCTATGTAAATTCGTCTTAATTCCATGATATCTCCTTAGATATAATTATTTTAATCAACAAACAATCATTACGTTAATATAGGCACATTATATAATTTTCGTCTACACTTGTCTGTGATAATTGCAACAACCTATCACGCCTTACAAGGTTTGCCAGTGCCGCCATTTTTATCATCAACATCTCTGCCAGTATGGAAAAAGCAACTTCTTCAGGGGATATATCCCCGATATCCAACCCAACAAGGGTATAGACTTGCTCAGGCAATTCTCTGCTTGATGCCTTCTTCCTCATCTTTAAACTGCTTGTTATTGCATACTATTATCGGTGTATCTTTTCTGAACTGGCTTTTACCATGTTTAATCCTGCCATTTCAATCATAATTTTAAATTTATACTAAATTTTTATTGACATATGTTTAAAATGTAGTACAATTATAACAAAATAATATATGTCAATCACTAATTAAGGTGTACTGCACATGCCATTAAGAGCAGCTTGAAATTAGCTTGATCTTATTGACAAACAGTTTAAGAGTTTATAAATCGAATTTATAGTATTGGGGGAATGCCCCTGTTACTTTAATACCAAATTGAGGTGAATGAATTATGCCACGACCAAGAAAGTGGAGAAACGTTTGTTGCTTGCCAGAGAGCAACTTGTTTGGACCACTTAATGCACCAAATTCAGACAATGAAATAATAACAATGACCGTCGAAGAATATGAAACAATACGACTGATTGACTTAGAAAGATTTACCCAGGAAGAGTGCGCCAGCCAAATGAAAATTGCGCGCACAACTGTTCAGGGCATGTATAATGATGCAAGAAAAAAACTTGCAGAGTCTCTAGTGAATGGTAGGGTACTTAGAATTGAAGGTGGAAATTACAGGCTTTGTGATAGCCTTGAAAAATCATGTAACTGCGGCGGTTGCCGCAAACATAAATGTAACTGAGATCTTAGGGAAATGATTCATGATAGAAAAAAAAGCGGAACAGTAAGAATGAGAAGGAGATAAAATTATGGATGAACTTGATAAATTAGATGACGCAGAGCTCAAAAATAAATTAGTCTGTTTAAAGGAAGACCTGGAAGATAGTGAAAATGAAAAAAGATTTGTTTTTAAGCAGTCCGGCATGCATGTTTCCAGTTCCAAAGTAGCTCAAGAAATGGCGGAATATAATGATGAAAGCTTGAGGCTGCAGAAATGCATCGATCAAGTTAGTGAAGAAATTAAACGACGGGGCCTGTAAAAAAATTCCCTCTTCTTGTCGATTTCAGGTTGATTATTAAATATATTCTACAAAAACAACCCAAGAACCCCCTTAAACAAAGAGGGATTCTTGGGTTCTATGCTTGTTAAGTTTAATTGTTTAATCATCAAACGTTTATTTTTCTTCATTTCTGCGATCTTTACAAGGTTTGCCCGTGCCACCATTTTTTATCATCAACATCTCTGCCAGTATGGAAAAAGCAACCTCTTCAGGTGACATGTCCCCGATATCCAACCCGACAGGGGTGTGGACTTGCTCAAGTAAATCCCTGCTGATGCTTTCTTCCTCGAGCTGTTTGTAAATATCCTTTGTCTTTTTAACGCTGCCAAGCATACCTACATAGCCGAAACTCTTTTGCATTGCACCTTTAAGTGCGGATTTATCCTGAGTATGTGTGGATGCGCAACATAAATAATAAGCTTCATCAGGAATGTCCGCTTCCAAGATGGCTTTTTCAAAGATCTCACATGAGATAAAGCGATCCGCAAGTTCTATTTTATCCTGTATCAGATCGGGTGAACGGGTGTCAATAAGTGTCGTTTCGAAATGAAGAAGCCTGGCCAGACGTAACACCGCACTGCCTACATGTCCGGCGTTACAAACCACAAGTTGTAATCGGGGACTGACGACATCCACAAATAAACTCACTTTAAAGGTGCACCCCAAACCTGTGTCTTCATAGGTCGGTATATGGGTGTATCGTTTATAAAAGCTCTGTCTGCGTTTAATGGCCTGTTTGGCCTCTTCAAGTGCCTGGCGTTCAAATTCACCGCCGCCTACCGTCCCAAAAGTCCTGCCGTCTTCAAGTAATAACATTTTCTTGCCGACCTTGCAAGGAGATGTGCCTTCTGTTTCAGTTACCGTCAGCACCGCATAAGAAATAGCTGCCTTTTTGGCTTTTAACTGTTCCTGTAAAATTTCCATTGTATTCCTTTCTATTATTATTATCATATAACTCTATATTCATATGATAATATGTTTCGTGTAGTATTGTCAATAACTTTTTTTCCTTAATCACTTCATTTTTTATAAAAAAAGACCTTCCGGAATAATATTACTATTCATCCAGAAGGTTTAAAAAAGCAACGGTTCACCAAAATTATTTACAGTTTTCTTCATTATAATAGAGAACTCTTTGTTTCATCCTTATGTTTCTGCCGAAATTATTCATCATCCAATTAAATTTCCAATCTTTCGGGACACGTATATACAAATCCTCTATCGCCTCTGACATAACCTAATAAAGTCACATTATACTGTTTTGCAAGTCGTACCGCGGCTGAAGTCGGTGTGGACCTTGAAACCAGAACCGGTGTTCCGAGTCGTACAATCTTCGTCATTATTTCTGACGAAATTCTTCCACTCACATATACCACGCTGTTTAATGCCAAATCAAGCTGCCCATCTTTTAATAGGATACCTGTTATTTTATCAAAACAGTTATGTCTGCCAATATCTTCATTTAAAACCTGATAATCGGGTGTATAAAACAAAACACTGTGCACCCCTCCAATATCCTTGAATATTTTCGATTTTTTCATGAAAACCTTCATCATATCCAAGATTGTTTTCACTGAATAGATTGTGTTCGTTTCAACAATGGAATACTGATTTTGTTTAAGAGGATTGATATAGGTAAAACACTTGCCACATCCTGAAGTGATACTTCTCAGGCTTTCCTGTCGATTAACGAGAATCCCTTCTTTCAACGTCACAATGACAGCCAACATCCTTTCATTATACGAAATCTCTTCCACATCAGCGAAGGAGTTAATGACGCCTTCACTATACAGGAATCCAAGAGCCAGTTCTTCCTGGCGCTGGTTAAGGCACAATAAAGAGACAAGTTCTTCTTCATTAACGATAATTTTAAGAGAAATTTCTGTGATCACTTTTTTAGTGACTGCGTTTAATTTGTAACTCTCTTCTTCTTTACTTATTTCTAAAACTTCATATTCTTCATAGATAATATCTTCCATATTTATTAACATCCTTAATTAACTCTTGAAATCAACATCATTCTAATTGTAGAAAAGTCCACCATTACCCATACGTGCTAAATCTCTACTTGTAATCTTTATGTTTGCTAAGAGGCGTGGCAATAATAAATCAAAACTAAAACGATCATTGTAAATGCCACAACCTGGTACCCCAATGATTTGTACATCCTCAATTTCCGCACAGACTAACATAGAACCCGGTAAAACCGGTATTCCATAAAGCAAATCTTCTGCACCTGCCTTTATAATGGCTTCTAAAGTCATATCATCAGGATCCACTGATAGTCCTGCTGTGGTAATAATCATATCTGCCCCTGAATGGATCATGTCATGAATTTTACTGCTGATCGCATCAATATCATCAGGAACCATTTCTTTTGAAACGACTTCACATCCATAGGCTTCCACCTTGGATTGAATGATTTCTGTATAGCGGTCTTCTATTAAATTTTCATAAACCTCTGTGCCAGTTACTAAAATCCCCACCTTCGCTTTTCTCAGTGGATGCACGGTAAACAGTGTTTCTTTTTCCAGGCAATTCATGGCCTTTAGATAATCTTCATTTGAAATATATAAGGGAATAGCTCGGGTTGCTCCAACAATATCCCCTTTTTTAACACAATTATAATTTGGCAGGGAAGCGCATATAACGCCTGAAGAGATATTAAATCGCTCTAGCTGTTCTTCATCCGAAACAAATATGCCATCAATTTCAGCTAAAAGATTAATTCGTCCTTCTTTAGGAATCTTATTAAAACAGATGCCCTGTCCACTCATGTGCTGCGCAAAATCTAAAGCAACTTCATTTTCGTGTTTATATCCTTTGACAAAAGGATTATGTTCTTCAACGAACACATTATTTTTTCCCAGTTCACGCAACATTTGTATGTTTTCTTCACTGATGACATGCCCTTTTTTAAAAGCAACACCTTTTTCTTTTTTATAGATGATCCGTGTAACATCATGCAGTAAGTGCATGCCTACAGATTCTTCAACGGACGTTTTATTTAATAAAAGAATTTTCTTATTCTCTAAATCCTCATTCGATTGAATTAAATCATAGGGCAGCTCTTCAGCGCACCCCCGGCAAATGCTTCCATGAGCCTCTGGATATGTTTCATTACAAATGGGACAAATCACTGTTTTTCCCATTTTCTTTTTTTTCAAATAATTCTTATGAACTTTTGCAGGCTCAATGGCAAATAAAGACGTTCCCGCTTCTTTTATCTGTGCAAAAAGAAGTTCAGAGTCCTGCAGGTTTTTGGGCTTCAATTTTAAAAACCAGGTTTTAACTTCTTCCCATTCTTCAAGCTTTGATCGATCCAGAAAAATACGCAAGCCTAAACCTGTGTATTTATCATAAAAGACTGCAGCAAAACGACCTAAATCCAATACTCTTAACCACCCATTCCCTATAGAGCAGGGTGTGAGAAGCTGTATTGCATCAGGCAAACAGGTTTTAGTCTCACAGATGACATCAAAAAAACCGCCTTCTGGAAGTTTCTCTTGGGCCAGATTTACCATAAATCCCCCGAGAAGAATACCAGGGGCCACTGTTCCATGAAACGCTTTTATTCTTTCAGTGTAATCATTGTAAGTTAATTCGCCAAATTTCATTTTTTACCTCTAAAAATAGTTAATAGCTCAGTATAAATTACCAGTTCTCAGTAATAAGCAAAACCGTTCTATCACAAAAACCGACATAATCCTTAGTACTTAGAACTAATAACTAAACTGGCAGGTTATAAGAAATAGGGAGTGTTGTTGCCAACACTCCCGTTAATATTGTATTGCAAACTTAAGATATTTTTTCTATAGAAACAGCACAAGCCTTGTACTCCGGTGTTTTTGTAATCGTATCAGATGCCCTATTTGTTAACCAATTTGAATTATTTTCAAAGTAGTGCATGGTCATCCATACCATTCCTTTCGGCATACTGTCAGAGATATGAGCTTTAACAGTTACCTTACCACGACGGGATTTTACAATAATCATTTCATTGTGTTCGATGCCAAGTCTTTCTGCATCCACTTGTGAAATATCCGCATACTCTTCCGGCAACAACTCGTTGAGTCCTTTACATCTTCCGGTTTGAGTTCGGGTATGATAATGATAGAGACGTCTCCCTGTACTCAATGTAAAAGGATATTCTGTATCTGGCACTTCAGCCGGAGGCGTCCAATCAAGGGCCATTAAGTGTCCTTTACCACGGGTAAAGTCACCATTTAAATGTAATATTTGTGTTCCAGGACTTTCTTCACAGTCACATGGCCATTGTATGCCATCTCCCTGAAGTTTTTTGAAGGTAATCCCCTGGAAAAACGGTGCCAAAGGTCCAATTTCGTTGTCCCATAGTTCTTGTCCGCTATTGGATTCCCAATTTTGGCCGAAACGTTTGGCAATTTGTTTAAAGATCCACCAGTTTGGCATTGCCAGTCCCGGTGCGTCTTTTACTTTTCTAACCAAACTGAAGCGTCTTTCACAGTTGGTGAACGTGCCTTCATCTTCACTCCAGGCTGCAGCCGGCAGAATAACATCTGCATACTGAGTGGTTTCCGTCTGGAAGATGTCGTTGCACACAATAAATTCTGCGGCTTCCAGACATTCGATGACGTGAGAAATATCAGGTTCTGTTCCCACAATGTTCTCTCCAAAGATGTACAGACCTTTCACTTTTCCGGTTTTTAAACCGCTGATCATATCTGGAATCATTAATCCCAATTTGTCAGGCAGACCTTTTACATTCCATGCTTTCTCGAATTTCGCCTTGGCTGCTGGGTCGGTTACCTGTTGGTAGCCATGATATACATTGGGAAGTGCACCCATATCACAGGCTCCCTGAACATTATTCTGACCACGTAATGGATTAACACCGGCATTTTCTTTTCCGATATTCCCTAATACCATCTGAAGGTTTGCAACAGACATAACATTGTTTGTTCCACATGTATGCTCAGTAATTCCCAGGGTATACATTGCCATTCCCGGCTTGTTTGCTGCAAGCATTCTGGCAATTTTGATGATTTGTTCTTCTGACACACCACTGATTTCAGATACTCTTTTAGGAGGATACTCCAAAACCTTTTCTTTTAATGCTTCCCAATTATCACAGTAATTGTCTACAAAATCTTTATCATAGAGATCTTCTGTAATAAGCACATTCATCAGTCCGTTTATGAAGGCTACATCTGAACCCACATTTATTTGGGCAAATTCATCGGCGTAATCAACAAGTCGAGTTCTTCTTGGATCCACAACGATGAGCTTCGCGCCGTTTCTTTGGCCATTTTTTACAAAGGTAGCCGCTACCGGATGAGCTTCTGTCATATTCGATCCAATAACGAATAACATATTGGTGTTAGCCATTTCAGCAATAGAGTTGGTCATTCCGCCGGTACCAAATGAAGTGATCAAACCTGCTACCGTAGGTGCATGGCAGACTCTTGCGCAGTGATCAATATTTGGAGATTTAAACGCGGCTCTGAATAACTTCTGCATCTGGTAAGAATCTTCGTTAATACTTCTCGCGCAACTGATTCCTCCAACTGCATCCGGACCATCTCTATCAATAATTTCTTTGAATTTTGAAGCAACTAAGTCCAGAGCTTCATCCCAGGATGCTTCCCGGAAAACACCATTTTCTTTGATGAGAGGTGAGGTCAGTCTTTCATCTGAATAGATAAAGTCATAACCGTAACGGCCTTTGACACAAAGTCGTCCTTTATTTGGAAGAGCATCTTCCACTCCGGTAACCTTTACAATTTCCTGACCTTTCATGTGAAGATCCTGCTGACATCCCACGCCACAGTATGGGCAGGTCGTTCTCACATGTGTGACTTCCCATGTTCGTGCCTTGCCTATGGATTTTCGATTGGTAAGAGCCCCTACTGGACACGCCTGAACACATTGTCCACATTGAACGCAGGTTGATTCTCCCATAGGTATGTTGTTATCACAGATGATAGTGGATTCACTGCCTCTGAAACCAACTGATAAAACGTCATTACAGGCAATATCATTACATGCGGTAACGCATCTTCTACAGAGAATACATTTTCTGTTATCTCTTACAATCATGACACTTGAATCGTCTATTGTCGCCTTATTTATGCTTTCCATAATGAAAGGTGGTGTTTCTATTCCTAATTCATAGGCAATTTTTTGAAGACTGCAGTCCCCACTTTTTTCACATGCTAAGCAATTATGTTCGCCATTGGATAACAGCAGATTGATGATGTTGTGACGTGCACTGAGTACACTTTCTGATTCCGTGTTTATGACCATGCCATCGGCTGCTATTGCTGCACAGGAAGCGATCAATGTTCTGGCACCTACTACTTCAACAACACAAATTCTGCATGTAAACGTATCATGATTCTGCTCTTTGTGACAAAGGTCAACAGACTTATGCAGACTGTGCTGTACTAGTGTAGTCGTATCATGAATCCCGTCCATATGGCAAAGAGTAGGAATGTATATTCCATTTTCTGTTGCTACCTGAAGAATCGTTTTATCTTCTTCAGCTTTCAATATTTTATTATTAATTGTTACAGTAATCATTGGTAACCTCCATATATAGTAAATTATTTTGTTATGGCATCCACTGGACATTTTTCGAAGCATACATTGCACTTGATGCAGATATCCTGGTCGATAACAAAGGGTATTTTTTCTTTTTTAGATCCGCTAATTGCACTTACCGGACAATTCTTGGCACATTTCCCACAACTTATACATTTGTCCTCTATGACTGCATAGGCGAGTAAGCTCTTACAATAACCTGCCGGACATTTATGATCCCTGATATGGGCTTCGTACTCATCTCTAAAATATCTTAGGGTACTCAACACTGGATTTGGTGCCGTTTGTCCCAGCGCACACAGAGAAGATGCCTTTATATCCCTTGCAAGGGTTTCCAGTTCATCGATATCGCTCATTTTTCCTTTGCCCTTAGTAATTTTATCCAATATTTCCATCATTCTTCTGGTTCCCAAACGACAGGGGTTGCATTTTCCACAGGATTCATCAACTGTAAATTCCAGAAAGAACTTGGCTATATCCACCATGCATGTATCTTCATCCATTACAATGAGTCCGCCAGACCCCATCATGGCACCTAATTCAATTAAGGTTTCATAATCAATTGGCGTATCGATATGACTAGCTGGAATACATCCTCCTGAGGGTCCACCTGTTTGAGCGGCTTTAAATTTCTTGCCATCAGGTATGCCACCGCCAATATCGTATATCACTTCTCTCAGTGTTGTTCCCATAGGGATTTCCACTAAACCGGTATTGTTAATTTTTCCCCCAACAGCGAACACTTTGGTTCCCTTGCTCTTTTCTGTTCCCATACTTGCAAACCATTCTGAGCCTTTTAGCATGATCACGGGAATATTCGCCAGTGTTTCAACATTGTTGAGTATCGTCGGTTTTTGCCATAAACCTTTTACAGCTGGGAATGGCGGTCTGACTCTGGGCTCTCCTCTTTTACCTTCAATGGATGTCATCAGTGCCGTTTCTTCGCCACATACGAAAGCGCCTGCGCCCAGCCTGATTTCAAGATCAAATTTAAAACCGGTATCTAATATATTATCGCCTAATAGTCCATACTCTTTGGCCTGATCGATGGCAATCTGAAGTCTCTTTACCGCAATAGGATACTCTGCTCTCACGTAGATAAAACCGTAATTTGCTCCAATTGCGTATCCCGCAATAGCCATCGCTTCTATGATGGAATGCGGATCACCTTCCAGGACACTTCTGTCCATAAATGCCCCTGGATCGCCTTCATCAGCATTACAGCAAACGTATTTTTGTTCATTATCCTGTTGCGCGGCAAAGCCCCATTTCGTACCTGTTGGAAAGCCTCCGCCGCCTCTTCCTCTGAGTCCTGAATTCTTAACTGTTTTAATAACATCCATTGGTGTCATTTCTGTGAGTGCTTTTCCCAATGCTTTATAGCCATTAAATGCAATGTATTCATCAATTAACTCTGGATTAATGATCCCACAATTTCTAAGGGCAACTCTTAACTGTTTTTTGAAAAAGCCAGACTTTTCTATGGCGTATTCGCCTTCGGCCACTGCATTTCTTTGTTCCAGCAATCTGCTGACGATTCGTCCCTTTAATAAATGCTCCTGTACAATTTCTTCGATATCCTTCACGTCAACTTTGCAGTACATCGTCCCTTCTGGGTAAACAACCATAATGGGACCCTCTTCACATAACCCAAAACACCCAGTCTGAACAATCTTAATTTCTTTATCAAGTTCATTTTTTTCCAAACTCTTATTTAATTCAATGATTAAATCTTCAGAATTTGAGGAAGTACAACCTGTACCACCACAAACCAAAACATGTGAACGAAACAATTGCATCTAGTTATCCTCCTTTTGAAATTTAAATTTATTTCTCTTCTTTTAAAGTATAATCCAAACAAATCTTCCCATTTGCAAGATGCTCTAACACAACTTTGGCCGCTCTCTCAGGTGTCATATTCACATAGGTCACCTTTTTGCCGTTTTTATCTATGACATCTACCAGTGGTTCTAAGCGACACACACCGACACACCCTGTTGCCGAAACATTAACATCGTGTATATCTCTTTTTTGGATTTCAGAAACAAATGCATTCATGACTTCCCTTGCCCCGGCTGCGATTCCGCAGGTTGCCATACCGACAACGACCCTTATAGAATCAGTATTTGTTCTCATTCCGATTTCATCAAACGTTTTCTTTCTGATTTCTTCTAATTCTGCTAGCGTTTTCACTGTGCAATCCTCCGATCATCACTTTTACAATTATCGATAATTCCAGCGACATCGTCTTTTGTCAGTCGTCCATGAACCTGGCCACTCACCGTTAAAACGGGTGCCAATCCACACGCTCCCAGACATCTGCACGCTTCAAGCGTAAACTCACCGTCTTCGGTTGTTTCTCCAATGCCAATATTCAGTGTTTCTTTTAGCCTGTCTAATATGGGACCAGCGCCTTTTACATAACATGCTGTCCCCATGCATATGGAAATATTATATCTACCCTTTGGTTTTAAGGAAAAGTGAGAGTAGAAGGTAATCACACCAAAAACTTCTGAAATTGGGATATTCATTTCTTTCGCAATTTTCACCTGCACTTCGTTAGGCAAATATCCATAAATCCCTTGTACCTCATGTAATATAGGGATTAATGCTCCTTTGGAATTCATATGCCTGCCAATGATTTCTGTAACCAAATTATCTCTTTCTTTTGTTTCCATGCAACTACTTGCATTTGTGTTCATAAAGCCGCCTCCTCAACGTTTTTGTTTTCTGTATTCAAATTCCCCAAAAAAAAAATAAACTCCAATCTGATGAAGAAAGGAGTTTCAAAAAACTATTAATAAGGATTACCTATTTTGTAATCCCTTAATAAAGAAAAAACAAAAAACATTATCACAATAATATGACTGTTTTGTCTTTTCAGTATTCTCTAGTTTCTCCTTTCCACAATGGGAGATAGAACCGTTTCCAGTAATACCCTACGGCCTATAGCTCATAAATATACAAAAATATATCTTTAGAGGTTATAGATTTGGAGATATTAAATTTTCTAATTGGCATTATATCTTAAGTGAAATCTCCTGTCTACACATTATTTATTTATTTTCGCTTTTTTTAAGTGTTTCTGCTTTTTTTGGGTAAGCCACTAATGTTGAAATTAAATCAGTTATTAACCATTTTAAACGATATTTCTGAATATTTTTATTCGGAGTCACAGGGCAAAGCATGCGATCACAATAATCTCAATAAAACAATGCTTTATAACACACAACGTTCGCCAGCTGAATTTATCAAGAAATTCACGAATAATTGATCGAAAAAATAAAAAAACCAGAGTCGGTTTGGCTAGGCCGACTCTGGCAGCGTAAAAGAAGCATTCAGGTTTCTTGAGAATTTAATTATTGTGGTTACAAATAAATAAAATTCAGGAACGCTTTAAAAATAAAAAGACCACTCCTATTAGGAATGGTCTTTTTATTTCACACTAAAAAAATGTAAAACTAACAAGTGTTTTCACCCTGTTCAAGCCCCTTTTCCACAATGGGAGACATAACCGTTTCCAGATATACCCTACGGATTTAAGTTCATAGTCCAAATATAAAGACCTTAGAAACATTAAATTTCGGAGTTTTTGTTATTATATATTATAATTCTCTGGATTGCAAACAAAAAAGGATATTTTTAAAAAATAATTTTGAATGACATTTTTCATTACATCTCAGGGAATGATATGCCAGCCTTATTTGGGATAAAACAAAAATCAATCTTACATAAAAAAGCTCTTGCGTTAGTGATTTTTTATTTGTTCAAAAAAACACCATTAACATATGTGATTTAACCTAAAATTAAAGTAATGCGCAAACAGCTTGGGCAGAGCATCACGGTTTTCCCTGGTAACAGTAATAAGTTTCACTTTGGTATGGTTTCTTAACATATCCGTCCAACCTCTGCTCGCCAACTTTATGACCCCAAAAACAAGTTGACTGCCATCTAACGTTTCAATTATTTCTTTTTGAAATTGAAAAGCCTCACTCTCAAAACTACCACATTCATCCATTAAAATTAAGTTAGCATTTGCCCGGGCTGATCTGATCAGTTCAACACCAAATGTTTCAAATTTTTCCGTGTAAACTTGAGGAAGACAGTCTTTTCTAAAGCATACGACACTGTTTTCTACTTTGAAAACATCAGGTTCCTGGGCAGAATTCATATATAACAGTCTATCTACAGATCCTCTGTCTGGGCCAAAGTAGGTTTTAAATCCGCCTTGAGTGATATTTAATCCTGCAAGTGTCTTAGCGATGACCGTGCTTTTTCCAACTTGTATTTCACCTGTCAGAAATATATGCATTATATGCAGTCCCCTTCGATTTCAAATATCCCCACTGATTTCATTTTTTGAATATAAAAAGGATAGTCCTTTTCATTTGTTTCGATGAGTCTTTGAGATAGAAAACGATTTAAATCCTCTTCACTGACTTCATGATAATTGTTTTTAATGAAGTTTTTCGCCTCTTCTATTGAAACCAGGGGTTGCCCAAATTCAAAAGAGGCTTCCGTGAGTAAGTATGGTATCCCTTTAAAACTTAAATTATGCTCTACTTTTTCAACTGTATTTCTGCGAAATGATCGGTATTGTTCAATATAGGGTTTACTTTCATTCTTTTTGTCCACTACAGCAATTAGTTTTTTGCAGAAAGGAAGAAACCTTTCCATATTGTGACTGCCAAAGAAGCTGATATAGATAACATCCCAACTTTCATCGATACTATCGGAACTCATGAGGTATGGCTCAATGTTTGTAATTTTCCTGTCAGCAATACTTTTTTTCAGTGATTCAATGGCTTCTTTGTCATTATCAATACAGGTAATGCTTTCAATGTTTTTACTAAACTCCAAATCAACAAGACCTAAACCACAGCCAATATCACAAAGGGTGGAATATCCCTCCAATCTGGGAACAATCAAATCTGCAATATTCTTAAAAAAGCCGGAATACGCATTCGCATCCTGATACCACTTGATTGTCGTTGAATTCCAATTAAAATTCATTGTCATTTCAACTTACACTTTTTTTGAATGCAACCTTTTGTCCAGTGACAGCCATCTTTACATTTTCTGCACCGGCTGCTATTCTGAAGGCCCGAGGATTGTCTTTAATGATAAATCCTGATAGTTCGCCAACGCCATAATCGAAAAGCACTGGCGCAAGGGGAGTCCCGGGTCCAACTATGGTGATCCGTTTGGCATTTTTCGAAAGTTCCAGAAGTCTTGGAAGTGTTTTATCCACAAGTGTTGAACAGGATATATACACATAATCACAGTCGGGCAGTATATATTCGCAGGCAGACAGGGGATAATCACCAGTCTCCGGTTCCCAGTCAATAATAGAAAAGTCACATATCGGTTCAATCAGTCTTTCGATGTGGGGAAAATGCCCGACTGTAGCAACTTTTTTATCTTTTAATTCATTCTGTGACATAATAAACGGATCAAATATCCGATCCTCCACGCGCTTTTTGTCAGAAAACGCCACACCATGATCTCTTGCCACCTGGGGATTGTTATAATAGGCATTAATGGCGGCAGCACCAACGGTTGCTTCAAAAAAATTCCATGATTTTACACAGACTGCAACCTCCCGCAGTGGTAATCCGATGAGGTTTTTTGTTAACATAGGCATTCTGGTTTCACAAAGTCGGCCTGAAGCAACTCCCGCACCATTGCCACTGCGAATATAAGAACGCCTCTTTCCGCAAATCAACTCATCAACCATAAAATTTTCAGGGATGCCCTCGATTAAAGCATCATACATTTCCCACATAAGAAAATCTCCTTTTCATAACTTTAATAATTCTTCTGTTATCTGCTCTCCGGTACGCAGGCAGTTACGCAGTTTTAACAGTGTATTGTCAAACTTTTCAATGGCTTCAAGGCTTTGCTTTTCGACCTCGGACGTTTCAATAATTTTAACAATTCCCCCATTTTTAATAACAATCCGTTTATCGGCACTCAGTGCCAAAAGAGGATCATGGGTCGAAACAAATATGATCTTTTCCTTTTTTGCTAAAAGCGATAAGGCCTGTCGTCTATCAATCCCGGCATTTTCAATTTCGTCAATCAGGACGATGGGAGAATCGCTCATATAAGCGGTATCCGCAATCATGAGTGCTCTGGATTGTCCGCCGCTGAGTTGGGTCAACTTTGTGTCTTCAAAAAAATTTTCGCCAGTTAGCTGATTGGCACGCTGAAAACATTTTTCCACCACCGCATTTGCGTCAGGGGTTAATCTGCATCTTGCATGCATTTCCAGGAATTCACGAACCGTCAGATCCATGACAAAATTCATATTCTGGGAAAGTTGAGCCACCAGCTTGCCATCCATTTCAAAACGCTGACTGTCGTTAATTCCAACACCATTGACCATGATTTGTCTGTGTGTAGGAGTATCCCTTTGTGCCAGGCATTCTATATCGTTTAGCAATCTGCTCTTACCCGAACCTGTAGGCCCTACAATACTGATAATCTCTCCGGCCTTGATGATCAGACTGATATTTTCCGGCTCCTTTAATTTGTTAATCCCACCATTAATCGTAATCGATGAGACACCATTAAGGGGAGTCAGCGTTTGTGAGAAAGTTTCAAGAAACACACAAAAATTCCTTAATACATCGTCTCTGTCCAAGTCGAATTCTTCGAGGATTTCATCTTCAATTTCCTCCAATGCATGTTCCAGCGTCAGATCTTTTGAAATGTTCTCTAATCGGAAATTGGCCAGAAAGTCTGAGGCAATGGGATATTGATGCATGAGTTCTGCCAGACTCTGACTATTGATAAGTTTCATAAAATCCTGGGCTATCATATTTTCTTAAACTCCATTTTCTTCATCATTCCCATTTGGTAGGGTTCACCTATTTTTGTTTCACCTGTGCAATAGGAACAAATCGCTGCAGGCGTCGTAAAACGCAATTTCATATCCCGGACCGTATGGATATCCGCAGTTTTCTGTAAATGTTTTGCCAGCAAAAATGACCCCTGGCCTGTGATCCCATTAATAAATATGATCATTGCCGATAGATTCACCTGTTTGATATTAAAAGCAAATACTTCTCTTTCTGCCTGAGAAACGATATCACCTTTTGTCACGACGACAATATCAGCAAACTTCAACATCGGACCAATTTTACGAGGCGTGTTAACACCGGATAAATTGTCGATGACACAAATAGACAAAATGCCTTTAATGTATGGAGAACAGCGGTTACAAAGACCGGCGCTTTCAGTGATGAGCATATCAAAATCGGATTGTAACCCCCATTGAACAGCATCCTCTATGTTGCTGACAAAATAGTGGTCAGGACATATTTTACCGGAAAATCCCATCTGAATCGGTATGTCCGCTTCTTCATAGCTTATATTATCAAATGACGTCAAACAATCAAATTTTACAACGCCAATACTGCCTTTAGGCATATCCATGCACTCAATCAGCTTTAAAATAACAGACGTCTTTCCTGAAGAGGGTGGTCCGGCTACCGTAATTAATTTCATTTTTTACCTTCCTTGCATTTTTTTGTGTTTTGTAAGAGTCCAACCCGTAAATCCTTGAACCGACAAAGTAGTATCATAAGACTACTTTGCCGGTTTTTAAATACTATACCATTATTCTGCAGATTTTAAAAGTGAATTTGCCACCAATGCTTTATATTGGTCTTCTGTTAGATCACAATGATAGAACAACTTATATTATCTGGCTGCTTCTTTATAAACATCGTATTGAACTTTATATCGATTATTTAAATGTAATCATTTTTCATTATGTTTTGTTATGTTTTGTTATTTTATTATATAACAAGCTATCTCTTCATGTCAAGCCAACTGTATTAAATGCAGCACTGAAATATAACTTCCATTTAATGTATTATCATTAAAACAAACGTAAAAAAAGCACCTTGCAATTTCCTCTGCAAAGTGGTTTTAATATCGTTATATGGCGTCCTCTTAAGGACTTTATTAGTCCCGTGCAAAACTGCTTATGAATTCGTCTATTGCTCTGTTCACATCGATGTAATTATCCGCATTGGAAAAGTGTGCTGCATTTTTAATCACCTGGATGGGATAGCCATCATGTTTTGCCCATTCCCGGCAATATTGCATCACTTTTCCAGTTTTATCATGTTCGCCAATCAGTATCAGAACAGGAAAATCAAAATGCACGGGCTCTGTTCTTGTAAAAACATCTGCGTATGCGATTCCAATTTGCTCACAGATGTCCTGTTTACTTAAGTGTGCCAGCATTTCTATCATTAAATCATAGGCATATTTCGTCTCTGAAACCGATTTTGCCATCCCCCACCGCAATAAACGGTCAGGAAAACATCGCGCTATTGGCTCAACATGTTTTAACCACCATTGGTCAGATTTCGAATAATAGCATAATCCAAAAGGTGTTGTATCAACGGCAATAAATGCTTGTACTCTTCCAACGTAACGAATTGCAAACTCTTGACAGGGATACCCACCCATTGACATTCCCACCAAAATTACCTTTTCAATTTTTTCTGCTTCAAGTATGGCGAGTAAATCCTTTGCGGTGTTTTCATAGGAGAAATTACTGTATGGACGCGATTCCCCGTGCAAAGGAACATCCCAGGTAATGATGGTATATTCTCCGGAAAAATAGTCGATCTGTTTTTCGAACATTGTATGATTAGCTGTCAGTCCATGAGTGAATACAATAGATTTTGCATCGGCATATGCGTTTCTGCTAATCCAGTAATATGTACTGCCACGTTCTGAGTGAACACTTTTCTTTTCCAATGCTCTTACCTCCCATTAATCACCTTATGGTCTTATTGATCTTTTAACCAATTTTGCTTTAATTGCGATACTTCAGACTTTATGTCATTAAACATCTTTCCGATAGCATTTTTTAATTTGCTTTCATCTGTATTAATAGATTTCCTGTTGCATTTTATCCGCTTCCTCATTATTTCAGTTAAGTAACCACCGCGAAACATTTTTGGCTCAAAGGCCATTATAAATGCTGTTGGTTCACTATCATGAATTATTTGAAGTAGCTTGGCTTCTCTTTTTCTTTTTGTCAATATATCAAAATTAGTTCTTTTACCATACTTACCTTCTCCGAAATAAACGGTAACTCCAAACCCTTCATTTCTTAGAACATCGACTAACGTTTCATTATGATGATCAATATTTACGTGAACACTGGAAAAACCAATTGCCAGTTTTTGTTCAACTAAAATACCGACAAATAATCCTAATGCAAATCCGATTGCATACACGACCATTTCAATAAATTTTTGCTCTCCTGACAACACAATCGTTAATCCAAATATATACACGATTGCTTCAAGAAACCCAAAGAACGCAGTGAGTATTTTTAAGTTTTTCACCATACAAATTGTACGCAAGGTTAGCATTGGTACAAACAACAATTGAACGATAATGATTAAAAATAATTTTGACATATGACCTCCTGTTTTGCTCTGATAAAAATTATTTTATCTGCTATATCTGCACAGAAAAATTATGAGAATGATAAAATAGACCCTCTGAAATCATAAGTGTCAGAGTATTTGATCGCCCTTCTTATTAACTTATCTTATATCAGTGTAGCATGCTTTTTAAAAAAATACAAAATTGATTATATTGATGCTTTGGTAAAGAATAATCGATAGAAGAAATCCAAAATTTTGAAGAGAAACAATGAAGAAACTTTGGATACTAACTTCCCAGGTATTCTGCCTCCTTGCGTATACTTGTTGAATTCCTCAAACTATGATATTCTTTAGAACTAGTAACAAAAAGGAGAACATCATGTACGAAAAAGGTATCCAGACACGAAATCATCTTTACACTACTGCAAAAAATCTTTTCTATACTCATGGCTATGAAAAAACAAAAATAAAAGACATCGTTCAAACAGCTGATACTCCCATTGGTCTTTTTACCTATTACTTTAAAACTAAAGATAAAATTGTTCAGGAAATATATTTGGAGTATTATAAAAAAATCAATGCCCATATGAATGAATCAAAGGTTGCCGGAATTGAAAATTCCATTCTGCGACATACGGTTCTAAGCTGGATTTATTATGATCGCATCCTCAATAATGACAATAATCGACGTTTTTATTTTGAAATCCTGAAAAAAGGCTCAAACTATCGCATTGCCAATAAATTTATTAGTCATGTCTACCGTCGTTATATTGATGAATATCATATTGTGATCAGTGAAAATGAGTTCAACAATCTTCTTTATATCGATTTTGGAGGGCGTCGGGAATATTTCCTGAAATATTTCGAGACACCCCTCAATGATTCTGTAGATGAAGTGATTTTTTTGTTAAACGGCATTATTCCACGGTTGCTGGGTATCGATCAGCAAGAAATCACAACCCTTCTTTCCAAAGGGATCCAAATTGCTAAAACCATCAGGAGTGACTCTATCCATTTTCTTTCTTAGTTTTAAAATCAGGCCTCTGATTTCGAAGTTTTTTTCTGCCAAAAAGCAAACAAAGACTGTCAATAATTGGCAGTCTTTGTTTGTTGATAAAGGTTATTTATTCGTCATCCGAAAAGCTGATCAAGTACGAAAAAGATCAAACAGTTTCAGATTCTTATTAATCCTGGTTTTTAAAACATGAAGCTGGTCATTCGGTCAATTTCTTCATCCGTTGCTTCATAGACCCCAGGGAATGAACTGACATTCAGACCCTGGCTTGCACCAGGAATAAAGTATAATTTACCACATTCTTTACAGGCTCTTTCTACATTTTCTCCAATGATTTCCCTGGTCCAGCCTGGAAAGTCAATCACACCACTGTCGATGTCGCCCATAAATGTTATTTTTCCACCATATTGCTTAATCAGCTCAGGAACTTTATTGGTTGTCATTACCCCCTGCCAAATATCGATGCCCATTTCAAGCATAGAAGGCACCAGATTCGCTGCGTAGCTGTCACTGTGATGAATGATGAGTTCAACGCCATTGTCTTTATAGTAGCCATATATTTTCTTATAGGCCGGTTCAAAGAATTCTTTGAACATTTCTGGCGAAATAAATGAATTAATCTGGCTGCCCCAGTCATCATGATGGAAAAGTGCGTCAGGATGAAGATGATCAATAAATTCTTTTGCAAGTTTCAGTTCAAATTCAACAATGTAATCAATGAGTTCATGCATGGCTTCCGGTTCTTCATAATAGGCCATTAATGCTTCTTCCATACTCATGAGGTAATGGGTCATTTCAAAAATACCGGGTGCGACAAAAACGGTGACGTACTGGTCATTACGATCAACAGCCTCTGCTTCTTTTATGGCTATCGCCCATGATTCCTCAGAACATTCAACGGATGGCATTTTAACAACGTCTCTCCATTTTGTAATGTCCTTAATGACAATATGTTCAGGGTCATGCACAGGGAAAGCACCTAATTGACCTTTTGGCCATCTTACTGTAACTCCCCATTCATTGACGATTTCCCCACCGATAGGAGGCTTAATCCGAGTAATGGGAGTTTTCATCATCATAGCAAACGCTTCGTACTGTTTTACAAATCGATCCGGATTCCCACCCTTCATCACTTCTACTAAATTCTGTCTTTTGGTTAACATATTGATTCCTCCTTGTTTTTATTTGGTATTATGCGATTGCTAATTCTTTGGCTTTGACGGCGGCTGGTCCGGCATCGGGAGCAAAGGCATCTGCCCCAATTTCTGCTGCGAATTCAGGTGTAACCGGCGCACCGCCAACGATGACCTTGAATCCTTTTAATCCGCTGGCTTTAATGGTAGCAACGGCTTCTCTCATAGCTGGCATGGTTGATGTCAAAAGACCTGAGCATGCCACTATTTTCACATTCGAATTTTCTTTAATGGCTTCAACAAATTTTTCGGCTGGTACATCAACTCCAAGATCCACCATATCGAATCCGGCACTTTCAATCATTAATGAAACCAGGTTTTTTCCGATGTCATGCAAATCGCCTTCAACCGTACCAATAATACAGGTCCCTAACTTGGAAGAGCCATCACCTGCTAAAAGAGGTTTAAGGACTTCCACACCTTTTGACATTGCTTTGGCGGCGATGAGCATTTCAGGAACGAAAATATCACCTCTTGAGAATTTTTCACCAACCACACCCATGGATTCGACCATGGCCTGAAGAATCTCTTCCGGGCTATTGCCTTCATCAATTGCTTCCTGTACCAAACCCGGAACGAGTTTGGACTTCCCTATTTCTACTTTTGCTTTTACTTCATCAATTTTTGACATGCTTTCTTCCTCCTGATTAATTAATTTGCAAGCAATTGCGAAAGTACTGTGAGCTTGCTGTCTGTTTACATGAAACAATTTTTCCACTATACGTCGTACAGTTCGTTGAACTGTTCGCCTATACGTTATAAAATTGTTTATGAAAACTGACATCCAAGCAATTTACGGTTGTGTTTATGAATTTCGCAATTACCTAAATTTATTTGTACATCGTTATTTCTTGTGCTGTGCTGTCCGTCTTATTTTCCTACAGGTCCGAAGATTCCTTCTCTGTAAGCGCCAATGTATTCCATACAGTATTCATCTTCGCCTAAGAGTGCTTCTGTTGCAAAGATGATGCCCATGAGATCTCTGTTGGTGGGATCAAGAATGGCGCTGTCCAGTCCGGCATTCATTGCCAGAACCACGAAGCCCATGTTCACCATTTTACGGACCGGCAGGTTAAATGAGATGTTACTCACAGCCCCGGTAACATGAATGGTTGGATACTGTGCTTTTATTTCCCTGATGACTTCGTTGACCATGCTGATACCTTCTTCAGAGGTACAAAGCATTTCAACCAGTGGATCAATATGCATCCTGGAAGGATCAATCTTGTATTCTTTTACTTTTGCCATTAGATCTGCAAAGACATCCAAACGGTCTTTGGCTGTTTTCGGAATTCCCTTGTCGCTGTTTAACAGGGCAACACATTCCCATTTGGTATCGGCGATTGCTTTAAATGCCAAATCAACCTTGTTTCCTTCCAAGGATACGGAATTGAACAAACCTGGTTTGTTACAGAATTTCATGGCTTCTACACAGATATTTACATTTGGGCTGTCAACTGCAATCGGTGTTTCTGTTACCGCTTGTACCAGATCAATCAACCACTTCATTGTTTCAAGCTCAATACTATCCTCTACCGAAGCACAAACATCAATAAAATTAACCCCTGCTTGTGTTTGAACTAAAGCAAGATTTTTTATAAAGTCCCCATCTTTTTCAGCGATTGCTTTCCCTACGGAGGGAATCGCACCGTTAATCTTTTCTCCAATAATAATCAATATCCATTACCTCCTTGTTTTTGTTATGTATCAAACGGTCATTATTTTTTATCTGCTAAGTCTTTACAGATCACTTCCATTTTTGATGGTGTCAGTGTATACAATTTGAACATTAAAATCATTCCCAGTATCATTATTATAGCCGGATATAAAGCAAAGCCATTTTTGATACCTTGAATCAATCCTGATGTTACCGCCATATCAGCCACATAGTTTACGGAAGCAAGCACTGCAGCAATAATAATGGATCTGATAAATATGGATATTTTTATGGGGAAACTGATCAGAGACATAATAAAACCTCTGGCATTTTTCCCAGTCTTCCATTCACCATAATCAACGGTTGCTGAATACATGGCAACACCCAGTGAATCTGGCAATCCATAACCAATATAGGCAATAAACATCACGATTTTAAATGCGGTTGCACTCAGTGGTAAAAACCAGACGAGAAGCAAACCGATAACTAAAAGGGATAGTGAAATTAAATACGTATTTTTTTCTCCGATTTTTTTTGCAATCGGCGCAGCGATCATTGCTGAGAAGAAATTAACAATGGTTAATCCTGTCACAAACAATGCCAGTCCAGGCAAATCGTTTATAACATATTTAAAGTAATAAAATGCCATTCCAAAAATAACAAAGCGTCCTAAATATCTTCCTAATTCGACAATCATTAATCCAATCAACGGTGGATTAACTATAATTTGCTTCAACATTTCTCCCACAGACATTTTTTGAGCAGGTTTCCCCGTTTTTATCTCACAGCCTTTGTTGGCATAATCTTTTGTGATCACAAAATAAGTCCAAAAGCATAGGGTCATAATGACACCGGTGATAATAGCCACATAGGTATAGCCTAAAACGGGATTACCAACGCCTGTTCCAATGGCGGTAATGGCTTTCACGCCGAAATAGGAAAATGCAAGGGTTCCCAGTGCATTGAACATTCCTCTATTGCTTGCCATTGTAATTCTTTCTTCTCTAACCGTTGTCAACGAGTTATTCATTGAAATATGGGCTGCATAATAAGTATTCCATACTAAATGGCTCACGATGAAACCAATAAATATAACGATTGCGTTCATTGTTGCAGTGCTTCCTAATTGTGAAAATTGAAGCACATAAAATATTGCTGCAATCGGCGGTCCAACTAACAGCCATGAACGGTATTTACCCCATTTCATATTGCTTTTTTCTAATATTACACCGGCTGTTGGAACCCATATAATATCAAAAATACTTGTGACCAGTAATAGAAGGCTAGTCAATGCCAGAGGAATTTTGACAAAATCTGTTAGAAATGCTGCGAAAAACAGTACTTCTATGTTGACAAATGTCTGAAAACCAAATGATGGCAATCCATAAAGATTGATAACTGACTTTTTCAATGATTTTTCCATGATAAATCTCCTTATTAATTTTTATTTAGGTAATTGCGAGAGTACTGTGAGCTTCGCTGTCTGTTTACATGAAACAATTTTTCCACTATACGTCGTACAGTTCTTTGAACTGTTCGCCTATACGTTATAAAATTGTTTATGAAAACTGACACCAAAGCAATTTACACTTGTGTTTTTGAATTTCACAATTGCCATAATTTTTATTGTTTAACAGAATCAGCTTTAATATGTTGTAGTCTTATCAATCCTCCATTCTAATTTAATCATTCAAATCGGCGACCACTCCAAGAACTATAAAAGAAACATCGAAATTATTTTTTACAGCATTTTCCTTGACGCATCCAAAATAATTTGAATGTTGTAAATTTCACAATATTTATAATATTAATTGTGCACGTATACATCAATCCCGTCAATAACTTTTTGTAATTTTTTCTATTTTAACAATTTTCAATTATTATTGATATATTTTTTATCTGAATTATTTTGACGATTTGGGAAAGAATATTAGAAGGAAAGAAAGAATCTCAAACTAAAGTTTACTCATTGAATTGCAGATAATAATCATATAAATTCCGATATTCTGCCGACTTCAGGCTCTGATTGGAAACGGTTCTTAATAATATGGAGCTATGGGCTGTTAGATTGCGCCCATCCTTGATCCAACTAAAAACGGCAAAATAGTCTAATTTGACTACTTTGCCGTTTTTTTATATTATGCTATTTTGCAGTTTTTGCAATTGAATTTGCCACCAGGGCATTATATTGGTCTTGGGTCAGATCACTATGATAGAAAAGTTTATAGTATTCTTTTGCTTTATCATAAACATTGTATTTCGCCTGATCCGGGTATAACAGCTGGGTCATCCAAATCTCACCCATGTATCGGTTGACAGAAGGTGGGAATCCCATCCAGTTGTAAGGACCATTCGGCACTTCATAATATTTTCCATTTTTTATTGCCGTCAGTTGCTGCCAGGCTGGATCAGCTACAACTGTGCTGTAAATGCTTCCGGGAGCAAAAATAATCACATCAGGATCCCACAACAATAACTGTTCCATACTTACTGTATCTCCGGTTCCCATGCTTGAAACTGAATCCAATACAGCCATATTATTGCTGACCTTATCAATAACCTCTGCATGAATGGAGCCTTTGGCAATTACGTTAAGGCCATTATCACCCATACAGTAAACCACCTTGACTTTTCCGGCTTCCCCAACTTTATCCATAATAGCCTGGGTATCACTGTTGGTTTTTTCACAATACTTGGCCAGAGTTTCTCCATCTTTTTCCATGTTGAGAAGTTTACCCAATGTTCTGTATGCTTCAGCCATCTTATCCATTGTTCCCTCAATATGTACAGCAGGTATTCCAACCTGTGTCTGAATAGCGTCCATATCTTCTACAACCGTTTTCTTTGCATCACCAATATCAATAATGATTTGAGGGTTAACCCTGGCAATTTCTTCAAGATTTAAATTTTTCATTCCATAAAACTGTCCTAAAACTGGCAGCTCATAATATTTTGTATCGATGTACTGTTTATTTAGGTCCGTCCATGCACTTGTAATCCCGACAAACTTTTCAGGCGCCAAAGCAAAAAGCGCCATTTGAGCCAGTGAACCGGAAGGTACGATTTTAGTAATATTAGTGGGAACTTCTACCGTTCGTCCTGTGGTGTCCGTAAAGCTGGTGGTTGCATTTTCATTTGGAGCACTTGCACCAGCATTGCTGCAGGCAGTTGCCATTGTCATGACTAAACACACTGCGAGCAACAACCATAGAATTTTTTTTTCATTTACTTCTCCTCTTTCTCGTAATATATTTAGAACCCCTTTTGAGGTGACTAACATAAATTGAATCTTTCACAGTCTTTAAATCGCACACGTTGGAATGCATACTCTTACTTTGTCTTCATACAAACTTTTAATCTTCACTTCGGCTGCATAAAGATTGCGAATCAACTCTTCTGTAAAAATATCACCAGGCACGCCATAGGCTACAATCTTTCCATCCTTCATGGCTATGACCTTGTCTGAAAACAAAAAGGTTTGATCAGGATTATGGGTTGACTGTATAATGGTATATCCTTCTCTGGCCAAAGACTTTATCTGTGTCATCACTCGAATCTGGTTGCCATAATCCAGATTTGCCGTGGGTTCATCTAAAATCAGAATTTTAGCTTCCTGAACAAGGGCCCGAGCCATTAAAACAAGCTGACGTTCCCCACCGCTTATCTGGGTAAATCCACGGTTTCTTAAATGACAAATCCCGAGTCTTGCCAGAGCTGCTTCCACAAGCATCACCTGTTTTTTCCCAGGTTTGGAAAAGGCAGATACCTGAACCGTTGTCCCCATGAGAACCATATCAAATACGCTGAAATTAAAATATGAATAGTGGGATTGGGGAATAAAGGCTACTAATTCAGCCATTTCCTTGATACTCATTTCATTAGTATCTTTACCATTCAGCAGCACCTGACCCTGATATCCCTTCAGCAAACCCAGGATGCAATGAAAAAGAGTACTCTTTCCGACACCATTCGGTCCCAAAATAGATACTAACTGATTTTCCTGTGCTTTAAAATTAATGCCATCGAGAACAAGTCGATGGTTGTAGCCAAAACTAAGATTTGATACTTCAATGCTCAATAGATATCACCCTTTCTTGTAATTAAGTAGAGGAAGAACGGCGCCCCAATAAAAGCAGTCAATATGCCGATAGGGATCTCTGTCGAAAATAGATATTTTGATACATTGTCCACCGCCAAAAGGAAAATGGCACCAAGTAACATACTGGTTGGCATCAGATGATTGTAATTATTGCCGACAAGTTTTCTGGCCAGATGAGGAATGACCAGGCCTACCCAGCCAATCATACCACTTACCGATACACTGGCTGCTGTAACCAAAGTGGCACAGACAATGACGATGATCCGAACCCGGTTGGAATTCACCCCCATGGTCCTTGCTTCATCATCACCCATCGTGAGGACATTCATCCGCCACCTTAAAATAAACAGCGGAATAAGCCCAATGGCCATCGGTATGATTACAAATGAAACATCGCTGTTCTTCGCTCCGCTTAAGCTCCCCATGAGCCAATAGGTTATCGCCGGAAGCTGCTCATTCGGATCGGCAACTAATTTGATAAACGATGTCCCGGCTGAAAAAAGAGAGCTGACCATGATCCCGGATAAAATCAAACCCAACATACCGCTGCCCTTCGCCCTCTTACTGACTAGATACACGAGAGCAACCGTTAAAAGACTGAAGAAAAAAGCGCTGATGGCAATCATATAACTGTTTCCATAATTAAGAATTGCAAGGGCAGCACCAAATGCTGCACCGGCTGAAGCTCCCAGGAGCTCCGGAGCTGCCATCGGATTTTGAAAAACGCCTTGATAGGCTGCTCCTGCCGCAGCCAGACAACAGCCTATCAGACAAGCTAAAACAATTCGGGGCAAGCGAATATTAAATAAAACTGTTTCCATCGTATCTGTCCAAAATTGCTCTATTGGCATGATCTTTGACAGCAAAATGCCAAGCAATTCTTTAGTATAGATGGGATAGCGACCAATCCAAAAGGAAATGATGATTGAAATAATCAAAATAATTCCAAGACTAAGTACGATGACATTATTTTTTTTCAACTTATTCATTTCCTACTCTTTCTACCAAATATTACTTTGTTATTTCATTTTTTAGTTATGTTTCGTTATGTATTATTGTGTTTTATAATCGATTATAGCATCCTTTTTTGTATATGTCAATACAATCAACACGTGTGAAAAAGGAACTCAAACCATCGATACAAATCAGGATAAAACGCAAAAAAACAGAACCGATAAACGGTTCTATCAGAGTGTTTCTATTTGGTGCCCCTTCAGGAATTCTGTGTTTGGCAAAAAAAAATAGCTATAGCAAGTCTTATCTAACTATCCAAAGCTAAATCCACTTCGCACTTATTAATTTTCAACATATTATTGTGCATAATATTTACAAGTTGATCTTTCTATTTAGACCTGTATTTATTCAAGCCGCTCGCTCTGCCCGGCAAGACACGACGAATGCGTGATGCCTGAAGTAAATTTCAGCCTTGTCGCAGTGATAGCGGAGACCAGGGCGCAGGATCTGTCGGAAGTTGAGGTTACAACGAACAAAGTCCCGGGCGTTAAGCCGGGGGCGTGGGTAGAGGGATAACGTATGGCAGGCACGGTGAGAGCGGAGCGGCCACCATGCCAAGACTGGACGAACGTAAAGCCATCCAAAAAAATAAGCCCTGGGCAATTCTTTCATTTCTAAAATTGCCGGGGCTTTGTTTGACGCTGCCGTTAAAAACCATTTCTAATTTGAAAGATGCTTTTCATGGTCTAAATATTTAATTATCTGAACATCGATTGGGTATTTTTTTAACAAATATGTTGTTTATCTCTAATTGAATAATATAACGGGATACTTAAAAGCAATAATAAAAGACCAGCTGTTAAGGAGGCCTCGCGGTTAAGCCGGCTCATCGATTATTTATAATGAATCTATGGGTTCATTATAGCTTATGCGCATGAACCGTATTTAAATTCCAGTATGGTCAGATTATCAGCTGATAATTGCTCTTTCTTTTATTTTGGTTTGTTAATGTAATGTGTGAATCCAAAAATATCTTTTGCTCTTTCTGCCGTTTCTTCATCTGATAATTTCTTTTCTTCTGGTGTCATATCTTTTTGTGTAGATTTGGCATAAGAATTAAAGATTGCCGCAACACCGAATGTTATT
>Ga0209748_1000125_pt1 | contig 46691 bp, 51 predicted proteins | sample BarGraIncu00421A_FD_185490 | JGI IMG/M metagenome (GOLD analysis project Ga0209748, IMG submission 185490) | Arctic peat soil microbial communities from Barrow, Alaska - Barrow Graham LP Incubations 004-21A (SPAdes) (version 2) | ecosystem: Environmental > Terrestrial > Soil > Wetlands > Peat... | reverse complement strand
CATGCACACCGGCTGGTGTTACGGATACTCGGGATTCATTATTCTTAATTTCTTTTGGTATACCAATAATCATGGTAAAACCTCCTATTATTTTATTTTTTTGGAAGAACTTTTTACAATGCCATATCTTCTTAGGGTGAAATGGAGTAAGTGTTTTTTATAGTGGATAAGGTTACAATAATTTTCGTCATTTGTACGCCGGGAACTGTTTTAAGTCTGTTTAAGATCTTTTCCAGGCTTTCCATATCTTCTGTAATAATTTTAATTAAATAATCATAGTCTTCAGCCAGATAAGAACATTCAATAATTTCATTCTCCTTCTGCACCAATTTTACGAAACCTTCAATATAACTGGGATGTTTAAGAGAAATAAACATATTGGCAATAAGATTTTTTTTTAACTTCCTGGCACACAGAATAATGGTGTATTTTTGAATAATCCCGGAAGAATCTAATTTTTTCAAACGCTCACTGATTGCTGGAACCGACAAGTTCACCCTACTGGCAATTTCCGATGCGGTAGTCCTAGCATTTTCCTGCAATAGCTTAAGGATTTGAATATCAATTGAATCCACTCATATCTCCTTTCTATTAAAATTATTAATATCATTATACAGTATTATTTAATAAATTTAAACGTTTTCATGATAATACATAACTATTTAAGCATGTATAAGGATACGGTATAAATAGTTAATCATGCATAAAGATACGATGACCGCCGCTTAACTTATTTAACTTATCACGGAACGCCAGAGGAACCTGGGGACAGGTTCCGGGAATTATCTGCTTAGTTCATCTATTTTACAGAAGTATTCATTGTAGTGTTATTGTGTTCAATTTTCAAAGTCTCGCCTTTAGAAATGTCTTTGTACAGCAGTAATAGTAAATTTTTTCTATGTATGCGGAGTTTCTCATCATGGCTTAACGGTTGAGCTTCGCCTGTATTATTGTCATGTAAGAATTTCTGAAGGATAGAGGCTGCTCCTGTAAAAAAATTTGTCTTGACGTTAGAGGACACTATAGTACATCATTAAAGGTATAGATACAGGCTAAAGGGGTTACCACCTAAATAAGTTAGGTGACAGGGAGCAGCATCCTTATATTTACTTAACTATTTACGCAGTATCATTGTACATGCTTAAATAGTTATGTTATATTATGAAAACGTTTAAATAAATTAAATAATATTGTATAATGATGTTAACATTTTGAAACTTAAGGGGGCAATATGAATTTTTAAGAAGTAAATGGCTGTCAATAATTTTGTTTGAGGATCCGTTATGCTAGCGTAGTTAATGGGAACAGGTATCTATTTGAACCGCTTGCTTTCTGGCAGATTTAACTGCCTTTTTTGATAGCAGATTAACTTGGATTTTAAAAACTTTGTCCGAATCCATAGGTTCATTATATACACGAAAGAAAAATAATTTAAATGGGGGAAATAAAAAATGAATAAAAAAGATGATGCATTACATGAAGATCTTCATCGTGGTTTAGAAGAAAGACATATTCAAATGATGGCAATTGGTGGAGCAATTGGTGTTGGTCTATTTTTAGGATCAGCAATAGCAATTAAGACCGCAGGTCCGGCAATTTTAATATGTTATGCCATTGCTGGAATTTTTCTATTCTGCATTATGCGTGCACTTGGAGAAATGGCAGTTGAAAATCCGGTTGCAGGATCATTTAGTGCCTATGCCAGTGAATTTATTGGACCTCTTGCTGGATATTTAACAGGATGGACTTATTGGTTTATGTGGATTGTAACTTGTATGGCAGAGGTTACTGCGGTAGGTATTTATGTTAATTTTTGGTTTCCAAGTATTCCCCAATGGATCTCCGCTCTTGCTGCGGTTGCTCTTTTGTCATTAGTAAACTTAATTGCAGTAAAGGCTTTTGGTGAATTCGAATTTTGGTTTGCACTTATAAAAGTTGTGACCATTATTGCTATGATCATTTTAGGTATGGTTATGATTACAACTGGATGGGGTAATGGAGGAATCCCTATTGGAATTTCAAACTTATGGAATAATGGAGGCTTCTTTCCCAATGGAATAAAAGGCCCAATTATGGCTATGGTAATGGTTGCCTTTGCTTTTATCGGAGTTGAGCTTATCGGTGTTACCGCTGGTGAAGCTAAAAACCCGGATAAAGTAATACCATCAGCTATTAATAAAGTTTTAATCAGAATAATGATATTCTATGTTGGTGCAATGTTTGTAATCATGTCACTTTACCCATGGGCTACAATTGGAACGACTGGTAGTCCATTTGTTGCAACCTTTGCTAAACTTGGAATTGGTGCAGCAGCAGGTATTATAAATTTTGTTGTATTAACTGCGGCACTATCATCGTGTAACAGTGGTATTTTTACGACAGGTCGTATGCTTTATAACCTTTCCCTTCAAGGTTCAGCACCAAAAATGTTTGGAAAGATTAGTAAAACTCATGTTCCCAGCACTGCAATTTTAATTTCGGCAGGGTTCATGCTTATTGGTGTTTTTCTTAATTTTGTTGTTCCAGCTAAAGTATTTGCTTATGTTACAAGTGTTGCAACCTTTGCCGGTGTTTTTGCATGGTTTATGATTTTACTCGCACAAATGAAATATAGAAAATCGCTTACCCCTGAACAAATAAAAAAAATAAAATTTCCAATGAGAGGATTTCCTTTTACTAATTATATTAGTATGGCATTTTTAGTATTCCTGGTAGTCGTAATGTGCTTAAGCCCAGATACTCGAATAGCCGTTATTGTAGGACCAATTTGGCTATTACTATTAGTTGCCTATTATTTTGGCAGTGGTATTAATAAAAGAAATATTGCTAATAAAGCTTGCGCTGATGAAAAAATCGTATCGATTTCAGATGTGAATTCTTAAAAATATTATGAAATTATAACTGAGAAAGAGACTTTTTAGGAACATCAATAAAAGCCTTTGAAAATGCAAATTTGATATAAGAAATAAGCGCAAGCGTACGAAAAAATGATATTTCGTACGCTTAGCCCTTTTTTTGAGTAAAAATAGTAAATTTCACAATTATAGCTGATTTTCTGATCGCAAACCCCATGAATTGGTAAAGATAATCCGAAATCGCAAATGTAGTGACCGAATATAGTAATTAAAATATTTTTATATTGACTCCTTTTGAAAGCTATTGTATAATGGGATTATGTTTATACGAGAATTTAAAATGAAGAAAAAAGAGATAACCTACTATAACCACAAACTGGTGGAATCCTACCGTAATGCTGAGAACAAACCAAGGCAGCGGATCATCATGAGTCTGGGAAACTTAAGTGACTTACCAAAGGCGTGCTGGAAGGAGATTGCCGTGTCACAGGCTCTTATCATAGGAAGACTCATCCACCCATCCAGCGAACTGGTCACCCATCAGTGGTTTAATGAGCATTCAGCGTTTGCTGAAATGCTGGAGTCTGATATTCAGGGTCAGGGTAAGGGTAAGGACAGCTACTATGCCATGGGGTATCCAAAGAAAAACGCCGGGACTGTCCCCTGATCTTTATGGTGGATGGGCAAGGATTCCCTGTTTACAGCCGGATTCTCAAGGGATACCAGGGAATGGCAAACCATCCGTGAGACCCTGTCAACAGTCAACCATAATCATGACCGGACAGGATGGAACCATTTACAACATCCGTGTCACCGGAAATCCTGAAAAGAACCATGATGAGATTTACAAAATCTTTGTGATTGTTAACTTAATTAAACGCAGAAAAACAACGGTTAACGAGAGAAGGTAGTGACAGAAAAAAAGAAAGGAATGCAGGCGTTTCAACGCTTGCAGGCTTTACTACTCGAAATCCGGGTGGATAAAGCAAAGGGATATAAAGTCGAATCATGCATTCCACCTTGAAAAAGTGGATGGAAGGAGCCAGATGATACGAATAGGCACAGGTTATGATGTCCATCGTTTAGTTGAAAATCGGCCGCTTATTTTAGGCGGTGTAAAAATAGAACATCCTCTGGGTCTCCTGGGACATTCAGATGCTGATGTATTGATTCACGCCATTATGGATGCACTTTTAGGTGCTTTGGCACTGGGGGATATTGGAAAACATTTCCCGGATACCGAAAAAGCCTATAAAGACTGTGACAGTCTCCTGCTATTAAAAAAAGTAGGTGAACTGGTGAATGAAAAGAACTATGTAATCAATAACATAGATTCAACCATAATTGCCCAGGAACCGAAACTTGAACCACATATGAAAGTCATGGTAGAAAACATTGAAAGAACATTAAATTTGTCAGAGAACCGCGTAAGCGTTAAAGCGACCACCGAAGAAGGCCTGGGTTTTACAGGAAGTCAACAGGGAATTGCGGCCAATGCAGTGGTAAGTCTTGTGAAGGGAGAATTAATAAAATGATTGGTGTTATTGCAGCAATGGAAAACGAGGTTACAGACATTAAGTCTGCCATGGAGGAGTCCATTAAAATTACCCATGGGGGAATGGCCTTTATCAAAGGAAAACTCAATCAAAAGGAAGTTGTGGTCGTGAAGTCCGGGGTTGGAAAAGTCAATGCCGCCATTTGCACCCAGATTCTCATTGATCTTTTTAAAGCGAAAGCCATTATCAATGTAGGTGTGGCTGGTGCAGTTCATCCCGACCTTGAGATTGGGGATATTGTCATTTCTGAAGACAGCTGTCAGTATGATATGGATGCCAGAGCCTTTGGCCATCCCTGGGGTGAAATTCCAAACATGGATATCACCTTTTTTAAAGCGGATAAAACGTTAATAAAGCTGGCAGAAAAAGCTGCCACTGAGCTTAATGCGGCTTACCGGAGCGGTCGGGTCATGACAGCGGATTTAGGGGTAGACTCCATCGAACTCAAAGAAAAACTCAGAAATAAGTTTGGTGGTCTTTGCGTGGAAATGGAAGGTGCCGCGATTGGACAGGTTTCTTTTGTTAACCAGGTACCCTATGTTATTATTCGCTCCATATCCGATAAGGCTGATGGGAATCTCACGGAAGACTATAAAAACAATTTGGAAAACTCCATTAAAAATGGTGTGGCCATGGCGTTGAATATCATCCAGGGAGTTGAGTAATATGGATGATTTAGCAATAAGGTCTACCTGGGCAGAAATAAATTTAGATGCCCTTACTCATAATTACGAAGAAATTCGCAGAATTGTAGGCCCGAAGGTAAGGATTCTTGGTGTGATTAAAGCGGATGCCTACGGCCATGGCAGTCTGGAATGTGCCAAAACCCTTAGTAATGCCGGAGTGGATATGTTGGCGGTGGCCTTTATGGATGAAGCCATTGCTCTGCGCCAGGGTGGGATTACTGATCAAATATTACTGCTTGGTCATACCCCTGAAACAAATATTCCAGCCCTTATTCGTTGGGATGTGATTCCCGGGGTTTACCAAATGGACTTTGCCAGAGTATTGTCTGATTATTGCCAGAAAGCCGGTATTGTTCACCCCATTCATGTGAAGGTCGATACTGGCATGGGGCGCATCGGATTTGATTGGAAAGATGCATCGGAATTCATTACCGCCATCAATCTACTTGAAGGTGTCGAAATTCAAGGACTCTTCAGTCATTTCTCAACCGCTGATGCTGCGGATAAAACCTTCAGCATGGTCCAGGTTGAACGTTTTAAACAGGTGATTGCCGATTTGGAAACAAACGGTATTCATATCCCTATAAAACACATAGCAAACAGCGCCGGAATCTTTGATTTGGAAGGGGTTCATTTTGACATGGTACGTCCGGGAATCATTCTTTATGGATTGTACCCATCAAATAAAGTGGATCGATCAAAAATTAATCTTAAACCGGTAATGTCGCTAAAAGCAACCATTGTTCATTTAAAAACCATGCATAAAGGAGATACCGTGAGTTACGGGAATCATTTTGTGGCGGAAAAGGATACGCTTATCGGGACTTTAGCCATTGGTTACGGCGATGGATTTACCAGAATGCTCACCGGAAAGGCCGAAGTTTGGATCAATGGCCAGTTAGCACCCGTGATTGGAAATATTTGCATGGACCAGTGCATGGTAAATCTATCGGAAATCAAAGTGGTGGACCTTTATGATGTAGTCGAAATTTTTGGGGAAAACATATCAGCCGATGTTTTGGCTGATGCGCTGGGAACCATTAATTATGAAATTGTCTGTATGGTGAACAAGCGTGTGCCACGGGTTTATTTCGAAGAAGGCAAGGTCCAAAGTGTCCGCCGGCAAATTTTAGTGAATCAGTTAAACAGTTCCAGCGATAATGAAATTAATATAAAAGGAGAATGATATGGCATTTTTAGAAGAAATCGCTCGAGGTATTCGGATGGATATTATAAAAATGATTGGCAAGGCGAGTTCAGGGCATCCCGGGGGATCATTATCAGCAACAGAGATTCTGACATTACTTTATTTTGAACAAATGAATGTGGATGAAAAGAATCCCCGCAATGAGGATCGGGATCGTTTTGTACTATCAAAAGGGCATGCAGCACCATTATTGTACGCAACCCTTGCCGCTAAGGGATTCTTTCCAAAAGAAGAATTAGCAAATTTCCGTCAGCTTGGTTCGATTTTACAGGGACACCCTGATATGAATAAGGTTCCCGGTATTGATATGTCAACCGGTTCACTGGGCCAGGGATTTTCAGCTGCCACCGGAATGGCATTAGGCGGAAAAATAGATGATAAAGCCCATAACATTTATGTTTTACTGGGTGATGGGGAATTGCAGGAGGGTCTTGTATGGGAAGCTGCCATGGCAGCCGGTCATTACAAACTCAATAATCTCATCGCGTTTGTGGATAATAATAATCTCCAAATTGATGGTGCTGTGTGTGAAGTGATGAACCCCCACCCCATTGATGACAAATTTGCGGCGTTTAATTGGAATGTGATTACAGTTGAAGATGGTCATAACTTTAACGAGCTGAGAATAGCAGTGGAAGTTGCGAAAAGATCGGCAGATCGGCCAACCGTTATTATTTGTAAAACCGTTAAGGGCAAATGTGTCTCATTTATGGAAAACAATGCCGGATGGCATGGAAAAGGGCCAAATGCTGAAGAAGTCAAACAAGCATTAGCAGAATTGGAGGCGTAATCATGGTAGATAAAAAATCAACACGACAAGCATATGGTGAGTATTTAGTGACTTTGGGTGAAAAAAACAAAAATCTTGTCGTTTTGGATGCGGATTTATCCGGAGCAACCAAAACGAATATCTTTAAAAAAGCGTGTCCCGAAAGACATTTTAATGTGGGGATTGCAGAAACAAATCTTATGGGAATGGCAGCAGGCCTTGCAACGGTTGGTAAAATTCCTTTTGCAAGCACCTTTGCGATTTTTGGTGCCGGCCGGGCCTATGAAGTCATTCGAAACAGCATATGCTATCCAAAACTTAATGTTAAAATTGCACTGACCCATTCCGGGATTTCAGTTGGAGAAGATGGCGGTTCTCATCAGTCCATTGAAGATATTGCGCTCATGCGTGTTATTCCCAACATGACTGTTTTATGTCCCGCGGATGCCATTGAAACAGAAAAGATGATGGATGCAGCCATGGAAATTAACGGACCGGTTTATATCCGTTTAGGTCGAAGTGACGTGCCATTCCTTTTTGATGAAGACTATGAATTCAAAGTTGGAAAAGCCAGTTTGCTGAAAACGGGACGAGACGTCACCATTATTGCCACAGGCCTAATGGTAGGTGTCGCATTAGAAGCCGCCGAACTTTTAAAAGACGATGGTATTTCAGCACGGGTTCTAAATATGGGATCCATTAAACCCATTGATATTGATGCCATTGAAGATGCAGCCATTAAAACCGGCGCCATTGTTACCGCAGAAGAGCACAGCATTATTGGCGGTCTTGGCGGAGCCGTTGCCGAAGTTCTCTGTGAAGTTGCCCCGGTACCAATGGAACGTGTCGGCGTCAAAGATATTTTTGGCCAATCCGGCAAGGTTGGAGCACTTATGGAAAAATATGAATTAACCCCAAAAGATATCGTCATTGCAGCAAAAAAAGCCATCAAACGAAAATAAGTAGGGGCGATTATTAATCGCCTGCGAACATTATTATTACACTCAAACAGAGTCTTTATGACTCTGTTTTTTTTAGCTGATAAATTTCACCTAAAATATGAATTTCCCCTTGACATTGACGTAACGTTAAGGTGTATAGTTATTTTATCGGGAGGTGATCGCATGGAATACACCGTTCAAAAATTAGCTGTGATGGCTGGTGTCAGCACTCGAACACTGAGATATTATGATGAGTTGGATATGCTTAAGCCCGCAAGAATTAACTCATCGGGGTATCGGATATATGGCCAGGTAGAAATTGATCAGTTGCAGCAAATTCTTTTTTACCGGGAGCTTGGTGTGAGCTTAGAATCGATTAAAGAGATTATAACATCGCCGTCTTATAATGCCGTACAGGCACTGAAAGAACACCATGAGAAGCTGCTTGAAAAACGCGAGCAATTGGACAGTTTAATTTTAAATGTTCAAAAAACCATTGCCCGTACAGAAGGGAGAATTACAATGATGGATCAAGAAAAGTTCGAAGGCTTAAAGAAAAAAACAATCGATAAAAATGAAGCAAAATATGGTAAGGAAATTCGCAAAAAATATGGGTATGAGACGGTTAATCAATCGAATCAAAAAGTTATGGGAATGTCCCAGGAACAGCATGATGAAGTGACAAGGCTTGCCACAGAGGTTATGGAAACGCTGCAGGCTGCATTTGAAACAGGTGATCCTGCAGGGGAATTAGCTCAAAAAACAGCAGATCTTCATCGTCAGTGGTTATGCTATTATTGGGATAGCTACTCAAAAAAAGCCCACGCAGGCCTGGCTCAGATGTATGTTGATGATCCAAGATTTACGGCATATTATGATGAAAAAAAGCCGGGTACAGCAGTATTTTTAAGAGATGCCATTCAGATTTATACGGCATAAATGCGCCAAAAACTAAATTAATTTAAGAGTAATGATTTTGGTAAAGATATCAAACTGAGTTACACAATCAGATTAATTAACCTCGAAAAAGTTTATTAACTTCTTTTTCTGCAGCCAAAAAACCCTGAAGCTAACGCTTTGTTTTTTTTTGGGTATAAAAATTGTGTGATAAATTTATGCCATTTTAAATTATTTGTGTCATAATTAATATTATGGATGAAATAAAAGTAAAAATTAAAATATACAAAAGTTTTAAAGATTTCAATAGTGGAAGGCGGTGGAATCGTTGAAAGATGCTAAATGGATCCATGAAAATCATGAATTTGATAATCGCATTACCAATCTCATGTGGACCATTTCCGGAGACTATGATGAAGATATGGACAAAGGAGAAAAAAGCGGTATTTCTGAAAATGTTGCATTATACCATGCAGTCACAGCCGGTGGCCGAAGGAAGTATATTGAATGGCCCAGTGTTGAAAAGTATGTCATCAGCCGCCATCAGGCTGGTTTTGATAAAAATATCCTATTAGGACTCATTACCATGGCCAGTGATCTTATTATTGAGGAGAAAGTCATTGTCGAACGTCCCGGGGTTTATGATATTCGAAAAAAAGCCTATAAAGATATTCTCGAAAGATATCATAAACTGCATACAGATAACCTCTTAGAAACGGCAAGACATGCCATGATTCTTGAGAAAACAGGGAAAAACCCTTGTATAGATGTTAACACAAGGAATCTTTTAAATGACCTCTCAGCCCTTCAAGCAAGGGAAGACACCGTTGAGCTGCTCAAGGGAATTGAAGAGCTCTATTTGAAATATTTCTCTAATTCTGTCAAGGCCGTTATCGGTGAAAAGGAAGATTCCCCGGGAAGTGGCACAAAATCAGATGATAACAGTGACATTATGCCGGAAGAGATATTCGATGAGTCTGAGACCTTCGATACTGAAATTTCCACTGAGGATGTCATAAACTCCTGGAACTTCAGCAATGGGATACTGCAGGTCCGGGAAGAAGATTTGAAAAAAAATTCTGAAAAGGTTGCTTATTATTATGGAAAATCGTTTTTGCATACCAATGACCTTAAAAAATTGCAAAACCGAGTCTGTCAGGGCACCCATAGTAACTGTCTTATTCACATGACCGACGGGGTCATTCGAAGTGATTCTAAAAATAATTGTCAAATAAAATACGTCAGGCGCCAACAGGCAAATAACAGTGAAGACTTTCAAGCTAATGAAAAGGTGTTTAAGCGAAATATCAATAAATTAAGGGACAGCATGGCAAGAACCCTGGTGGAGGAAGAAATTGCCGATCGCATTCCGTCAGACACCGGGAAAATTGTTGCCAATAAGCTTTGGCGTATTAACCGAAGCAGGAATAATAAGATTTTTGTGAAAACCATTGATAACGATAAAGGAAACTTCGTGGTGGACATTCTCATCGATTCCAGCGGATCCCTGCGAACAAATCAATCCCAGGTAGCTATCCAGGCATATATTTTAGCCAGGGCATTAACTTTGTTGGGCATACCCAACCGGGTACTGGGTTTTTCAAGCTTTCTTGATTATACGGTTATTAAGCGCTTTCGGGACTATGAATCCCCGCTTTCCGCTAACGATAACATCTTTGAATATTTTTGTTCAGGGAATAATCGAGATGGCTTAGCCATTAAAGCCACCTGTGAGGATCTCCTTAAGCGCCGGGAAGACAACAAGATTCTCATTGTATTAAGTGATGGTCGCCCTAACGATTTTAAAATCGGAAAAGGTAAGTATGAAGATCTACATGAAGCCTATCGCGGTGGGGTCGCCATTGAAGATACCGCAAGGGAAGTGCGCCTGGCAAGACAACAGGAGATTTTAGTACTAGGGGTATTTACCGGAGATGAACACGATTTAATGGCTGAAAAGCTGATTTACGGCAAAGACTTTGCCTATATTAAGAACATTAACCGTTTTTCCGAAATCGTTATAAAATATTTAAAACAGATTATCATGAATTAGAGATGCCTAGGTAAGCGCAAAAAAACCATACATTCGAATTAAGTTTAAAGATTGGAAGAAAGGGTATCATACATAGAAATACAATACTTCAAGGAGGAAAAAATGTCAAAAGATTTTAAACAGGCTATGGAGGAACGACGATCCATTTATGGAATTTGTTCTGAAAACACCGTTTCAAATGAACGGGTTCTTGAAATTGTGAAAAATTCAACCAAGTACGTGCCAACTGCTTTCAACAGCCAAAGCACAAGGATTGGAGTACTTTTTGGAGAAAAAAATAAAAAAATGTGGAAAATTGTTATGGATGCTTTAAAAGAAATCGTCCCACCGGATAGATTTGCACCCACAGAAGAAAAGATAAATGGTTTTGCTGCGGGATGCGGTACTCTCTTATTCTTTGATGAAAAAACTGTAACCCAGGGTTTAGCCGATGAATTTGAAGCCTACAAAGATAATTTCCCCATTTGGGCCGAACAGGCTAATGGCATGCTTCAGTTCGCTATTTGGACACAATTGGAAGCCGAAGGTTTAGGCGTTAACCTTCAGCACTATAATCCCATCATTGATGCAGCAGTAAAAAAAGAATTTAATATTCCACATGCCTGGCGCTTAATTGCCCAAATGCCATTTGGGAAACCCACAGCATTACCGGGTGAAAAAGAATTTGTGCCCATTGAGGAAAGAGTGGTAGTCCTTTAGTTATTTATTTTAAATAGGCTTAATTATTGAGTTATCGGTGAATTTGAATAAAATTAAAATAATAATAAGGGAAAGTAAACTGATGAAATTTAGAGAATTTACAGTTAACAGTCACTCAACCAGGGATTTTGTAGATAGCAGCTTGGAAGAGTGTGACATCAATGACATTAAAACCTATTTGAACGAATTAAATGACACGGTTGGCAAGGAAAAAGGCTTTTCATTTATGCTGATGGAAAATGGCGGTGAAGTATATAAGAATTTGGAAGGGTCCGGTGGATATCCTGGTTTGATGATCAAAAGCCTTCATTATATCGGTCTTCGTATTGCCAAAATTGATCATGAAATCGAATTTATTGGCGCATTCCATATGCAGGCCATTATCAAAAAACTCTATGAAATGGACATTGGCAGCTGCTGGATAACCCTTCTGGGTGTAACTCCTGAAAAGAAACGGGAGTTGATTAATGATCAACTGGGAACTATCCAATATCTATTGGCTTTTGGAAAGGCTCAGCAAAAACCAAAGAAAAATAAAGCGGTAATCAATAGAACTTCTAACTATGATCAGGATCCTTATGGGATAACGACCATAGAGACTGATGAAGAAAGACTTTCAGTTTCTGACATTGTCTACCTGTATGAATGGGGAAATAGTGCACCAATATCAGAAATGAAAAGCAGAAGCGTTTTAGATCTATTGTATTATGTGAGAAATTCACCTTCATATCAAAACACCCAGCCATGCAGATTGATCCTGAAGGATGGATATGCGGAACTCGCTGTAATAAATCCTGAGCATGAAGGGAATTATACCGATGCAGGCATCATGATGTACATGCTTCAAGGATTAGCCAGCGAACTGGGCTTTCCAGCCAAATGGCATTTTGTCAATGATGAGTCCGGTAATATGGAATACCGACTGGTCGCACATTTTGATCTTTAAAGTACAGAAAGAGAGAACTCAAGAGCCCAAAATTCAAATGAAATAATTGTCGTTTGAGTTTGGCAATAAACAAAAGGGGCTTTTGCAAAATAGCGAAGGAGCTATTAAGCAAAAGCTCTATTTTTATGCCCGAAAACATAAAATGAGGATTTCGAAGAATCTGAAAAAGTGGTATAATTAAGTTATGCAGGAAACTAAATTAATCTCAAAAAATTATTATAAGAAGTATATTGGACAGATTTTTGTAATATTGAATTTTCAGTGTTATTTTTAAACAATTAATGATATATTAATTCATTCTTATTAAACTTTACAATAAAAATTGGCAGGACCGAAACAGAAAGGGATTAAACATGGAATTATACCAGGAATTATTAAAACAAGGAATCAATGAAAAACTCCTCGATGATGTGAAACAGTTCAGGAGTTTCTATAAGCTCGAAGATCGTCTTCAGAATCGTGTACCAGACACAGAAACTGTATTTTACGGAAAAGATATTTGGGCCATGTGTATCACCGCTATTCTAGAAGGCGAAAATATTTTGCTATCCGGACCAAAGGCTACCGGCAAAAATGTACTGGCCGATAATATCTGCGAATTGTTTAACCGTCCGCAGTGGAATACCTCTTTTCATGTGAACACCGATAGTTCGAGTCTCATCGGAACCGATACCTTTATCGACAATGAAGTCCGTTTGCGCCGGGGTTCAGTCTATGAATGTGCCATTAACGGAGGGTTTGGGGTTTTTGACGAAATCAATATGGCGAAAAATGATGCCCTTGTGGTTCTTCACTCGGCTTTGGATTATCGGAAAGTCATTGATGTGCCAGGCTATGAAAAAATAAAACTTCATGAAGCCACACGTTTTATTGGCACCATGAATTATGAGTATGCCGGAACAAAAGAACTTAATGAAGCCCTGGTTTCAAGGTTTATGACCATTGATATTCCACAAATTGAGGAAGAAACCCTAATGATTATCCTAAAAGAATACTTTCCGGATGTTAAAGAGGATATTCTGCCCCAGTTTGCAGGCATATTTTTAGATCTCCAGATGAAATCCAAAAACTCGGAAATTTCTACAAAATCTGTGGATCTGCGGGGACTGATTGGAAGTCTAAAAACCATTCGTCGAGGGTTAAAACCCATGCTGGCTGTGGATATGGGAGTTGTCGGAAAAACCTTTGATCAGTATGAAAAGGAAATCGTCATGGATGTTATCAAAACCCGTATACGAGAAAGCTGGGAAGCCTCAGATGTTTTTAAAGATCTTTAAGTCTTGAATAGGGGAAGGTGGTGAAATCGTTGAAAGATGATAAATGGATCTATGAAGATTATGAATTTGATAATCGCATTACCAACCTCATGTGGACCATTTCCGGAGACTATGATGAAAACATGGACAGAGGGGAAAAGAGCTTTATTTCTGAAAATGTTGCATTGTACCATGCCGTTACTGCCGGTGGCCGCAGGAAGTATATTGCATGGCCCAGTGTTAAAAAATACGTCATCAGCCGCCATCGGGCCGGTTTTAATAAAGATATCCTATTAGCGCTTATTGCCATGGGAAGTGATCTTATTGTTGAAGAGAAAGTCATTGCCGAACGTCCCGGAGTTTATGATATCCGGAAAAAAGCATATGAAGATATTCTAAGCAATTATTATAATCTGCATACAGACAACCTCTTAGAAAAGACTAAACATGCCATGATTCTGGAGAAAATAGGGAAAAACCCACAGTTAGACGTGAAAACACGAAATCTTTTAAATGGCCTCTTAGCTCTTCAGACAAAGGATGACACCATTGAGTTGCTTAAGGGGATTGAAGATATTTATATGAAATATTTTCCGCTTTTCGCTGAAGCAGATGAGGCTGAAGCAGATGAGTCAGGCAATAACAAGAACGGAATCCGAGGGGATTTTAGCGATTTTATGCTGGAAGAGTTGTTTGAAGACCAAGAGGAATCAGATATTGAAGCTTCCGTTGAGGATATTTCCAATGCACTTTTAGGAGAATCCCAGGGTGAAGGGTCAAACAATTCGGATAAAGCCAACAATCGTATTCTGCGGGTCCAGGAAGAGGATTTGGAAAAAATATATGAAAAGGTTGCCTATTATTACGGAAAATCGTTTTTGCCCATTAATGATGTTAGGCAACTGCAAAACCGCGTGTGTCAGGGAGCTCATGGTAACTGTCGTATTCATATGACAGATGGGGTCATCCGAAGTGATTCAAAAAACAATTTTCAGGAGAAATACGTCAAACGTCAGCAGTCAAAAAACATTGAAGTGTTTCACGCCAATTATAAGGTTTTCAAGCGAAATATAAATAAATTGAAGGATAGTATGGCACGAACCCTGGTTCAGGAAGAAATTGCTGATCGCATTCCGTCGGATGCCGGAAAGATTGTTGCCAATAAGCTCTGGCGTGTCAACCGAAGCAGCAATAACAAGGTTTTTGTTAAAACCATTGACAATGACAAAGGGAGCTTTGTGGTGGATATCCTTATGGATTCCAGTGGATCGCAACGAAGAAATCAGTCCCGTGTGGCCATCCAGGCCTATATATTAGCTCATGCACTGACACTGGTAGGAATTCCAAATCGGGTACTGGGTTTTTCCAGCTTTCTCGATTATACAGTTATTAAACGCTTTCGGGATTATGAATCGCCTCTTTCCGCCAATGACAATATTTTTGAGTACTTCTGTGCAGGGAATAATCGTGACGGCCTGGCCATTAAAGCGACCTGCCAGGATCTCCTGAAGCGCCGGGAAGACAATAAGATTTTGATTGTTTTAAGTGATGGCCGCCCCAATGACATCAAAGTCGGAAAAGGCCAGGTTGAAGATCTTCATGCAGCCTATCGTGGGCGGGTCGCCATTGACGACACCGCCAGAGAGGTTCGTCTGGCCAGACACCAGGGTATCTTAGTACTTGGGGTATTTACTGGAAAAGAGCAGGATTTAATGGCCGAAAAACTGATTTACGGCAAGGACTTTGCCTATATTAAAGACATTAACCGCTTTTCCGAAATGGTTATAATATATTTAAAACAGATTATCACGAATTAAAGATTCACATCACTTCTCGTATGTTTATTTATTTAAAATAAAGGTATGTATTCAGTGTGATAAAAATAAAGGAGATTTTCATTATGAGAAAAGCATTTATTAAACCGCCAAAGAAAATACCTTTTTTACTTAGAATAGGCTTGTATATTGCAAAAAAAGAAACCGGCAAAGATTTATTGCCCGCCCGTCTTTTATCATGGTATCCCAGAGCTGCCATTGGGTCAGGGGTTTTAGAAATGATGACTGCAAAGGGGAAAGATGCTCAAGAGAAGAGGCTGCTTAATCTTGTCAGACTACAGGCATCATTGATCTGTTCGTGCGCATTTTGCACTGATATGAATGCTGCTGGCATCGATAAGAATGGTGTTACAGAAGAAGAGCTTCTGGTATTACAAGGTAAACGTGAGGTTCAGTCTGTTAAAACCTTGACCATCCGTGAACTGGTGGCGCTTCAGTATGCTGTCATTCTGTCAAGTACCCCTCCAGACCTTACGGAAAAATTCATAAAAAATTTAACCAGGGAATTTTCTGAAAAAGAAATCGTCATGCTGGCAAGCACCATCGCAAGTGTTAATTATTGGGCAAGACTCAATCAAGGCCTGGGCATACCGCCTGCAGGATTCAGTGAACAGTGTTTAGTATTTAATAAAGATACATTATAAACTCGATTTCAGATGCAATGGGTAAGATGAAACATCCAAAATCAAAACAAGAGCAGCCTAATGCAGGCTGCTCTTGTTTTGATTTTTATGCTTCTCGTTTTTGACCTTTGCCCAATTCAAGATGTCTTAGAACCCGATATGTCGTCAGAAGTTAAGTTGAATTTTTCAACGAGTTGTTGCATAGGGTACGCCATTGTTTTCTTAAATGAGAAAATTCTCAGATTCAATTTCTCTGTTTCTCAGATTATATTGATAAAATTGATTCAGAGAGACCAAAGCGTGGTAGTGAAGTAAAGTAAAGTAAAGTAAAGTGTTAACAGCAATAAAGGCAGGAACTTTTATAATGATTAATTAATTTAAAACAATACTGGAATGTGTATAATGGAAACGAATAAAATGCATTTTACCATTAGAAATTCTTTGCAAAGGAGTTGAACTATTTGAATAAAAAAGACATTCTTATCATTGAAGATGAGAGAGCAATCGTAAGAATATTAGAATTAGAAATGACCTATGAAGGATATACTTTTGACAGTGCCTATGATGGAAAAGAAGGCCTGGAAAAATTTCATGGTTCTCAGTATGGATTGATTTTGCTTGATTTAATGCTTCCTGAGGTAAGTGGAATGGAAGTGTGCAGAAAAATTCGTAAAATTTCCATGGTACCAATCATCATGCTTACAGCAAGAAGGGATATCACGGATAAAGTGACTGGCCTGGATCTGGGAGCCGATGATTACATTACAAAGCCCTTTGAAATGGAAGAACTGCTGGCACGAATAAGAGCAGGCCTCAGGCATAGCCAAATCAGAATGACTGAATCAAAACAATTGGAACTATCAGATTTGACCATTAACCTTTTGACCAGAGAGGTTCTGAAACAAGAGGATTCCATTGATTTAACAAAAACGGAATATGACCTTCTTGAATATTTAATGCTCAATAAGGGTTTGGTTTTAACCCGAGACCAAATAATCGAACAGGTATGGGGCTACGATTTTCAGGGAGACACGAATATTTTAGATGTTTACATCAGATATCTCAGGAGTAAAATAGATTATCCCTATGGTTCAAAACTGATTCAAACCATCAGAGGTGTTGGTTATACCCTTAGGGATCAACCATGAAAATATTTCCCTTTCAGATAAGAAAGATATCCCATAAATTGACAATTATGTATGCGCTGCTTTTTTTTGTTGCGCTTGTTTTGGTAAATGCTGCTACTTTGTTAAGCATTGGTTACTATATGAATCAGACCTCGGTTCAGCAGCTGGATCTGATTAATAGCTCTCTGAAAAAAGAGATCACAGTCTTTGATGATACCCAGCGAATTGATTTAAAAAACATTGCTCAAATGACGGATAATGTGGACATCAATTTAATCTTTAAAGATAAGCTCATTTATAGTACCGGGGAAAGTTATTATGCACTATTGTCAACCGACTTTAATAAAAAAAATATAAAATTTGAAAAAGCGGGAGACAAGAGACTGTTATATTTGAATGATAAGCTCATTTTAGCAGATGGGAATGTTTTAGATGTTCAAATAATAAAAGATATGGACCGAGAATGGGATTATTTGTATGTTTTATCCGCTATCATGTTTGTGATAGATGCTTTAATATTGATCATTTCAATTATTGTTGGCTATATCATCAGTAAAAAGGCCTTAAACCCCATTGATAAGATTACCAGTCAGGCCAAAAAGATCAGTGCCAGTGATCTGACAAAGCGAATTATCATTGATGGTTCCGATGACGAACTGAACCGCTTGGCAGATACCTTTAATGACCTCATTGCCAGAATACAATATTCCTATGGAAAACAAAATCAATTTACCCTGGATGCATCCCATGAACTGGCAACACCCCTTGCAGTGATCAAAGGCTACACTGATTTAATTGATCGATGGGGTAAGAATGATCCTGAAATTCTCAATGAGGGTATTCAGTCCATAAAAAATGAATTGTCAAACATGACACGACTATTGGATACCCTTCTTTTTATCTCAAAAAGTGATAATGAAATGCTTAAGCTGGAAAAGACACGGTTTTGGCTAAATGAATTGATTGTTGAGGTGGTTAAAGAAAGCAATCTGGTGACACATAACCACAATATCGATTTCAATATTAATGATTCCCTAATGATTGAAGCGGACAGGAGGCTCATTAAGCAAATGCTTCGGGCACTCATCGACAATAGCATCAAGTATACCCCACCGAATGGAAAAATAGAAATAAATTCCCGGAGCTTAAATGATCACGTGGTCATTACGATATCCGATACCGGAGTTGGGATACCAAAGGAAGAACTGCCTCATATTTTCGACCGTTTTTATCGGGTGGATAAAGCAAGATCCAGAGAGTTTGGCGGCACCGGCCTGGGACTATCCATCGTAAAATGGATTGTTGACATCCACGGCGGTTTAATCGCCGGAGAGAGTGAAATAGGGACAGGCACAAAAATGATTGTGAACTTACCCATTAAAAGCTAAATTAATATCGTTATTTCTCATGTGATTTTCAGTTTCAATTTACCTCAATCTCATCTTAGACCTTTATAATAAAGATAGAGGAGGTGAAAAATAACTAAAATTATCATGAGAAAGTTTAAAAAGGAGATATTAATTTATGAAAAAGAAATTAATCACATTAGCATTATTGGTTGTGCTGGCACTTGGAGGCACAAGCGGCGTTTTTGCCGCAGCCCATGAAACGTTAGACCCTACTACACAAAATACTTTTATAACAGCAGCCACAGAACAACCAAAAGAAGTAACAGCGGCCAATACAAAAACGACAATTTCAGAAGATCAGGCAAAGCAGATTGCTATGGAATCAGTAAAAGAGGGCACCTTTGTTTCAATTGGACTTCAAGATGACGGTGGTGTTATTCTATACAGCGTTCAGATTCAATCCGGGACAAACATCAATGATGTAAAAGTTGACGCCAATACCGGTAAAATATTGAAAACAGACCAGGGTACCAGCAATGGCGAAAAGCATCATCTTGAAGAGAAATCAAAAGATAAAGACAACGCTGAGTATGAAAATAAAGATGATGATCCTACCGGATATTAAGACTGAAACTTACAATTTAGAAAAATAAATTTTCCTTTTCACAAAAAACAATACCCTCATTTTCATTAATGAGGGTATTGTTTTTTGTGAAACAGAATGAGTGATTAAGCCATTTTATGGGAATAACTTTAATAATTGAAAATAAATAAAAAAAGAGTTGACAGATTCAATAAATAGTATTATTGTATTAGTTAAGTAATACAATAATACAAAGGAGGACGACAATGGAATGGACCATCGATTCAGATCGACCCATCTACAAACAGTTGGTGGAACAAATTGAACTGAGAATAATTTCAGGGATTTATGCCCCTGGTGATAAAATTAACTCTGTGAGAGAAATGGCTATGGAAGCCGGTGTCAATCCTAATACTATGCAAAAGGCATTGGCGGAGCTTGAAAGAATGGGACTGGTATTTGCACAACGAACCAGTGGACGATTTATTACGGAGGATAATAAAATGATTGAAGAAGCAAAGAATACCCTGGCCATTAAAGAAATCGACAATTTTTTCGAAAAGATGAAACAGCTTGGTTTTGAAAAAGAAGAAATTATTTCATTGATTGAAAAAGCAGAGGAGGATAACAATGCCAATTCTAAGAGCTAAAGGACTGACAAAAAAATTCGGAAATCTCACGGCATTATCCAACCTGGATTTGGAAATTCCAAGGGGAAGAATTATCGGGCTGTTAGGTCCCAATGGCAGTGGAAAAAGTACATTTATCAAGCTGGCCACCGGACTGCTGGTTCCAACCTCTGGCGAAATCACCATAGGCGGGGCAGCACCGGGAATAGAAACCAAAGCCATGGTGTCCTACTTACCTGAGAGAACCTATCTCAATGATTGGATGCGAGCCGAAGATATGATTGCCTTCTTTGGTGATTTTTATGAAGATTTTAATCGGATTAAGGCAGACAATATGTTGAGAGACCTTAATATTAATCCCGGCGATCGATTAAAAACAATGTCCAAAGGCACCAAAGAAAAAGTACAACTTGTTTTAGTCATGAGTCGGGATGCAGAGCTTTATTTATTGGACGAACCCATTGCCGGGGTCGATCCTGCCGCCCGGGATTACATTCTTAATACCATTATTACAAATTACAAGGAAAATGCTTCAGTGGTAATTTCTACCCATTTGATCGCCGATATTGAGCAGGTATTGGATGATATTATTTTCATATCCCAAGGGGAAATTAAACTAACGTCCACCGTAGATGAAATTCGGGAAACACACAATAAGTCAGTGGATGGACTATTCAGGGAGGTATTCAAATGTTAGTAAAATTACTCAAATACGAAGTAAAAGCAACAGCACGAACGTTTTTGCCATTATATTTGGCTTTAGTCGTCCTGACTATTATTACTAAACTACTCCTATTCATAGCAATTCCTGATGCAGTTCTGGTTTCAACAGAAGGCTCTAAATTTGATATTCCATTAGGGATTAGCATGACCCTGTATTTTACAATTATTATTGCTCTGAGTGTGTTGACTCTGATTGTCATTATTCAACGATTTTATAAAAACCTTCTCACCGATGAAGGGTATCTCATGTTTACCTTACCGGTGCAAACCTGGAAGCTTATTTTATCTAAGCTTATTGTAGGGTTAATGTGGACCTTTGTTTGTGGTGTTGCGGTGGCGGTTTCTATATTTATTCTGGCCATTGGCAATATTTCAGTCATGGAAATCACCCAGGGAATTAATGTGTTTTACAGTGGATTTCAGAATCAATTTGGGGTGAGTCCAAATATTCTGATTGTTGAATTTATTATTTTAATGATTGTCGATATAGTGGCCTCTATTTTAATGATTTATGTTGCCATTGCCATCGGCCAACTCTTTAGTCAGCATCGGATTATGGCAGCCTTCGGAGCATATATCAGCATTAGTCTTGTGATACAGATTCTTGCGACTTTGTTAACGGTGATTATTCCGATTTTTGGGATAGAGAATCTGATTAATTCACAAACAAATCAATTAAAGGTTATTGAAATTATGATTAATGGTCTGACGCTATTAAATATTATCACTGTAGCGGCGTTCTATTTCATCACTAACTATATTCTAAAGAACCGGTTGAATTTAGAATAGGGTGGTACTAAACTTCTAGCAAATTAAAAAAAATGCGCCAAAACATCATGTTTTGGCGCATTTTGTGGTTCAATCAATGGTGAAAAATTATAGTTGACAACTCAACAAGAGGAGTTTATAATATAGTTGACTAGTCAATAATAAAAGGAGAATCCCATTGGAAATTGAAAATATGCATTTTATTATGCTCAACAATAAAATATTCAGAAATAACCAGATCCATCTGGACAAGGTACTGAAAAAATTTGATTTAAGCAGCGGTTCGATGCCATACCTCTTTATTCTGGAAAAATGCGAGGGGAGCAGTCTCCATGAGCTCAGCAGAAAAATCGGTAATGACAAGGCCATGACCACACGCACAATCAAAAGGCTCATCGAACTGGATTATGTCTATAAAGTTGGAAAAGAAGGGGATTGCCGCGCCTATCAATTATATTTGACAGAAAAAGTAAAAGATGTGCTGCCCCAGATTCATGGGGAAATTCAGGAAATGGTGAATTTAATCACAGAGGATTTATCCCAGGAAGAGAAGGAAGTGACGCTAGCGTCCATGAGAAAAATATTTATGCGAACCTTGCAGCTGAGAGGCGAGGAGGAATAAATGGAAAAAATAGTTGAGAAAAACAAATGGCCTATTCTGCTCATTGTTGTCATGTCCACGTTTATGGCAACTCTGGACAGCAGCATCGTCAATGTGGCACTGCCACAGATGGCCCGGTTACTGGATGTTGATACATCCCAAATTCAACTGGTGGTTACCAGCTATTTAATAGTAATTGTGGGGATTATCCTCATTTTTGGAAAACTGGGGGATATGCTGGGTAAGACCAAAATCTTTATCTTCGGAATTGCTCTGTTTACACTTGGGTCTCTGCTTTGCGGCATCACCAATGCTTTCCCGATACTTATCGGCGCACGGATTGTTCAGGGCATTGGTGCAGCAGCAACCATGGCCAACAACCAGGGCATTATTACCCAGGTTTTTCCTGCTTCTGAGCGTGGGAAGGCACTGGGTTTTACAGGCACAGCGGTGGCATTGGGTGCACTGGTTGGTCCCGGTCTCGGGGGAATCATTGTGGGTGCCTCCAGTTGGGAATATATCTTTCTAATTAATGTCCCGGTAGGGATCGTTGTCTTATTCTTTGCCATAAAGCTTTTACCGAAAAGCAATAAAAAAGCAACCGGTAGGCTGGATGTACTGGGGGCAGCGTTGTTTATGCTAAGCATTGTGCCACTGTTTGTAGCACTGGGTCAGATGCAAAGTCTGGGCTTTTCCCATCCGCTGATTCTGACCAGCTTTACTGTAGCGATTGTATCATTTATTGCGTTTATACTGGTTGAACGGAAACGTGAAAACCCGTTGCTCGCATTGGATATTTTTAAAAATAAATTATTTTCACTGAGCGTTTTTTGTGCCTTTATTACCTTTGTCGGGCTTTTTTGCAACAGCATTATTCAACCATTCTATCTCCAGGATGTCATGGCCTATTCACCGGAGCAGGCTGGTTTAATGATGATGATTTTCCCGTTGATTCTAATGGTGCTGGCACCGGTCAGCGGTCATGTGTCCGACAAAATCGGATGTGAAATGTTAACTTTCATTGGTTTGCTGCTCATCAGTCTGGGTTTGTTCCTGATGTCAACCCTCACTGAACAGTCGACAATGATGACCATGGTTGTCTTTATTGTCGTCATATCTGTTGGCATGGGCTTGTTTCAATCCCCCAATAATTCAATGATCATGTCAACCGTCGGAAGACACCAGCTGGGAATTGCCGGGAGCATCAATGCGCTGGTACGAAATATGGGAATGGTAGGCGGTATTGCATTGGCCACCACCCTGCTTTACGGCAGCATGAGTTCAGAACTGGGTTATCGTGTGACGGATTATGTCGCAGGCCAAAATGGAGCCTTCATCAACGGCATGAGAATCGTCTATATCATAGCAGCGGTGATCTGTCTTTTTGGAGCGGTATTAACCTTGCTGCGACTCATGGGAAAAAGATCAAGGATCATGGATAAGAAAATGGTTCTGGAAAATGAAATGGGCGGCGGTCAGGAATAAGCCAAGCGTGAATATTGGATTGAGGTATAACCTTTGTGTCTCTGTGTTACTTTGCATGAATAAAAACCCATCTTAAAGTTTAAAACTTCAAGGTGGGTTTTCCATTGCGTTAATAAATGGTGTATAATTATTATGGTAAACAAAAGGTGACATCGGCACATATTTTGATAAATCAGATTTAGAGTGGTGAAAACATGAAAGTATCGATTGAAGAAATCAGCAGGGAACGGGACGAAGAAATCATCATCCGTTGTTATGAGGTGAATGATGATATTCTGAGCTTGCTAAATAAATTAAAAACAGAAAAAACGGTGTTGCTTGGCTATGATTCGGACAACATTCATCGGCTTAGAATTCCGGACGTTTATTATTTCGAAGCAGTGGACAATAACCCGGATTTCGAGTAACAAGGCCTGCAGGCGTTGGAAATCCTGCATTCCCCGATTTTTTTCTGTCACTACCTTCTCTCGTTAACCGTGGTTTTTCTGCGTTTGATTAAATTAACAATCCCGAACCCTTTGTATTTCTCTTTGAGACAACCGACGCGCTCCATGACTTTCCCATCCACCATAAGAGCCAGTGAAATCAGGGGACAGTCCCGGCTTTTTTCAAACAGACGATCCCCGATAGCATAGAAGCGGTCTTTGCCCAGACCCCGGATATCCGTCTCAAGCATCTCACAAAGCGCCGACTGCTCATTGAACCACCGATGGATGGCCAGTTCGCTGGCGGGGTGGATGAGTCGTTCCAGGATGAAGGCAAGCTCCTTCCAGCATGCCTTTGGTAATTCCTTCAGATCTCCCAGACTCATGATGATCCGCTGTCGCGGTTTGTTCGCATCATTACGATAGGATTCCACCAGTTTGTGGTTATAATAGTCAACCTCTTTTCTAATAAAAAAAATATATTTGTCGATATGCTTATAATGAATCCTATGGAATCAGAAAAGAATCCCAATAAAATATGATCAAAACAGTCTGGGTACAATGAAAAGTACTTTAATTCTCCAAAAGAGCCTCTGGTTCATAAACAACAAGTTTTTTGGATGAATCAAATGGAATCCAATACCTATGCATCAACACCGTTTAATGGCAGTTATAATGTTCGTACGGTTTTAGAAAAATCCCTCATGACCATGGCAGAATCTGGACGTCAGAGTGCTGTTGCATTAAAGGAACAGGGAATGACAGAAACGGAAATTCTAGAAGCCTTGGACATGGATGCCCGATTTGAAGAATGGCTTTCCAGTGTTCATGGTCAGTTTGATACGTTAGGAATATCATATTCCGACGAATAATCTACTTTGTAAGGAAAAATCATAGTAGTTAACAAAGTGTGAATAAAAAAAAATATTTGAAGAAGGAGACTTAATGAAAATAAAAATCAAGCTTTTGGTATTGTCGGTGGTGTGTCTGTTTATGTTATCTGGGTGTACGGATACATTCAGTAAAGAGTTGCCAAGGGACACATTATACCAGGTATCCACCATCAGTTCGTTGCTAGCCGGAAATTATGATGGCTTCCAGAGTTTTGGTGAACTTAAGGAACATGGCGACGTCGGCATCGGCACCTTTAATGCACTTGACGGTGAAATGGTGATGATCGACAACACCGTCTACAAGGTCAAAGCCAGCGGCGGGGTTGAGGTAGTTTCGGACACGGATACCACACCCTTTGCGGCGGTTACCTATTTTGACAACAATGTTACACAGGAGCTGACTGCGACTGCAAGTTTGGATACTTTGGAGCAGGAACTGGACAAATTCATTTTAAACAAGGATTTGTTTTACCTTTTCAAGGTGGACGGAACCTTTAATACCATTAAAACCCGATCCGTCCCCATCCAGGAAAAACCCTATCCTGTCCTATCCGAAGCCGTGAAAAAACAATCCGTCTTTGACAATACGACTATTACAGGAACCTTAATCGGCCTTTGGTGTCCTGACTACATTGGCGGTGTTAATGTACCCGGGTATCATTTTCATTTTATTTCCGATGATCGAACCAAGGGTGGACATTTGCTGGATGTTAGTTTTGATCAGGCCCAGGTATCGGTGGATGCCACGGATGGTTTTGTGATGAACCTGTCTCCCACAACCCCAGAAGGCTCAGTCAATGATCTGGATAGTGAAATTAATAGGGTTGAAAAATAGGAAATATACTGTTACTGGCGATATAAAAAACCGTCCCCGCTGTGTTAAAATAGGGTTGACAAGCGGGTTTGATTCGTTTATAATAAATGAAATATAAAAAAGACGTTGATGAGGAATAGTAGTTATTAGATGATTTTCAGAGATCTGCTGGTTGGTGTGAAGCAGAAATCAGAAGATGATGAACTCACCGCTGAGTTGCTTGCTGAAATGGCGCTTATGAAAAATTAGGCAAAAAAAGTAGGTCAAGACGGAAGCCCACCGTTAAAAGGGATGGATATCGGTTTTATTAAACCTGTATTGAAAACTATAGTATAAAAGAGTGGTATAGCAGATTTTCGTCTGTCTCGTTTGAGACAGGCTTTTTTTTATACAAAATAGTTTTCATGGGAAGAATAAAGGGTATCGAGAAAGTGCATACAGTCGCCTGTATGAATAAGAGTGGTACCGCGGAAAGCTCCCTTTTCGTCTCTGATTGAGATGAAGAGGGAGCTTTTTTACACAAAATTCAGACAAGGAGAAAGATTATGTCACGAAAAATTTATGTATTTGATACAACCTTAAGAGATGGGGAACAGGTACCGGGAGCCAAACTGAATCTGGCAGAGAAGCTGGATGTCGCGGAGCAGATTGCAAAAATGAAGGTGGATATGATGGAGGTGGGGTTCCCTTCATCATCACAGGGAGATTTTGAGGCAGTTCAGGCCATCAGTCGCAAAATTGGAAAGGATGTTTGGATTGCTGCCCTGGGGCGGGCTGTACAATCGGATATTGACTGCATTTATGAGAGCATTCGGGAAGCAGAGAATCCACTGATTCATATAGTACTGGGGTCGTCGGATGTTCATGTCTCTAAAAAATTCAGAAAAACACCGGGGCAGGTGATTGAAATGGGAGTAGGTGCAGTTAAATATGCCAGTAGTCTGCTTCCCCAGGTTCAGTATTCTCTGGAAGATGCCAGCCGTTCCGAATTCGAGTATCTCTGGCAAACCATTGAGGCAGTGGTGAAGGCTGGCGCTACTATCATCAATGTGCCGGATACCGTGGGATTTGCCATTCCCGAAGAATTTGGGAAATTGATCTATCGGATTAATGACCGGCTGAAAAACCTGGATCCCAACGTGCTGCTCAGTGTGCATTGTCATAATGACACGGGTCTGGCCACTGCCAATACCCTGGCAGCGGTTAAAAACGGAGCGGATAAAGTGGAGTGTACCATCAACGGCATCGGCGAACGCGCCGGGAATACCGCGTTGGAGGAAGTGATCATGGGGATTCAGCTCCATGAAGCCTATTATGGTGGACATACCACGGTGGATACCCGGCAGATTTATGAAACCTCCCGCATGGTCAGTGCCACCATGGGACTGGATATTCAGGTAAACAAGGCCATCACCGGGGAAAATGCTTTCGCTCATTCTTCTGGTATCCATCAGGATGGGTTGCTCAAATCAAAGGATGTGTACGAAATTATGGATCCGGAAACCATTGGAGCTCCGGCGATGGAAATTGTTCTCACGGCCAGATCCGGGCGACATGCTTTTATCCACGTTACCCAACGTCTTGGCTTCGATATCCCTGAGGAATCAGTGGGGGAAATTTATCAGCAGTTTCTGACCATGGCAGATGAAAAAAAGGAAATCTACGATAATGATGTATTGACCCTGTTGAAAAACAGCCCTATTCCAAGTCGGGGAAACAATCCCGAATTATGGCAACTGGTTGATTATGAGATGACGGTGGTTAGAAGTTTGCCTTCGGCGACGGTAAAGCTGGCCCGCGGGAACAAGGAGGTGGTTCAGAGTCAGGGCGGGTCTGGTGTTATCGATGCCCTCTATGGGGCAATTATGGAAGCGATTGGTTCGCCCATTGAACTCATCGATTACCGGATCAACAGCTTAAGTCGGGGAAAAGGGAGCCTGGGGAAGGTCACTACCCAAATTCGATGTGATGACCAATTGTTTTCAGGGAAGGCCATCGAACAGGATGTGATGCGGGCCAGTGCCTTATCCCTTATTAACGCTGTGAATAAAATGGTGCTGGAACAAGCCTTCAGGTATTAGAAAAAGATTTTCGAGGAATTAATTGTCAGAAATTTCAAGGATCTCTGAAATGGTTTAACCGTCCCCACTGTGTTGTCCACACTGTGTTGTGTCGCCTTTTGTGTCCCCCTTGATGAGGGTAGAGCAGCGGTAAAAGATGGAAGAAAACGTCCCCACGTCTCGTTGGTCGGAATAGTTCAGTCCAACTGGTTTTCTGTAGAATTTAACAAGATTTTAACAAAAAAAATATATGAATGTAACATGGCTATGTTAATGTATTTATGTTAAGAGTTGCTTATGGATAAGCAACTCTTTTGTTTTTTTTGACGGTGAAACTATCTGCAACACCAAAAGTGCGGTGGTAATGTCAAAGATAATGGAAGCTGTCAATCGAGACTGATCTTTAAAGTGAACGGAGGACTAAATGAAGGAAAGTTTTATAGATATCATCAACATTCGGAGAATGGTTTTTGCTGAAATTGCCAAACGGGCCTACGAGGATATTCCTTTAAATACACTTGATGATGCAGTATATAAATTGATCCCAGGCGAAGAAGCTACCTACCGTGATAGTATTTTTAAGGAAAGAGCCGTTTTGGGTGAACGACTGCGGCTTGCTCTTGGTCTTGATGTCCGAAATGCTGCTAAAATGGGATCAGTGCATGACGGCATCGATAAGGTTGACCTTGATTACAGGGTGTACGAACCGCCTCTTGTAAATGTCATCCCTTTTGCTTGTGAGGCCTGCCCGACAAAGTCCATCCGGATTACAGGCTACTGCCGCAAATGTCTTGCACATCCATGTAAAAATGAATGTCCGGCAGGTGCCATCATAATGGAAGAAAAAGGCGCCATTATCGATCAGGACAAATGTATCAAGTGCGGCAGATGCATTATGGGCTGTCCTTATTCAGCCATCATCCAATATGAAAGGCCATGTGCTGCAAGCTGCGGAGTTAAAGCCATCAACAGCGACAGCCATAATCGTGCAACCATTGATTACGATAAATGTGTCTCTTGCGGCCACTGTATCCAGAAATGTCCTTTTGGCGCCATTTCCGATAAGTCGGAAATCTACCAGCTGATCAAGGCAATCACAAGTGATCAGGAAATATATGCCATCATCGCGCCGTCTTTTGTAGGACAGTTTGGTGCCCTCACTCAGCCAAGCCAGATCATCGAAGCCATTAAAATGCTCGGAATAAAAAAGGTGGTTGAAGTCAGTCTGGGTGCTGATATGACGACGATTAACGAAGCAAAGGAATTTACAGACGAAGTACCTGAGAAACAGCCGTTTTTGGGAACGAGCTGCTGCTATTCATGGAATTCCATGGTAAAAAAACTGTTTCCGGAACTGCATCATTATATCTCGGATTCTTCAACTCCCATGATTTACACAGCTCAATATGTCAAAAAGGATAATCCCAATGCCAAGGTGGTATTCATTGGACCATGTATCTCGAAAAAACTCGAGGCTCTACAGGATAAGGTTTCCAGCTATGTGGATTTTGTCATTACCTATGAAGAACTGATTGGAATGTTTGGCGCCAAACATATAGAACCCTCCGAAATGAAAGTTGACAGATCAATAGATGACGCTTCCATTACCGGGCGCGGCTATGCGATTGCCGGCGGCGTTGCCAATGCCGTAGAAAAAGCGATAAAGGAAATAGCCCCGGAGAAGGAAATCACCATCGAATCCGCTCAGGGACTTGCAGAATGTGTCAAACTTATGAAAATGGCAAAGGCTGGAAAGAAAGACGGATATCTATTGGAAGGCATGGCCTGTGATGGCGGATGCATCGGCGGCCCTGGAACACTGGCTGCTTTGAACCGCACAAGAAAAGAAGTGACCAAATTTTCAAGCACATCCAAATATAAGTCTCCGCTTCAAAACGACAAACTCAATATTAATGAAAAATAAATAGGTAGCGTTGACGTATGTATCGAACGAATGAAAAAATGGCCCTGCAATTAAGAATATTGCAGGGCCTTGTTTTGGATTTAATTATCTTCTAGCGAAATAATCCTATCCTTTCTTTTTCTGGCACATTTTACAATAATAGGTACCTCTGCCACGAACCATTTCCTTCGTTATTGCCCCATTACATACAGGACAAACTTTTTGCGTGTGTACCTGTAACTGTATTTGAAACAATCCGGTAATGCCATTGGCGTCAAAAGAGTGAATCGTCGTACCGCCCTGGGAAATGGCCTTTTCCAAGATGTCTTTTGATACGGCTATTAATTCTGCCAATCGCTTTTTACTGATACGTTTCCCTGGTGTCAGAGGATGCATTTTCATAGAAAAACAGATTTCATTAGCGTATATATTTCCGATTCCGCTCATAATAGTTTGATCGAGTAACAATGTTTTAATCGGCAGGCTGCTCTTATGTATTTTTAAGTAGAGTTCTTTAGGATCTGCGTCCCATGGTTCTGGTCCAAGTTTACAAAGCGGCAAATCCTGATGATAGGTTTCTTTATTCACGAGTTCTATACGACCAAATTTGCGGGTGTCCTGATAGCGCAATTCCGAGTCATCACTAAACACAAAGGTAATATGTTCATGTTTATTAAGCGGCTTTGAAGCTTCGGCAATATTATACTTCCCTTCCATACGCAAATGAGAGATAAACGCCTGGCTATCCAAAATAAAGACTAAATATTTCCCCACTCGAGCAATATCGCGAACGGTTTGTCCTTTTAACGACTCCACAAATATTTTCGTGTCCCCGACAACGATTTTATCGTAATGAACCCTGACTTCCTTAATTGTTTTTCCAATAATAAAGTTCTTTAACGTTCTGCGAACGGTTTCTACTTCTGGTAGTTCCGGCATAACTTTTCACCTGCTTTAATGCATACTAATTTTTCATATTTCATTAAAGACCTTTTATTTTATGTGGTGTTATCTTAAAATTTCACGTCTGACATTCAGATAATCAAGAAGGGCTACTTCTAAGAGCTTTGAATAGTTGACGTGCTGAGACTCGGCAGCTTCTTTAAGCCAGGCAGGGATAGTGACGTTTGTTTTTACTCGTCTGTTTTCCATCTCATTTTTCACCAGATCCGGTAAAACAGTGATTGCTGTAATGATGCCACATTCAACATCTTCTTTTGAAAGCGATTTTGAGGGGGCAGGGATTAGATCCTCGTCTTTTTCCATGCTGTAGATATGAAGCTCCAATGCTTCACGTCCCATTTGATGGGCCTCTTCGATATCTTTCCCAAAGCTGATACAGCCAGGTAAATCAGGAAAGAAGACTCCGTAGCCCTCCGATGCAGGTTCCAGCACTGCTAAATAAGTAAGTTTACGCATTTTAACCACTCCTTTATACTTATATTATGCGCCCATTTTATACGCACGTCAATAATTATTGATGATTTCTGCAATGATAAAAGCTTCAGAAGAGGCTTTTGATTGACATTTAAAACGAAATTACCACGCTCAAATATATCTCTTTCTGTTTTTTTCATTTCTTTCAAAATAAAATAGTGTTATAAATTAATTGATATAAAATATAAAAATGGATACTTGAATTAATATTTTGAGGATAATTCACAAAAATATTGACATAACATACATAATTGATATAATAAAATATAATAGGAGGTGATTATCAATGCTAGTACAGTTTAGTTTTAAAAATTTCGGACCTTTTCGAGAAGAAGCTATTTTTGATATGCGAGGAATTAAAGCATATAAAGAGCATGACTATAACCTAATTAATATTAAAGATTATGGAAATATTTTAAAAGTCGCAGCAATTTATGGTGCTAACGCTAGCGGTAAGTCTAATTTTGTGGATGCATATCGTTGTTTCCGACGGCTTGTAGGATATTCATTTAATAATAAAGATGATAATAAGGAATCTATCTTGGAAAAATATTATCACCCATTTTTATTTTCGGGAGATGATTGTGATTTAACCAGTGAGTTTGAGGGCGTCTATTTGATGGATGGTTCTGAATATAAATATGGTTTTATTTATAATCATAAGGAAATCTTATACGAATGGCTTTATAAGAAAAAAATATCAACTGGAAGAAAAACAACGATTATAGAACGTACTAACTTGAAAATAAATCTCGGTGCTTCCGTAAAAAAAAGTTGCGAGAAATATGTTGAACAGGTAGAAAATGACGTATTGGCACTGTCTTTTTACAATCGCTTGCAGTTAAGGACAACTGTATTTAAAGAAACATTTAATTGTATTACCGATATTTTAGCATTGTCTCTAAATTGCAATTCTTCAATCGAGAAATTTTCAAATGACTATTTTAAAAATGATTTTGATGAAAAAAAGAAAGACCGCCTTTTGAATTTTTTAAGTTCAATTGATATTGGCATTAAAGATATTACTGTTGAAAAGATGAAAGATAAGATCCAGGTATTTACCCATCATATTGGTGAAAATGGTGAAGACTATGAAGTACCCATCGATATTGAATCTGATGGAACACGAAAAGTCATTGCAGTCTATTCATTTGTGGAAATTGCAATTCGGCAAAATAAAGGATTAATAATTGATGAACTTAATATGCAGTTACATCCGTTACTGCTAAAATATATAGTAGATTTGTTTTATGAAGAAAATACGAGGGGACAACTGATCTATACGACACACGACACTACTTTGTTAGATAAACGTTATTTTAGACGTGATCAGGTTTGGTTTATCAATAAAGATAAAAAAAGTCAAGCATCAATATCTTCCCTTGCAGAATTTAAGGTGCGAAATGATGCGTCATTTGAGCAGGAATATTTGGGAGGTGTTTTTGGCGGGATACCTATTTTGACGGATTATTCATTTGAGGATAAAAAAAATGGGAAGTGATGATTTTTTTAAAAGAAAAAAAGAAGACAAAAAAGAGAGAAAACGAGGTTCAAAGGAACCCAAAGCAAATTCATATCTCATTGTTACGGAAGGTACTAAAACCGAACCATATTATTTTGATGGTCTTTCCAACTATATAAAAAATAAATTTGGTGGTAATGTTGATGTAAAGACCCCGAAAATTATAGTTGATGGCCAAGGTAAATGTACAGTCAGTCTTATTGAAGCAACAGCTAAACTTGTTAACCGCTCCCATAATATATATGAACATATTTGGGTTGTGTTCGATAAAGATGACTTTGAAGATTTTGACGAGGCTATTATTTTGGCAGAAAAACAAGGTTTTGAAACAGCATGGAGCAATCAGTCCTTTGAGTATTGGATTTATTTGCATTTTGACTATTCGGATGCAGCACTTCATCGAGATGATTGGTACAAAAAATTAAATACAATCTTTAAACGCAGTGGTATCAATGAAAAAGGATATGAAAAAAATCTAGAAGATATTTTTTCTATTCTTATAACTAATGGTAGTCTTAAAGCGGCTGTTTCACATGCGAAAAGGATTGAAACGATTCATCAAAAGGACAAAACTCCATGCCAGTGTGATCCTTGCACAAAGGTTCATCACCTTATCCTGCAGCTAACCCCTTTTCTAAAAGAAATACTGTAGCGATGAAAGCCCAAAGGGGAAGTTCTTTTGTGTCGTTTAAAGAACCCTCCCCGATGTGTCCGCTTAATCAAATCTCAAAACATTATTTCCCATTTGATAATGCTTTTTTTTAGGTTTATTGCACGAGGAAAACAGCAAAAAAGAACCGTAATACCACTGTGTTTAATCGAACTGAACAACGACAAAGGTGAATAAAAAAAAGCGGTCTGTTAAAAGATCGCTGTTTTTTTGGTAAAGTTGATGTTACAATGAAACTGTTTATTAAAAAGCATTAAAAATGAATGGAATATTAATTTAATGATTAGTTTGAAAGAGGAGGATGAATATGATAAAGAAAAAAGAATTAATTGGCTGGGTTTACTTGGAGTTGCAAGTTTTCTATCATACCTGATTGCTGTTTTGTTTGCGCCCCTGGCTTACCCTAGGCTATAATTGGCTCAGTCAGGCGGTGAGTGATCTGAGTGCCTACGATGCGCCATCCAGAGAATTGTGGGGGCAGCTTAGCAGTGTATACGGAACCTGTGGTATTGTTTCAGTCACCCTTGCCTGTGTTTTTGTCCAGAACCGTTTAAACAGAACACTGCGTGTCGGGATTTATCTTTTTGCAATCATGAATTGGGTATCTAGCATTGGCTATTCGATGTTTCCACTGACCACCAGCGGATATGCGGGTACATTTCAAGATATTATGCACATCGTTGTGACAGCGGCAGTTGTTCTTTTGAGTATCGCCTCGCTTGTTACAATCATGGTGGGGGATATCGAGAGAAAAAATATCGGTCCATGGCAATATTTGCATCCATCAGTCTGCTAAGTATGTTTATAGGTGCAATTGGAACGGGATTAATGCCCCCTGAATATTTTGGCGTCGCGGAAAGGTTTAGCGTATTTGCGGCAACGGCTTTTACTGCCATTTTGGGGTTATATGTTTTTTACGGCATCGATTATATAGAAAATAAAAGTTGAGTCATCTCATCTGTGTCTACATCAGCAAAGCTTAATTCCTTTCGTTTCTTAGTTGGAGTGTCATTTTTTTGGGGAGGCTGTTTAGGGGGGATATGACAAACGAAACGTCCCCGCGCCTTCCCCGCGCCTTCTTAGCTCATCCGGCATATTTATGCTTTCTTTTTATCATCGTCGATAATTTCGAATTCTAAATAATCAAACCAGATGGAATCGATAAACTGGTCTTCACGAAAAGATGTTTTGGAAATCCGATTAAGTTCTTCGGTTTTTCCAAATCAAAGTCATGGCAGAAGGTCTCTAAAGCAGCTTGGATTTTATCATATATAGTCAAGGATTTGTTATCAATTTCGAAAACTTTTTCTTCCAGAAATTTATTGTGTTTTACGAGTTTTCCCCAAATTCGAATCATGTTTTTTACCTCTCGATCATCAATGTGCTATTACATCCGGATAACATTTTTTAAATACCTGTAAAATGGACATATGTTGAGTATAAGGGGTAGAGAGGGAAATGTAAAGAAAATTGGAGTTTTCGATTTGGTAATGACATAGTGACGGTTCGACTGTCATGTTATGAACAGCGAATACCAGAATCTGGGAGAACTGTCAGTTGAAAAGAAAATCATGTAATTCGAAAGTTTCAGTATGAAACCGGTGGCAGTATCCGCCAATTGAGTCGGGTGCTGGGTTTGGGCAAAATGATGGTGGAGTAGGCATTGCTCCAGCTGCTAAATATTATGGGTTTTATTATTCGCCAGATGACGTTCCGGTAGCATATCAAAATGCGAATGAGAACCTTACTCATGTATCTGATGATGAATGGAAATGGTCAGACGGTACAGATAATGGTGGTCGAACAATAAGAATTATGGAGAACTGGTTTTATTATGAAGCATGGTTTTAGAATGGCAAAATCCAATTTGGTAAAACATGCCAATTCGATAATAATGAGCATAATCGGTAGATAAACCAACTTCAAAAATATAAAGTTGCGGTGGAAAAAGTGATGAATATTGAATTTAAAATATTCAGTGAATTTCAAAGAGGAATTATATACGAATTACTAAAAGATGGATATTCATTTGAAAGCAGATATGCAAGCGAATCGTCCCCGTTGTCAACATTATCTCTCAGAAAGGCTTAACGAGATAATAAAAATCTGCAAGGACAAAGGTTTGTCGATCAGACATGGAACGGTTAACTGGCATCAGCTTTGGCGTGTTACGGCGAATTCAGGACTAGAGAAACAGCACAAAAGAACCGTCCCCTCTGTGTCCTGTGTCATAAGAGGAAAAATTTGATAGCAAAGAAAGTAAGGTCCTAAATTGAAAAAAGAATTTTTAAACAATCAGAATATTCACTGGGAGGATACCTTTAGCAGCAAACCTCAGATGTTTGGCTCTAAACCCAGTGTGGCGGCTATAAAAGCAGTTGAGATCTTCAAGCAAAATGGTGTAAAGAAAATCATCGAGTTGGGAGGAGGGCAAGGCCGGGATACCATGTACTTTGCGGAAAATGGATTTGAGGTCACGGTTGTAGACTATACGTCTTCCGGTATCCAGGCAATAAAGGAAACCGCCTTGTCAATGAATCTGTCCTATTTAATTATACCCATTCAGCATGATTTGAGGAATCCTTTACCCTTTGAAAACGAGAGCTTTGATGCATGCTACTCTCATATGCTATACTGTATGGCCTTTACCACCAAAGAATTGGAATATATCAGTTTAGAAACTGCACGTATCTTAAAACCTGAGGGGATTAACATCTATACGGTTAGAAACACCGATGATGCGGACTATAAAACTGGTCTTCATCATGGAGAAGACCTTTACGAATGTGGGAAGTTTATCGTTCATTTTTTCAGCCGTGAAAAAGTAGGGGAATTAGCCGGACCATTCGATATCCTCAGCATTGATGAATTTGAGGAGGGTGGTCTCCCAAGACGATTGTTTTTTGTGGCATTAAGAAAGAAGCACGCTTAATACAAGGGCCCCTTTTATGTTGCTTCGTATCCTGGTATATAGGTAATAAAGATCTTTTCAATACCATATTTTGACTTAAAGTATTTTTAATAATTGCAGGCAAAGATTTGTTGAAGTACAGAGATTTGAGAAAGAAAAGCGTAATGAGATAATAAAAATCTGTAAGGTTAAAGGGTTGTTGGTTAGCTAATTGGAAATGATAACCGGAATCAGCTTTGGCGGATTGCGGCAAATTTAGCAAGAGAAAAACAGCACAAAAGAACCGTCCCCACTGTGTTATTAACGCAGTGAATAAAATGGTGCTGGAACAAGCCTTCGGGTATTAGAAAAAGATTTTTGAGAAGTCAATTGTCAGATTATCTCTGAAAAATAAAGACGATCAAATTATTACTGGATCCATAGAAAGATTACCAGGGAACAGTGAGTAATCTTTTATGGATACTGTTCCTTCTTTGTGTCGTAAAAGAACCATCCCCGATGTGTCATGCCCGGATGATCTATATTTCAAAGAGCAAAAGAGCGCTGCCTGATAATCAAAACAAGAAAGGCGATTAACTTAGTTTTTCAAAATCGCGTCTTGACCTTGGGGGGCATATACTTTACATGGATTTCCAACTGCAATTACGCCAGCCGGAATATCCTTATTCACTAAGCTTCCAGCTCCAATAACTGTATTGTTACCGACAGTTACGCCTGCCAAAACAGTCACACCGGCGCCGATCCATACGTTGTTACCAATTGAGATAGGATGTGCGTACTCAAGCCCTTCATTACGTTGCTCCACATCCAGCGGATGACCTGCCGTAGCAAAGCAGCAATTCGGCCCTATAAAAACATAGGAACCAAATTTTACTCTAGCACCATCCAAAATGACGCAGTTATGATTGGCATAGAAATTATCCCCGATTTCAATATTGTATCCGTAATCGCACCAAAATGGAGAAGCTATGAAAAACGTCGTTCCCGTTTTCCCCAGTATACTTCTCATCAGCTTCTCTTTGTTCTGATACTGGGATGGTAACAGCTGGTTGTACTGATGGCACAAGTCTTTGCATTTAATTATTTCCCGGCTTATTTCTTTATCAATATTAGGATTATAAAGCAGACCTGCTTTGGCTTTTTCTTTTTCTGTCATTGATTTCTCCCCTAAATTCTATTTTCTGTTCCCCATACACACATCATGTTGAGAACGGGGATTAATGATTTTACACGATGAGTCCGCAACATCAATTCTTCAATATATGCAATTATTTTTTTGCTACAAAAAAAATCCGTTTAAATTCAAATAAAACGCGACCATTTTCCTGGGTGACATACTGTTTCTTAATTTCATCAAGTATTCTTTGATAAAATTCTTCCCTTTCTGATGCTTCAAATCTTTCTGCATAAGGTCTTAAGCCAGTACTTTTACAAAATTCTAGAATTTCTTTACGGCTATTCATAACGTGGAAATAATTTGTCTGCCATAAATCAATCTTTGAAAAATGCTTGGCCAATTCATTATAATAAAATTCCGGTGGGTAACATTTAAATAATTCTGATTCTATACCATTAAAAATATCGGCATCATATGTTTCCACCACATCGTTTATGCAATTTGCTAATGTCATTGCTGAAAAATAAGGAACCTGCACGGCCAGCAAGCCATCCGGTAAAAGAATATCGCTTAAATTCTTAATGACGTTTCGCTGATTTCCCAGCCACTGCAGCGCTGCATTTGAAAAAACTAAATCAAATTTTCCTAAATCTGTTAGTGGTTTGCTACAATCTCTTTGCAGCCAGATAACATCGCTGATCATTTCTTTTGCTTTGTTCAACATTGAAGTTGAAAAATCCACACCTGTTATTTCGGCTTTTTTAAACCGATTTCTTAATGGCAGGGTACTCATCCCAGATCCACACCCAATATCAATGATTTTTTGTAATGAATCCGCTTCAATTCTGTTTATCAAATCAATTGAAGGCTGTGCCCTTTCTTTTTCAAATTGACCATATAGTTTCACATTCCAATCTTCCACAAGTCTTATCCTCCTGACATTTTTTGAACTCATATTGTTTGATTATTATATAAGATATTATATAATTTGTGAAATATATTATATTGATATCAGAAAACAGCACAAAAGAACCGTCCCCCTATGTGTTCAGGATGGCTTTAATTTTAAAAAGTGGTAGAATAAAAGAAAAACAAGGAGGCCCAAGATGATTTCTTATCGCAAAGAGTTGCATTTTAATTTGCCCACACGAAGAGGACTGGTCAATATTACGAGAGATGTTGAAAAAGCACTTACCGAAAGTAGGATTAAAGAAGGATTGATTTTGATCAATGCTATGAATATCACGGCCAGTGTTTTTATCAATGATGATGAGGGTGGTTTACATCAGGATTATGAGGTCTGGTTGGAAAAATTAGCACCGGAAAAGCCGTATAGCCAGTATGGTCATAATGGTTTTGAAGACAATGCTGACGCCCATTTGAAACGAACGATTATGGGCAGAGAAGCGGTGGTTGCCGTAACCGATGGAAAGCTGGATTTTGGACAATGGGAACAGATATTTTACTATGAATTTGACGGAAAAAGGGACAAGCGGGTACTGGTTAAAATAATTGGCGAGTAAAGTAATTGGAGAGTGAATATGACAAACAAAACGTCCCCGATTCATGTTCGATACTTTTATTTTTAGCTCATCCGGCATATTTATGCTTTCTTTTTATCATCGTCTATAATTTCGAATTCTAAATAATCAAACCAGATGGAATCGATAAACTGGTCTTCACGAAAATATGTTTTGGAAATCCGATTAAGTTCTTTTGTATTTCTGTCAAACCACATCGGTTTTTCCAAATCAAAGTCATGGCAGAAGGTCTCTAAAGCAGCTTGGATATTATCATATATAGGCAAGGATTTGTTATCAATTTCAAAAACTTTTTGTTCCAGAAATTTATTGTGTTTTACGAGTTTTCCCCAAATTCGAATCATGTATTTTACCTCTCGATCATCAATGTGCTATCACATCCGGATAATATTTTTTAAATGCCTGCAAAATGGACATATGTTGAGTATAAGGGGTGGAGAGGGAAATGTAAAGAAAATTGAAGAAGTTTTAGCTGCCAATGGTATTGAAGAGATAAGTATGACGAACGGAAACATCCCCTCGTCATAAGGCTATTATTAAGACAAGCCAAGCATATATAAAGCAAAGATTTGATTTACACGAAAAAAGGAGGAACTGTGCTGTTATGAAGAAATACATTAGTATTATAATTGCAGCCGTACTTATTATCTTAGCTATTTACACTGTAAATTATGTTTCAAATCCGGAACACCAAATAAAAAACATTATAAATGAAAATAGTAAAGAATTGGTGACTATTGCAAAGTCATATCTAAATTCTGATACGTCAATAAAAACATATAAGGGCGTAAAAGTAGAGCGAGTTTTTAGAAGGAACAATGATATTGTACAGTTCTTTTACGGTGGAAAAGGAATTGCTCCAGCTTCTAAATATTATGGTTTTTATTATTCGCCAGATGACGTCCCGGTAGCATATCAAAATGCGAATGAGAACCTTACTGATATATCTGATGATGAGTGGAAATGGTCAGACGGTACAGATAATGGTGGTCGAACAATAAGAATTATGGAGAACTGGTTTTATTATGAAGCATGGTTTTAGAATGGCAAAATCCAATTTGGTAAAACATGCCAATTTGATAATAATGAGCATAATCGGTAGATAAACCAACTTCAAAAATATAAAGTTGTGGTGGAAAAAGTGATGAATATTGAATTTAAAAAATTCAGTGAATTTCAAAGAGGAATTATATACGAATTACTAAAAAATGGATATTCATTTGAAAGCAGATATGAAAGGGATTGGACTATAAACTGGAAGGAAACCAGTGGCAGTGTCGGTCAATTGAGTCGTATGATGGAACCGAGCAAAATGTTCGTAGAACAGGCATTAAGAAACTGTCGAAAGTGTGACCAAGGTTTATAATGCAATTTCGAAGTTTTGATAGTTTTATGTGCACAAAAGAACCGTCCCCGATGTGTCCATAGCAGATTTTGGATTGAAGTATTTTCAATAATTTCAAGAATCTCTGAAATGGTTTGGGTTATTCAGGGCAGATTCGGGTAGCAAACAAGCCATGGAAAGCAATGTACAAAGAACTGGACACTAAGGAGAGAATCAAAATAATTGTTGGTAAAGATTTGTTGAAACACAGAGATTTGATAAATAAAAGCGTAATGAGATAATAAAAATCTGTAAAGATAAAGAGTTGTTGATTAGTCAATTGGAAAGGATAATCGGAATCAGCTTTGGCGTATTGCGGCGAATTTAGTAAGAGAGAAACAGCACAAAAGAACCGTCCCCTTGTGTTAATGTGTTAATAGCCAATTGGTAAGGATAACCGGAATCAGCTTTGGTGTATTCCAGCGAATTTAACACGAGAAAAACAGCACAGAAGAGCCGTCCCCGATGTGTTCTGAGGTGAAACTGGTGGGGCAGCGGTTTCCAATCATTTTCGCGAAGTCACGAAAATGGTTCAGTTTGACTGTATGTGGAAAAGAAATATAATAAATGAAGTGTCCTCACGTCTTCCCTACATTATGTCAGAGTAGTCTTTGTTTTATACCGCAATATTTTACTCTGGTTTTTATTGCAAATAGTTGAAATGCTGTTATAATTAAATAAAGCAACATTGAGGATATGCTGGAAACTGGGTCCTGATAGCACCTTTGCGTTATCCCTTGCTACTTTTTTTAGTTTCTTTGGACACTTTCAGGTGGACTTTGTGGTATGAACAAATAGCAGTCAGAGGATGGAAGTAAAACATTCCAATGTGTATCATGAAACATTCCCATGTCTTCGGCTAGAAGGGCTTCGCAGAAACGAGAAGGATGATAGAACCTTGTGCGAATTATTCTTCAGGCTCTGTGATGACATCCAGGATATGGACTTGACAACAGCTCATCAACTTTGAAGAGCTTATTTGTTGAACAATTTACCGTAGACTCTAAAAAGTCTATGCTGTTAAAAAATCAACTCCAGCAATGGATTAACTCTCAGGCTTCTTTTATAAAGGCTTTGTTTGATCAATTAGGCTGGGAAAGTTGAGTTAATAATAAAAAAGCAAAATTTAAATAGGAGTTTTTATGTCAAAGAATAAAGAGGCAATTCTGGATCAATATAAAAAACTAGAAAATGAATATAAAAAATTGTGTGATGAGTTAGATGGGTTATTAAAAAAACTTTTATCTTCTAATAAAATATCTGTTAATGCAATTAACTCAAGAGTAAAGGCGCATAATAGTTTAGAAGAAAAAATTCGTAAAAAGGGAGAAAAATATAATTGCATCAATGATATAACAGATATTGTAGGAAGTAGAATAATCACATATTATTCTGATGATGTAGATAGAATAGCAGAAATCATTGAACAAGAATTTGAGGTTGACAAGAAAAATTCTATTGATAAAAGAGAATCAATAGAACCGGATAAATTTGGTTATGTGTCGTTACATTATGTATGCCAGTTTTCATCAAAAAGAACAGAGTTACGCGAATATTCTGGGTTTGAAGGGAAAAAATTTGAAATTCAAATCCGTTCGATATTGCAACATACTTGGGCTGAGATTGAACATGATTCAGGTTACAAGAGTCAAGTAGGGATTCCGGCGGAAATAAAAAGATATTTTTCGCGATTAGCAGGTCTGCTGGAACTTGCAGATGATGAATTTATAAGAATTCGAGACAAATTAAGTGATTATGAAAAAGATATTGATAAAAAGTTACAAGAAAATAGTGATAAGAAAATTTTAATTGATAATATTTCGCTTAAAAAGTATTTTGAATTAAGTAATGAAATGAAAGAATTAGATGAAAAAATTGCAAATGATTCTAATAGAAAATTAATAGATCCATTTTCTGCAGAAAACCATATTGAGGTATTGCAAAGTTTGAATATAAAAACCATACAAGAAGTGGATGTCATGTTGGAAAAAAACAGTGATCTAGCATATAATATAGCAATGAAATTTTTAGATGAAGATGAATATTTAGATGAAGATGAATATTTAAATAAAGATAAAGATCTTGGGATTGGAATAGGTTTATTCTATTTATGCTATGCCGAACTTTTGATAAAAAAAGTTCCAGATGATGAAATAACAAAATATTTTGAGAAAAATAATATTGGACTTATAGAAGACGCAGAAAATAATATGTTAGAATTGAAAAATACATATGAATTTATAAAGAAAAAAATGGTTAATGCTAACTTTAAATGAGTGGGGGAAGGAGTGGGGTTGGTCGCTTAGTCGGTCCCCCCATCAATACGTCCGCACCCCCAGTGGTAAACTTTTTCATTGACATTCACATTGTTGGCACACTCGTCATGTTTGGGACAGCATTTACAGGTTTTGAGATCGAAGTAATAATTATATCCTTCCTGAAAACCATTTTTTGTGTTTTACGCATTTTCGTTTGTAATATTTCCGGCTGACCGTCTCATTTTCCATGCTGCAGAACCATTGATCTGAATCTTTGTTATATGAAAATTCGCTTTCATCGATGCGATAGCCTGGACCACTGACCGGAATGTAGGCCAGTGCTTCTAGTGCTTTATTTTATCAAGAATGGATTTTCTGAAATAGACTTTATCACCGTAAAACTCATTGATTGTCAATCCGCTTGCAAGGGTACCTTTCAGTAATTATTCAATCATTGTTCCATCCACATAGGCACCTACTCCCGTTTCACACTGATGTGATGATCCGCTGGTCGGTGGTCATGATGAATTCGACTTTGTAACCAAAGAAGTTTGTGGTTTTGCTTTTTCGATCATCTGTTTTGTTTCCGGGGTATGCGCAGTTGTATTTGTTTCCACGGTTTCGATGACGGTTTCCAGGTAGTCTTTCATGACCTGTTTTGCCTGTTTATGATCGCTGATCTCTTTGTGGGTCGGTACTTCAGGTAGACTTTCCAGTTCTTCTTTAGTTTCTTCCTTGTAGGTTTGGATGATATTTCTGGCCAGGTGTTTCATCAGCCGTTTCGGTGTTTTTTTGATGGTGTTGGCTTCCACATGGGTTGAATCAATGCTCACACTGATATCGGTGAGAATCCCTTTTTTTTACGTATTGAGTGACAATTTCGATAATGATCTCAACCAGCGTCTGTTCACCCAGTTTCAGTTTTCTGAATTTCGATAACAGACTTCTTTCAGGCAATTGAACTTCCGGATTAATGTCCAGGAAATAGAGATGCGTCAGGTTGAAGCTGGCCTCTTAAATCACTTTTTCGTCAGAGAGATTGTAGATATGCTGCAAAAACAGTAGTTTACATATCAGTTCCGATTCTTTGGCCGGACGACCAAAATTTTTGCAGTATGTATCTTTCAGCAGATCATTGATAAAGCCGAAATCATCTGCCTTTTTTATCTGTTTTAGGATATGATTTTCCAGGATTTTGTTGTATAATGAATAATGAAATGATGTTTGTTTTGATTCATATCGAAGCATGATTTCCCCCCTGCCTGGTTGATTTTGTTTGCACTTATATTATACTAGACAGGGATATTTTTTTGCTCGATTTTAGCAAAAATATCATTGCTTTTTCATTATTGATCTTTAATCTGATCAAATTTCCTCTTATCCATTGGATATCTTCTCAATGAGATATTTTAGCAGATTTTTTGACTTTTTCACAGGTCCCGAACCATAACTGCTGTGTTATAGGTTTTTTGGAGATGTTTTTAAAGGGATATGACAAACAAAACGGCCTCGTGTCATATGAAAAAATCGGAAAAATGAAAAAGAGGAATATATTAAAACATATGTGTTTTATATTCTTGTTAATTGACTTGTATTAGTAGTATAATTTAAAAAAGCGATTCGGAAGGGACTAGAAATGGAAGATGTGACAAATGAAGCCTTAAAGTATGGTCAGTCAATAGCAGATGCTGGGGTAAAAATGATATGTGCTTTAGCAATAAAAGATTTATATAAAAATAATATAAGTCCAATCATAGATAGCTGGAATTTGAAAAAGGTGGATTCTGATATACTAGAATATAATTTGCAGGAATATTTTCAAGCAAGTTATGATCATAATTCTTATGTGAATACAATTGTTTTTAAGGGACAACCTAAAAAGTTGGACGAATTATACATTCCATTAACGATAGAGAAAAATAGCATGGATTATAAGGATAACGAGGCATATATAATAAATGAAGATAAAAACCTATTATTAAAATTGTTTACTAACTACCCACGACTTATGATTGTTGATTCAGCCGGAATGGGCAAATCAACTATTGTAAAATATCTTATATTAAAAGCAACGCAAGAGGGCGGACCAATACCTATAAATATTGAAATGAGAAAACTAAAACCAGAAACCGAAAAACCAGTAATCGATATTATTGATTTTATCGGTGGTGAGCTTAACCTATTGTCTGGTGGTATTACAAAGAAACAAATAATAGAATTATTAAAGGATGGAAATTTCCTTATTCTATTTGACGGATACGATGAAATAACTGAAGAGCTTAAAGCTGAAATAACTGAGAAAGTTCAAAAATTCATTAAAAATACTCCAAACACTAAATACTTACTAACTTCAAGAGATGAGTCAGCACTAGATTCATTTGTGGGATTTCAAAGATTTAAAATAAAGCCAATGAAAATAGAAGAAGCTTATGATTTAATAAAGAAGTATGATATGAATAGTGATTATTCCCGAATACTAATAGAAAAAATAAAGGAAGATAAAAACATTGAAATACTAAAAGAATTTCTGATAAACCCTTTATTAATATCGCTTCTTTATAAAACGTTTGTATATGAAGGAGAAATTCCATATAAAAAGACTGAATTTTATAATACCGTAGTGCATGCTTTGTTTAACGATCATGATCAGACAAAAGGCGGTGCTTATAAACATCCTAAAAAATCAGGATTAGAGATTTGTGGCTTTAAAAAGATTTTAAGAGCATTGGGATGGAAAACACTAGTTGATGGTAAAATTGAATTTTCTTTTGATGAATTAACAAAAATAGTTGAAACTGTAGCAGTAATGACTTTTAGCGAAAATATAAAGGCATCTTTTATAATAGATGATTTACTGCATAATGTGCCTCTTTTTTGCAAAGACGGAAATAGTTATAAATGGATACATAAATCATTTATGGAGTATTTTGCAGCTTGCTATATATATTGTGATTGCGAAACAGAAGTGAAATTAAATATCTTAAAAAAAATGTCCTCAAATAATATAAGGATAAATAGATATGAAAATTTTTTCGATTTTTATTATGACCTTGATGATAGCACATTTCGAAGTGTTTTAATATTACCAATTTTAGATGAATTTATAAAAAAATATCCAGAAGTTTATAAAGATGAATATTTCAAAGAAAAGAATGATGTATATTTAAAATGTCGAAAAAGTATGGATGTTTTTGCATCAGTAGAAATCATAAAACAGGAGAAAGATGGTAATCTTACATATAAGCATCATAACTCGTTTGAAATGTCAGAATTATTAAAATTAGTAATAAACAAAAAGGTTGACATCTTTATAGATGATTTTCCGAATGATATATACAGTACTTATGGTCATTTAGTTAATTTAGAAGATTGGATGAACCTGAAGGTAAATGACGATATAACAAATATAGCAAATAGTGGAGAATACTTTGAAAGTATTGCGGCTAATCTGATTATAATATATAGAAGATATGGTTTTTTACTTGACTTTGAAAAATGCAAAAGATTTCGGGGTAAAATATATGATGAAATAGATATGAAGAAAGTTGATTGTTTGGAATTCTGATTTAGATAAAGGGAGCTTCTGCATTATAGCTTATTTGCTATTTTGCAAAAGCTTCTTTGCATATCACAAGTGTGTCGTATGACTAAGTTTTATTTCAATTGAACTTACCAAAAAACCAAAACGGCTAACCGGCATTAGCTTTGGCGAGCTGTGACGAATTTAGAACATGAGAAACAGCATAAAAGAACCGTCGCATTGGGTTTTGGCCTTTCTTTTTTTGCACGCTTTACAACAATAGGTACCTCTGCCACGAACCTTTTCCTTAGTTATTGGGCCATTACATACAGGACGAAATTTTTGCATATGTACGTGTAACTGTACTTGAAACAACCCGGTAATGCCATTGGCGTCAAAAGAGTGAATAGTTGTTCCCCACTGGGCAATGGCTTTTTCCAATATTTCTTTCGATACGGCTATTAATTCTGTGACTCGCTTTTTACTGACACGTTTTCCTGGTGTTAGAGGATGCATTTTCATAGAAAAACAGATTTCATTGGCGTAGATATTTCCGATTCCGCTCATAATATGGATAATATTTTGATTTAGATCCACTGAAGTCATCAGTGAGAGCCAGCCTATTCATGAAATAGAGCAACTGTGTTC
>Ga0209748_1000124_pt1 | contig 46944 bp, 52 predicted proteins | sample BarGraIncu00421A_FD_185490 | JGI IMG/M metagenome (GOLD analysis project Ga0209748, IMG submission 185490) | Arctic peat soil microbial communities from Barrow, Alaska - Barrow Graham LP Incubations 004-21A (SPAdes) (version 2) | ecosystem: Environmental > Terrestrial > Soil > Wetlands > Peat... | reverse complement strand
AAGATCTACCCCTAGTACGAGAGGACCGGGGCGGACAAACCTCTGGTGTATCGATTGTGGCCACCTGCTGCATTGTCGAGTAGCTACGTTTGGAATAGATAAGCGCTGAAAGCATATTAAGCACGAAACTAACTTCAAGATAAGATTTCCCTATGAGGACACTGAAAGACTATCAGTTTGATAGGCGCAAGGTGGAAGCGTGGCAACACGTGTAGCTAAAGCGTACTAATAGTCCCATCGCCTTTTTATGTCCTTATCACTAACGTTAATGCTTGCATTAACAGAGGTGATAGGGTAGACTTAACTAGTATTTGGTGTTAATCACCAACTAAGTCAATCTTAGTAAAAAAATGTATTTTTACATCCAAATAACCGTGATCCGTTCAAGGATATCGAAGTATGGTTTAGACCCACTGACGAATATATGTCAGCGCAAAGCGTCCTAAACCAGACTTCGGTGCCCATGGCGCTGGGGAAATACCTGTTCTCATTCCGAACACAGAAGTCAAGCCCAGCAGCGGCGATTATACTGCCACAAGCGGGAAACTAGCACGGTGCCGAATTATAAAAAAGGAGTCCGAATAGGACTCCTTTTTTCTTTGTTGTGCTTCATAACAGAGGTGATTGATTGACAATATACCAATTGTATGACAAAGTTAAGATATAATGGAAAAAGATCCAATTGTATCGACAGAAAAATCAGAAGTTGTTCAGCAATTAGTTGAACAAGAAATAGACAAACAAAACGAACGGCTATTCGCTGATCAAAATGAGATTGATGGTCGAGTTTTGGCAGACAGTCAAGAAGAAATAGACATGCATACCCAAGAGGCAATTGATAATCTAAACGCTGCAAAGACACTAAATGCGTGCTACGCTGCCGAACTGGAGTCAATAGCCCAAAAAGACATGGGAAGTCAGCTTGGCTCACAGAAAAAGTTGACTTAATAATAGTTTTTGTCATTAATATTAAGGATCATTCTAACAGGGTAGCCCTTTGCTTTGGTCAGCGGTATACGGTGTTACGTGGTAAAATAGGGGTGGATGCGTTTTAAACAAACATTGAAAAGTCTTTATATAAAAATCAAGCAACAGCCATTATGGATAACAATTCCATCGGTTGCGGTCTTTTTATTGATTATCATTTATCTTGTCAGTTATTTACCAGAGAGAACCGTTGAATTTTCATATAGCGAAAAAAATACTTGCACAAGTCACATTACATTTTTACCTGGTTTAAATAGATTTAAGGGAGATACAGATAAGTATAGTGTAAAAAATGAAAATATTTTAAAAATTGGTAATTTTGAACTTTTATCCCTAAAAACATGTTTCAGCGCTAAAAAATCACCTACAGTCGGAGATTCTAGGATAAGTATCTCATTCCTGGGAAGTATACTATTTAATAAAACTTTTAAATTAGTGGTATCGAAGCCACCTGTTGCAAGGCTAGGAGCCGTAGGTAAGCCAGTACCGACATTAAAACCTTTGGCTTTCACTCTTAGCAGCGCAGATTATGTATTTAATTATCAACTTAAAGTCGATAATAAAACTGCGTCCTGTCCCGCGAAAGATTCTGAAATTTATTGCAACATAGCATCACTTAATCTGGTGCAGGATAAGAATTACAAAATCGAGTTAGTTCGGACGTTTGATGGTAAAAAAGTTGCGACCTTGGTTAATGAGGATATAAAAACGCTCAAAGCCACTAATGTGGCGAGTTCTTCACTTTCTGAGGGTCAGGTTATTTATGACAAGCCCAAGACTTTCACTTTTGATTTTGATAAAGACGTAGCTAAAGGCAAAATCGCTCTTTATAAGATTGAAGCGGATAAACGAACACCTATAGTAACCGAAGCGAATATTGACGGCAAGCAAGCAATTATAAAGATAAAGGAAGACCTAGCCAGAGATACAGCCTATGAATTTACTATTGATCAGCTAGAAGCCAAAGATGGTAGTACGCTGCCAGGACCATATAAATTAAGCTTTACAGCATCTGGCGGTCCAAGTGTCAGTAATATCAATATTGGTACTAGCGCTGTTGATGCGAACGCCAAAGTCGTTGTCACTTTTGACCAAGCAATCTCACCTGGGCAGGATTTATCCAAATTCGCTAGTTTCACCGGTGGAAGTGCTAGTATCAGTCGAACCGATAACCAGATTATATTTCAGTTGAATACCCTCCCAGTTTGTGGCGAGTTCTCGATAAAGATAAATGAAGGCCTAATTAGCAAATATGATATCGTGTCAAAAAAAGGATGGTCATACAGTTCACGAATAAATTGCCGTCGAGCAACTTCGGTAGTCGGCTATTCAGTGAAAGGGCGACCAATTATCGCCTACTATTATGGCAGTGGCTCAACGACAGTATTGTTTACAGGTGGCATACATGGAAGTGAACGAAGTGGTAGTTATATAATGAGAGACTGGGTCAGCCACCTGGATAGTTATGCTTATAACATTCCGGCTGATAGACAGGTCGTCGTCGTTCCAGACACAAACCCTGATGGGCTTGCCTCATTATCTCGCTACAATGCAAATAACGTGAACATCGATCGAAATTTTCCGTCAGTTAATTGGAAGTCGGACATTGATACCTCAATTGGGATTGTTGTAGGTGGCGGGGGCGCGAGCCCTTTGTCTGAACCGGAAACTGTAGCTTTGGCTAACCTTACGACTAGTTTGCGACCCAGACTTGAAGTGTCATTTCACGCTCAAGGGAGTCTTATAGGAGCTAACCAAGTTGGGGACTCGGTAAGTATTGGTAATCTTTATGGTTCGAGCGTCGGTTATAGAAGTATGATCGGTCAGGCGGAAGAAATAATGGGCTATTCGATAACAGGAGAGTATGAAGATTGGGCTGGTGAGCAATCTATAGCTGCCATACTTATAGAACTGCCATCGGCATCTGGTCGCTATTTTAATACTCATCAATCTGTTCTCTGGAAAATGGTTAATATTTAGCCATTCGTGTGCAGTAACTTGTTAACTAAAGTCGACTTTACTTTTTTCGCAGTAATTTAGGGTGTACTACTTTTTGGTTTGCTGTAGCTGTGGTTTATTAGACCAACCTGAGATATAATTGCTCCGACAGGATAATCAAAACAAAAAAAATGAGTAATTATTCAACACCTCCCGAAGTTTACTATAAAACTCCACATAAGATTGACTGGGTAGACTTCCACAAACGAAACGTAGATTTAGGTGAACAGGGCCAAGAACTTGTAATGGGACTAGAGAAGAAATATCTCGAAGCTGTAAATAGAGAAGAACTCGCAAATTCAGTATGTGTGCAAGATGATTGGAGCGGTTGCGACGTTAGGTCATTTTTTGCTGATGGCGGTGAGAAGTTTATCGAAGTTAAAACAACAAAAAAAGGTGTTGATGCACCATACTTTTTATCACGAAATGAGCTGTTATTTTTATCTAATAACAGGGGAAAAGCATTTATTTACAGAGTTTCTATAGGTGAAGACGGTGCGCCGCCTCGATTAAAGGTCTATACATTCAGTGAAGTAATTCATGCGGATATCACTCCCCATAAATTCTCTGTAAAACACTAAAATATTCAGCAAATAAAAAACGACCAATCTCGCAGATGTGGTCGTTTTGTTTGAATCGAAATTTGGATTCAAACAGGTGCTAACCCATAATATCGCACGGTAAGCATAAATGCAACTGTACGAATATAATAAAAAAGTGTTTATGTATATATTGACAATACGCATATGCTATGATACTATATTTACATACACATATCATGTGTGAGGTAAAAGCGAGGGTTTTCATGCGTGAATGCGTGGGGACCTTTTAAATTTAAAGAGGAGAAGAATACTATGGCAGGAACAAAACTAGGTGGACGCAAAGCAGCTGCTAAGAATTTGGCTAAAGATCCTTTGTTTTACGCAAAGATCGGTGCCAAAGGTGGCCGCAATGGTAACACTGGTGGATTTGCCGCTAACCCTGAACTAGCACGTATTGCTGGTGCAAAGGGTGGCCGAATCAGCCGTCGTAAAAAAGCTGTTGTTACAGCCTAAAGTTGGATAACAGATACAAAATAACGCACCTCGGTGCGTTTTTTGTTTATTTGACGTTATAACGGCGCAGTGAACAGGTTCTGGCTTCATTTACGCGCCATTTGTGGTTGCAAGCCAGGCATTTATAGGTTTTGGCCTCTATCTGCATACCATTGGCTTTACAAGCTGGGCAGGTGCTACGGGAGTGTAGCCAGTCGCGGTAGGTGTCGAGGTTTGATTGAATAAAGTCATCATCGATTGATAGGTCGTAGTTGGTAGCAAGGTCGCGGGCTTTGTCCCACGCTTTGCGTTCCATCGCCAGTAATTCAACATCCCGGTAATAATCAATGTGATTTAACAGAGCGTGGGCTAGTTCGTGCAGTAAAAAACCATAGTTATTACCAGCCTTTTCGAAATAAATGGTATTTTCATCATGCGACCACAAAAAAGTGTCAGATTCACAAAAAGTGAACTGAGGATAGTCGGATTTAAGCTTTTTTATCAGCGAAATAATCGAAGGCATAGTAATAGCATCCATAAATAACGGCTAATTCGGGGTATTTAGCCTGAACAAAAGTTGGGCAGGGGATATGTTTTGGTAGTTTTTCATTCAAAATACCCTGTAATTGTTTGCCGTATTCTTCAAAATAAGTACCAATACTACCACCTATAATGATGACATTAGGTTGCAAAATGGGAATGACTGCCAAGAATCCGCGGCTAATACGGTCGGCAATTTGGTTCCAGATATGTTTGTCGGTAATATCGTGGGCATATTTTCCGTAAGCTTTGTATATTGCTTTACCAGAGGCAAATGTTTCCCATTCACGGACAACTCCATCAAATTCAATTAATGCGTGTCCGGCTTCGCTATTTTTGAGGCCCTGATTAATACGACCGTCAGTGATGATGCCGGTTCCGATGCCGGTGCTGATTGTAACGTATAAAGACTGGGCTGGGACGGTTTTGAGGAATCTGGTCTCGCCGAGTCCCGCTAGGTTAGCATCATTTTCAACGAATATTGGCGCTTTTCCAAGTACACCAAAGAGGGCCAGTTTTAGATTAAAATTTTTCCAGTGAGACAGGTTACCACCACCCCAGACGACTACGCCTTTATTGATGATTCCAGGTGTGGCAACGACAATCGCCGAAACTTCCTTATCTGCAAAGTTTTCACGTAGTGTGGCACGAAGTACTTCCACGTATTTACTTGGGTCCTTAGGTGTAGGGAATTTTACCTGTTTGCCTAAAACTCCGTTTCGACCAAAGTTAGCAACTAATGTTTTTGTTCCGCCGGTATCAACTGCTATTATCATGTATTTTAGTTTATCATATGTTGGTAGTGTTGATTTTTGTTGAGAATTGGTACATAATTAGTCGTAGTTTAAACAGAGGTAGTGATGACAGGAACACGACGAACAAATCAGGGTGGTTCAGTCGCAACTTTTGTAGTAGTTGGTTTAATTTTGGCAGTAACTTTGGTTGGTGCTATTTATCTTGTCAATATTAGAGGTAAACAGGCTAGAAATAATCAAGAAATAGCCACTTCCGAGACTAAAAAACCGGTGTCAACCAGTAGTTCTAATTCGAATAGTTCTACAACATCTAAATCTAGCCAGTCGTCAGATACTAGCGACTCACAGACTGAGAGTAATACTGCTTCAACCACAACCGGTCAAGATTTACCAACAACCGGACCAGGTACCGATTTGCTACAACTGGTTGGAGTTTATCTGTTAGCGGTATCATCAACGGCTTATATTTTATCTCGTCGTAAATTAGCCCGCTCTCTTTGACTTACACTTCTATCTGAGGTACAATAAGAACATTCACGAGGTAGATGTTTTTCATATGCCTCGGAAAATATTAAATTTAAGATAGGAGTCTAAATTAGACTTATGGCAACAAAAGCGCCAACAATGGATGAATTGCTCGCTGCCGAAGACGACAGTGTCAAGCAATTAACACAAGGTGAATCAATCGTAGGAACGGTTCTTTCAATTCGTAAACATGAAGTATTAGTAGATTTAGGGGCACAGGGAATCGGCTTGGTTCCACGTCGCGAAGTCGGTTTTTACCGAAACCTAAATATTGGTGATGAAATAACAGCTAGTATCGTTGATACAGAACTTGATAATGGATATTCTTTGCTTTCACTTCGTAAAGCCGCCAAAGATCGCGGTTGGGATGAAGTTATCGCCAAGATGGAGTCAGGTGAGACTATCGAAGTATCACCGTATGATGCTAATCGTGGTGGACTGCTGGTTGAATATGACGGTGTACGAGGCTTTTTGCCAGTTTCACAGTTATCGGCCGAACATTATCCACGCGTAGGCGGTAGCGACAAGGATGAAATTCTACAAAGATTAAACGTCTTGATTGGAAAACCATTGACTGTCCGTATTTTAGACTGCGACCGCAAGGCTAATAAACTAATCTTTAGTGAAAAAGAAGCCATCAAAGATGGTTTGGCCGCTAGGTTTGAAAAATTGACCATTGGCGATGTCGTCAAGGGTGTAGTTACCGGTGTTGTAGACTTTGGCGTGTTCGTCAATGTTGAAGGAATCGAAGGCTTGGTCCACATCAGCGAAATCAGTTGGGAACGTGTAAACAACCCAGCAGATTATGTAAAAGTTGGTGAAACTATTGAAGCCAAGATTATTGCAATCGATAAAGACCGCTTGAGCCTAAGTATTAAGCAACTATCTGAAGACCCTTGGATGACCGAAGTCGACCAATTTAAAACAGGTGACAAAGTTGAAGGCACAATCACTCGGATTACTCCATTTGGAGCATTCGTACAGATAAGCCCAGCTGTAGAGGCATTGGTTCACGTTAGCGAACTTGGTGGCGGTGATGACGTTGATCCTGAAAAAGTATTCAAACTCAATGAACGAAAAGAATTCGTAGTGCTGGACGTTGAAAAAGATAGTCGAAAGATTTCACTTAGTTTGACCGGCAAAACAGCGAAAAAATAGCCGTAAATTAAAGCCTCTCGGGGCAGAAGGGAGCTTACAGAAATGGCAGAAAAAGTCATAACTATTGCTGACTCTATTACTGTAGGTGAACTTGCTGAAAAGCTTAATTTGCCAGTCTCTAATCTGATTGGCGAGCTATTTAAGAATGGTATTGTTGCAACTATCAATCAGTTGATTGACTTTGAGACCGCCTCGATTATCGTTGAGGAGTTGGGAATCCTAGACGTTACCCTTGAAAAGAAAGTCGCTGCCACCAAAAGTGTTCGACACGCTCATGAGTTATCAGCATTGGCTGTGCCGAGGCCACCAATTGTGGCAGTTATGGGCCATGTTGATCACGGTAAAACTAGCCTTTTGGACGCCATTTTGAAAACAAGTGTTGCCAAGGGTGAAGCGGGCGGCATAACTCAGTACATTAGTGCCTATCAGACCGTTCACGAGGGCCGTACGATTACTTTACTAGATACACCAGGCCACGAAGCCTTTGCGGCCCTGCGCCAGCATGGAGCCGAGTTGACGGACGTAGTGATTATAGTTGTTGCAGCCGATGACGGTGTTAAACCTCAGACAATTGAGGCAATCCGTTTTGCCAAGATGGCCAATGCCAAAATTGTTGTAGCTATTAACAAAATTGACAAAGAAGCGGCTGATTCAGCCCGAGTCAAAGCCCAACTTGCTACCGAACATGGTCTGAACCCCGAGGAATGGGGTGGTGACATAGTTATGGTTGAGGTTAGTGCCAAAACTGGCCAAAATATCGATAAACTACTAGATATGGTGCTATTGGTTGCTGATTTAGAGGATTTACGGGCCGATATTGACACTCCAGCCGAAGGTTTAGTAATTGAATCTCATATGGAAGTTGGTCGTGGACCGGTCGTCGGGTTATTGGTCAAACAAGGTGTGTTAAAACCTAGTCACTTCTTGGTCGCTGGAATTACCTACGGAAAAGTTCGAACATTACTTGATTTCGCTGGCAAAACATTAAAAGAAGCTGGGCCCTCTACACCTGTGACTGTAACCGGTTTCAAGGAATTACCTCAGTTCGGCGATACATTTGCAATCGTAAAGAGCGAAAAAGAGGCTCGCCAACAAGTTTCGGTTGCTAGAATTGAGTCAGAAAAGAACGCTGCCAGTACAAATATTACCGGCGCAGATCTATTGAAGATGATGAATAGGCAACGTGAATCTCAGGATTTGAATGTAATCGTTAAGGCTGACGTCCAAGGTTCACTGACATCGGTAATTAATAGCCTAAAAGTTATCGATACTCTGGGTGAAATCACTTTGAACGTTATCGGTAGTGGCGTAGGTAATATCACTGAAAACGATATTCGACTAGCTGCTGACAGAGAAACGATAGTTTACGGTTTTAACGTCGGTATATCACCAGCCGTCAAACAGCTTGCCGCTCGTGACCACGTCCAAGTTAGAATTTTTGATATCATCTATAAATTACTTGATGATGCCCGCGATTCCATGGAAAAACTTCTGGAGCCAGAAGTTGTTGAAACTGAAATCGGTAAGATGACGATTAAAGGTATATTCCGCTCTCTTAAGGATGAAGTTATTGCTGGCGGAGAAGTCACTAGTGGCAAAGTAACGGCGGGAGTGTTAGCAAGGTTGATTCGAGGCGGGGAAAAACTGATGGAAGTCGAAGTAGTAGGGGTCCAACGTCAACAACAGGAAGCCAAAGAAGTATTCGAGGGTGAAATGTGTGGTGTCAGTCTAAAAACTCCTAAAAAGATTCTAATTGAAGAAGGCGATAAACTCGAGTTATTTACTCGTGAGCTTGTAAAAAGAGTTTTGAAATAGGTTATGCTATACTGAAAATAGCATCGAAATAGGAGTAGATAATGTTTCAGTTAGACGATAAATTTTTGGAAGAAATAGGGCTACACGAGTTGCCAGAAGAACAAAAAAAGCCTTTTTTACAACATATTTATGACGAACTTGAGTTGCGAGTCGGAACAAAATTATCTGATGGAATGAGTGATGCTCAATTGGAAGAGTTTGAGTCGATTATTGATCGTAAAGACGATATTGTAACGTCATGGTTAGAAAAATATGTGCCAGATTATCGAAATGATAAAGGTTTTACGCAGTTGCAGACAGCGACAGGGCTAGCCATCGAGGATCCCGGACTTCGAGCTGAATACGCGGCGACTAAATGGCTAGAAGTCAATCGACCAGATTATCGTCAGGTAGTTTCTCAAGTCTTGGAAGAGTTGAAGCAGGAAGTTATTTCGAGCCGTGATGTGATTTTGGGCAATCAACCAGTCTAAAGATAGCCGTTAATGTAGGCTTTAGCGCTCATCGTGCGTCCACTAGGCGCGATTAGCTCATCGATTGATAGATATTTATTATCGCCACAAAGTACATCCAGTTGATTGGTTTTAGAGCCTGAAACATGAGCTTTTGTGATAATTATATCTTTGCCGTCAATAGTTGAGCGGCTTTTTGGCCAACCTTGAAAAGCTCTAATTTCACGCTCAATCTGGATTGCTGGTTTTTTCCAGTCAATAACCCCATCATTTTTGGTTAATTTTCGGGAGTAAGTTGCAAGGTTAGGATGTGGCTGTTTTTTTGATTTGATCAGGCCGTCCATGTATTCAGGAATGAATTCGGCCAGTAGGTTGTTACTCAGTTCGATTAGTCGTGCTGTTAAAGTCGGGGTTGTTTCGTTTATGTCTATTTTTATGCTTTTTCGAGTAAGTAGCTTACCAGTGTCGAGCGTCGGTTCGATTAGCATAACGCTAACACCAGTTTTTTCTTGACCGCTAAGGATTGAAAAGGTGATTGGGTCGGCACCTCGCCACTCAGGCAGTAGGCTGAAATGACTGTTAACGATACCCAGCTCGAACGAGTCGATAGCTTTCTGTGAAACTATTACACCGTAGTCGACAAGTATCCCGAGTTGACTATTGAATTTGTGACTGTTAACTAAATTATCCAGTTCAAGTTTTGTACTAGCAAAATAAACTGGTAGATGTATTTTTTTGGTTAATTCCTCAACTGGAGCCAGGCCTTTGTGATGGGCGGGGACTGATTTTGTGATTACTCCCTCGATGCTAAAATGTTTGGCTAAGAATTCTAATGAAGCCGCGGCAACTGGCCCACTACCAAAGAATACTATCGACGTGCTATGACCATAAGACATCGTTATTTTCGATTCGTTTTTTAAAATCTAGTGGTTTTAGTTCGCCTTCGTCATCGAGTTCGTAAAATGCATCTTTATCATCGCGAATATGGTCAATAAAAACGATACCGTTGATGTGGTCAATTTCATGTTGAATAATCCTTGCTAGGAAACCGTCAGCTTTAAACCGTACTTCATTGCCATTCACATCAACGGCTTTAACTCGAATTTTACTGTGGCGGGGAACTTTTCCATAAACGTCAGGCACACTTAAACAACCTTCAAAATCTGTTTCAATTTCACCCTCAAATTTAACAATTTCTGGGTTTATTAACGCGATAAAATCCCGAACCTCTTTGTCATCAAAATCACTACGGATAATTACAACTCTTTGAAGCTTGTCGATTTGGACTGCAGAAATTGCCGCACTAATCTCGTGAGGACGTGAATTTTCCCAATCTAGGGCAACCAAGGTCATCTCATCAATTATTCGTAGAATTTCCGGAGTAATATCTTGAATCTTACTGGATTTCTGACGAAGGTGAGGATTAGGCAGTGCAATAATTTTTTCTTTTGTCATCTTTAATATTATAACAGTGAGAACTAGAGTAGGCTAGTCGGATCTAGTTCTGACTGCCAGTTTTTTGGAGGGACTAATTTTAGAGCGTCGATAAGGTATTCTCGTTTTGGACTTTTCAAAATCAACTGCCAGCGGTAGGTTCCGTTTTGGCGCTCATAAAATGCCGGAGTCGGACCTAAAATACGCACCGATTGTGGTAATTTTGTCCGTAAGTCTACAGCTAGTTTTTGAGAGTTCTTTATGGCTGCGGACTCTGTTTTATATAAACATGTAAGTTTTAGTAAATGTGTGAAAGGTGGAAATAAACTCCTGCGCCTTTCGACTAGGGCATGCTGATAGTACGACTCGTAATCTTGGGTTAATCCAAATTGGATGCTTGGATGCAGTGGTTGATAAGTTTGAACTACCACCCGTGTTTGGTTTTCGTCTCGACCAACTCGTCCAATTACTTGCGACAGTAGTTGGAATGTGCGTTCGCCGGTGTTGTAGTCGGGTATAGCTAGGCCAGCGTCGGCCTGAATTACCCCTACGAGTCGCAAATGAGGTAAATCCAAACCTTTAGCCACAATTTGGGTGCCGATTGCGATATCGATTGTGCCATCATATAATTCACCATAGCGGTTCTCGATTGAATCATTACCGACGTTGTCAGCATCAAATCTTGCGATATTGGCATTTGGAAATAACTTTTTCAGCTCTAGCTCGATTAATTTTGTGCCGATTCCTTTATGAATGACATCAGTGCCCCCACAAGTTGGACACGAGGTTGGAACATCACTACGATAACCACAGATGTGGCATAGAAGGTGATGGTGGTCTCCGTGCAAGGTTAACGGCAGGAAACATTTTGGGCAAAGCGCTGTCCAGCCACAATCCTTGCAAAGAGTTGTACTAGCACTACCTCTTCGGTTATGAAAAATAAGTACTTGTTGCTTGTTATCTAAAGTACTAGAAATCTGTTCAATTAGTTGCTTCGATATAAATCTATGACTACTAAAGTTCTCTCGTTTTGTCATATCTACAAGCGAGACGCTTGGCGCTAGAGTACCAGACCGGGCAGGTTTCAATAATTTAATAATTGGTCTTTCTGATTGCTCTGCCAGGTATCGGTCTGAAATAGAAGGAGTAGCACTTCCGAATACCACTTTTGCACGATGGAATTTTCCTAGCATTGTTGCTACGCGCAAGGCTGAATACTTAGGTGATTGTTCTTGTTTATAACTTGGTTCATGAGCTTCATCCACTACAATAACGCCAACATCTTTTAGTGGCATGAATAGGGCGGAGCGAGGACCGATTATAACGACTGGCTTGTCAGAGTTAAGCGCGTTTTGCCATGCAGTGTGCCTATTAGCTTCAGTCATCTTGGAATGGGTTACTAGTAGGTCATCGAAGTGGTTAGCAAACTCCGCTATTAACTGAGTCGTCAAAGCAATTTCTGGGACGAGAATAATAGCCGATCTGTCTTTTGTGATTGCTTGTTTAGCTAATTCAATATATATTTCAGTTTTTCCTGACCCCGTGACACCTTGTAGAAGAAAAGTTCCGGAGTCATATTTCGCAAAAACACCTAATGCCGCAACCTGTTCTTTACTGAACACATTTTTTGTTCGGTTACGCTTTGCTAACAGTGTTGTTTGTTTAGAATCGCGTCGTTTCTTTTGAAGGCCAGTCGGTAGAATGGTCTGAATTACATTAGCGAGCGGTGAGTCGTAGTATTTTGACATCCATAGTGCAAGTTCAACCAGTTGTTCAGGGAGTGAAGTCTGCTCAATAACTTCTAAAATAGACTTTGTTGGATATGCCGGACGACCGACTTCACTAGTTACAATACCAACTAGCTTCTTTTTTCCGACTTCGATTGATACAATTTGTCCAATAGCCAATGTAATCTCAGACATATACGTAAAGGTTGCGCTTTCGGCACGAATAATTTGGTTGGGCGCCACCTCATAGTAATGCATGTTACCAGTATACTCGACGTCAGGGTTTCGCGTAAGTCAGCTATGGGTTAAACTAAGCATATGTATTTTGAAAATCGTGAACAGGCCGGAAATATTTTAGCCAAGGAGTTGGTTGATAAATATCGATACGAAAACTGTTGCGTAGTCGCGTTAAGTGATGGTGCAGTTGTAGTTGGAGAACAGATTGCTCGTGAATTACACTGCATTTTAACAATGTTATTAGTGCAAGAAATCGAAGTGCCAGGTGAGGGAATTAGTTTTGGGGCTGTCGCTGAGGATGGTGGGTTCACTTATAACGGAATGTTTTCGGCTGGTGAAATTGAAGAATATGCCAGTGAATACCACGGCTATCTAGAAGAGAAAAAACGAGAAGCTTATCAAAACCTAAATAGGCTTTTGGGTGATGGCGGCTTAATTGATGAGAATATGTTGCGCGATCATGTAGTTATCTTGGTGGCGGATGGACTCGATACTGGATTGTCATTAGATTCGGCAGTTAATTTTCTAAAACCAATCCGCATCAAGAGATTGGTCGTTGCTACGCCGGTCTCGACGGTGCAGGCAGTCGACAAATTACACATTATGGCTGACGAACTTCACATCTTGGATGTTAAAGATAATTTCATGGGAACTAATCATTATTACACTCATAACGATATCCCTTCGCACGAAGATACAATTGCGAAAATTAATAAAATCGTGTTGAATTGGAAGTAATTCGCGATAATTTGTCGTTGCAAATCGTTGTAAGATTGTGCTACGATAGGGAAAAGAAAAGATACTTTAAGTGCAAGGGAGAGTATGTTAGACGTTTTTATTACATCTCGAGTTAGACGGAAAATTGTTGTAGTCTATGCAAAATACCCAGATTTTCATACTCACGTGCGTGGGTTAGCGAAGCTAATTAAAGAAGATCCAGGCAATATTCAACGAGAATTAAAACGACTAGAAAAAGTTGGTTTCCTGACGAGTGAAAAGCAAGGCAATACCAAGATTTACTCGACCAATAAACAGTTTCCAATTTTTAAAGAACTTCAGGGAATTGTTATCAAGTCGCAGCAACAGGCTGGCCGTAACAAACGATCTTCATCTGACTTTTAGTGATGACACTATTTGAAAGAATTCTCGCAGCTCGTGGGCTTAATAAGGATTCAAATGCAACTTTCTTGAATCCAGATTATTCTCAAAGCTACGATCCGTTTTTACTATCTGACATGGATAAAGCTGTCAAGCGATTAATTAAAGCCAGAAAAGATCAAGAAAAAATAGTCATTTATGGTGATTATGATATTGATGGACTGACGGCTACCGCTTTACTGTTGGATGCTTTTAAAAGCTTTGGATTCGAGAATGTCGACGTTTTTATACCAAGTAGATTTGTTGAAGGCTATGGTATGACAATTGATGCAGTTGATAAGATTGCAAGTGAAGGTGCGAAAATAATTTTAACCGTAGACTGTGGTAGTTCTAGCGCACAAGAGGTCGTTCACGCTAAAAAACACGGTGTCGATGTAATAGTAACTGATCATCATGAGGTGATTAAAAAAAAGCCATCTGCAATAGCAGTAATTAATCCAAAAATGGCGGGTGACAAATATCCATTTAAAGACTTAGCTGGTGTTGGGGTGGCTTTTAAGTTGGTTCAGGCATTGCAAACTAAACTTACTGGCTTGGAGGATGGTCAGGAAAAATGGCTGTTAGATTTAGTGGCTCTTGGTACAGTCTGCGACTCAGTATTACTAACTGATGAAAATCGAACCAATGTGTATTGGGGCCTTAATGTGATGGGCAAAACTAAACGACCAGGCCTAAAGGCGCTGATGGCAATCGCCGGTGTGGAGCCAAAAAAGGTAAATGCCCGATCGTTAGGTTTTGGTCTTGGACCAAGAATGAATGCCGCCGGACGTCTAGAAACTGCACAATTTGCTTTGGATATGCTGGTCTCTTCGGACCCGATGCTAGCACTTGAAAAAGCGCAGGTTCTTGACACTATGAACAAGTCTCGACGGAAAGACCAGGACAAAATTTTATCTGAAGCAATCATTCAAGCAAATCAGTATGAGTTAGATCCAGTTTTGGTAGTCAGTAGCCCAGATTGGAACCACGGAATCGTAGGAATTGTCGCATCAAAACTATTGGAAAAATATCAAAAGCCTGCCTTTGTGTTGCAAGAACTGGGTGAAGAATCAAAGGGTTCTGCACGAAGTTACGGAGACTTCAGTGTAGTTGAGGCAATTGTGGCTAGCCAAGATGTAATTAGCCGCGGTGGCGGACACCATTTCGCGGCCGGTGTAAACTTGCCAACAAACAATATCGATGCATTCCGAAAAAGAGTTAATGAATTTTATATCAGTAAAAAATTAACAGATCAAAAATCACAGCTACTACCAAAAGAAGATGCAACTGCCCAGTTGCATGAAGTGACTGAGGAGCTGGTCGCGTTGATTAGCAAACTTGAGCCATTTGGTAATGGCAATCCGCAGCCAATCTTAAAGAGTGAAGATTTGGTAGTTAAGAATCTACGCAAAATGGGCGATGAATCTCAGCATGTAAAGTTAGATTTGCAGGATTCAAGTGGCAATAGAATGCAGTTTTTGGCATTTGCCGCCCCTAAATATTTTTTCGTTGAACCAGGCACGAAATTGTCAGTTTGGTATCAACCAGACATAAACGAGTGGAACAACAGAGTTTCTGTGGAAGGTCGTTTGCTCCATATTGAAGTAAAAGACTAGTTGCAAGATACAGGTCTCTCTGTTACAATGTACCGATATGGTACAAGTTATACGAAAAGATGAACGAGAGGCAAACGAGAATATAATTCGTCGTTTTAACCGAAAAGTATTACAGAGCGGTGTTTTGGCTGAAGCCAAAACAGCTATGCGTTTTGCAAAACCAATTTCAAAACCTGAACGTCGCGCAAAAGCGATTATTCGCAAAGCCCGCAAGGCTGATAAATTGGACAAAACTCGCCTAGGACTTCGCTAAGGTGATCCTAAAAGATAAAATTAATAACGATTTGAAAGCCGCTCTTCTGAGCGGCAATCGTTTTAAAGTTGAGGTTTTGCGTGGGCTAAAAGCGGTTGTTTTGAACGAGGAAGTCGCCCAAAACAAACGAGATGAGGGTCTTGATGATGCAATAATTGAACAGTTGATTGCTCGCGAAGTAAAGAAACGCAATGAAAGCGCAAATATTTACGATGGTGCCGATCGAGGCGAGCTTGCAGTAAATGAACGCAAAGAGGCCGAGATAATGCTAGATTATCTACCAAAACAGATGACAGAAGCTGAAATCGAAGTTGTGGTTCGAAGATTTATGTCTGAATTGGGCGTTAGTAGCATGGCTGGCATGGGCCAGCTGATTGGTGCGGTTAAAAAAGAGCTTGGTAATACCGCAGATGGTGCGCTAGTAGCCAAAATTGTCAAAAACGCGCTAAACTAAAATAAAAGGAGTACTAAAATGATAATATTTTTCGGTCCGGCTGGCTCGGGGAAAAGTTTACAGGGCCAAATTTTAGCAGCGCGCGAAGATTGGCAATGGTTATCGTCAGGTCAAATTCTTCGTGATTCAAACGACTTGCAACTAAAAGAAATTATGCAAACTGGTCAATTAATTCCTGATGACAAAATGGACCAAATAATCAGTGAGGCGTTGGATAACGTTACTGACAAAGATAAATTAATCCTTGATGGTTTTCCTCGTGATGTCAATCAGGCAAATTGGCTAATTGAAAATGGATATATCCACGGAAATTCGAAGGACATAGCGATTATTGTCGATGTCCCAGCTGAAGTGCTCATCAAACGTTTATCTGGACGTGGGCGAGCCGATGATACACCTGAAATTATTGAGCAACGTTTAAATGTGTACAATCATGAAATTTCACAAATTTTAGATTATTTATCTAGCCAATCTGTGGAAATTATCCGCATAGATGGTTCTGGTAAGGTCGGCGAGATTCACGATCATTTAATGGAGGAATTGGCCGAGTGCAATCTGGTATAAGGTCGGTTCAACCGTCAAAAACTGCGGCCGAAATTGAGGCTATGCGCCAGGGCGGTAAAATTCTGGCAACAATTCTTGATGGTTTGCGTCACCATGTTGTTGTTGGTATGAGCGGGTTGGAAGCAAATGACTGGGTAGAGAACGAGATAAAGTTACGAGGAGCGATTGTCACATATAAAACCCCAGAGGTAAAATTCCCGTACGCAATTTGCATATCAACCAACGACCAGATTGTTCATGGTATTCCAACTTTGTATCGATTTGAGCCCGGTGATGTCGTTAGTTTTGATCTGGTAATTACTTACAAAGGAATGAAAGTCGACAGCGCTTTTACGATGGTTGTTGGCGAAGATCCTAAAGGAGCAAAAAAACACTTATTAAACACAACCGAACGAAGTCTATATGCTGGAATTGACGCAATTAAGGGTCCAGTTCGCACTGGTGACATTGGAGCGGCGGTTGAAAAGGTGTTAAATGACGGAAAATTGGGAATCATTAGGGATTTGGTTGGTCATGGCATAGGACAAAAAATGCAGCAACCACCAGAGGTACCAAATTATGGGATGAAGGGGACTGGAACATTGTTGCAAGTCGGCGATACTATTGCTATCGAGCCGATGGCAACGCTTGGTGGCGAGGCTATCGTCACAGAAGACGATGGATGGACAATTAGTACTCGCGACGGCAGTTTAGCAGCTCATTTTGAGCATACTGTGTTAATTACGGAAAATGGTGCGGAAATTTTAACAAGATTGTAGGAATTATGATTGCAGATTTCGAAATAGAACTTCGCGGGAGGCTGACAAAAGAAAAGTATCAGTCTATGAAAAAATTTCTTGAAAAAAGTGGCAAACTTAAAGAAGAAAAGTTTAGAACTTTTTACGATTACTCCACTTTTATACCTGGCGAAGGTTTACGTGGTCGTACGAAAGATTTCCGTTTACGGGAAACTAATGGTCAGCCAGAGGTCATTTTGAAACTAGGCGCTTGGCAAGGCTCGGACCGTCGTGAGGAGTTATCTGTACTAACGGCCAAGGGCAGCACCGAAACGTTACTAAAAATTTTCGGTGAAATGGGTTTTAAAAAAGCCATTAAGGGTACACGTCACACGTTAGCCTATGACTATAAAGATATGGAAATCGCTCTGGTTGAGGTGCCAAACCACAGTTATTATTTTGAAGCAGAAATTATTGCTCCGGCCGACTCTGACCATGACGAGGTTCACGCTCGAATAAAGAAAGAGCTTGACGAGCTTGGTTTAGAACCATTTTCCGAAGATGGATTCCACGAATACATTGATTTATTAAATGCCGAGTCTAATGAGGTCTACGAATACAAAAAAGACCTAGTCTAGCTAGTCAAAACGTGGCATAAGCTATATACTTTAAGACATGCAAGAAGGCTCAAGCAAATATGCAGTCGGAATTGATATTGGCACAACGACCGTTCGTTGTGTTGTGGGTCATATCGATGGGACGACGGGCGTTCCAACTATTGTTGGCGTCGGCGCAGCTGTAAATAGCGGAATGCGCAAGGGTAATGTCGTTAACTTAACTGGTCCAGCAGCCGCGATTGATGAGGCTTTGGGTGAAGCCGAACGTATGAGTGGCTATCAGGTAGATATGGCAACAATCAGTGTTAATGGTACTCATATACTCAGCACACATGCTGATGGAATGATTGCTGTTGGTAGTGCCAACCATGAGATTACCGAAGAAGATATTATGCGAATTGATGAAGTCGCAACAGTCGGCAAAGTGCCAGCAAATCGCGAAATTCTTGATGTTGTACCTCATGCTTATAAATTAGACGGACAAGAAAATATCAAAAACCCAGTTGGAATGACTGGTACTCGCTTGGAAGTCGATGCTCATGTTGTGTCAGTCTTAACTCCTAACTTGTTAAATTTACAGAAGGCTGCTGAGTCGGCTAAGGTTACACCACGATCAATTATTGTGGCTGGTGTAGCAGCTGCCCGGGCAGTTTTGACAGAACACCAAATTGAAAGTGGTGTCGTTTTGATTGATATGGGTGGCTCGACAACCAATGTTGCAGTATACGAAGAAGGTGATCTGCGATTTACCGCAGTCATTCCAATCGGTGGTGTTAATATCACAAACGATCTGGCTATTGGTTTGAAAATTGATCAAGAAATCGCAGAGAAACTTAAAATCGAATATGCCTCAGCAGTCAATAGAGGCGATTCATCGGGTATAAGCTTAGAGTTTAATGGCGAAATCAACAGCTTTAATACGAAAGATATTGATGAAATAGTTGAAGCTCGACTGGAAGAGATATTTGAAGCTGTTAATCACGAACTGAGAAGAGTCGGTCGTGAGGGAAAACTGCCAAGCGGCGCTGTCCTAACTGGTGGAGCAGCCCAACTAAAGGGGATTACTGAGTTTGCAAAGGAAGCCTTAGGCTTAGCAGCTAAAATTGGCGTACCATCAGGATATGGTGGTGTTGCAGACGATATCAACAAACCTCAATATGCAACAGCGGTTGGTCTTATGCTGATTGATTCAGAGATGGGATTTACGTCGAAACAAGGCGGAAAGCGTGGTCAAAAAAGTATGTTTGTTGCAGGAGTCGGCTTTATTACTAAACTTTTCAATCGCATCAAACCATAAAACAGCTGTCCAAGAGGCCTAGTGTTTTTGCGACCTAGTGTTATACTAGATATAAATAAGAATAGTGGAGATTAGCAGATATAATGCCTGAAGTTAAACCAAGCGATATACAAACTTTTGCCAGCATAAAAGTTGTTGGTGTAGGCGGAGCCGGTGGTTCTGCTACTAATAGGATGAAAGACGCAGGTCTGTCTGGTGTTCAATTTATTGCCATGAATACCGACGCGCAAGCTTTACATAACAGCAAAGCCGATATTAAATTGCATCTTGGAAAGACAACCACTAATGGTCTGGGCGCTGGTGCTGATCCTGCAACTGGCGAAGCAGCTGCTAATGAATCTAGGGACGAAATTCGTGAAGCCCTCACTGGTGCGGATATGGTTTTTGTTACTATCGGAGCCGGTGGCGGAACTGGTAGTGGGGCAGGTTATATTGTAGCCGAAATTGCCAGAGAATTAGGCATTCTAGTTGTTGGTGTAGCCACGAAGCCATTCAGTTTCGAAGGTGAAAAACGCCGTCAAAACGCCGAATGGGCGATTACTCAACTTGGACGAAATGTTGACACCTTGATTACAATTCCAAATGACCGTCTACTTCAGACGATTGATCGTCGAACGCCACTTCTTGAAACTTTCAAGATTGCTGACGACGTGCTTCGCCAAGGTGTTCAAGGAATTTCCGAATTGATTACCGAACACGGTCTAATTAACCTAGACTTTGCTGATGTCAGGGCGATTATGAGTAATGCCGGCTCGGCACTGATGGGTATTGGCCGCGCAAGTGGTGATAATCGCGCCGTTCAGGCCGCTCAACAAGCAATCGAATCTCCTCTTATTGAGGTTTCAATCGATGGAGCAAAAGGTGTCTTATTCAACGTAACCGGCGGTTATGATATGAGTATGAGTGAAATCCAAGAAGCTGCTGAGATTATTACTAGCGCTGTTTCACCAGATGCCAACATAATTTTTGGTGCAACTCTCAAGCCTGATCTTGAAGACGAGCTAATTATCACCGTTATCGCGACCGGATTTGATTCTGCCTATTTCCATTCAAAAACAGCAACACTAGGTAGCGAGAAGACGGAAGATGAGGACAAACATCAATTTACTACTGAGACAGCGGGCGACATTGATATGAATCTTGATCACAGCGAATCGACTTCGATGTTTGCTGAGGAAAGTACCGGCGATATCTGGAACCAACCAGTCGAGGATGACGATGAATCCGATACACCAGCATTTCTAAGGCGACGTAAGAAGCATAAAAAAGACGAACAGGACAAATAGATATGCCTAAATATACTATCGGTGATAGTCGGGTAATCGAATCTCGAGAGGTTAGTGATGGTCTAACAATCCGCCGCCGCCGTGAATCTCCTGATGGAAAACGATTTACTACATATGAACGCGTTGAAAGACCAAACCTTGCTGTTATTAAAAAAAGCGGTGTCCGAGAATTATTCGATCGTGACAAACTTTCAATTGCTATAAAACGATCAGTTGGAAAGTTTTTTGTTTCAGAAGTTGAAGTCGAAGAGATGATTGCTGATATTGAAGAAGCATTGTATGCGATTGGTGAAAACGAGATTACATCCAAACAAATTGGTGAAATAGTTCTAGATAAATTGCTTGAAAGAAATGAAGTTGCATATGTTCGTTTTGCTAGTGTCTTTCATAAGTTCAAAACCTTAAACGATTTTGTTGAAATACTAGAACAAAGACGGTCACATAAAAAATCCGACTTGGAAAAATAAATATGCGAGTGGTGGTGATTACAAAAGATCAGAATGACTATACTCGTGAAGTTCTAGATTTTTTGAGTGATTTTAAACGTCAAACCGGGCATGATTTAGAAGTAGTAAATCCTGATACAGCCGAAGGCACACAATTTTGTGAAACCTATGATATCGTTGAATATCCGTCAATCGTAGCAATCAGCAATGACGGCGTTCTGCAAAGTTCATGGAGTGGTCTACCAATGCCTACTATAAGTGAACTGAGTTATTATGTTCAATAAACTAACGGAATATTTTACACACAAAGACAGAGACATGCGCGACAATCGTTGGGTTTTCGCTAGTATGTTGGTTGGTGCAATATTAAGTCTATTGGCAGCATTTGTTCTGTCAATTGATGCTATAGCGCTTGCGAAAGACCCGAACGCAGCCCTTAGTTGTAATATTAACGCGATTGTTAGTTGCGGAATTGTTGCCAAGACATCGTTTGCTTCATTATTTGGTTTTCCAAATAGTTTCTTAGGCCTAATAGTAGAGCCAGTGGTTATTACTGTGGCTGTTGCTGGCTTGGCTGGAATCAAATTCCCACGTTGGTTTATGTTTACGGCGCAGATATTTTACTCACTGGGTTTCTTGTTTGCATTTTATCTATTCTTCATTGGATTATTCGTCGTTCACGCTGTATGCCCATGGTGTCTATTGGTGACACTATCGACGACTTTCGTTTGGTTCTCAATTACTCGGTATAATATGCGTGTAAATAATTTATTCTTGAATAAACAGATTGCTAAAAAAGCGAAAGATTTTATTAACAATGACTACGATCGGCTGATTTTGGCATTAGTAGTTGTTGCTATTATTGCGACTCTGATTCTAAATTACGGTGGCGCCTTGTTTGCCTAAACTGTAGTTGTCTTTTTGCATCCGAGTAGCTATAATTACACCTAGAAACACCCTACATAGTAGGTGAACGGCAATCAACCGTGAATGTTTTTCGGAAGAAATCATTATTGAAAGTAGACCCGAACGGTAACGACCCGATAGATCGAACAACTAAGCGCTAAAAAGAATCTCTTTTTAGAAACTGGATGGTACCGTCCCCAACAAGGGATTCCAGTGTCTGAAAAGAGGTTTTTGTTTTCAAAAAGAAGGGGAAACAAGTGAAGTTTAAATCAGGAACGCGTCGACGAGCAATTGAATACGAAAAAGACTTAGTTTTTAAGTGGAAGAAAAACAAGACTTTTGAAAAATCAATTGATAATCGGCCGATTGATAATTCTTATGTATTTTACGATGGTCCGCCGTTTATAACCGGATCACCACATCATGGTACTTTACTCTCAAGTATCGTTAAAGATGCTGTACCGCGTTATCAAACCATGAAAGGTAAGCGAGTCGAACGAAAATGGGGTTGGGATTGTCATGGTTTGCCTGCCGAAAATTTCGTTGAAAAAAAGCTCGGCATAACCGACCGTCATGATATCGGTACAAAAATAAGTCTGGCCGATTATATTACTACCGCGCGTGAAAGCATGGCTCAAACCGGTAATTTGTGGGAAGAAACAATTAACCGAATTGGTCGTTGGGTTGATTTTCAGGGTGGCTATAAAACCATGGATAAAAAATACATGGAGTCTGTTTGGTGGGCGTTCAAGGAACTATACGAAAAAGGCAAAATCTATGAAGGTGAACGAGTTTTACTGTACGACACCAAGTGGGCGACTCCACTTTCCAAAGCTGAAGTCACAATGGACGCTGGAGCTTATATTGACGTCACCGACCCTAGTGTTTATGTAAAATTTAAACTAGTTGGCGAGAATGTCAGTATATTGGCTTGGACAACTACGCCATGGACCTTGCCTGGAAACACTGCTTTGGCAGTTAATCGCGATTTGACTTACGCTGAAATTGAATTGAACGGTGATAGGTATATTATTGCTAAAAAAGTTTTATCGGATGTATTAACAGATGAAAAGCACAAAGTTTTAGACTACAAAATTATTCGAACATTCAAGGGTCACGAACTAGTCGGCAAATCATATGAGCCACTTTTCGGCAGTCGTGGCAAAAATGCACACAAGATTTGGTCAGCTGATTATGTCACAACCGAATCTGGTACTGGTATTGTTCATTTGGCTCCGGCTTATGGCGAAGAAGATTTTGAGTTGGCCCAAAAAAATAAAATTCCGATTGTCCATGTTTTGGATGAATACGGTAAATATATCGAAGGTGAATGGATTGGTGAGGACGTTTGGGAAATTAATAAAACCATTGCCAAGACTTTATTAGAACGTGGAGTAGTTTGGAAGATTGATTATATTCGTCACGAATATCCCCATAACCCACGAACTGGAAATCGTTTGATGTATCGGGCACATCCAAGTTGGTTTTTTGACATTGCCGGTCAACGTACGTTGATGCTGGAACAAAACTCCGAAAACATTAATTGGTTTCCTGACTATATCAAGCATGGACGATTCGAAAAAACCGTCGAAACTGCACCTGATTGGAACTTGTCACGCGATCGTTTCTGGGCAACTGCCATGCCAGTCTGGAAGGGTACCGACAAAGACGGAAAAGAACACATCAAAGTTATTGGTAGTTACGCCGAGCTGAAAGAACTTAGTGGCGTTGAGCTTGAAGATTATCATCGTCCATGGGTTGATGACATCACATTTGAAATTGACGGTGTAAAATATCAGCGAATTGATAAAGTTTTGGATTGTTGGTTTGAGAGTGGCAGTATGCCATTTGCGCAATTCCATTATCCATTCGAAAACGTCGAAAAATTCGAAGCCAATTTCCCGGGCGACTTTATTGTCGAGTATGTTGGTCAAGTTCGAGCCTGGTTTTATTATGTTCACGCTGTTAGCGTCGGTCTATTCGGCCACAATGCGTATAAAAATGTCATTGTAACTGGGAATATTTTTGGTGATGATGGACGCAAGATGAGCAAAAGCTATGGCAACTTCACTGATCCAAACGAATTGATGGATAAGTTTAGCGCTGATAGTCTGAGGTTTCTAATGCTTTCCAGCCCATTACTCAATGGAGAAGATTTCGTCCTTCAAGACAAAGAAGTTGGTGATGTTGCTAGGAAGCTGAGTATGATTTGGAACATGTACGATTTCTTCACAATGTACGCCGAGGTTGATAAATGGGAACCGTCGAGCGAGTTTTGTGACCCGAGTGAGTCGCTAACAAACCCGCTTGATCAGTGGATTATAAGTCGAATGCATCAACTAATTCAAGAAGTCGAGCATCATATGGATGGTTACGACCTGCCAAGTGCTCTGAAACCAGTTTTGCCATTTATTGAAGATGCTAGCAACTGGTACGTCCGTCGTAGTCGCCGCCGATTCTGGAAATCAGGTGATGATACTGACAAAAATAATGCCTATTGCACACTTTATTATGTATTAGTTCAACTCAGCAAAGTCATGGCTCCATTTACACCGTTTTTGGCTGACGAGTTATACCAAAAATTAACAGGTGACGAGAGTGTTCATTTGGTTGATTGGCCGCAGGTAGGACATATCAATGAACTAGTCGTGACCGAAATGGAAACGGTTCGTACCTACGTAAACCAAGGTTTAAGTATCCGGGCAAAAGAGCGCATAAAGGTTCGTCAGCCACTAGCAAGTGTAACTGTTCCAACATTGGGCAAATTTGTCGATTTCGCTGATATTCTCCGCGAAGAGTTAAATGTAAAATCGGTAAAAACCGGCAGTGAATTTGCAATCGACCTTGAAATAACACCTGAACTGAAAAGTGAGGGGGTTGCCAGGGAAGTCATCCGCCACATCCAAGCTGCCAGAAAAGATGCCGGTTTGAATATTGACGACAGGATTATGTTGGTTCTAAGTACCAAAGATCACAATCTAATTTGCGATATAACCGAACATCGCAAAATTATTTCCGAGGAAACATTAGCAACCGAACTGCTTGAAAATGGTTCAAAGAAATATTCTGTCGAAGTTAAGATTGATGGTGTTGAACTAACGGTATCGCTCGAAAAATCGTAAACAATTTTTACCAGAGAAGGTTAGTTGACATTTAGTGATGTTTATGCTAATATAAAAGTGTATAAACTAATAAACAAACATGTCAGAACTAAATTACCTCCAATTTCAACCAATCGACTCGTCATCCGACGACACTTTCAGCACCCAGCAAAAAGATGAGGATATCATTCTTGATGAACAGATAGACGAAAATTCTCTGGAAAACTACTGGGAAGAAGTTGTTGAGGATATTCACAAAGACCCCGATTGGTTTACATTTGCAGACGAATAACGTCTATACTAATACCATGACTGATTCGCAATTCGACGACCTGATTTCAAAGGCAATGAATGAATTGCCACAAAAATATATCAAAGGTTTAGACAATGTGGCCATCGTTATGGCTGACGACCCAACCCCAGAACAGGTTATAAAGATGAAATTAGATAGAAGTCAGCGTCTGTTGGGGTTGTATGAGGGGATTCCACTGACAAATCGTAGTGCGGGTTATAGCTTTGTTTTACCAGACAAAATCACGCTTTTCAAAAACTCGATTCTGACGGTTGCAAATAGTGACCAAGACGTTTTTGAACAGATAAAACGGACCCTCTGGCACGAGATTGCACATTATTACGGCCTAGATCACACACAAATAGACAAACTACAATCACGATAACGTAGTCTAGACTCGCTTTTTAGACGTAAGTGTTTTATATTAGTACTATCGTGCAAGCGAAAACAAAAAGTAAAATCAAATCGAATAACTCTGTTGTCAAACGAGTAAAACACGGCATTAAGTTAGCTGTTGTTCCACATTCAAATAACGATTACAGGCCACACCTTGTCAGGCGTTATGGTCTGTTGGCAATTTTCTTAGTTGTTATTGGTCTACAGTTCGGTTATAACGGCGCCACGACTGGCAACGTTCTGGGTCGTCAGTCTGATATTACGATAAATTCGTTACTATACCAGACAAATTTAGAACGAGCTAAAGCTGATAAATCGCCACTTAAATTAAATGAAAAACTGGATAAAGCGGCCTATCTGAAAGCACAGGATATGTTCGATAAACAATATTGGGCACATAATTCGCCTAATGGCACCCAACCGTGGAAGTGGTTTGGTGATGTTAGCTATAACTATAGTGAGGCCGGTGAGAATTTAGCGAAAAACTTTACAACAACCTCGTCGGTTATGACGGCTTGGATGAATTCTCCTGAACATAAGGAAAATGTTATAAAAACCGAATATCAAGATGTCGGTTTCGCGGTAATGGATGGGGAGTTGGACGGTAAACCAACATCAATCATCGTGGCTCTGTATGGTCAACCAACCGAAGGACTAGTAGCTGGAGCCCAGACGACTTTCACTGGAGCCGACCCTAACCAAGTAAATATTTGGACGCAATTTGCGGTTGCCGCCCAATCAATGACACCAGCCTTGATGGGTGGATTGGCATTAATTGCTGTTGCTATCATTGTAGCGGCTTACGCGCACGCTTACCGCAGTAAATTACCAAAGAAATTGCGACAATCATGGTATAGGCATCATGGCCTTTATAAGGTCGCTGGGTTGTTATCGTTCGGAGTGGTCTTGATTTTAATGTACGGCGGTGGCCAGATCTAAGTTGGTAGATGGTATTTGGTAGTTAGTAGGTGGTATAGAGATTAATTTTATATCATCTACTATTTACTAACTACTATATAGCGTTGCGTAAGCAACTCACATCTGTTATAATCTACTGTCGACTAGTAAAAAAGTAATAAGGAATCATTAAATGGTAAAAGCAGTCGTTAAGATCGGCGGAAAACAATTCATTGTTGCCGAAAAAGAGACCCTCATGGTGGACCTCCTCCCTGAAGGCACAAAAGAGCTCAAGCTTGATGCACTGTTGGTCATCGATGGCGATAACACGCAAGTCGGCAAGCCAACTGTTAAAGGTGTCGTTGTGGAAGCTAAGGTCATTGAAGACCTAGTTAAGGGTGAAAAAATTCGTGTAATTCGCTACAAAGCGAAGAAACGCGTCCACAAAGAGAATGGTCATCGCCAGCTGTATAGCGAAATCGAGATTACCTCGATTAAATAAGTAAATAAAATCCCCGATAAATCATCGGGGATTTTTAATATGATTAACTGATGACGATTCCGCTTAAGTCGAGTATAATGGTGCACAAGAGATGAGGAATATCAAAACGTGGCAACAGTAATATCAGTTACTAACCAAAAAGGTGGGGTAGGCAAGACAACGACAGCTGTTAACTTGGCGTATTATATTGCTAAAACCGGTCGAAAAACCTTATTAATTGACTTCGACCCTCAAGGTAATGCGACGAGCGGCTTGGCGATTGATAAGCAAGATCTTCAGATGACGATGGCCGATGTTGTTATGGAGCAGGCAACACTTAATCAAGTAATTATGCCAACTGCGTATAAGAATTTCTTTTTGGCACCATCAACTCCACATCTAGCAGACACCGAGGTGCAGCTAGCTCAGGCTGATAGGCGCTTTTCAAGACTACGAAACGCAATTGAAACTAGCACCGATGATTTTGATGTAATTATTATTGATAATCCACCAAGTCTCAGCCTGTTGACGGTTAACGGACTAGTGGCTGCTAAATACGTGTTGTTGCCGGTTCAAGCGGAGTTTTACGCATTGGAAGGCCTAGGTCAGCTTCTGGAAACAATGAAACTGGTTCGGAAGGCTATGAACCCAGTTTTAGAGTTACTTGGCGTCCTACCAACAATGATGAACACTAGAACTACTCTTAGCACCCAAGTATACGAAGAAATTAAAAAGCATTTTCCTGGAAAAGTTTTCGATACAGCCATACCCCGAAACATTCGCTTAGCCGAAGCTCCAAGTCACGGCTTGCCAATTGGTGCATATGATAAGTTTTCAAAAGGTGCTCGCGCCTATAAAGCGCTTACTAAGGAGGTAATTAATCGTGCCAGCGTCTAATAAGAACCACCAAAAAAGAGGACTTGGAAGGGGCTTTGAATCGTTAATCCCAATAGAACTTTTGGATGAATCGTTTGATCCGACTGCTTCGCAAGACCAACAAATTAGCGAATTGCGCCAGATAAAAATTGCAGAAATTGTAGTTGACCCAGATCAACCACGTAAAAAGTTCGAGCAAGATTCACTCGATGAATTAGCTGAATCTGTTCGCGAACACGGTGTTTTGCAGCCAATAATTGTTACTCCGCATTCTGGCGGATACCAAATTGTTGCCGGTGAGCGTCGTTATCATGCTGCCAAAATTGTTGGTTTAGACAAAATACCAGCTCTAGTCCGTACACTATCGGGTCAGCATAAACTCGAGATTTCTTTGATTGAAAATTTACAGCGTAAAGATTTGAATGACATGGAAACTGCAACAGCGTATCTAAAATTACGCGATCAGTTTAATTTAACTCTCGAACAGATTGGGAAGAGAGTAGGTAACAGGTCGGTTGGAGCTGTTAGCAACAAGTTACGGCTGTTGAAATTGCCAGCATTTGTCCAAGATTTGCTAGTTGAGGGTTCGATGACCGAGGGTCAAGCCAGGCCTTTGATTGGACTTGAGGAAGACATTACAAGAAAAGTGATTCCACGCATTATCAAAGAAGAGTGGAGCGCCAGAAAGGTTGAACAATTCATTGTTGATTTGAAAAAGAACCGAACAGTTCCCGAAATGTCGCAAGACCGACAAATTAAAGAGCAGCCGTATAGCAAGCAACTAAAGCTTATTCAAAACCATTTGAAGACTGATGTCAGCATCCTTACAAACTCAAAAGGTGCCGGTAGAATAACTATAAAGTTCAAAAACGAAAAAGAATTCGAACGTCTTCAAAAATTATTAGGTTAGTTTAGAAAAAACGAATTTTGTTGAACGGGAAGACCCGCATGCTAACTGGTCCGACTACGTCATATAGTGGTATAGTGCCAAGTCCATTGCGTGAATCGTATGAATATGTACCGTCTCGGTGGTCGCCAGAAACAAATAATTCACCTTTTGGAACAATCCAGTCTCCACTGCCACTTGTGATTTTGCCAGGTTCACCATTATTACTTTCGTCAGGGTTGAAACCATTAGGAAATTGACTATTGTAAACAGTGTATGTGGCATCTTTTAAGACAACTCTTTCGCCAGGTAGGCCGATGACTCGCTTAACGATGAACTCATCGCCAATTCCGCTGGTGTAGCGTGGATTTTTGAAAACGATAACTTGTCCGCGATTAGGTGTCCAGGTTTTATTTTGTAGTTGGGACCAGGTAATAGGCAGTCGATCAACAATTAGACGGTCGCCTGTAAATAACGTTGTTTCCATACTTGGTCCAACCACACTGAAACTGCGAAAAATGAAGGTATTTATAAAAAGTGTGCCAATTAGAACGCAGGTAATAAATACAGTAATGCTGATAGCATCTTTTAAAAATGGATGGCGTTTTAGAAAAGTTGCTTCCATACCTGAATACTATACACGGTTTAAGCATGTAGTAATAGGCATAAACGCTACATCTAGGGTTTAAATCCATCTCTAAGTTAGGTATAGTAGTATGAGTATTTATGAATAAGCAACGTTCTTCAATTGACGGTTTTATGCCAAGACGCTCTGGAAATGAGTTAGGTACTGATACCTTTAACACTATTGATGAGGTCGGACTCAATCGTAAATCACTGAATATTAATAGTGAAACACCACAACATGAATTTGGAAAAGAATCTATGGGACAAAGTGTAGGCAGATCCGACATAGACGAGTCATTGCGCGACATTGATGAAACAGCTGTAGCTCCAAAAAAGCTTTGTCGAAGACAACGCCGTCGTATCGAGAAAATGTCGAAAAAACCGCGGAGCAAGTTGCGTCGCATTGTTAAATGGGTCTTAATCCTATTAACACTATTAATTATTGGTGTGGGTGGGTTTGGTATATACAAATTTATTGCGGCTGGAAATAATATCTTCCAGGGTAATTTCTTCGGTTTATTCCAGAACCAACCTTTAAAGCAAGACGCTAACGGGCGAAGTAACTTTCTGATTTTAGGTACAAGCGAAGACGACCCGGGTCATGAGGGGGCTAATCTAACTGACTCGATAATGGTTTTGAGCGTAGATCAAAAAAATAAAAATGCCTATATGTTTAGTGTACCGCGCGATATGGAAGTTCGATATGGCACGGCTTGTGTGGCTGGATATTCAGGCAAGATTAACTCATATTTTTCTTGTGTGGATAGCGGAACATCGAATGAAGCAGAGCAGAATCGTCTTGTGAAAACACAAAAGCTGGTCGGTGATATTTTTGGGTTAGATATTCAATATGGAATTCATGCTAACTACACGGTTATGCGCGACGTTGTTAATGCCATTGGCGGTAGCATTACGGTAAAAATCGAAAGTCGTGACCCAAGAGGTCAGATGGATGCCAACTTTGACTGGAAATGTGGAGCAGCATACTATCAGCGTCTAAAAAGTTGTCCACCTAACGGCCATTTTATCGATTATCCTAACGGCCAAGTGACGTTGGATGCCGAACACGCTCTGTACTTGGCACAAGCTAGGGGTGATGAGTTCACCCCGTCATATGGCTTCGAGCAATCAAATTTTGATCGCGAGAAAAATCAACAAAAGATATTGGTTGCAATTCGGGATAAAGCAATGAGTTCGGGTGTACTGACAAATATTGGAGCAATTACTCAATTACTTGATGCTTTGGGTAATAATCTACGAACAAATGTCCAAACAAACGAGATAAGAACACTGGTGCAGGTTGCTAGCGAAATTAAGTCTAGTGATATACACACCATAAGTCTAATCGATGGTGACAATCCGGTGATGAACGGATCCGGTAACCCATCGGCTGGAAAGTATGACTATACTGATATCCAGGCATATATTAAAAAGAATCTAAGTAGTGATCCGGTTGTCAGGGAAGCTGCTCCAATCGTAGTTTTGAATGGATCGGGCCAGTCTGGTTACGGTCAGACAAAGGCGGATATATTAACTAAAGATGGGTTTAATGTAAGTTTGGTCGACAACGCTCCAGACGGAAATTATGCAAAAGTTGAAATATATCAAATTGGTCAAGATAATGCCGGAACGGCCGCTAAATTATCTGAAATATTTAAAGTTACAATTAAGAAAACAAAACCGCCTGTGATAGTCAATGGTGATGTCCGATTCGTGGTAATTTTCGGAGCAGTCACCACTTAAAATTTATTTTAAGTGGTATACTGAATAGGCATGGAATTTTTAAAAATTATGAAAAGGCGATCGTTTCTTAACGAAGTCGTTTACGTTGCTCTGAATATTGGTATAGCCGTTGCGATGATGTTGATCATTCGGTTGACGAACTCATTATGGCTAGCTTTTGCATTAGTATTACTCGGTAAGTGGAGATTATTTGCAGTGCGTCCAAGGTTTTGGTTTGCGCATATTCAGGCAAATCTCGTCAGTATTATTGTTAGTGTTAGTTTTGTCATATTTCTATATGTCGCGAACTCGGCAAATGTAGGCTCAACACAGTCCTTAATCACTCAAATTATAATAGTATTAATCGATATTGGTTGGCTGTTGTTCCTTAAATCCCAATCGAAACGGGTTTACATAGTGGCTCAGGCAGGTGTAGCACTTTTTGTTGGTATATCAGCAATCTTTACAGTGGCATATGGTTGGATTGCAACGCCTGTGGTTTTATTGTCGTGGTTAGTTGGCTATGCAACCGCTCGGCATGTGCTAAACAGCTACGACGAAGAAAGCCATACGGAGCTCTTGAGTTTAGGCTGGGGATTAATGTTGGCAGAAATCAGTTGGTTGGCGTATCACTGGACGGTTGCATATCGTTTAGCGATTGCTCCAAGCTTTATGTTGCCACAGATTTCAATAATTGCCGTTTGTTTTGCGTTTTTGGCATATAAATCTTATGATTCATATTACCGACATCAAAAAATTCGTTTTAATGACATTCTGTTGCCATTATTGTTTACAGTTAGTATTGTCACTATTCTATTGATATTTTTTAACGGGGTAAGCGCAAATATTATCTAAACTACTTTTTTGAAAGATATGATATAGCCAATCTGGCTATATTTTTTTAGTGACAATTTAGCTGCATACTCAATAAGTGAGCCATGCTGACAAGGATCGGCTTCGATTAAAATAAATCCGTTATTTTTTAGTTTTTTTGAGACCTGGATTAATAATTTTTCAATTAGTTCTTTACCGTCGTTGTCAGCGTATAATGCAAGCGCTGGCTCATAGTCTATGTCTTTTAAATAACTCCAGTCTGGGCTTACGTAAGGCAGGTTTGCCAGAATTATGTCTGGTGTATGATTGTAGTTTTCTAGAAGGTCACTTTGGATAAGCGTGACATCTGCAGACATTTTTTTTGAATTTATTTTAGCAATATTCAAGGCAGGTAGGCTGATATCTGTTAGGGTGACCCGTAAAGTCGGAAACTCTAATTTAGCGGTGATACCAAGGGCGCCACAGCCAGTGCCAATGTCGATTAATTTTAGGCTATTTGATATGTTTAACTTACTAGCCGTAAATAACTCTTTCAAGCACTCGATCATCTGTTCTGACTCTGGTCGGGGAATTAAAGTGTCGGTTGAAACCTGGAAATTACGACCGTAAAACTCTTTCTGACTGTAAATGTAAGCCAATGGTATTCGTTTTAGCCTTTGACTGAGTTTGTTGTTGGCGTTAAAGATAATTTTTTTATCAATTAAGTCGTCGTAATGAGCGTGCAGGTAGGTTCTATCCACACCTAATTCGTTTGCAAGAATTAATTCCGCATCCAAGCTTGCACTGTCAATATCACAGACAATCAGTTGTCCAGTGGCATAATCCAGCCAATTCTTAACTGACGTTGGCACTAGCGGCTGCGAGTTCACGTTCATAATTTTGCAATTGGTCAATTAAATCATCAATATCACCGTTCATGGCAGCGGGGATGTTGCTTCGTGAATAGCCGATGCGATGATCGGTAATTCGGTCCTGAGGGAAATTATAAGTCCTGATTTTTTCGCTGCGATCTCCGGAACCGATTAAGCTCCGACGTTGGGCGGTTTGTTCAGCTTGGTCGGCATCAATCTTTTGCTGAAGTAGGCGACTACGTAGAACACTTAGCGCCTTATCCTTGTTTTTAATTTGTGATTTTTCATCCTGGTTTGTTACGACCATGCCACTTGGGATGTGGGTGATACGAACGGCGCTGTCGGTTGTATTAACACTTTGACCACCGTGTCCGCTAGCTCGATAAATATCAATTCGTAGGTCAGCTGGGTCAATTTGAATATCTGTTTCTTCAGCTTCAGGCATAATAGCGACAGTTACAGTACTGGTATGAATTCGTCCTTGTGATTCAGTAGTTGGAATTCGTTGAACGCGATGAACACCAGATTCAAACTTTAGTTTAGAGTATGGAGCATCACCCTTAACACTGAATATAACTTCTTTGTAGCCACCCGTATCATTGGCACTCTCACTGATAAGTTCAGTTTTTAAGCGATGGGCCTCACAGTATCGCAAATACATACGGTAAAGTTCGGCTGCAAATAAACTAGCTTCATCTCCACCAGCACCGGCGCGAATTTCAATAATAACGTTCTTATCGTCGTTTGCGTCTTTAGGGGCAAGCATAGCAAATAACTCATCTTCGAGCTTTTGTAGCCGTGCGCCGACTTCATCAACTTCTTGCTTAGCCATTTCAGCTAGTTCGTCGTTACCGTTGGCCATTTCTTTGGCTTCAACTAACTGGTTCTCTAATGTTTTACGCAATTTTGCTTTTTCTAGCAGGTTTTCAATTTCGGTCAGACGTTTGTTTTTTGAAGTATATTCTGGGTCAGAGTAGGCGGTTGGCGAAGATAAAAAAGAACTAAGCTCGTCTTTCTCGAGTTGCAGTTCGTCGATGTTTAGAGAAATTCTTACCATGCTATTTCTTTCATTGTAACAAAAGAGAGGCTATCTTGACAGATAACCTCTCGTAAAATTACTTTAATTATTGTTCGGCTTTTTTGGCTTTAACGGCGTTAGCTTTTTTGGCTTTGCTGGCTAGGGCAACTTTACGAGCTTCAGCAGCTGCAAATTTAGCCTTATAGCGGTCAACGCGACCTTCGGTGTCGATAATCTTTTCTTCACCGGTGAAGAATGGATGAGATGCAGATGAAATGTGAACCTTTATCAGGGGGTATTCGTTGCCATCTTCCCATTTAATAGTTTCGTTGGTCTGCGCGGTCGACTGAGTCAGAAACGCAAACCCAGCCACGTCATCGCTAAATACGACGGGACGATAATCGGTTGGGTGTAAATTTGTTTTCATAGTCAGATAATTGTATCTGTTTTTCGGGTATTTGTAAAGAGTTAGAAAGCAAAAGCCATCAGTGCAATCAACCCATCAGCACTCTTTACGTGTGACCTTCGGTCAGCACGTGGCGTTCGGCTGCCTGCTGGCGCAGTCTTCTGGATTGAATGCACTGATGGATTTTGCAGCCGCCTCTTGAAATATATCTGCTAAAGAGTTACAATTGTTGGGTAATCAAATTAATGAAACAACCTTTGCGACAACTCCTGCATTCAGGCGCATAGGTGAAGAAAAAGGAGTTCAATAATATGACATCTGATGTCGACATCAAAGCCTTGTTTGAAGCGGGCGTTCACTTTGGTCACAAGACCAGTCATTGGAATCCAAAAATGGCGCAATATATCCACAGCAAACGCCAGGATAGCCACATTATCAATCTAGAAAAGACGGTTGAAGGTTTAGAAAAGGCTTTGCCATTCTTGACACAACTTGCATCAAACGGCAAACAAATTTTGTTTGTTGGAACAAAGAAACACACCAAGGAAATCATCCGCGAAGCTGCACAAGCTATTAATCAGCCGTACGTAACTGAGCGATGGTTGGGTGGAATTCTAACAAATGTTGCCACGGTCTCAACTCAAATCAAAAAATTGAAAGATTTAGAAAAGCGAATGGACTCTGGTGATTTGGAAAAACGCTATTCTAAGCTTGAAGTTCAACGTTTCCAAGAAGAAATCGATGATTTGAACGAAAAATATAGCGGTATCAAAGACTTAAACGGTAAACCAGGTGCGCTACTAGTTATCGACGTCATCGGTGATATGAATGCCATAAAAGAAGCCAACAAATTAAACGTTCCTGTAATCGCAGTGGTTGATACTAATGCTGATCCGACTTTGGTTGACTACGTGATTCCAGGTAACGACGACGCCATAAAAGGTGTTCAGCTGATTCTTGATTACGCATCCGGGGCAATTACAAAGGGTATGGGTGCTTCAAAAGTAGTAAAAGTGAACGAAGAAGTTAAAACAACAACTGTCACAAAGGAGAAATAAAGATGGGCGTATCAATTGATGACATTCGTAAATTAAAAGAACTTTCAGGTATCGGTTTAACTGATGCAAAAGTAGCATTAGTTGAAGCTGGTGGAGACTTTGACAAAGCATTGGCTGTTCTTCGCAAAAAAGGCATAACAAAAGCCGAGAAAAAAGGCGATCGTGAAGCTAGGCAAGGTCTAATCGACAGTTACGTCCACAACGGCCGAATCGGCGTATTAGTTGAAGTTAACTGTGAAACTGATTTTGTAGCAAGGACTGACAACTTCAAATCTTTTGTTCACGAAATTGCTTTGCAGGTTGCTTCGATGTCACCTGTTTATGTTAGTGAAGCCGACATTCCAGCCGCAGAAATGAAGCGCGTTCGGGATGAAGCCCTAGAGCGAGTTAAAGAAGAAGGCAAACCAGCTGAAATCGCAGAAAAAATTGTTGATGGTCAGGTCAAGAAATACTTTGAAGAAAAAGTATTACTAAACCAAACATATATCAAGGATGAGAAGCAGACCGTAGCTGACTTTGTTAAAGAAAACATCTCAAAAACAGGTGAAAATCTAATCATTCGCCAGTTTAAACGAATTGAATTAGGTGTAACTGAATAGGGTATATCCTGCACTAAAATAGCCGCGCATAAATTACGCGGCTATTTTTATTTAAGTTATACTAAGAACAATGATCAAAAAAAATATCAGAAAAATACAAAATTTTCCTGGCGAAGTGGTCGCTAATTTGTTTGTATCAAAATTGAAAGACGGTGATTATCTTATTGGCGATGTGCCATACCAGTGCCAGTTCGCAACGCCTGAATTGGCAAACGATATACTTGAAGGCCGGATGAGTGCAAAAGATGACCCAAATTGGAAAGTATTAGGCTTCAAAACAAGAGAAGAGTCAGAATATTGGGCATGGAGAAATTGCGGTATATGTTGTGTGAAAATGGTTATAGATTTCTATGGTAAAAACGATTCGTACTCAAGTTTAACTGAGAAGGGTGTTGCGCTAGGCGGGTATGATATTGATAAGGATTTAGGCTGGTATTATAAACCACTATTAAAACTGTTGAAATCGTTTAGCGTGAAAGGTTTTATTTCACCGCAAACAAGTGTGAGCAGGCTAGCACATCTCATCCATCAAAAGAAATTTGTTATTGCTTCAGTAAATCCTTCGATAATCAGGTTAGATAAACTTGAGAAAACAAAGGAAAAGAGCGGTCACCTTGTTTTGGTCACTGGCTTTAGTAAAAAGGTCGGTAAAATATCAGGTTTCTACATAAACAACCCTTCTGGTAAAATAGTCGAGACACAAAAACAAGCATTCATACCGATAGATGTATTTATCAGAGCTTACGGTGGGCGTGGGATAGTTGTTAGCGACAACTAATAACTGCTACAATAGGGGCACTATGTTTGACACAAAACCCTACGAAGAGAAGTTTAATCTGGCTATTGCTAGGTTCGAAGACGAAATAAAAAAAGTCCGCACCGGACGAGCACACCCGGGTCAGCTGGATGGTATAAAGGTTGAGGTTTATGGAACGCTAATGCCATTAAATCAGGTGGCTAATATTTCTGCCCCTGAACCACAGATGCTGCAAATTACGCCATTCGATCCAAGTAACATCACCGCAATCAGTGCGGCTATCCGAAATGACCAGAGTTTAGGCTTTAACCCAAGCGACGATGGGCGAGTTATTCGCGTGCCAGTGCCTCCACTAACTGAGGATCGACGCAAACAACTAGTCAAACAAACTAGTGAAAAAGTAGAAGAAGCAAAAATTGCTCTTAGAAATATCCGACAAGATGCAATCAAAGATGCTAAGCGCAAAAAAGATTCCAAGGAATTGTCCGAAGATGATCTAAAGCGAATCGAAAAAGACATCGACGGAAATATATCTGTAGCAAATACTAAAATTGATGAATTATTCATTCTAAAAGAGAGAGAAATTCTGAAAATCTAATGCCAGAACAAGCAATTCCTCGTCATATTGGTATTATTCTCGATGGCAATCGGCGTTGGGCTAAAAAGTATGGGCTTCCAGCTTATGAGGGCCATTTGGCAGGTCATGATAGGGTACAAGAGGTCTCTCTAGCGGCGTTTAACAGTGGAGTCGAATATGTATCTATGTACGCTTTCAGCACCGAAAACTGGAAACGTAGTCAGGAAGAAGTCGATAAATTAATGAACTTAGTCTTGAAGTCGTTGGTATCAGATGTGCCAATTATGAACAAGAATAACGTAAAACTACGAGTTATTGGGTCACGCGAAAACTTGAGTGAGAGAATCTTGAAAGTCATTGATAGTGCAGAGGTTAGTACACACAATAACACTGGCGGCACATTGGTTTTATGCTTTAATTACGGCGGACAACTAGAAATTGTCGATGCGGTTAAAAAAATTGTTCAATCCGGCGTTGATGCTGATAAAGTCAACGCAGATTTAATTAGTAATAATATGTACGGTCCCGAAATACCGCCAGTAGATATTGTTGTTCGGACAGGCGGCGAACATAGAATTTCAAACTTTATGCTTTGGCGGATTAGTTATAGTGAGTTGATGTTCGTTGATAAATTTTGGCCAGATATGACAAAAGATGATGTAAAGGTTATTATTGATGAATATAGTAAACGCTCCAGGCGGATTGGAAAGTAATGGAACTTGTATTTGGGGTTATTTTGGGATTGTTGATTTTAGTTCTGTTGGTTATTGCCCATGAGTTTGGCCATGCAGTAGCGTCTTTACGAAATGGTGTTGTGGTTGAGGAATTTGGTATCGGCTTCCCGCCAAAAGCCTGGTCAAAAAAACTTAAGAATGGGATGATATTATCACTAAATTGGTTACCACTAGGCGGTTTTGTTAAGTTACAAGGCGAACACGATGCCGCTGACAAAAAAGGCGACTACGGTTCTACAACTTTCTGGCAAAAAACCAGGATATTATTATCTGGGGTGGCTGTAAATTGGGTCATCGCTGCTATATTGTTAACCGGTTTAGCCTTTGTAGGTTTGCCAAAAGTCCTGCCTAATCAATTCACAATACCTGGTGACACCACAAGTATTAGTCAACCAGTTGAGATTACTAATCTACTAAAAGGCTACCCAGCCGAAGCAGCTGGCTTAAAGGTCGGTGACAAGATAATTAGGTTCGCCGGCCAAGAGGTGCCAACAGCTGAGCGATTGATTGAGTTATCAAAGCAAGACAAAGGCAAGGTTGTGGAGATAGTTTATTCACGTCAAGGCGTTGAACACAGTGTCAAAGTCTCACTAAAAAACACCAACAGTACGGTGTTTGGTGCTGGTCTAGGGCAGCGAGAGCTAATCAAATCAACCTGGTCCGCTCCTATTGTCGGAGTTGTAACAACCGGGCAGTTTACGGTAGTGACTATCCAAGGTATCGGTGATTTAATTGGTAATCTTGTTGGTGGCTTAGTGTCGCAACTTAACCCGAATCAAACTGTTAGAAATCAAGCGTCTGCAGAACTAAAATCAGTTGGCGATAGTGTTGCTGGACCGATTGGAATTTTGGGAACAGTCTTTCCAGCTGCCCAACAGGCTGGTTTGACTCAAATTATATTCCTTACTGCTATAATTTCTGTATCTTTGGCTGTAATGAATATTTTACCAATCCCAGCGTTGGACGGTGGTAGATGGTTTACGATGGTTGTATATAGGCTGCTAAAAAAGAAACTGACTAAAGAGCGCGAGGAAAGAATTCAGCAAATTGGATTTACGATAATAATGGGCCTAGTTGTATTGGTAACATTCGCCGATGTCGCAAAACTCTTCTGAAGTAGTTGAAGCAGATATCGACTCTAAGCAGCCGATTATTCGACGTAATTGGATGATGCTAATTATATTACCAGCATGGGTTTTTGTGGGATTCTTTACGGCTGAGTTATTGACGGGGGGACTTTTTTGGTTAGCCGCGGCCAGCGGTATTGCGCTTAAATCATTTAACCAATCAGTTTTAAATACTGTAATTGCGGCCATTGTATATTTATTAACTTTAGCCATAGTAATTATAATTCCCTGGCTTCTCAGAAGAAGAGCAATCAAAATTGCTGACTTCGGTCTGAGCCACTGGCCATCTTGGAGCGATATATTCATGACTCCGGCCGGATTTGTAGTTTATATCATTTTATCGTCTCTGTTAATTCTGTTGGCAACTCGTATTTTGCCAGGTTTTAACCCAAATCAAGTACAAAACACCGGCTTTGAGCATTTAGTGCAAGGCTATGAATACATATTAGCTTTCACGACATTAGTAATTGTTGCGCCGATAGCAGAAGAAATATTGTTCCGTGGGTATTTATTTGGCAAATTAAAGCAATATATCCCGGTCTGGGTCGCGGCTATCGCAACCAGTCTGTTATTCGGTGCGATTCATGGTAGTTGGGATGTAGCAATTGATACTTTTGCCCTTAGCTTAGTTCTTTGTTACTTGCGTGAAACAACTGGAAGTATCTGGTCCTCGATTTTATTACATATACTCAAAAACGGCATCGCATTTTATTTACTCTTTATTTATCCGACATTATTAACTACACTGGTAAGATAATGCGCGTATCAAAATTATTCACAAAAACCAGCAAAAATGCACCAGCAGATGAGGTTGCCAAAAATGCTCAGCTATTAATTCGTGCTGGCTACATTCATAAGGAAATGGCTGGGGTTTATACTTATCTGCCACTTGGTAAGATTGTTCTGGACAAAATCGTTCAGATTATTCGCGAAGAAATGAATGCCGTAGGCGGTATGGAGATGAGCTTAACTGCACTGCAACAAAAAGACGTCTGGGAAGCCTCTGGTCGCTGGGATGACAAAGTAATGGATGTTTGGTTTAAGACCAAACTAGCTAGTGGCAGCGAAGTTGGCTTGGCTCCAACCCACGAAGAGCCACTAACTAACCTCATGAAGAACTTTATCCACAGCTATAAAGACCTACCAGCGTATCCTTATCAGTTCCAAACAAAGTTCAGAAATGAGCTTAGGAGTAAAAGCGGTTTAATGAGAGGCCGTGAGTTTTTAATGAAAGATTTGTACAATTTTAGTCGAAATCAGGAAGAGCACGAAAGGTTCTATGAAAGTATGGTTGGGGCATATAATAAAATCTTCTCTCGTCTAGGTATTGGTGATATAACCTATAAGACGTTTGCTAGTGGTGGAAGTTTTAGTAAATATAGTCACGAATTCCAAACTATAAGTGATGTTGGTGAGGATAAGATATATGTTCATGAGGCTAAAAAAATTGCCATAAATCAAGAAGTCTTCAATGACGAAGTTCTAGCCGATTTAGGTATAGATAAAAATGAGCTTGTTGAGAAGACGGCCGTCGAAGCAGGCAATATCTTCACTTTGGGAACTAGGTTTTCGGATGCCTTAGATTTAAAATTTACAGATGAAGACGGCACAACTAAACCTGTTTTTATGGGTAGCTATGGGCTTGGTCCAAGCCGCTTGATGGGATTATTAGCGGAGCACTTTGCCGATGAAAAGGGCTTGGTTTGGCCAGAGAATGTGGCTCCCTTTAAGGTATATTTGGCTAGAATTGGTGAAAATGTTAACGAATACGCTGATAAGTTGTATAATGAGCTGACCGAAAAGGGTGTTGAAGTATTATACGACGACCGAGACGTTCGTGCTGGGCAAAAGTTTGCCGATAGTGAACTTCTTGGGATACCTTATCGTGTAACAATTAGCGACCGCACAATTGACAGTGGTGAAGTCGAAATTAGTGAAAGAAAAAATAGTGAAAAAATGCTGTTGACATATGAGCAGCTGCTTGCTAAACTAGTCTGAATACACGCTACATATAGCGTATATTTTATTGTTTAGAACGCTATTTATGTATAATTAAAGGAATAAGAAACCATGAAAAAATTGTATCAAATCACCGCAAAAGGTAAGAAAGAGCTTGAAAATGAGCTTAACGATTTAAAAAGTCGTCGCAGTGGTGTCGCCGATAAGATTGCTGAGGCTCGCGATTTCGGTGATTTAAGCGAAAATGCCGAATATGACGTTGCCAGGGAAGAGCAAGGATTAATTGAGACTCGAATTTCTGAAATTGAAGATATCATACTTAATGCTGAAATTATTAAAGGTGGTAGTAAGTCAAAAATTTCACTAGGTAACAAAGTTGAACTAAGAACTGGCAAAAAACATGTTGTTTATACGATTGTAGGACCTGTTGAGGCTGACCCACTTGAGGGTAGAATCAGCAACGAGTCACCAATTGGTGGTGCGATTTTTGGTAAAAAGGTGGGTGATATTGCTACAATCGAAACCACTAAAGGCAAAATGACTTACGAAATCGTAAGTATTGGCTAGAAAAACAATTAAGCTTAATGTTTATCCACTCCCACAGGGAGTGGATATGTTATAATTAGGCGAAATGGCAACACTAAAAGATTTTCGAGATGAACGATTAAGAAAACTGAATACTCTTCGTGAAAAGGGGATTGATCCTTTCCCGGCCGTTTCACATAGAACTCACTTTGCAGCTGATGTTACGTCTCAATTCGAACATCTACAGGATCATGTAGTGACTGTAGTTGGGCGCATCTCTAGTATTCGTAAGTTCGGTAAGTTAGCCTTTATTGTCTTAAGAGATTACAGCGGCAATATTCAACTTTTTTTGCAATCAGATAATGTTGGCGTTCTTGATCCATCTAGCAATCAATTAGGTATGTCTGAATTGCCGCTACTTGATACTGGTGACTTTGTTGAGGCTGTCGGTAAAGTCATAAAGACTAAAACCGGCGAAGTATCAATTGAAGTAACAAATCTGCGTTTACTGACTAAATCTTTACGGCCTATGCCAAGTGCTATCGACGGCTTCACGAACAAAGAAGAACGCCTGCGACGTCGTTATATCGATATGAACATTAATCAGAGCGTTCGAGACCGATTTGTTAGACGAAGTAAGTTTTGGCAGGCCACTCGCGATTATTTGAATCAAAATGGCTTCATCGAGATTAATACACCAGTTCTAGAGCATACGACCGGTGGTGCTGATGCGACTCCATTCGTAACTCATATGGATGCTTTAGACCAAGATTTTTACCTACGAATTAGTCAAGAACTGCCATTAAAGCGATTAATTGGTGCTGGCTATGAAAAAGTCTATGATATTGGACCACGTTTCCGTAACGAAAACTACAGTGACGAGCATTTGCCTGAGCACCAAGCTATGGAATGGTATTGGGCCTACGCAGACTGGCAAGACGGCATGAAATTCATGGAAGAAATGTATAAATTTGTGCTAGAACAAGCTTTTGGAACTTTACAGTTCCATATTGAAGGCAAAGACGTCGACATGAACGGTAAATGGGACGTTCTGGACTATGCTACGCAGATTAAGGACAGATATGGCATTGATGTATACGATAGTACCATGGGCGACATCAAGAAGGCTTTGACTGACAATAAACTAGAGGTAAAGCAAACAGAAAATCGAGCACGTTGTGTTGATAAGCTATGGAAGAACATCCGTAAGGATATCGCAGGGCCGGCTTGGTTGATTAACACCCCGAAATTTATTAGCCCACTAGCAAAAAGCAACGTACAGGATAGTAGGACAGTCCAGCGCTTTCAACCAATTATTGGCGGTAGTGAAATGGGTAATGGCTTTTCGGAGTTGAATGACCCCATCGACCAATTAAACCGATTTGTCGAACAACAAGATATGCGCGAAGCTGGCGATAACGAAGCTATGATGTTGGATATCGACTATATCGAGATGCTGGAATATGGTATGCCACCGGCTTGTGGTTGGGGATATAGTGAACGGGTGTTCTGGGTATTTGAAGGCGTGACAGCTCGTGAGGGTGTGCCATTTCCACAACTTCGCGCGGAAACTGATTCGACAACTCGTGAAATATACTCTGAAATTAAATTCTTGTAATAATTTATTCTAAGTTGAACAAGTTAACATTACTGGCAGACCTAATAAATAGGTGATATTATAGTCCGATGATTGAGGTAAAAAACGTAACGAAGGTGTATGGTAAAAAAGACAACGCTTTTACTGCACTTAATGATGTATCATTTACAATAGAAGACGGCGCATCAGTAGCAATCTTGGGAAAATCAGGTAGCGGTAAGTCTACATTAATGCATGTTATGAGTGGCCTTGATAGGCCAGAATCAGGCGAAATTATTATTGATGGTAAGAATATCCTGAAGTTAAAACAGAAGGATGTTGATAAATTCCGATCCAAAAGCATGAGCTTTATTTTTCAAAGCTTCTTTGTTCAAGCTAACGAAAGCTGCTATGACAATGTCAGTTTACCGCTCGAAATCGCAGACGTAGCACCATCGCGACGTAACCGAAAAATTGAATCAGCCCTTAGTGCTGTTCAATTATTGGATAAGAAGAAATCAAAAGCTAAAGAACTATCCGGTGGTCAAAAACAACGCCTAGCTGTTGCTAGAGCTATCGTTAATAATCCAACAATCTTATTCGCCGATGAGCCGACAGGAAACTTGGACAGTGTAACCGGGGGTGTCATCGAGAACTTATTATTTGCATATAATCGTAAATTTAAGGTTACGTTAGTTATCGTAACTCATGACCTAGATTTGGCTAATCGGTGCGACGTGCAAATTCACATTATTGACGGCAAAGTCGACTCAATGAAAAGGAAAAAGAAATGAAAATTCGAGATATAACAATTAGGGCTGGACGAAGTTTAAAGCAAGCTAAAGCCCGGACGTTGCTTACAAGTCTAGCTATTGGTGTTGGTGCATTCACAATAACCTTGTCCCTAGCAGCAGGCGCAGGCGGCAGAGCCTATACGGATCAAATTGTTAGTTCTAACACTGATTCGAAGGAGCTGGTTGTTACTGTCCAGCCACCAAAAAGCCAACAGGGTCCACAAAAGTATTCAGCATCATCGGCTGGGTCGGTCTTTTCAACAGCCATTGGCTCGACCGAAGTCTTAACTCAAACTGATATAGACCGTATCAGTAAAGTTACTAATGTCGTATCAGTAACACCAAATTACAATCCACAAGTAAAATACATTACTCGCGAGAGTCAAGACAAATATGTTGCTTCACTAAGCACTTTTAGCCCAAGCGTGACGTTGACCTTTGTCGCAGGTTCGACAAACGGCGCCCTAGCAGACAACGAGATTGTTCTGACGCAAGATTATGTTTCGGCGCTTGGGTTCAAAAACGCGCAAGATTCAATTGGAAAGACAGTTGAAATTGCGGCTGATAAACTATCGGCACCGATAACTGCACCTGAAAGCACAACCTTCACGTTCAAGATAAAAGCTATTAGTAGCGCATCTGGACTAGCCTTTAGGGCTCAAAGTTCGTTGCTGGTTTCGAGTGTTGCCGCAAAAAATCTTTACGATTATATTAATCTCGGAACCCGTGGCTATGACCACTTTGCTGTCACATCGGTTATGGTCAATAACCCAAATAATGCACAATCAGTCAAAGACGCATTAACCAAGTTAGGCTATAGGGCTCAAACAGCAGCTGACATTTTGGGTGTTGTTAACACCTTCATTAATGTCTTACAGGGGATATTGCTTGGATTTGGAGCTTTGGCGATACTGACGTCAGTCTTTGGGATAATCAATACGCAATACATAAGTGTCCTAGAGCGAACACAGCAAATAGGCTTAATGAAGGCGCTTGGTATGCGACGTCGCGATGTCGGACGATTATTTAAGCTAGAGGCTGCTTGGATTGGGTTTCTAGGTGGTGCGATTGGCAGCGGACTGGCATTTATCACTGGAACAATTGCAAATCCAATAATTAGTAAAGCCTTGGATCTTGGCAATATTAGACTATTATTATTTAGCCCAGTCAGTACCTTGGTTGTAATTGTCGGTCTAATTATTGTTTCGGTGTCATCTGGTATTTTACCCGCTCGTAAAGCCGCCAAACTTGATCCAATTGATGCTCTTAGAACAGAATAATCTGTTAATACTTATCACAAGTCTGGTACAATAATGTCATGTTAGATATCCGTTTTATTCGAGAGAACGCCGAGGCAGTCCAGGCAAACACCCGTAATAAGGGATATAAGATTGATGTTCAAGAACTTTTGAAGCTAGACTCACAACGTAAAGGCCTACAAGTAAAGGTTGATGAACTTCGCGAGCAACGAAACGCAATCGCTGCTAAATCCAAGGGCGGTAAACCTACCGAAGAGATGATAGGGGAAGGCAAAGCTATCAAAGAAAGCCTAGTAAAAATCGAGGCAGACCTACAGTCACTGACTGAAAAATACCAAACACTTATGTCTAATATACCGAATATGGTCCAGCCTGACGTACCACTGGGTGGTGAGGAAGATAGTGTAGAAATCAAACGAGTTGGTGACCAAAAAACTGGTGCAACCGACCATCTGGACTTTGCTTTAAAACGTGATTGGGTTGATTTTGAACGTGGATCTAAAGTTGCCGGAGCTAAATTCTATTTTCTAAAAGGCGATTTGGCACTACTTGAAAACGCTATTTATCAGTTTGCATTAAACCTGCTTATCCAAAAAGGATTCACTTTCATGACTGTTCCACATATGGTCAGTTCGCGAGTTTTGACTGGTACTGGTTTTGCGCCTCGTACTAGTGACCAAAGTGATGAATATGCTATTGAAGGTGAAGATTTATCATTAATCGCGACTGCTGAAATTCCTTTGACTGGCTATCATGCTGATGAAATTATTGATGAAAGTAAATTGCCACTCATGTACATGGGCTATAGTCCCTGTTATCGAAAAGAAGCTGGTGCATATGGAAAGTTTACACGTGGTCTTTTCCGTGTTCATCAATTTAATAAATTGGAAATGTATGCCTATACCTTACCTGAAAAAAGCGTTGAGATGCATGATATGATTTTAGGTTTCGAAGAAGAGATTTGGCAGGCAATTGGTATTCCGTATCACGTAATTAACATCGCTGCAGGTGATTTGGGCGCGCCAGCTGCCAAAAAATACGATATTGAATATTGGTCTCCAGTCGATAACATGTATCGTGAGTTGACTAGCTGCTCAAATTGTACTGATTATCAAACCCGAAACTTAAATATTCGTGTCCGTCGTAATGATGGCAAAGTTGAAGTTCTACATTCACTCAACGGAACGGCTGTTTCGTTAGCTCGTTCATTAATTGCTGTAATTGAAAACTTCCAGGATGGTGATAAACTTACCATCCCTGAAGTGTTACGGCCATACTTAGGCAATCGAACGGTTCTCTAATACCCCTTGAAAATGTTACAATAGAAGTACCAACTAAGTAACAATAGGAGGGTATAGTGATTACATCGATACAAGTTACTGGCATTTCTTATGAGGTCGATGAAGCAACTAACAAGTATGTCTCGAAAAGAATTGGACATCTAGATCGCTATTTGCCTAGGCATGCGCGAAAAAGTGTATTCGCTGAGGTAAAAATCGAGCAAGTCAACCACGATCATGGCAATAAATATGAGGCCGAGGTGAACCTGCATTTACCCGGTAAATTAATAACTGCCAAAGACTCAACTTCCAACGTATTTGCGGTAATAGATATTGTGGAGGCAAAAATTAGAACCCAATT
>Ga0209748_1000123_pt1 | contig 47661 bp, 34 predicted proteins | sample BarGraIncu00421A_FD_185490 | JGI IMG/M metagenome (GOLD analysis project Ga0209748, IMG submission 185490) | Arctic peat soil microbial communities from Barrow, Alaska - Barrow Graham LP Incubations 004-21A (SPAdes) (version 2) | ecosystem: Environmental > Terrestrial > Soil > Wetlands > Peat... | reverse complement strand
CGATCTTTTCTTTCAGGTCGTTATTGTTGGCAAGGAATATGACCGGCATGTGCTCATCTATCAGTGCAATGGGACCATGTTTCATCTCTGCTGCAGGATATCCTTCGGCATGGATGTATGAAATCTCTTTTAGTTTCAGTGCGCCTTCGAGGGCTACAGGGAAATTGATTCCGCGTCCTAAATAAAGGAAATTACGGTGCGACATAAAGAGCTCTGCAATCTTTTTAACTTCAGCATCTGTCTGGAGCGATATCTTAACTTTTTCAGGAATGGCTTCCAGTTCTTTTGATAAATGAAGGAATCGTTCTTCGCTGATGGTTCCTTTTCCTTTGCCTATCATCAAAGCCATTAATGTTAACAAAGTGACCTGTGCAGTGAAAGCCTTTGTAGAAGCAACACCAATTTCGGGACCGGCATGGGTATATGAACCTGCTTCAGTAGCCCGGGCAATAGAGGAGCCGATGACATTACAGATGCCGATTACGGTTGCGCCACTCTGTTTGGCTAACGATACTGCAGCAAGTGTATCTGCTGTCTCACCTGATTGAGAGATGGCGATAACAACATCATCTATACCCAGTATCGGATTGCGGTATCTGAATTCGGAGGCATATTCAACTTCGACGGGTATACGGGTCAGTTCCTCTATCATGTATTCTCCGACAAGGCCGGCATGCCATGAAGTTCCACAGGCAACGATGATTATTCTCTTGGCGTTGATCAGTTTTTCCTGATGCTCAAGTATTCCGCCCAGTACTACGGTTCCTGCTTTTGAATTTAAACGACCACGCATACTGTCTCCGATAGAACGGGGTTGTTCAAAGATCTCTTTCAACATGAAATGATCAAAACCACCCTTTTCGAGGGCACTCAGACTGAGTTCGAGATGCTGAACGTATGGAGTTGTCTCTACATTTGCAATGGTTGTGATTCTTAATCCTGTCTTGCGATTGAGTATTGCGATTTCTTCATCGCCCAGATAAACAACGTCTTTTGTGAATTCTATGATAGGGGTTGCATCGGATGCAACGAAATATTCATTTATACCCAGTCCTATTACCAATGGACTACTCTTACGGGCAGCGATGATGGTATCGGGATCATCCTTAGATACGATTGCAATTGCATAGGCACCTATCACAGTCTTCAACGCCATTTGTACTGCCTTGACGAGATCTACATTCTCATTTACCATGATGTCCTCTATCAGGTAGATCAGCACTTCGGTATCTGTGTCGCTGTGAAAATGATAGCCACGTGACATCATTTCCTGCTTCAGGGTTGCGTAATTTTCAATAATACCATTGTGAATTATGGCAAGATTGCGTGAGGGAGAAAAGTGGGGGTGAGCATTACGGTCATTGGGTTCACCATGTGTGGCCCAACGGGTATGTGCGATTCCAATTGTACTGGTGAGCGTTTCTCCCTGACAGAGATTCTCGAGGTTTTTAACTTTACCTTTTGTCTTAAATAGTTTTAATCCATCTTGTACTAAAGCTATTCCTGCGCTGTCATATCCTCTATATTCCAACCGTTTTAACCCACTAATAAGGATTGGATAGGCGGGTCTGTAACCAATGTAACCTACAATTCCACACATAATTTCAAAGTTATTCGATGAATATATACAAATTAAAAGAACCAGTTTAATCTTGATTTCTTTTGCCCGTAGGGCATCAATGACAATAGCAAAACGATCCTTTTCCCTTTTTTTGCACGTAGGGCATCAACAATAAAAGTTAATCCCCTACGGGAAAAAGATGTTTATTTCAACCCTTTCTATTGTCATTTATGTCCTACGGACAAATAAAACAGTTTCTAAAAAAACCGTTAAGTCCTATGGACAAATAAAACAGTTTCTAAAAAAAACCGTACAACTGTATTCTTGAAGGAATCCAATTGTACGGCAAAGATATTTAAAAAAACAGAATAATTATTTCTGGGTGGTATAAATCAGTTCCAGCCTGAGTCGGCTTTTCCCTGATTTAGTTCCGGGAATAATAATATCTGAGGCTACTCTGCCCGGCGAACTCGTGCTGAGTGCCAGATAAAAGTCTTGTTTGCCTGTTTTTAGAATATTCTGTAGATATTGTGTAATTACGAAACGATATTGTTTTCTGACAGCATCATAGGTTCCTGATACAGCTGAAGCAATACCTGTAGCCTGATCTTCAACAGAGTATCTTGTCCCATCTTTATAAACCTTATACAAAGAAAGTTGTGCAGGTGGAAAGATAGTTTTGGTAGCAAAGGGAGCATCGATAACCAGAAATGCCTGATTAAAGCCGGCCCTTTGTTTTTCTTTGTACTTCAGGATATAAGGAAAGGTGATCTTGATATCGCTTGGACTCATGCCGGAAAGGAAAAGTTTCTGCTGTCCCTTGATGGTATCCTTATTTAAGAACTGAGCCTTAAACAGTGGATGTGCAAACTGGTAATTGTGAAAATTAAATGTATTGAAACGTTGTGAGCTTGCTCCATTCACGTAGACACTAATAGACCCTGAATCAGCAGGTGAGTGATAATAAATCTGGATTCCGGAGTTGGTACCAGTAATATCAAAATTCAGAATTGAGCCAGTACCCATAACATCTTTCTGGGTAGCTGTCACATACAATCCTTTTATATAAGCACGGAATGCTTCCTGGGTATTCAGATTCGCACCGCCATTCAGGATTTTATTTCCGAATGCATTGTCGAGTTTTATACGTAGCATTGGACCATACTTAACAGTCTTCACTGTTACGCTGTCTTTAACCTTTGGAATGAACGTCTGGTTATATATTAAAGATACCGGACTGGGAGTGATGTAATGGTTGCTGTAATAACTGGTGTCACCCCTGAGTGATTCGGTAAGCTCATATACCTTTATGGTTTGGGGTGCTAAACTATCTCCAAACAACCCGGCATAGGGCATTTGCAGGATGACAGAATCAGAAAATGCACCGGTTCCAATATTAGGTTTGAGCGAAGAAAGCCACAACTGGGTTGCAAAACTTGCTTCTATCTTGCCAAATGCAGAATCATATATTGCACCCAAAAGAATAGTATTGAAATTGCCAGCTGTATAGCCCGGTAAAACACTTGTGCGCAATGTATCTGTTGGTAGATTATAGGCAATGAGTGTTGTAGTATCGGTGTATAAAGCATTCAGTTTATCTCCCTGGGGTGTAAGATTCAATCCCAGAAGATCTGGTTCAGTAGTACAGGCTGATAAAACACATGCAGCTATAAGTGCAAAAAGAGCCTGTCTTATTGGTGAGAGAATGAGTTTGTTCAAGAGAAAAGTGTTTTTTAAAGTTTATGTATTAGTCGTTGCTCACTTTGGCACTAATACTTCGTCATAAAACGATGAAAAAGCATCAAGATATGTTTCCATAGGATGATATGCGAGCATAGGTTTCTTGGTTTCTGCTATGTATTCGGTTAATTCGGCACTGATTTCTGGTGAACCCTGTATGATGGCATCTGAAAAATCTATGGCAGCCTTGATCATCGAAACATATGTCGGTTTTTTATAATGCTTCAGATCTTTAACCTGAATGCCTTCCATTTTAATTTTCTGAGCGAAATCCTTGCTTAGGGGTTCACTAAAATCGTCATCATAGATTGAATAAATAACCTTTGTGTCATTGAACATTGGATTGTCTTTATACGCTGTTTTGATAAACAATGGAACCAGACTCGTCATCCAACCATGACAGTGAATGATATCGGGGGGCCATCCCAGTTTCTTTACAGTTTCAAGAACTCCTCTTGAGAAAAATATGGCACGTTCATCATTATCTTTGAAGAACTTGTTGTTTTTATCTCTTGTAGTATACTTTCGCTGAAAATAATCTTCATTATCAATGAAGTATATTTGCATGCGAGCTGATTGGATTGAGGCTACTTTGATAATTAAAGGATGATCAGTGTCGTCAATGATGAGATTCATTCCTGAAAGGCGAATGACTTCATGCAGTTGATTTCTGCGTTCATTTATGTTACCAAACCTGGGCATGAATGTTCTGATTTCCTTCCCTCGCTCCTGAATGCCTTGTGGTAAATGGCGTCCAATCAAGCCCATGGAAGATTCCTTTAGATAAGGAGTTATTTCCTGGGCCACAAATAGAACCTTCGGTTTTTCCATGGGTGATCTAAGATGTACTTTTTAAGACGGTGCAAAAATACTAATAAATTTCCAATTAATATCCAAACCTCTTCCTCTTTCTCTTCAAAACGAAAGAATTAGAGTCGAATATCTGGATTAAAACCGGTTATTCGTGTTTAAAGAGGCCATTTTTATGTTCCTTTCATCCCATTTTTCTTTAAGTTTTACAATAAGTAAAGGAATGAAATTTTATAAGTGGTTATAGGTTTTTAAGATTTTTTAAGACAAAAGAGCACCTGGTGTTTTTGTGTATAAGTCGATGTAGGGAAAGATCGCGACCTGTACTTGTCAGAATATAAAATTGAACCACAATTTATAATGAGAATAAATTAAAGGATAATGGATTGATTATTAATTGGCGTTAAAGGTACGATGGGATTATCCACTTTATATTTACAGTTTTTTATAGATTCTGTTTGATAATAAAATTTTAAATATTATAATTTTGCCGCAACTTTCATTTATTTGAAAACAAAAGATTTAACTTCATTTTTGAAAACAGATATTGTTCCCTTTATTATGAATAGAATAGAGAAACACCCAATTCTCGAAATCCCTCAATCGGCTGATCACACTTTTAGTTATAACGGAATTGATGTTATAGGTCAAAAAGGCTTTTCAATAGCTGCAGCTCTTCATCAGGCAGGATTTCCGATTCACAGTCATTCATTGAAGAACCGCGAACGTAGTCTCGAATGTGGGATTGGTAAATGTGGTGCCTGCGAAATGCTTGTTGATGGACAGATCAAAAGAATTTGTATTACAAAAGTTGACGACATCAAAGAAGTACAGGAAATCCCTCACGATTTCCAACCGGGCTATGTTGACAATAAAACCGATAACGCTATCAATGTTTTCAAGACAAGCGTTGTCATCATCGGAGCAGGTCCGTCAGGACTGGCTGCCCGTGAAATGCTGAACAAATATAATATTGCCAATATTGTCATTGATAACAATGATAAGATTGGTGGACAGTTCTTAATGCAGACACATCAGTTTTTCTTCTTTGAGAAGGAGAAAAAATTTGGTGGTATGCGTGGTTTTGATATTGCAAAGACACTTGCAGGGGATGACCTGAGCGGGATCTTTCTAAATGCAACCGTTTGGGATCTTCTGGAGGGAAAACGTGTTGCTGTGAAAAACATGCTGACCGAAGAAATTTTCTATGTCGATGCAGACTATATGGTGGTTGCCGCAGGTGCAGTGCCATTTATGCCGACATTCGAAAATGATGACGTCCCGGGAGTCTATACTGCTGCAGTAGTTCAGAAAATGATGAACAGTGAATTCACGCTGCTTGGGAAAAATGTATTGACAGTTGGGGCCGGAAACATCGGTTACCTTACTTCCTATCAATTAATGCAGGCGGGTGCCAATGTGAAGGCCATCATAGAGGCTCAACCCTTCGAAGGAGGTTTTCCTGTTCAGGCCAACAGGGTAAGACGGCTTGCCATTCCAATTCTGACTTCGCATATCCTGCTCAAGGCAATACCCAATGAAAACCGTGATGGTGTCATCGGTGCTGTTATAGCCCAGTGTAAAGACTTTAAAGCTGTTCCGGGGACGGAAAAAATCATCGAAGGAATAGATGCAATAAATATTTGTACAGGACTGGTTCCTGACGATCAATTGCTCATCAAGGGTTATGAGGTGTTTGGACGTGACTGTTTTGGAGCCGGTGATGCCATCAGGATTGGTGAAGGAACAAGCGCTGTGCTCAGAGGTAAGCAGGTCGTTTACGAGATCCTTCGTGAGATGGATGTGAAATACAGTTATGATGACTATCTGGCTGTTTCAAAAGAATACATCGATTCTCAACAACATCCTATGCGGGTGATCAGTGAACCACATTGTCCTTCGCTTTCACGGATGAATGAGAAATCATTTGTTCAGATCGACTGTCTGTATGGCTTTGCGTGTAACCCATGCGAATTTGCATGTCCTCATGGGGCTATAACTAAAACTTCAACCAGCACGGTTCCGCAGCTTGACTTTGAAAAATGTGTCGGGTGTATGGACTGCGTTTATCAATGTCCGGGACTGGCTATTTTTGGATATAACCTGAAAAAGGACTGGTTGTTTCTGCCTGTTGAATATGCCGCCCTCGAAAATGCAGAGGTTTACCTCGTAGATAATACCGGAAAGAAAATAGGTGAGGGGATACTGGAGAGAATATTGAACAAGCCAAACAAGACAAATGTAGCCCGCGTCAGGTCTTTGACCATTCATGGCGAAGAGCTCATTAAAGTCAGAGGCTTCATTGTAAAAGAAAATTATCCCGAGCCACTGGATTTCACACCAACCCAGGATGTAGAGAAAGTGGAAACATATGTTTGTCATTGTGATGATGTCAGTCTCTCTGAAATCATGAAGACCATCGGGAACAGGAAGTTTATTTCTGTTGACGAAATAAAGCACACAACCCGACTGGGAATGGGAGCCTGTCGTGGTAAGCGATGCATTAAAAGGTTGAAATCAACACTGGCCGGCTCAGGGATTCAGATTGTAGGAGATGCCACACCACGTGGACCACTTTCGAACCAGATAGAGATCGGCGAATTGTATCCTAAGAGTGTACGTGAGAATATAATCGTGAACACTAAAGGTAAAACAATACTACAACGTGAAGTCAAGGTTTTGATTGCCGGTGGAGGTATTGGTGGTAGCGCTCTTTTCCGTTATATGGCAGAAGAGGGATTGAACCCGGTACTGGTAAATTACGGTCGTGGTGCTTCATGGAGAAATATTGCAGGAGGTCGTCCGGCTTTCAGTCTTCCCGAAATAGCCGATATTGCTTTGCATAATCTGGAGATCTTCAAGGATCTACAAAAGATCCAGGACATCAATTTCAGACAGACAAGGTATGTGACCTTTGCCCATGACGATGAGACCTATAAAGCACTTGATGAATCAAAGGCATGGTCGGATTCATACATGATCGAACCAAAAGATTTTGCAAGAGAAATCTCTTCACATATCAACCCTAATCTTGGTTCTATTTATCAGGCAGCCCAGATTACAAATAACTGCTGGCAGGCCACTCCGGGCAGGGTGATTGACCTCATCCGAAGAATCGGAATTGAAAAAGGAGGTGAGATCCTTGAAGACTGTCAGTTGGTTGATATCCGCAAAGAAGGCGACAAGTATAAAGCCCTGCTTATTGATCACGAAAAGAAGTATGTGGAAATCATAGCAGAACACTTTGTCAATGCAATGGGACCCGAAGGCGAAAAGTTCACCAAACAACTTGGACTTGAAACAGGTCTCTTCCCAATAAAACATCAGGCCTTTATTACCCGTAGGCTTCCTATGATGGGAAAAGATGGTGGCCCGTTGGATATGATTATCGACAGGCGCAAGTATAAAGGCTTCTCAGCCGTTTACGGACAGCAGCTTGCAGAGACCGGACAAATCATCGGGTGTGCTTCTCCGGCTATCGAATACATGGAGGCAGACAAGAACTTAAAAGTAAATTCAAAAGAGTTTCTCGAAATAGCATCAGAGATATTTGTGAACTGGTTTCCCAGTCTGTCTTCGGTCGGTTTCCAGGCAGTATGGGCCGGTTACTATGTAGAACCACGTATGTTTATTGATCCGGAACAAGGTTTATTTGTTGGTCTGCGTGGTCAGGGATTTATGTTGGGTCAATATTTGGCAAAGATGTATGTGGATAAATATATAGGTAAAGAAATTCCTACATATTTCGATCGTCTAAAGTTGAGTGGTGATGGTCTGTTGGAACAGTCGTTTAAATAAAGCACAATTAATCAAATAAAAGGAGACCAAAAACGTTCTTTTGATTCTGCTGTTTAAAGTCTGAAATTAACAGCAGTTTAATATTAATTCTATTAATGTCGGCCTTCAATATACACCATATCACCAAGAAAGTGATTATTTCTTGTGTTTGATAATTTAAATGTATAATTTTGCCGACCAAAATATTAATCGGAAGACAGTGGATTACCTTAAGAATTATACGATCCCTTTCATTGGTTTACCTCTTGGAAATCACCATTTTGACATGGAATTTAACCGTAAATTCTTTGAAGCTTTGGGCTATTCTGAGATAACAAATGGAGAAGGTTCAGTTCAGGTTGATCTGGAAAAACAAGAGCGCATGCTTGTTTTTGATATTATGGTCGAAGGTTGGATAGGGGCAATTTGTGATCGCTGCCTTGAACCAATGGAGCAGGATGTTTATGCTGAAGAAAGACTTTTTGTCAAATTTGGTGAGGCATATGAAGAAGAAAGTGAGGATGTAATCATTATTCCTGAAGGATCACACGAGTTTGAGCTGGCACATTATATATATGAGCTGATAAACCTCTCGTTGCCTTTAAGAATTGTTCATCCTGATGATGAAGATGGTAATAGTCTCTGTGACCCTGAGATTATTCAAAAACTTGAAGAATTGAAACCAATAAAACCTGTTGATCCAAGATGGGACTCTCTTCGTGGATTAATGGATAATACAAATGAAAACTAATTTTAAAGCATAAGTTTAAACGTTTAAATATTTACAGAAATGCCAAATCCAAAGTTTAAATGGTCAAAATCGAGAACAAGAAAAGCAAGAACTCATTACAAAGCTGTAGCGCCTACATTTTCTAATTGTTCAAATTGCGGATCTACTGTTTTGTACCATCGTGTATGCCCGGAATGCGGGTTCTACAAAGGCCGTCAGGCTATCGAAAAGGCCGCACAGGCATAAGTATAATCATATCTTTTTAACATAATCTCGAATATCTGATGAAAGTTGGGTTAGATGTTATGGGTGGCGATTTTGCACCGAAGGCTACCATTATGGGTGCGATATTAGCTCATATGGAACTACCTTCCACGGTTCGTATTGTATTGATTGGTGACGAAACAGTTATCCTGAAATCTTTATTAGAGGAAAACGCTGATCCTGCAAATTTTGATATTGTACATGCTTCAGAAGTAATCGAAATGGGCGAACATCCAACCAAAGCGTTGGTCCGTAAGCCTCAATCCAGTATTGCTATCGGGTTTAACATGTTGCAGAACAAAGAGATTGATGCTTTTTCCAGTGCTGGTAGCTCTGGTGCAATGATGGTTGGTTCTGTTTACAGTGTTGGTACAATTGAAGGTATACTCAGGCCCTGCACCGCAGCCATACTTCCGGTTGAAGATGGTGGTTCGGCTATTTTGCTAGATGTCGGTACTATTGTAGATGTGAAACCCGAAATCCTATACCAGTTAGCCATTCTGGGATCACTCTACGCGCATTACGTATACAAGGTTGAAAATCCTAAGGTTGGGTTATTAAATATCGGTTCCGAAGAAGGTAAAGGTAATTTAGTATGTCAGGCTGCGTTTCCTTTGATGAAAGATTCTCCGGATTTCAATTTCACCGGAAATATTGAAAGTCGTGATCTTTTGAAAGGCAAAGCTGATGTCATTGTTTGTGACGGTTTTACCGGTAATATTCTTTTGAAGAATATGGAAGCAATGTATCGGATCATCAAAAAACGTGGTGTTAACGACGATTATTTCGAACGATTCAACTATGAGAATTTTGGCGGTATTCCTTTATTGGGGATCAACGGGTCAGTAGTTATCGGTCATGGGATTTCGAACGATTTAGCGATTAAGAACATGATCGTATTGGCACATGATATTCATGTTTCAGAACTGTCTGTAAAAATAAAAGAGGCTCTTTCAAAGATTACCTATTCAGCTATTCGTGACGAACAAGTTTTCTAAAATTAATAAGCAAATCTGCTAATGACAAAACTAAGAGCTTCAATTACAGGTGTTGGAGGCTATGTGCCGGAATACGTGCTGAACAATGAGGAATTAAGTAAGATGGTTGATACCTCCGATGAATGGATCATGACCCGGGTAGGTATCAAGGAAAGAAGAATTTTAAAGGCCCCTGGTTTGGGGTCTTCAGAATTGGGTTCAAAAGCGATATTGCAATTACTTGAAAAAACAGGTACCAACCCCGAAGAAATCGATCTTTTAGTTTGTGCTACTGTTACTCCTGATCATCCATTTCCGGCTACTTCAGCAATTATTTGTGATAAAGTGGGAATGAAGAATGCATTTGCTTTCGATTTAAATGCAGCATGTTCCGGATTTCTATTTGCATTGAATACTGCTTCTAAATTTATTGAAACAGGATCATGCAAAAAAGTCATTGTTGTTGGTGCTGATAAAATGTCTTCTATCGTAGATTATTCTGATCGTACAACCTGTGCTTTGTTTGGCGATGGAGCCGGTGCAGTCTTACTGGAACCAACAACTGATAGTGTAGGAATTATTGATTCAATCCTTCGTACCGATGGTGCAGGGAGATCAAGTTTATACACTAAAGCCGGAGGGTCGGTCTGTCCCCCTACTCACGAAACGGTTGACAATAAAGAACATTTTATTTTTCAGGAAGGACAGGCGGTATTTAAAGCTGCTGTCTCAAGAATGGCTGATGTATCAGCCGAGATGATGGAACGTCATAACTTATCTGCTGATGATCTGGCATGGTTGGTACCCCACCAGGCAAATTTACGTATCATTGATGCAACTGCTAAGCGCATGGGTCTTGATCCTTCAAAGGTGATGATCAATATTCAGCATTATGGTAATACGACTGCTGCGACATTGCCTTTATGTTTGTGGGAATGGGAACCAAGACTTAAAAAAGGAGACAATATCATTCTGGCTACATTTGGAGCCGGCTTCACATGGGGTTCGATGTTATTGAAATGGGGTTATGATGGCGATAAAGTTGCAAAGTAGAACGAAATTATATTAATAAAAAGGCCGGTAGAGAAATCTTTACCGGCCTTTTTATTGATATTTATTTTTTAAATCCCGTTAGGACAAAATAACTAAAACAAAATATTTAGATAATCAACATTGCATCACCATAAGTAAAGAAACGATATTTCTCTTTAACAGCGCTGCGATATGCTTCCATCAGAAAATCATAATCTGCAAAAGCAGCAACCTGCATGAGGGTCGACGACATTGGCAGATGGAAGTTAGTAACCATAGAATTGGCAATACTGAAATCGTAAGGAGGGAAGATGAATTTATTGGTCCATCCTTTATAGGGCTTCAGGAATCCCGAGATCGAAACAGAAGTTTCAATCGCTTTCATCGTTGTAGTCCCGATGGCACAAACTCTTTTCTTTCCTTCTTTTGCTTTGTTTACAATCTCTGTAGTCTCTTCTGAAATATACATTTCTTCCGAATCCATTTTATGTTTAGTCAGATCTTCTACATCAATAGTTCTGAAGTTTCCTAAACCTGCATGAAGAGTGACGGCTGCAAAATTGATACCTTTTAGTTCAAGACGCTTCATGAGTTCACGGCTAAAGTGGAGTCCAGCTGCAGGAGCAGCTACGGCGCCTTCTTCTTTGGCGTAAATAGTCTGATAACGATCTTTGTCTTCAGGTTCAATATCTCTCAACCGTTGGAGTTCTTCGGGAAGTGGTGTTTTACCCAGAACTTCAATTGTGTGTTTGAAATCTTCGTATGAACCATCATATAAAAAACGTAACGTACGTCCACGTGAAGTGGTGTTGTCAATTACCTCAGCAACCAAATCATCGTTATCGCCGAAATAAAGTTTGTTGCCAATGCGAATCTTTCGTGCAGGATCTACTAGTACATCCCATAAACGTGATTCGGCATTGAGTTCTCTGAGTAGGAATACAGTAATTTTAGCGCCGGTTTTCTCTTTTTCACCTGTAAGTAGGGCTGGAAAAACTCTGGTGTTGTTTAAGATCATTACATCACCATCGTCAAAATATTCCATAATATCCGTAAACCTTCTATGTTCAATAGTCTTAGTTTGACGGTTTAATACCATGAGACGAGACTCATCACGGTTATCAGAAGGATGTTGGGCAATTAAATCTGATGGTAGGTGGAATCTGAATTGCGATAATTTCATAATTTAGTGCCTTTGGTTGACCTGTTTGAAAAGGTTTGCAAAATTAGTATAAAATTAAGTCAAAATCAAGTACTTTGACAACCAATTACTCAATTATCTAAGGTTGGTATAAGGTACGACTTTTTGAAGGCCAAAGTCAAGTAAATTCTCAGTCTATTCCTGAATTAGTTCTTTTTTTTCTTCCGAGGTAGCCCAGATGGAGATTTCTTCCATTATTTCATCCAGTGTTTGAGCGTCTTCTACCTTCATCTGACCATTTCGGGTACGGCGTAGAACGGTAAGATGACCACCACAATTTAGGGCTTCACCAAAGTCTCTTGCTATGGCACGTATATAAGTTCCTTTGGTACATACTATCCTGAAATCAACTTCAGGAAGCTGAATCCCTGTGATTTCAAACTCTGAAATAGTAATCTTACGGGTCTGTAGATCGATCTCCTGATTCAGACGGGCATATTCATAAGCCCGTTTACCGTTTACTTTCTTGGCCGAAAACTGAGGAGGCATCTGATCCATATCCCCGATAAACTGCAAAGCAGTGTCGTGAATCAACTTGTCATTCAGGTGAGATATATCAAAAGTCTGATCTATCTCTTTTTCCAGATCAAAAGAGGGTGTTGTAGCTCCCAGACAAAAAGTGCCGGTATATTCTTTTATTGCATCCTGAAATTCATTGATACGCTTGGTAAATTTTCCTGTACAGACAATGACCAGCCCTGTTGCAAGAGGGTCAAGGGTACCGGCATGTCCGACCTTGATCTTTTTTAAACCAAGACGCCCTCTGATATGAGAGCGTAATTTTGATATTACATCAAAAGAGGTCCATTTGTAGGGTTTGTCGATCAACAGGACCTCTCCTTCAGTGAAATTAAAGTTTTTCATGAAAGTTTTAAATCATAACCTAAGCCTAACAGTATCAGAATTGCAAGCCCAACTATGATGCGATAATACCCGAAAAGTTTAAACCCGTGTTTGGTTAAATAGGTGATAAAGATTTTAATGGCGAGCATAGCTACTACAAAAGCTACAATATTCCCGATGATAAGAAGATGAATTTTGTCAGTCGTGAAAATCTGATGGTTAGTAGAATATAATTTGAATAGTTTGTAAACTGTAGCGGCAAACATAGTGGGTACGGCAAGGAAGAAAGAGAATTCGGCTGCTGTAGTACGGGTCAGCTTTTGTGTCATACCCCCAATAATTGTAGCTGCCGAACGCGATACTCCCGGAATCATTGAAATACACTGGAAGAAACCTATTTTCAAAGCCTTTTTATATGTCATCTCCTGATCTACGGCGGGTTTGTTAAACCATTTGTCAACAAATAACAGGAGGACACCACCTATCAACATTGTTATGGCAACAGTTTCTACACTCCCCAGCAATTGATCAATGTATTTATCAAGCAAAAATCCAAGAATTGCAGCAGGCAAAAAGGCAACAAATAATTTAAAATAGAAGTCGACTGTTTGAAAGAAACGTTTCCAATAAAGCATGATAACAGAAAGGATGGCTCCAAACTGAATACTTACCGTAAAAGCTTTTGTAAAGTCGTCTATATTCATACCAAGAACAGCCTCGGTTATGATCATATGTCCGGTCGAAGAAATAGGTAAAAATTCAGTAATCCCTTCAACGATAGCTATGATAATAGCTTGTAAAGTTGTCATAAACGCTTATTGTTTGGGCTTTTTCATGATTGCAAAGATCTCGATCACATATCCGCTCAGGATAAGGATTGGAGCCAGCGTGAGTCTTTGAAAGTTAAAGATAGCGTCATTAAACTTGTTGGGATCGTCGGATCCTCCACCAATCATTAATATGAAACCCAAAACAATCACACCCAGACCAATCAACAACAGTCGATAATTATCTTTTCCAAATGCGAACATTGGTTGAGTGTCAGTAGATGTTTTTTTTTCTGCCTGAGCAGTTTTATCGTTTTTGCTTGCCATTTTCAAAGAGTGATTAATGAAATATAAATAAATGAGTTATTAAAAATAATAGAGTTCGTCTACATGCATACGGATGTAACGCCTGACAGCCAGTATTGTTGATATACCGGCCAGCAATATTCCAGCAACAACCACACCCAGAGCAAGAAGAATGAATGCCATCCAATCATCCAGTGCAATAAGATCGGGGATCTGGTTACGTACTGCAATCACAAGACCTGAAAGCAGAATGATGGCAAACAATGAGGCCGCTGCACCCTGTGCTATTCCTTTCAGAATAAAGGGTTTTCGGATAAATCGACTGGTCGCTCCTACCAACAACATACTTCTGATTAGGAAACGATGCGAATATACAGCCAACCTTATCGTGTTACTTATCAATGCATATGCAATTATCAACAACAAAACACTGAATCCCAATAATATACCACCGATCAGGGCAATGTTATTATTGAGTTCCTGAACCAGTGATTTCTGATACAGGACCTCTTTCACCGAGGGATTCTCCATCATCCGGTCCGAGACAACTTTCAGACTGTCGTTGTTAGCATATTTTGCAATAAGTTTTACTTCAATCGAAGGAAGCAAAGGATTGACGCCCAGGAAAGTGATAAAGTCTTCTCCCAGATATTCTTTCATCTGAATTGCTGCCTGTTCCTTTGTGATATACTCTGAACTTTTTACAAAATTTGAAATTTCCAGCTGTTTCTGTAACTGGATAATACGGGCCTCGTTTACTTCAGGCTTCATGATGATCATAAACCCGATATTCTCTTTTACATGCGTTGAAATTTTGCCTGCATAAAAAACGATCAACCCTAATAAACCTAGCATAAACAGCACTAAAGTAATGCTGACCACCGTTGTAGCATATGCAGTTCTTAATCTGCCGAGTGTGAGTTTTTCTGCTTGCTTTTTCATTCAGAACCAATTCGGCTACGAAGATACAAAATTTCAAATTATTATCTACTCTTTCATGTGTTTGAATTCATAACAACTGTTTCCTGATTGCTTAATCTGTTTATAATTGATAATTGCTTTTGTTTTCTTAATTTTGTATCTTTATTAGAATTCATTTGAGGTTTTTTCATTCAAAGCGTAACTTTCATATAACATGGACTATAATTTCAGAGATATTGAACCTGTATGGCGCAAATACTGGGCAGATCATAAAACATTTAAAACCGAAATAGATCCGGCGAAACCGAAATTTTATGTTCTCGATATGTTCCCCTATCCTTCCGGAGCCGGACTACATGTCGGCCATCCGCTTGGCTACATTGCCTCTGATATCTACTCCCGTTTTAAACGACTGAAAGGATTCAACGTCCTGCATCCCATGGGTTATGATGCCTATGGCCTGCCTGCCGAACAGTATGCTATCCAAACCGGCCAGCATCCTGCCATTACCACTGAAGAAAATATTGCCCGTTACCGCGAACAACTCGACAAGATCGGTTTCTCTTTTGACTGGGATCGTGAAGTGCGTACCTGCGATCCTGAATATTATAAATGGACTCAGTGGACTTTCATCCGACTTTTCAATGCATGGTTCAATGTGAAAAACCAGAAGGCTGAAAACATCGAATCACTGATTGCTATTTTTGAGAAAGAGGGGAATGCCAATGCAGGAGCATCTACCGACTTTGCAGAAACGTTTACTGCAAATGAATGGAACACATGGAATGAAGAGGCTCAGCTAAAGATCCTGATGAACTACCGACTGGCATATCTGGCAGATACCATGGTCAACTGGTGTCCCGACCTGGGAACCGTGCTTGCCAATGACGAAGTAACCAACGGACTTTCTGTACGTGGTGGTCATCCTGTAGAAAGAAAAGTAATGCGGAACTGGGCACTGCGGATCTCTGCTTATGCTGATCGTCTGCTCAAAGGATTGGAAACACTCGACTGGAGCGATTCTCTCAAAGAGATTCAACGCAACTGGATTGGCCGTTCAGAAGGCGGTGCTCTTCATTTTGCCATCAAAGGGTATGAAGAGACTATGGAGATCTTCACCACCCGTCCCGATACGATATTTGGAGCAACCTTTATGGTGCTTGCTCCCGAACACGAACTGGTAGCTCAAATCACAACAAAGGAGTGCCGCGAAGAGGTCGATGCATATGTCGCATGGGCCAAGAACAGGTCAGAACGAGAACGCATGTCTGAAGTCAAAAAGGTGAGCGGAGTCTTTACCGGCGCTTATTGCATCAATCCTTTCAATGGCGCCGAGATCCAGATCTGGATTGCCGACTATGTCCTGATGGGCTATGGTACAGGAGCCATTATGGCTGTACCCGGTCATGACAGTCGCGACTTTTCATTTGCCAGATTTTATAATTTACCAATCGTACAGGTAGTCAACCGTCCCGGTGAGACGCCTACCGATCCATCTACATGGGAAGAATCATTTGACTCTAAAGAAGGCACACTGATCAATTCAGATTTCATCACCGGGATGAATGTGAAAGAGGGTATCAAGGCCATTATCAAAAAAGCCGAAGAGTTGGGTATCGGTCATGGAACCGTCAATTTCCGCCTGAGAGATGCAACCTTTAGCCGTCAACGATACTGGGGAGAACCATTCCCGGTCTACTACAAAGACGGTATGCCTTTCATGCTCGATGAGGATCAACTGCCCCTCGAGCTACCCGAAATAGATAAATACCTGCCTACCGAAACAGGTGAACCACCACTGGCACGTGCAAAGAACTGGAAAACGAAAGAGGGCTATCCGCTCGAGGTAAATACGATGCCGGGCTTTGCAGGCTCCAGCGGTTATTACCTGCGCTACATGGACCCCAACAACGACAAGGAATACTTCTCACTAGAATCCGTAAACTACTGGCAGAATGTAGATTTATATATTGGTGGCGCCGAACATGCAACAGGTCATCTGATCTATTCACGTTTCTGGAACAAGTTCCTTTTCGATATGGGACTGGCTGTCTGCGATGAACCCTTCAAGAAGTTGATCAACCAGGGTATGATACAGGGCCGTTCGAGTTTTGTTTACCGTGCAAATCTTGAAAAGATGGCAGAGCAGTATATTTGGGAGGCGTTCAAAGATAAGAGGAGTGGCGTCGAATTTCAACGCGATTATAAAGATGGTAAATACACATACGATTTCTTTAGTAAAGAAAAAGGAATCATCATTGAAATCAAGAAAAAGGGCACATTCGATAAAGTGGATGAGAATTTCAGGGAATATGCAGCTTATAAAGGATACAAAATTGTTTTATTTCCTTTTGATACCATGGAGTTTGTCCGGTCATTTAAAGGAATCACCGACGGGAATGATGATACAATCCATTTGGGATATATTGAAACCTATTCCGAAAGCGATTTTGACCCCATCGTACCCGTTTTTGTCTCTAAAAACACCCCCGGCAGGGAGCTTTATACCGACCCCATCCATGTTGACATCAATTGTGTACATAATGACATATTGGACGTTGATGCTTTTCGTCAATGGCAGCCTCAGTACGAAGATGCTCATTTCGTTTTGGAAGATAGAAAATATGTTTGTGGATCTGAAGTGGAGAAGATGTCCAAATCCAAATACAACGTTCAGAATCCCGATGATCTGATTGAGAAATATGGCGCCGACACCCTGAGGATGTACGAAATGTTTCTGGGACCATTGGAGCAATCCAAGCCATGGGATACCAATGGAATAGAAGGTGTATTCCGCTTCATCCGTAAGTTCTGGAAACTGTTTCATGATTTCGATAACAACTTCCAGGTATCCGATGCGGAAGCCACACCAGATGAGTTGAAAGTACTGCATCGCACCATCAAGAAGGTTCAGGAAGATATCGAACGGTTCTCATTCAATACTGCAGTGAGCGCTTTCATGATTTGCGTGAACGAACTGACCGATCTGAAATGCAACAAGAAATCAATTCTGGAACCACTGGTCATCCTGCTTTCTTCTTATGCACCACATATCGCAGAGGAGTTATGGAAGATGCTTGGTCATAACGAAAGCATCACCTTTGCAACTTTCCCCGATTTCAACGAAGCATTTATGGTTGAAAACAACTGTACCTATGCCATATCTTTTAACGGAAAGCTGAGATTCACCATGAATCTTCCGGCCGATCTCTCCGCTGTAGAAGTAGAAAAGACAGTACTCTCATCACCCGATGCCCAGCGCTACCTTGAAGGCAAAACCCCTAAGAAAGTAATCGTCGTTCCAAAGAAGATCGTGAATATCGTTTTGGGCTAAATAAATTAAATAAAAACTGATCTTAAATTTGTCTTATAACTTCCATAAGACTATCCTTTTAGACATAGTTGAGACATACTTAAGCCATACTTGAGCCATACTTAAGATATACTCAAAGAGTATGGCTTAACTATGGTTCAATTTTATATTAATTTTCGGTCAACGAATTAGAACAGGGCAATTGTGTCATGATTTTACGATTCTATTTCAGGATGTTTATTTTCAATGCAAAAGTGCTTTACGGGTTGATTATAATCCCTGAGGCTAAATGTTCAGGTTTCTTTTCAGGAAAAACACAAAAAAAAATATTTTTAGAACTAACAAAAATAGTTGTCAAAGCGATAATGATTTCGTACTGTTGATGTCGGGAATACATTTTATAATTGATAGATATATAGTTAGATACGATTGATTATGTTGAATAATTCAGACACTATAATCTGCTCTTTACAATGGTATAATATCGATCATCAAAATCTTCACAAAATATTTTATTAAGTATTTTAACACTTATACTGTCATTTATTCGGAAAAATACCTGTACTTTGTATGTTTTTACTAACGAATTGATTTTTCCATGGACTTTCAGAACAAGGTGCATTCATTTCATATTCCTGTATTGGGCACCGGATTTACTGTAGATACACCTGCTAAAGTTGCACATTTAGGTATTGATTCCGTGATCTCATTAGCAGATGACACGCTGATTGAAAAGATGCGGGAGATATACAGTAATAAATTTGATATTCCTTTTCAGGCTATCTCTGATGCTATCGATGATTTCAGGGCGAAAAGAATTACAGCATATCTTAACGTACTTGATGAAGTCGTCAAGCAAAAGTTTGAAGAGTTAAAGAATTCATTTCAAAAGAAGGGAAGTGAACTTGAAAAATATATGGACTTACTGCCTGACTTATCAGCCTTGAAGCTGGAATATCAGAAGAAGTTAAGCGAATTTGGTCAGGGTACTAAGATTCAGAACTGGATAGATCAGAATCTGAAGAAAGGTACGATTGATGTAAACATCATGACCAAGCTGGATAAGGAGAATTATAAAGGCGCTGAAAAGCTCCCGACTGAATACAATGATGCCCATGCTGCCCTCAGGGGTTTTGCATTGAGTGATCTTGAATCTTCTATCGTTCTCTCTGCCGGTATGAATCCACGTCTAAGTAGCTACTTTGAAGGGTTTGAAGATTTCTATCCGGATGCTGATGGTCATCTCCGTAAACAGATTATTCTCAAGGTTTCTGATTACCGTTCAGCAATCATTCAGGGTAAGTTCTTTGCCAAAAAAGGGCTGTGGATTTCTGAATACAGAATAGAATCAGGATTGAATTGTGGTGGTCATGCTTTTGCCACTGAGGGTTACCTGATGGGGCCTATCATGGAAGAGTTTAAGAAGAACCGCGAAACACTGATTCAGGACACCTATTCAATGTATGTCAAGGCTTTGACAGATAAGAACAAGCCTGTACCCGAAGCTCCTTTGCCTACTAAGATTACGGCTCAGGGTGGTGTAGGTACTAACAATGAACATAACTTTCTGCTCGAATATTATCAACTTGATTCAATTGGCTGGGGAACACCGTTTTTGCTTGTTCCTGAAGCTACAAATGTAGATCCTGCCACAATCAAACTGCTGTGTGATGCCAAGGAAGAAGATTTGTATATCAGCGGAGTTTCTCCATTGGGTGTGCCTTTCAATAGTGTACGTAATAATACCAAAGACTTAGAAAAGGAAGCAAAGGCAAAAGCAGGTCATCCAGGAGCTGTTTGTACCAAACGTTTTCTGGTTTCAAGTAAAGAGTATTCTGAAAAGGCAATGTGCTCTTCATCTGTGGGGTACCAGCGTTTAAAGATTGCTGAGTTGAAAGCAAAAGGAGTCGACCAGGCTGAATATGATAAACAATATGCAAAGATCATTGATAAGGTTTGTCTGTGTCTTGGTTTGGCTGCTACAACTATTATGGTAAATGATCTTCCTGCAGAATATGGTACACGTGGCGTTTCTATATGCCCCGGACCCAATCTGGCATATTTCTCTCATCAAATGACGCTGAAAGAGATGGTAGGTCATATCTATGGTCGTAACAATGTAATTGAACGAACCGACCGTCCTAATCTTTTTGTCAAGGAATTATCTGTCTATTTTGATTACCTGAAGAAACAGATTGAGGATGAAGTCAAGCCATTGGCTGAACACTCAATCAAGAAATACAATAATTTCAAGAAGAATCTGCTCGAGGGAATTGAATATTACAAGGAGTTGTTCAAGAACCATCAGGACGATTATTATATCGTTTCTGCTGCCGATGTTACAGATCTGACGGCGTTTGAAAACAAACTGAATGATATGGATCTGACGACATCTACAAGTTAGACATTAGTTCTTATCAGACAACGAATAGGGTTTGCTGTCAGGAGCAGTCCCCCATTCCTTGTTTGGTTTTGGCCCCATCGTGAAGATGATTTCTCCACCATTGATAATATCGCTGTGTGTGAACCAGGTTTTATTTATTGAAACACCATTCAGCGTGACCGACTGGATGTAGATATTTTCCTTGTTCAATAAAGGGGCTTTGACTGAAAAGGTCTTCCCGTTATCGAGCCTGATCGTGGCTTCACTGACACAGGGGCTTCCAATGATGTATTGGTTACTTCCGGGGCAAACCGGATAAAATCCAAGGCTACTCAAAATATACCAGGCCGACATCTGTCCACAATCATCATTGCCACACAAGCCATCTGGTTTGTTGACATACATCTTATCCACAATGCGGTGGATCTGTAGTTGTGTCTTCCAGGGTTCTCCTGCCCAGTTATAGAGGTAAGCATCATGATGACTTGGTTCATTACCGTGCACATAGCAGCCTAGGATTCCTTCGCGTGTGATGTCTTCTGTCTCTGCAAAATACTTATCAGGCATATACATTGTGAAAAGTGAATCGAGGTGTGCCACGAACTTTTTGTTTCCTCCCGACAAGTCAATCAGTGCGTTCGGATCCTGAGGGATGTACAATGAATAATTCCAGGCATTTCCTTCTATATAACCTTCACCATCGGTATGCATCGGATCAAATGGAGTGTGCCAGCTACCATCACGCATCTTCGCCCGGATGAAACCACTCTGCTTGTCCATTAGATTCAGATAACTGGTAGCCCTCTTTGCAAATGTGGCTTCAATATCTTTCTTCCCCAATGCCTTTGCAAATTGAGCAATGCACCAGTCATCATAAGCATACTCAAGGGTCATAGAAGCGCCCACTGCATTTGCATCCATGGGCACGTAACCATATTTCATGTAATCGCCAATGCCATCATACCTTTTGTAGGTTGCACTGCTTACACAAGCCTCAAGCGCTTTTTCAGCATCAAATCCCCTGATCCCTTTCATGTAGGCATCCACAATCACAGGCACAGAATGATAACCGATCATGCACCAGTTCTCATTTCCAAAGTGAGACCAGACCGGAAGAATATGATGGACGCTCTGCGTGTAATGAGCCAGCATCGAATTGATCATATCCTTATCCCGTGAGGGTTGTAACAACGTAAAGAGAGGATGGAGCGCCCGGTAGGTATCCCAGAGAGAAAATGTCGTATAGTTTGTAAACCCTTCGGCCTTGTGAATAGTATAATCGAGTCCACGGTAGTTGCCATCCACATCCATATACTGAACAGGACTGATGAAAGCATGATACATCGAGGTATAGAAGTTCTCCTTTTGATCTTCAGGAGCTGTAATCGTAATCTTGTTGAGTTCCTTTTCCCATGAAAGTTTAGCATCGTTACGGACCTTAGCAAAGTCCCATCCCGGGATTTCTGCAGAGAGGTTTTTCAAAGCTCCGTCCGTACTAACGGCTGAAAGTGCAAATTTTATTTTAACGGGTTCTCCATCCTGCGTAGAGAAATTGAAGAAAGCCCTGAGGTTCTTGCCGGCCATCTCGGGAAAGTTGTCTTCCTGATTAAATTTTCTCCAGAATCCTTTATAGACCAGCTTCTCATCGTTCTTACAGCCATAAGTTTTGATTGGTTTTGAGAAGGTCATGGCGAAATAGAGATAGTTGGTTCTTGCCCAACCGCGTGTGATGCGGTATCCTGTAACCAGTGTGTCGTTTTCAACACGCAGATACGACCAGATAACCTTTCCATCGTAATTATAGATCCCATGTACCATGTCGAGGATGATGTGAGCGCTGTCTGTTTTTGGAAAGGTGTACTGATGAAAACCAACACGGGCTGAGGTTGTCAGTTCTGCCTTGATGTTGTAATCAAGGAGTTTGACACTGTAGTATCCCGGCTGGGCTGTTTCTGAAGAATGGCTGAAACGGGAACGGTAACCACTACCAGGCTTATCGGCAGTCCCCGGATTGAGTTTTAGTTTCCCGGTTGTAGGGGCAATCAGAAAGTCTCCTAAATCAGAGTGCCCTGTACCGCTGAGATGTGTGTGACTAAATCCAACGATGGTGGCATCTTTATATTGATAACCCGCACAGTATCGATAAACGTCTTTGTTATAGGCGCCGTTTACTGCGTAAGGAACTGTGTCGGTATCGGGGCTCAACTGAACCATGCCAAAGGGAACACAAGCTCCCGGGAAAGTATGTCCCATTTCCTGGGTTCCGATAAAAGGGTTGACATAATTAAAAGCCGTTTTGCCAATGCTGTTTTGAGCATGGGTAACATTGGTTAAAACAACTAATAAGATCGAAGTAGAAAATAGAAATCTGATCAAATTCTTCATCTGAAAATCTTTTATATGTAATATAATATATTGGTTTAAAATCAATTAATTTCTTGTTAATTAAGACACTAAGGTACAAAAAAAAGCAAGCCAGTGACGGCTTGCTTAAAAAGAGTAGTGATTGAAAAGGATTAAGAATTGATAATAATCTTAATCACCTGTCCCGGGTAGACCTCTTCATTTTTAAGGTTATTCCATTTCTTGATTTCATCAATAGAAGTTCCCTTCTTATTAGCAATACCCCAAAGCGTATCACCTGGTTGAACCTTATAAGTAATGGTTTTAGTCTTTCCCTGTTGTTTCTTACTGTCTGAAGAATTGTTCTTCTGAGCCATTTTTTCGTTATTGTCTCCGGATTGCACTTCAGAGAGGATTACTTTTTGCCCAATCATTAGGTTGTCTCCTAATTTGGCATTCATCGCTCTTAAATTATCAAAAGAGATTGAAAACTTATTTGAAATTGATGACCAGGATTCTCCTTTTATAACAATATGTGTCTTAGCCGGAGTCACTTCACGCGTAGCCTGGTTCTTTGATTTGCGATCATTGGAAGCAAGTACAGGTTCCTGATCACCGGCTTCACTCTTGCTCACGATTAATTTCTGGCCGGGGAGGATTGTTCCCTTTTTGTCAAGGTTATTCCACTCCCTTAACTCAGCAACCGTTACACTATATTGTGTGGATAATTTACCTAGAGACTCACCGGCTTTAACCTTATGAAATGTATTCTCTTCGACAGATACATTTGATTCTTTTACCTTTTTCGACTGTTGTTTTTCAGTTCTTGAAGATTTATTTTCCGCCATCAAAGGTTCTTCTGTAGTGGTAACATAAATTTTCAGGTCCTGACCTACCCATATTGCATATTTCTTAATCTTGTTCCATGTTTTTATCTGAGCCAGCGTGACGCCATATATTTTAGCAACATCACTCATCTTCTCACCTTTCTTAACGATATGATGTTTGAGTTTGGTGACAATCTTAGGTTCCTCGGTATTATCAACTGGAGGAGAATACTTCACTGCCTGTGCAAGAGACTGACTTTCGACCTTGCCTACATTCTGACTGTCGGCTGCACGAGGAGCCGGTTTATTCGCTGCCAGATTTACTACAGGTTCGGTGTTTTTGTTTATGATCAGGCGAGTACCTGTCTTAACTGTTCGACGTGTTATGTGATTCCACTTTTTGAGATCAGTTAGAGATACTCCGTAATGACCTGCTATACCGGCTAAAGATTCTTTGCTCTTCACATAGTGGAAAAAGCTTTCCTGTGAACGACTCAGTGCTGCGATTACGGCCTCTCTGTCGAGTTGTTGTTTTTGTCTGTTGTATGCATAAAGAGCATCTTCATTGTTTACAAAGTCTGCAACACACCTTTTAGGAAGACGAAGGAAGTATGATTTATCAGTTGTAGAAGGAATAACCCCTTTGCGATAGGCGGGATTCAGAAATAATAACTCATCTTTTGACACATTCAGTCTTTCTGAAAGCACATCGAATGTCAGGAAGTCTTTAACAAGTACCGTGTCGATTTCATGGTATTTGTAAATCGGCATTATAGGGATAAGATTATGATCACTGGCGTGGTTCATCAAATAAGTTACGGCTATAAAAGCAGGCACATAACCTTTGGTTTCCTGTGGCAGGTATGGACTGATCTCCCAGAAACTTGTTTTTCCGCCTGATCTCCGTATAGCCTTTGTAACATTTCCTGTACCTGAATTATAAGCAGCAAGAACAAGGAGCCAGTTTTTGTGCACTTTGTACAGATCATTCAGATGTTTACAGGCTGCAACAGTTGCTTTATATGGGTCGCTGCGGTCGTCAACATATGAATTTACATCCAGATTATATTGTTTGCCGGTACCATACATGAACTGCCAAAGTCCTCCAGCACCAACAGGTGATCTGGCGATAGGATTGAGAGCTGATTCTATAATAGCCAGATATTTCATCTCCAATGGGATGCCATATCTGTCTAAAATCTCTTCAATCATAGGGAAATATAACTGAGCAAGGCCAAGCATACGTTCAGTGAGTCCACGTTTTCTCACAGCATATAATTCAATCATCTCTTTTACCTGACGATTATAAACCAAAGGGATGGGTGATGTTTTTTGGAGTTGAGAGATACGCTCTGTGTAAACGTCATCAGAATAGAAAGGAACAAAATCTTTAGCAAAATTGTGAGTATTGCTGTAGTTTGCGTCATACAGATTATTTGATTTGTCGAAGAACTGCAGATTCGACAGGCTGTCCAGCATAGCAGCTACAGGGTTATCCACACGCTTGACAGGAGCTACGAAAGAAGAATCCTTCTTTGTTTGCCCCAGCTCAATCTGGGCTGTTGCTGCCATTCCGATTAACGTAAAGAGCAGTAAGAAATATGAAAAAGTATGCTTCATGCTTATATAATATCTTCTTTTGTGATATTTGCCGTAGGATGCTTCGTTAAAGATAGTACAAAAATAGATTTTTAAAACATAATACCGCCGAATTTTTTGAACAATTAACAAATCAATTAATCTGATTTTCACAATTGTTCATTCAGATTTAATGATTTTTTGTTAAAATAAGATTAGTTCTGATACACTTTCAAAACAATTTAAGAATGATAAAATAGTTGTTCTACAGGTAGTTATTGTTTTTTATATACTTTAGTAACAACCATTTTTATAAATCGTTTCTTCAGAATATCCCGACTAGTTTCCACAACCGCATCCGCTGCAGCTTTCTCCATCATTTTTGAGTACCCCCAGCTGATATCCGACCTTTTTGAAAGCTTCGATACAACGGTCAAGGTGGATTTGTTCATGACCAGCCGAAAGCTGAACACGGATGCGTGCCTGTCCTTTTGGAACTACAGGATAATAGAAACCGGTTACATAAATACCCTCTTCGAGCAGACTTGCAGCAAAGTCCTGCGACAGTTTGGCATCATAAAACATCACAGCACAAATAGCCGATTGAGTAGGCTTGATATCGAAACCTGCTTTGATCATCTCTTTGACAAAATATGCCGTGTTTGCATGCAACTTATCCTGCAATACATTGTTTTCGCTCATCATTTCAACCATCCTGATTCCTGCAGCAGCAACCATTGGAGGGATAGAATTACTGAACAGGTATGGTCGCGAACGCTGACGAAGCAGGTCGATAACTTCTTTCTTTCCCGTTGTGAATCCACCTATAGCACCACCAAAAGCTTTGCCAAGTGTTCCTGTAATGATTTCAACTTTGCCTTTGCAGTCAAAGAGTTCGGTAACACCACGCCCTGTTTGTCCTACAACACCAGCAGAATGCGACTCATCAACCATAACCATGGCATCATATTTCTCTGCCAGTTGAAGGATAGCTCCTAACGGAGCCACATTGCCATCCATCGAGAATACACCATCTGTTACAATCAGGCGAAAGCGTTGAGCCTGTGCCAGTTTAAGTTGTTTTTCCAGATCAGCCATGTCTGCATTTGCATATCTGTAACGGACAGCTTTGCATAGACGGACTCCGTCAATAATAGAAGCATGATTCAATGAATCACTGATAATGGCATCCTGTTCATTGAGCAATGGTTCAAAAACACCACCGTTTGCATCAAAACATGCTGCATACAGAATGGTATCTTCGGTACCAAAGAATTCAGCAATCTTCATTTCGAGTTCTTTATGCAGATCAGAAGTACCACATATGAAACGAACTGAAGACATACCATACCCATGCGTGTCAAGTGCTTTTTTTGCAGCTTTGACAAGCTCCGGGCTGTTTGATAAACCAAGATAATTATTAGCACAAAAATTCAGGACCTCTTTACCGGTATTGATTTTGATTTCTGCTCCCTGAGGGGAAACAATAATTCTTTCATTTTTAAAAAGGCCGGCTTCTTTGATGTCGGCTAACTCTTTAGTGAGATGTTCCTTGAAGCTGGTATACATTACAAAAATTGTTTTTAGTTATACATTTTAAATATCTACAAAGATAGGGTTTTAAAAAATCCATCCTTGTATTTAACGATATCATTCTTATATTTTTAATAAAGTTTTGACACTAAAATAAAATCTTTAATTTTGCCGCTATTATTCAACGAAACTGTTTAATATTGTCCGTAGGACATAAATGACAATAAAAAGTGCTGAAATATAAAGCTTTCCCCGTAGGGGATTAACTTTTAATATTAATGCCCTACGGGCAAAATAGGTGGGGGATTGCATTTCTATTGTCATTTATGCCCTACTGGCAAAAGGAAATACTAAATTTAAACAGGTTCTAAGTACTATATATTATCTGAACATATTTTATTACAACATTTTATGAAAAACATTCTTGTTATAGGGTCATTTGGACAGATTGGTTCTGAGCTGACTCCCGAATTGCGTCGTCGTTATGGTAGTTCCAATGTAGTAGCTGCTGATCTTCATGTTAAATATGAAAACCCCATCGCTCTTGATGGTCCTGTTGAGACACTTGATGTTACAAGCCAACAATCTATTGCCGGAATTGTAAGTAAGTACAAGATCGACACCATTTTTAACATGGCCGCAATCTTATCAGTTATAGCTGAAACGAAACCGCAGGTGGCCTGGAATGTAGGGGTTAATGGTATTTTCAACTGCCTTGAAGTAGCACGCGAATATAAATGTGCACTCTTTACTCCAAGCTCAATAGCCGCCTTTGGTATAGGCACCCCTCTGGATCATACACCTCAGGATACCATTCAGCGTCCGGGTACGATGTATGGTGTTACAAAAGTAACCAGTGAACTGCTGAGCGATTATTACCATAAACGTTATGGTGTAGATACACGTAGTGTACGTTATCCTGGTATCATTTCAAATGTTACAATGCCGGGTGGAGGTACAACAGATTATGCGGTAGAAATTTATTATGAAGCCATCAAATCAGGACGCTATTCCTGTTTCTTAAAGAAAGGTACTTTTCTTGACATGATGTATATGCCCGATGCACTAAATGCAACCATTCAGCTCATGGATGCTGATCCTAAGAAGCTAAAGCACCGTAACGCATTCAATATATCTGCCATGAGCCTTGACCCCGAGATGATTGCTGCTGAAATCAGGAAACATATCCCCGGGTTTAAACTCGATTACCAGATCGATGATGGGAAACAACAAATTGCAGACAGCTGGCCAAACAGCATGGACGACAGTTGTGCACGAGCAGAATGGAACTGGAAACCTGAATGGGATCTGGCTGCTATGACTACCGATATGCTGAAAGCCATCAAGGAAAAGAATGCTAAAGAATTAATCGAAACCGCCTGAGCTGAACCGAAGAGCTCCAGTTTTGCTGATGCAGATTTGTAATCTGCATCTCTTTTTAATGCGGATATGTGATCTGCATTGTCTAAAAATGTTTTAAAAGGGATTACAAATCCCTGAATTATAAGGGTGTGGATTACAAATCCGCACCAGCAGATATCGTCATTAGTTCAATACAGATTTAATATATAAGATTTTTTATCTGGCAGCCCCAAGTTGCCCTTCTTCTATCCATGTGTGAATTATGTAATTTTTTTCAAGAATTATATAACGGATTTTTCTATATTCTCATTCATCTTTGTAATATAATCAGTTATTGACTGGTATACTCAATTGATTTCTGTCTTACACATAATTTCACTGTCTTTTATCTTTAAAAACATCAATAGTGTTTAATATCGCTTCTAATAAATATCTTATTACCAAAAGGCTTGATACCTTTTTTTTGAGCGTGAATAAAGCTTACCTGTTTGTCATACAGTTTTTCAAACAGGTCTTTATCCCACCGTTTTACATCAAAGAGGTCATTAACCAATGTTATGAGATCGGTTTAAAAGCACTACCACTCATCACACTGACGGGATTTATTATCGGGATTGTTTTTACGAAACAATCCCGTCCTGCCCTCCTTGAGTTTGGTGCCGCATCATGGCTGCCATCCTTAATGGGTATAGCCATTATAAAAGCACTGGGTCCATTAGTAACAGCACTGATCTGTGCCGGCAAAGTCGGATCCGGTATCGGAGCAGAACTAGGCTCGATGAGAGTAACAGAGCAGATAGATGCAATGGAGGTTTCGGCCATAAACCCTTTTAAATATCTTGTGGTTTCCCGGGTCATGGCAACCATGATTACTATCCCTGTCCTGTCTTTCTATTGCATCATGGTTGGGCTGTTGGGTTCGTATGTTAACGTCCGTGCCGAAGAAGCTACCAGCTTTCTGACCTTCTTTAAAAACGCATTTTCAACTTTACAATTCTTAGATCTCTTTACTTCAGTCGTGAAGACTATCGTATTCGGATTCACCATCGGTATTGTTGGCAGCTATAAAGGTTTTTATGCCACCCAGGGAACACGCGGTGTAGGTAAGGCAGCAAACCAGGCAGTGGTAATGGCCATGTTTTTAGTCTTTCTGGAAGAAGTTATAATTGTTCAGATTTCAAACTGGATCCGATATTATTAATGATGGAAAATCAACAAACAACACATATCATACAACGTGATACTCCGGTGATCATCATCAAAAATTTATATAAATCATTTGATGATCTGGCCGTTTTAAAAGGGGTAAACCTCACTGTTTACAAAGGCGAGAATGTGGTAGTACTGGGTAAATCCGGTAGCGGTAAATCTGTATTGATAAAGATTATTATAGGTTTACTCAAACCAGATAGCGGTGAAGTGATGGTATTGGGGCAGGAGGTAGATAAGCTGAATGAGAAAGAACTGAATGCACTGCGTTTACGTATCGGGTTTTCCTTTCAAAGCAGCGCTTTGTATGATAGCATGAACATCCGGCAAAACCTTGAGTTTCCATTGACGATGAACATCAAAAACATCAGTAAGGGCGATATTGAAAAGGCAGTCGTAGAGGTGCTGGATGCCGTGGGCCTCGAAAACAAAATGTATGAAATGCCGGCGGACCTTTCAGGAGGACAGCGCAAAAGGATAGGTATTGCACGTACACTAATTCTAAGACCCGAGATCATGTTATACGATGAACCTACTGCCGGACTGGATCCCATCACCTGTTTTGAGATCAATAAACTCATCAAACGGGTGCAGAAACAATTCAACACCAGTTCGATCATCATTACTCACGACCTCACATGTGCGAAAGAAACCGGTGACAGGATAGCAATGTTTGTAGATGGAAAGTTTACACGTGTAGGCGATTTTAAAGAAGTTTTCGACACTACAGATGAACAGGTAAAAGGATTTTACGATTACAATTTTATTAAATAAACCATGAAAAATTCACCCAATAAACGAGGAGTAATAGTAGGTCTTTTTATTTTTATAGGATTACTCCTCCTTGTAGCAGGTGTTCTCATTATCGGGAACCTGCATGAAACTTTTAAAAAGAAGACCGAGATAGTAACCCTCTTTGATGATGTCAGCGGTTTACAGGTCGGCAATAATATCTGGTTCTCGGGCGTAAAGATCGGAACAGTAAGCAGCCTTAAGTTTTATGCAGAACGCAAAGTCAAAGTAATGATGAAGGTGGAAGACAAAGCAGTTCCTTATATTCACCAGGATGCTTTTGTTAAATTGAGTACTGATGGCCTGATCGGTAATAAAATACTGGTTATTTATGGAGGAACATCTAAGAGGCCCCAGGTCAGTGAAGGCGACACGCTGAGGGTTGAAAAGACATTTACTTCAGACGACATGATCAATACATTACAGGAAAACAATAAGAATTTGTTGGAAATTACCAACGATTTTAAGATCATCAGTCACAAGATCGCCAGTGGACAAGGGACAGTAGGCAAATTAATCAGCGATAATTCTTTGTATGCACATCTCGACTCAGCAACCCTTTCCCTTCAGAATGCATCCATACAGGCAAAACAATTGATCACATCACTTACAACTTTTAGCAAAGGGTTTAACAAAAAAGGTACCCTTGCCAATGAACTCACAACCGATACTGTCGTTTTTAAATCTATAAAAGCATCTGTTTTACATCTGCAACAAATGTCGGACAATGCCAATGTCTTTATCAATAATCTGAAAGAAGCAAGCACCAATCCACACTCTGCAATAGGCGTTTTACTACACGATGAGGAATCGGGAGCACGAATAAAACAAACCATAAAAAATTTGGAGACCAGCACCCTGAAGCTTGATCAGGATCTTGAAGCAGCCCAGAGTAGTTTCTTGCTCAAGGGGTTCTTCAAGAAAAAGGCAAAAGAACAAAAAGGAAAAACAGCCACTGAAGCAACCGAAGTTAAATAACTTTAGTGCTAATAAAATGGAAAATAATGAACATAACATATATCAAATTATGAATGCTTTAGAAGATGAATCAGAAAGTTGTTTGTCGGATGAACCTAAAGTTCAGCTGAACGAACAGGAAGAGAACGAGCAGATTCTCAGATTTGAAGAAGATCTCGCTTCCTACTATTTAGACAAAATGGCAATCATCCTTTAATGGAATGATTATTTCGGATGATAGTTTTGTGTAATTTTGCAGTCAATTTTCACATAGGGTACAGACAATCATTTCTGCTAACTATTGAATGACTGACAGTGTCTTATTGGGAAATACTAAGAAACTGTTTAAAATTGTTCGTAGGACATAAATGTCAATAGAGAGTTCTTCATCATTTATATTTTCCCCGTAGGGGATCAACTTTAACTGTTAATGCCCTACGGGCAAAATGAGAGGGGATATGGCTTTTCTATTGTCATTAATGCCCTATGGGCAAAAGAATAATCAAAATATAAACAGTTTCTAAAATTTGCTAACGCATTACTCCAGCATAAATAAACAAGAGAATGAAGATTGCAGCATTGGTTTCCGGGGGAGTCGACAGTTCAGTAGTAGTTCATCTGCTGAAGGAGCAGGGGTACGATCCCACCATATTCTATATCAGAATCGGGATGGACGATGACTCATTCGACTGTCCGGCCGAGGAAGATATCGAAATCACCAGCTGGGTAGCCAAAAAATATGGTTGCAAAATGGAGATCGTTTCGTTGCAACAGGAATACTGGGATCAGGTAGTGGCTTATACTATCGACAGTGTGAAACGAGGCTATACCCCGAACCCGGATGTTATGTGTAATAAGCTCATCAAGTTTGGCAGCTTCGAAGAGAAATATGGAAAAGAATTTGATAAGATTGCAACCGGTCATTATGCCACCAATCATTTTATAGACGACTACCATTGGCTGGGGACTGCAAAGGATCCGATCAAGGATCAGACCGACTTTCTGGCACAGATCAATTATCATCAACTCAGCAAACTTATGTTTCCTGTCGGGAATATGATGAAAAATGAGGTGAGGGAAATTGCCGTACAGTTAGGACTACCCAGTGCAGCCCGACGTGACAGTCAGGGCATCTGTTTCCTGGGAAAGATCAATTACAACGATTTCCTCCGCCGGTTTCTGGGTGAAAAAGAAGGCGCTATCATCGATCAGACCACCGGCAAGAAGATCGGAACCCATAAAGGATTCTGGTTTCACACCATCGGACAACGCAAAGGTCTTGGATTAAGTCAGGGACCATGGTTTGTGGTGAACAAGGATACCGATCAAAACATTGTCTATGTGGCCAATGGTTACGATCCCGATTCACAATATGGAACTGAGGTGCGACTACAAGGAATGCAGTTTATCACCAAAGACATCTGGGGCGATTTCGAAGATGGCCGTGAGATCACATTCAAGATTCGTCATACCCAGGACTTCGCAAAAGGAACTATCTTTAAAGAAGGAAACATCTATACCATCAAAGCCCACCAAAGAATTGCCGGCATAGCCCCCGGACAGTTTGGGGTGATCTATGACCGGGAGGCTAAGTTATGTCTGGGTAGTGGGGTTATTTTATAAATATTATTTCTTCGGTAAGCATTCAACTGTAACAGGATGAAAATAGATCCGTCCCTCGGGAGCTGATGCCAACTCAACATAGTAATGCTCTTTCAGTAACTTCTCCAGACTGACATATTCAGGATCAGCGTTATCATAAAACCAGACCAGGTAATATTCATTTTGCTGTTCCTCTTTAAAGTTCTCATTGTCCTCCTTCGACTCAACATGAGGTACCAAATCAGCTTTCAATCCGGTAAAAAGATATACTGCTTCATTCGCATCCGAATATATTTTGGAGTTCTCATTAAATCTGGTCTTGTCTTTTTTTATGTAATTCAGGAGCGGAGAATCCCTCCAGCAGTCTTCAGCATATCCCGGCATCCCTGCTTCCGTTGCATCCTGATACATCTGACGGTTGTCCTTGAACTGATAATAGTTAATACCCCCAAACAAAATGACAAAAAGAGAAATAAGTCCATATTTTTTCCAACCGGTCAGTTTTGAGATCGCCCATGGAGTGACAAAAGTTAAGGGCAGCAAACACGATAGGTAAAGTGGTGACAACAGGCGCATGTTCAGCGCTTCAAACCTTGAGAATGTAGCAGATAACACGATGAAAATCGTATAAATAACAAAGTAGGTTCCACAGATATTCCAGTAGTTATAGTAGCGGTTCGTCTTATAAAAATGGACGATATGTGAATAGATATAGAAAACAAAGAAGGAAACACCAATCAGAATAACAAACGCCAAAGGCATATTATGAAAATAGAAGAAGTCCCCAAAGACATAAGCATATTTCTGGATGTTCTCGAAGAAAGAGGTAAGGCTCTTCTCCCTGTCGCCGGTCAACATACCCGTAATAACAGAATTTCTGACCAGGTTACCAATCAGAAAGGATATACCAATAACGCCAAACAACAAAAGATGTCCTATCTTTTTCTTTATGATCAGTTTTTTGTCGAGCAATATCATCAGTCCTGCGGCTCCAACCAATGTCACACCGGCATATCTGACAATACATGAGAGGCCTGCAATAAGCGCAACCACAACTAAAGTGATGATCGTTTTCTTCTGTCCATACTGGTGGAGTGCCACGAAAAACAGCAACGTCATCAAGAGGAACAGCGTCTCAGACAATAAGTAGGTATAAAGCGTAAGCAGTGCCGGACTGAACACGATCAGAATCAGAAAAGGAATCTTCACCCATTTGGTTTTAGTAGAGATATGATTTATGATACCCCCGCAGAGATAGATCAGGCTAAAATAGAGGAACATATTGATAATATGCCCACTCTGAACAATATCGACACGGGAGATGAAAATAATAATACTCAGGAATAGGGGATAGCCAACCGGAAAATCAGTCATCGGGATTCCCTCGAATTCAAAGAATCCCCCACCCTGAGCAACGCTACGGGCAGTGCTGAGATAAACGATTGAATCGGGCTCGAGACCAATTCCACCATGCCTTGTAAAGAAATAGACAAGTAAGGCTCCGATGAGTCCTGCTACCGCAGCATCCCAATTCTTTTTGAGCGAGAAAAGACTTATATCTGGTATCATAGCTTTTAGGGGTGTCTGTCAGTGTTCTTATTTCGACTGCAAAGATAATATATACACAAAAGAAGATACATCAGTCTTTGTGGCTTTCATTAAAATAAATTCACCGCCTGTTGAAATAAAATTCACGTAATTACAATAATAAAGATTTTATTTGCATACTTTAAAAAAATAATTGATATTTACAAAGTATTCAATACTAAGAATAATACAACCGGATCGAACTGGAATAACGCTATAGTTACTGTTTTGAAAATACAAAGAGATGAAAAGGATTACTACCGTTTTGTTTTTGTTATTGGTTGTCAGTAGTTTGGGGTTTGGGCAAACAAGAGGATTAAGACTTATTGAAAAAGACAAATTTTCAACAGTCGAACGCAGATTAAATAAGGATATACTAAAAGAGCCCAACGATGTTGGATTAAACTATGAAATGGCGGTCTTATTGATCCAAAGAGGATATGCCAAATACAATCCTGAGAGTTCATATATGTTTTTAATGAAAACGATGAACCTATATGAGGGCTTAACGGACCCCAAAAAGATAAAAAGTTTAGATAAAATCCCCATCAATAAAGCACTTTTTCAGAATTATACCGATACGATCTGCCGTCATGCATTCGAAGATGCCACAGAAACAAATAGTGTTGAAGCATATGAAAGGTTCATTAATTATTTTAAAACATCACCGGTCAGTTATCTGACCAGGGCTGCTCAAAACCGCGATATAGTTGCTTTCCTTCAGGCAAGCGTGAAAAACACTGTTGAATCATACCAGGATTTTATCACAAAGTACCCTGATGCCGTTCAAAAAAATGAAGCCATCAAAAGCCGTAACTCGCTTGCATTTCAAATCGCTAAATCCGCTGATAAGATTGAAGGTTATAAGGAATTCATCAATAAATATCCTGAAGCTGTTGAAGTAAAAGAGGCATGGGACAGAGTGTACGAAATAGCCTTTGCAGTGGCAGAACAGGAAAACACGCTACAATCCTATAAAAAGTTTGTAGCCGAATATCCTAAAAGCAGCCAGTACCTTACAGCATTGACCCGGATCCATGAAATGAACTATGCGATTGCTGAAAAAGAAAACAACTCGGCAGCCTATAAGAAATTTATAGATGAAAATCCAAACAGCAAACAATACGATAAGGCATTTAAATTGTTTGAGGAGAAACAATATCAGGAGATTAAGATCGATGGGAACTGGTTAAGTTTTAAAACATTCATTGAAAAGTGTCCCACTAACTCATGGAAATCAGCTGCTATGGATAGCATTCAGGCAATTGGATTCAGGACCGAAGAACTCCTGGCCCTGAAATATTGCACCGATAGTCTGAAAGGAGCCAAACGGAACGAAGCGCTCATGCTTTTTCATGATGTATTTACCAATGATGGGGAAAAGTCAACACTCGACCTTTTTTACAAAACATATAACGATTCTATTTTTAATGATATAAAGGTTAAAGACTACGAACTTGCAGAAGCAGGCAATAAGCTTGCACTCGAATTGGCTTATAAACCGGCCGATTTCCAGAAATACGATGACTATATCCGAAAGGCTGCTCCACGTGAAAAGGCATTCGTTGCTTTACAAAGAATCATTTCGTCCGATATCGATGTCAAGGATTGGAAGTTTGCTCTAAATAAACTCAATACATACATCAGCTGTTTCAAAACCAAAAACAAAAAAATCAAGGACTTAATATCGATATTAGAAGCCGGTCCGGATAATACCATTCAGATCAGTTCTGTAGGCAGCGCTGTCAATACACCTGAGGGTGACGAATATATGCCGTTTGCAACCGCCGATGATAAAAGTCTCTATTTTATTGCTAAATCCAAAAAAGACAGCGTAAGAACTGAAGATCTTTTTGTTTCTAAAAAAGTCAATGGCGTATGGAGTGAAACTAAAAAAGTATTAGATATTTCATTGATTGGTTCAACCAATGTACAATTCAGTGTTACGGCAGATGGGACAAAGATGATCCTTTCCAAATCAGGCAAGTTATATTATTCAGATAAAACCGCAACCGGATGGGGTGAAGCAGTAGCTTTCCCTGATATCATTAATTCCGGAAAATGGCAAAGCGACGCCATGATAACGAGCGATGGCAAAGCGTTATTATTTGCCTCTACCATAGAGGGTGGCTTCAATCTTGAGTCAACAAATATTATATATCATGGTGATAGTCAATACCCTTCAGATATCTACATTTCATTGCTGAATGAGAAAAACGAATGGACTAAGCCCATCAATCTGGGAAAGATTATCAATACCCCTTACTGTGATCGTATGCCGTTCTTACATGCCGACATGAAAACGCTTTATTTTAGTTCCGATGGTCATGGTGGTTTAGGCGAACTTGATGTATTTAAATCTACCCGACTTTCAGACACAAGCTGGACCAGTTGGAGCGAACCGGTAAATCTGGGGAAAGAAATCAATACTAAGGGATCGGATAGAAATTACACCCTATCCGGTGATGGCCAGAAAGCTTACTTTTCAAAAAAGAACAGTGCCCAGGAAAAGGAAGATATTTATAGTTTAAATCTTCCAAAATCAATGCGACCCGATCCTATGGCAACAGTAACCGGAAAGCTTATTGACAAATTCAACAGCCCTGTCAGTGCCGAAGTCCAGTTTGAGGATCTGACAACAGGAATGAATGTTGGGAAGTCAAAGAGCGATCCCACAGATGGAAGCTTTTTAATGGTTTTGCCGGCAGGTAAACTATATGGATACTATGTAAACAAGGACCAGTTTTTCCCAAGTGCGAATAATATTGATCTGCGCAATAACAATAAACAGGTTGCTACTGAAGATAAAATAAACATGGTTACCTATAAACAGATGGTTGATGACAGGTCTGTTGAAATTCTAAACAACCTGTTTTTCAATGCTTCTGAAAGCACATTACTGCCTGCCTCGATACCCGAATTGAAAAGAATTGCCAGAATTATAAAAGCAAATAACCTGAGTGTAGCTATAACCGGGCACACAGATAATGTTGGTGACGACAAACAAAACCAGACACTGTCAGAGCAAAGGGCCTCGGCTGTAAAAGCATTTTTAGTAAAAGAGGGATGCTTTTCAGATAAAATCACCTTTGAAGGTTTTGGAAAGACCAGAGCTATTGCTCCAAACGATACCGAAGCCGGCAGGGCCAAAAACAGAAGAATAGAATTGGAAATTGTTAAATAAAAAATTTATGATCAGGTAATAACACTATACCAATGAAATTTATTTACTTTTGAAACACTATTCAATTTCCATCTTTTGCCCTTAGGGCACTGATGCCTAGAGAAAAGAGATCTCCAACAACTAAAAATTATAGTGAATAAACATCTACAACTAATCTTATTGCTTGTTTTACTGGGTTTTAATACTGCCTCTTTTGCAAATAAATTTAAAGTAGAATCCTTTAAAGCCGATCCCGCTGATCAGGAAGCTCAGCTGTTTGGACGGAAAGACAACAACAATCAATCCTCCGCAATCATAAAGATAATGACCGATATCGAAGGGCTTACTTTCGAGACAAGCAAGGGCGTCGTTGGCCCCGTTGTTGTCATGCCGGGAGAATACTGGCTCTATGTCCCGGCCGGAGAAAATCAGATTAAGATCATGAAGGAAGGTTTCACAACCCTGGAAGTAAACTGTGCCGACTACAAACTAAAAATTGAAAGCAGCAAGGTTTATGTGATGAATCTGAAAGCAGAGAATGCCCCTAAGACATCACCCTACATCATTGACCAAAAGGGAGACATCCTGATAGCTACAAATCCACCAGGGGCTAAAATCACCATAGAAGATGAACCCCAATACAATGGCGTCACCCCATTGCTTATTAAACAACATCCTGCCGGAGTATATAAAATCACTATCGATAAAGAGTATTATAAAATTGTCAACACAGTGTTTCAGGTCATTCCGGATTCAGCATCAAAAATAATGTACTCACTCACCCGAAATGTTGGTTTTATTAAATTTAAAGTAAACCCACCTTCGCCAATATCAAATATCTACATTGATGGCAGACTGGAACAGGGGCTAAATGAAGAAAAGCTCTTTCCCATTTCACAAGGTCTTCACAAACTTGAGATCAATTCCAAAAACTGGATTACTCAAACCAGAGATGTAGACATAGAATTGGGTAAAACCGATTCAGTAATTGTAGACCTCAAACCGATTTTAGGTAGATTAATCGTAAATGTTTCACCAGCGAGAACAGAAAAGGCTGAGGTATGGATCAATAACAAGAAGACAGAATACCTTGCACCGGGACAGTTTCCGGTACAAATAGGAGATAATTCCATATCATTAAAGCTGAAGGGATATCCGGTCTATACCCGGAACTTTACCTTAAAGAAAGACGAAACCATCAATATGGACTTCAAACTGTATTCACATGATGAGTTAAATAAGCAGATCAACTGGCGTCGTACCAAGCAGAATATCTGGATGGCATCGGCAATAGGCTCCGGAGCAGCCGGACTGTTTTTAATCATGGATTCCAATAAGAAGAATCTTGCCTATAAGACAGCAGTGGGTTCCGATGCAAATACACTTCATTCTCAGATTGATTCAAACCGAAAAACCGCGGTTGTAGCTTTGGGATTTGCAGTATTCAGTGCAGTTGAATTCTCGGTTCAGATCTTTAAGAAGGCGAGAGAAAAACATTGGTTGAACGTAGGTTCTGATGGCCAGAGTGTCGGTTTGAAAGTTAAATTATAATTGACTCATGTTAAATAACTATTTATCAACTCGTATGCTTAAAAGTTTTTTAATAAGAAAAAAGTTTTTACTGATAATATCAACAGCTATCCTATTCTTTGTTTCTATCTTTTATGGATGCCAGAAGACGGATTATGACAACCCCCATGACTCCTCTGTAAATACCAGTCTTTGGGCTCCTCAGAGTCTTACTACAGACCAGACCTCGTTAAAGACAGTTGAACTTAAATGGGCTCAACCCGACCAAAGGATAGATTCATTTTGTATCGAATCAAGAAGAAATAATGGTGCTTGGAAAGTATTAGGATATAACGATAAGTCACAAACATCATTTATAGACAGTACATATATTCCTGATGCAAAGACACCTATAGATTACAGGATTACTGCAATTGCCTTTACGAATAAGAGTTTTTCGCAAATCAAGACGATTACTCCGGTATTTGGTAAACCATACATTCCCGCTGCTACAAAGGAACCAGGCGTCAAAATTAAAGTGGTATGGTATGACACCTATTCTAATGAAGATGGATACAAATTAGAAAAAAAGATAAATGGAGGAAGCTGGATGTTGTGTGCAGACACTCTCAGGGCAAATTCAACCTTTTACTATGATATGAATCCGGAATTAAATGCAGTGATCACCTATCGTATTTCGGTCAGAGCTGTAGGAGTTTATTCCGATACTACAAGTGCAATGCCATTGAGTACCATTATTGCACAACCGACATGGTTTACAATTGCCAGCCTTAGTCAGACCAGTTGCAGGATAGATTGGAAACAAGGAGAAGACTGGACAACAGGGTATAAAGTAGACCGTCAGGTCGGAAACAACCCATGGCAGGATAGTTGGCTTAAACTGGATGCTGCTACAACAACTTTTACCGACATCAATCTCCCTGCCGATCAGGATATTAAATATAGAGTTAGTACTATTGTAAATAACAGTTTCTCACTACCAAAAGATTTAATTTATGGGCTGGCACAACTTGATTCAATCACAACTTTTAGTCCCGACTACAGTACAGTAAAAGTGAAATCCCGTGTATTAAATGAGAATGGGAATAATGTTACAGAATGGGGTATCGTTTATAGTAACAGCTTGAATCCAACTACAGCAGATAATAAAATCATCGCTAACACTACCGGAAACACTGAGTTTTCAACAACAATAACCGGATTAGATAACACGAAAACATATTACATCCGATCATATGCTATCAATCGTCGCGGTGAAAGTTATGGACCACAGAAAACATTCACCCCCAATCCATTTTTATTGCCTCAATTGAGTAATCCGGTAGTAGATCTCATTTATTATTATTGGATCACTGTATCAGGTGTAATAAGGGATCAAGGAGGGGCTCAAATCTCAGAGGCAGGATTTGTTCTTTCAACAAGTCCGGGTCCAACAATCAATGATATAAAAGTTGTTTCCAGTACCAATTTTCCACTCACGAATAGTACATACAATCTTTATAGTCAGGTTAACAATCTGTCAGTTGGGCAGACGTACTATATACGTTCATATGCTAAAAATATAGTCGGGGTTGCTTATAGTACGGAAAAGAATTTTACTACCTGGAACTATGTTCTTCCAATTTCAAATCCAACAACTGTCATGATGATTGATGCAAATAGGATTCAAGTATCAAGTGCTGTTGGTGATATGGGGGGAGATAAAAATGTAAAATACGGATTTGTTTATGGAAAGAACCCCAACCCAACATTAGCAGACAATGTATGGAACGATACTAAGGTTACTTATATAGGGCTAGGTATTATGTATAACAGCTTAATAACTAATTTAACACCTAATCAGGTTTACCATATCAGATCTTATGCTCAGAATGCAGCAGGAGTGGCATATGGGCCTGATCAAACTGTTTCTACAACTAAAATCATGGAACCCAGTCCGGATGTAACTACATTATATTCTTCAGGATATACCACTGCTACAGTTAAAAGCCGGTTATTCGGCGATGGTGGTTCTCCTGTAACTGAAGCAGGATTTGTCTATTCTACTTCATCTGTTCCGACTATTGCCGACAACAAAGCAGTAAGTATATTCAATGCATCAGACTATACCTTTTCTTCTGATTTGAGTTCTCTCCAGGATAATACAGTATATTACTGCAGATCTTATGCCATCAATTCCACCGGAATTGGTTATGGTCTGGTTACTTCGTTTAAAACTTATCTGATATCTCCGCCACAGGTCGATAAAACGACAGTAAATAACGTTTATCCTACTATAATTTATGTAACCAGTCGTGTTATCAATAATGGGGGGAGTTTATTATCCGAGAATGGATTTGTGTATGGAGATAACCCGGGACCAACTATTGCTGATAATAAAATAATGGTCAATTCAGGATTATATATCGATTACTATACTACGGGTTTAGCTAATCTGTTGCCTGATCATCAATATTATATTCGGTCTTATGTCAAAAATCTAAAAGGAGTTGCATATAGTCCGGATGTAGCAGTTACAACGAAAAGTCTATCATTACCACTATTTAATCCTTTGGTAGTAGATACTTACGTTTCAAACTCAGTATTTTTCAATTGTCAGATCATAAGCGATGGAGGAAAGTCACTAACTGAGAGCGGTTATGTATATTCTACGCATCCCGGATCGACCATCAGTGATAATAAACTTGTAACTGCTGGAATACCTATGAATTATGGAGCATTTAATATGCCATATCACATAACCAGTTTAACAGTAGGTCAAACCTACTATGTTCGTTGTTTTGCAACAACTTCCCTGGGAACGAGTTATAGTGAGGAGAAATCTTTTACCCCGCTCCCATAGTCCATGCAAAGAGTGGCATCCATGTAGAAAATGTAGGGAGGTGGTGGGTCTCCAGGGCAGAAACATAAAAAAATCTACATTACCATTTAGGAGAACCACAAGAGGCCTCCCTACATCACTTTCATTCGTTTACAGGATATAAACCTCCAGCAATCTGGATTCTTTGTGCGGATAGAGGTTGACAACCCCGGTCGTAGCCGGTAAAAGAACAGCCTCACCGGCTTTCACTTCCACCTTTTCCCCGTCGGCTTCCAGGCGGAAAGCGCCTTCTGTACAGATCTGAATCACAAATGAATCCAGCTCGGCATAATCCTTTTCAACCGGCTTGGTCAGGTAGAGGATATTCGTTGTGAAATGTTCGCAAGAGATCAGCGGAACGGTTTGGCTATCCCTCTCTTTGTAAGGCGTCTTGTATACATCATGTTGTTCAAAGTCAATGGCATCCAACGCAAGGTCAGTATGTAGTTCACGAAACTCTCCCGCCGCGTCGATCCTGTCCCAGTCATAGATGCGATAGGTGATGTCTGAAGTCTCCTGAATCTCGGCCAACATCATACCCGGTCCGAGTGCATGTACCCGACCTGCCGGGATGAAGAAAACATCTCCCTTCTTCACAGTCTCGCGGTTCACTACCTCAGGGATCTTCCTATCGATCAATGCATTGATATATGAGTCCTTATCCATCTTCCGGTTGAATCCACAGATCAGTTCCGACCCGGGATCGGCATCCATGATGTACCACATCTCTGTCTTTCCCAGGCTGTCGTGGCGTTCCAAAGCCATTGCATCGTCGGGATGAACCTGCACTGAGAGATAATCATTGGCATCGATCACCTTGACCAGAATCGGAAATTCCTCTCCATATTTATCATAAACTTTACCCCCGACCAGTTCATCCATGTAGACTTCGATCAGATCGTTCAGGTCGTTTCCTTCAAGAAAACCATTGGAAACAACAGTTTGCGAACCCTCGACACCCGAAAGCAACCATGCCTCACCACAATTGGCAAGATTACCAACGTCCTGACCCAAAACAGTCCTGATTTTTTGTCCACCCCAAATCTTGTCTAAGTAGATGGGTTTGAATTTCAACGGATAAAGCTTATTCATGCTAATGCTTGTTATGTAATGAATATCATAACAAAGGTAAGCATTCCAAACGTAATCCCGATTGGAAATGACAGTCTGTTATGAATGATTTTATACCCACGACAACAGAAAAAACCTTAATTTTGCTTCAAGATAATGAAGAAAATGTAGGGAGGCCCCTTGTGGGTCTCCAGGGCACTAACATAGAAAAACCTTCATTACCGAAAAGGAGAGCCACAAGGGCCCTCCCTACATCACATTTTTCCGCGAAGACACACAAACACTGATTACCATGGAAATCCCTATAAACCGACGCAAACCCGACTGGCTCAAAATAAAACTTCCAAAAGGCGAAAGCTATCTCAAAGTGAAAGAGATTCTCCATGGACAGAAACTCAACACCATCTGTGAAAGCGGCAAATGTCCAAACCTCAGTGAATGCTGGACTGCCGGTACCGCCACCTTCATGATCCTTGGCGAGATCTGTACCCGCGCCTGCCGGTTCTGCAACACCAACACCGGAATCCCTCTGCCTATTGACTGCGAAGAACCCCAACGCGTGGCCGAATCCGTCAATTCCATGCACCTCAAACACTGCGTCATCACCTCTGTTGATCGCGACGACCTGCCCGATGGAGGCTCCACTATCTGGGCCGAGACCATCCTGAAGATCCGCGAACTCAACCCCGGAACTACAATCGAAGTGCTGATTCCCGACTTCAAAGGAATGGAACAAGACATCGACCGCGTAATCGAAGCCAAACCAAACATCATCTCTCATAACCTCGAAACCGTCCGGAGTCTGACAAAACAAGTGCGACCCCAGGCCCGTTACGACCGAAGCCTCAAGGTTTTAAAACACATTGCAGATTCGGGTATCGTGGCCAAATCCGGCATCATGCTTGGTCTTGGCGAGACCGAAGCCGAACTCTTTGAAAGCATGGACGACCTGTTGGCTCACGGGGTTTCCGTTATTACCCTCGGACAATATCTTCAACCTACCAAGGCTCATTTGCCGGTGATTGATTATATCACCCCCGAAAAGTTTGTCGAATACGGCCGCGTCGCTCTAAAAAAAGGCTTCCGCATCGCCGAAAGTGGCCCCCTCGTCCGCTCCTCCTATCACGCCGAACGCCATGTATAGCCTGCAAACAGTTTAACAACCACGCCAATGCACGAAGTAGAATTCAGAGATATCGGAACCGTTGAGTACAACGCCGCCTGGCAATACCAGGAAACCCTCTTCAACGAAATCATCGAAATCAAGAAGCAAAACAACGACCTGCCTCTTGACAATCAACTCGAAACACCCAACTATCTCCTGTTTTGTGAGCACCCCCACGTCTTCACCCTCGGCAAAAGCGGCGAACAGGAAAACCTCCTTGTCGACATGCTACAACTCAGCACCAAACATGCCTCCTTCGTCAAAACCAACCGTGGTGGCGACATCACCTATCACGGTCCCGGACAAATCGTCGGCTATCCCATCCTCAACCTGAGCTATTTCGTCAAAGGCGCCCGCGAATACATCGACAAACTCGAAGAGGCCATCATCCAAACCCTCCTCGTTTACAATATCAAAAGTGAACGCCTCGAAGGGGCAACCGGCGTATGGCTCGACACACAAATAAAAGGCCGCACCCGTAAGATCTGTGCCATCGGCGTCCGCACCAGCCATTGGGTCAGCATGCATGGCTTCGCCCTAAACGTCAACACCGATCTCAACTATTTTAACCTCATCAATCCATGCGGATTTACAGATAAAACCGTAACTTCGCTTGAGAAAGAACTTGGCCATAAAATCCCCATGGAGGAGGTCAAACAAGTGTTGAGAGAAAAAATCGAAGAAGTATTCAACTTTAAACTCATTGTATAGATGAAGTATGTTTGTGTATTTTGTGGTTCCAGTGCCGGCAACCGTGAAAGCTATAAAGAAGCAGCCCGCAAGCTGGGTCGCCTGTTGGCCGAAAGAGAGTATACCCTGGTTTATGGCGGCAGCAATGTCGGCTTGATGGCAATCATCGCCGATGAAGTTTTGGCTCTGGGCGGGAAAGTCATCGGCGTCATGCCCGATTCCCTGATCGAAAAAGAGGTTGCACATCCCGGTCTGACCGAGTTTATACGCAGCGAATCGATGAGTGATCGCAAGGAGATCATGATGAAAATGTCTGACGGATTCATCGCCATGCCGGGTGGAGTCGGGACGCTGGATGAGCTTTTTGAGGTGATGAGTTGGAACCAGCTTGGGTTGATGAGCAAGCCGCTGGCATTGCTGAACACCGAGCAGTATTGGAGTCAGTTGCTGGCGTTTCTCGATCATACCGTTCAGGAGAAATTCGTAAGGATCGAACATCGCTCCAACGTGATAGCCGAAGAAGACGAACTCACCCTGCTCGATGCCATGGAAGACTACAACCCCACCAAGCTCGACAAGATCGAATGGATCTCCAGCCTACGTGACACAATGAAATCGAAATAATTTTTTAAAAGATATTTAATGCTAATCATCGGAATCACAGGAACATTAGGTGCGGGGAAAGGCACTATTGTCGACTACCTCATCACCCAAAAACACTTCAAACACTTTTCGGTACGCACATTTCTCATCGAAGAAATCCAACACCGTGGACTGATTGTCAACCGCGACTCCATGACCAAAGTCGCCAACGAACTCCGCGCCCAAAACTCACCCTCTTATATCGTGGATTGCCTATTCACGAAGGCCCTTTCCACGGGCGACAACTGCATCATCGAAAGCATCCGCACTCCGGGCGAAATAGACTCTCTGAAACAGAAAGGCCGCTTCATCCTCTTCGCCGTCGATGCCAATCCCATCAAACGCTACGACCGCGTCGTTCTCCGCAATTCCGAGACCGATCGGATCACCTTCGACACATTCATAAAGAACGAAGAACGCGAAATGAATTCCCCCGATCCCAACAAACAAAACCTCCATGCCTGCATCAAACGGGCCGATTATGTTTTTTCGAACAACGGAACGTTAGAAGCATTAACTTTACAGGTAGAAACCGTTCTCAAAGAAATTGAAGATGATGGAAGATAAATCAGAAGCGTATATCAGGCCAAGCTGGGACGAATACTTCATGGAAGTTTCCCGGACCATTGCAAAAAGAGCGACATGTGATCGTGGCAGGAGTGGGTGTGTAGTCGCCCGCGACCGGCAGATCCTCGTGACCGGCTATGTCGGTTCGCCCAAGGGATTGCCCCATTGCGATGAAGTCGGACACCTGTTCAAAGTAGTGACCCACGAGGACGGACACATGAGTCAGCATTGCATGAGGACCGTTCACGCCGAACAAAACGCCATCTGTCAGGCCGCTTCGTTGGGAATCTCTCTGGCCGGATCGACCCTCTATTGCAAAATGACCCCATGCCGCACCTGTGCCATGCTGATCATAAACTGCGGAATCACCAACGTCATCTGTGAATTCCGTTACCACGCCGGCGCCGAATCCGAAGAGATGTTTCGCGATGCCGGCATCCAACTCGGCTACGTCAACGAAGAGATCCTGAAATACGACAAACAATAAGAATCTCTCCTTCCTTTCTGATAATCCAAATCCTTTTATTACGCACGAATGTGATGTAGGGATGGCCCTTGTGGCCATCCTTTCCAATAATGCAAATCCCTTTATTACGCACGAATGAGATGTAGGGAGGCCCCTTGTGGGTCTCCAGAGCATTATTATTAAAAATCTTCATTACCGATCAGGAGACCCACAAGGGGCCTCCCTACATCTCATTCGTTCGTTCAAAGACAGTATGTTTTTAAGACCAGATCAGAAACTTATTATTTTATTTTCAATTAATGTTTACATTTAACGCAACTTCGAACTATTTTTGCATTATCAAAGCGGAACTAAAGAAATGAAAACACATACATTAGACGAAGTTCAGGATAAACTCATTGGTAAAATCGGATCACCTGATCGGGATAAATTTGAGTATGAATTGCAAATTGACCTGATTGGGCAGGCTATCAGACAAACACGTAAAGATCGCCAATTAACACAGGAAGAATTAGGAAAACTTATTAGTGTTCAGAAATCTCAAATTTCAAGAATTGAAAGTAACGCCAGTAATGTTACAATTGATACTTTAATGAGGGTATTCAATGCATTACAAGCTAAAGTGAAATTGCAGGTTGAATTACCACATTTTAAAATCAGTTTAGGACAATAACACATTCTGGTAGCATCTTTTATCTTTAAATTAAAACCGTTTTGTAGAAAATGTAGGGAGGCCCCTGGTGGGTCTCCAGGGCATTATTATAAAAAATCTTTATTACCGGTCAGGAGAGCCACAAGGGCCGTCCCTGCATTTGCTTCATTGACTTTTTTAAAAATCAAATCATCAAAAAGGGGGGAGAAAATAATAATGTCCGGGTATCATTTTCAGTTAAAAGCCAAAATTGACGATCTGATTATTGTTAAAACAAACCTTAAATAAAAAAAAGGGAGGGGAAACATGATTTTTGAATCATTTTCTTGGCAATTGTAACTATCAGTATGTCAAATAACTGCATATATCAGGGGAGGTTTGGGGAGGTTAGGGAGGGCACTTTGACTCCCCCATATATATAATATAAATAAATAATATAT
>Ga0209748_1000122_pt1 | contig 47881 bp, 43 predicted proteins | sample BarGraIncu00421A_FD_185490 | JGI IMG/M metagenome (GOLD analysis project Ga0209748, IMG submission 185490) | Arctic peat soil microbial communities from Barrow, Alaska - Barrow Graham LP Incubations 004-21A (SPAdes) (version 2) | ecosystem: Environmental > Terrestrial > Soil > Wetlands > Peat... | reverse complement strand
GTTGAATATTAAAACCAAGTAATTCCAATTCATTTTCGATTTCTTTGAGAATAATATAATCGGCAGGATTTAGCTCAGCAGTCATGGGGAACATATCTACCTGACTTATCGCACGGTTATTGCTGAGGGATTCGAGGTACTTTTCGTAAAGGACCCTTTCATGGGCCCTCTTCTGGTCAATAAGCATAAGACCAGATTTAACCGGGCAGACAATATATTTATTTTTTATCTGGAAGAATTTTCTTTGCGACTCCCTGATCCTTTCGAATTGCTCCGGATTGTCGTTTTCTTTTTCAAGAGCTGAATAGAGTTTTTCCCAGTTTGCAACGTTCTCTTTCTCAAACCTTTCAACAATTCCCGATTTTCCATACGATCGTTCTTCGCCTTCAAAGGGATTAAACCGGGGATTGATCTCGATTTTTGGTTGTTCGGGTATTATGTTCGATGACCTCATCACCGGGATATCTATAAGGGCTTCATTTTCAAAATCAAGTGACGGTACTATATTGAATCGGCCCAGTGCTTCACGCACCGATGCCATCAGGATCTGCCAGATTGATCTTTCATCCTCAAATTTTATCTCGGTTTTTGTAGGATGAATATTTATGTCAATAGATGCCGGATCAGCTTCCATGAAGATGAAGTATGACGGGATTGCTTCAACAGGAAGAATATTCTGGTAAGCCTCTACAACTGCTTTATGGAAGTAAGGGTGCTTCATAAAGCGGTTATTCACAAAAAAGAATTGTTCTCCGTATGTTCGTCTTGCATTCTCAGGTTTTCCTATAAATCCCTTTATTTTGATCAGGCTTGTTTCTGTCTCAAGTGTGATGAGATCCTGGTTGATTTGTTTACCGAATACTCCTATTACACGTTGTCTCAGGTTTCCTGACAAAAGGTTATAAATCTCACTGTCGTTGTGATGGAGAGAAAATCTTATATCGGGATGAGCTAATACGATCTTCTGAAATTCATTGACAATATGTCTGATTTCAGTGTTATCCGATTTTAGGAATTTACGTCGTGCTGGTATATTGAAAAAAAGATTTTTAACTAAAAAACTTGAACCAACAGGGCAACTGCATGGTTCCTGAGTTTCAACCTTGGAACCGTTTATTACTACCAGGGTTCCGGTATCACTATCCTCTCGCCGGGTTTTAAGTTCAACCATTGCTACAGCGGCAATCGAGGCAAGTGCCTCGCCCCTGAAACCTTTTGTGGTAATGGCAAATAGATCCTGTGCTGTTGTGATCTTTGATGTAGCATGTCTTTCAAATGATAACCTGGCATCAGTTTCAGACATTCCTGCTCCATCATCAATAACCTGGATCAGGGTTTTCCCGGAGTCTTTAATAATAACCCTGATATTTCTTCCTCCTGCATCAACCGAGTTTTCGATAAGCTCCTTTACTACAGAAGCAGGCCTTTGTATTACTTCTCCTGCAGCTATCTGGTTAGCTACTGAGTCGGGCAAAAGCTTTATAACATCAGGCATCAATAAAAATATTTAAGCAAGATACAGCAAAGAATTGATTGGTATACAAGTTCGTAAAAAGAGCGGTGCATCCTTTATTTAAACAATTTTACAAATATATAAATAATTGGTACATAACTTTTGAGAATAGACTCAGTGAAGGTATGTGATAACTATTATGATTATTAAAGTTCAGATGATTATCTTTGAATAAATTTCCGGGAAAATGAAAAGGTCGTCTATCTGTTTAATTGTTATTTTTTTATTTATCAGCTCAGGATGTTCTCATAAATCAGGAGAAAATAATATTAAAGTAATGACTCTTAATATAAGATACGACAATCCGGGTGACAGTATTTATGCCTGGCCCGAGAGGGCACAACAGATATGTAATTTTATTAAAGATGAAAAGCCTGATATTTTTGGCACACAGGAAGTTCTATGGAATCAGTACATGGTTCTCGATTCAGTTCTGACTGCATATTCCTCAGTTGGAGTTGGACGTGATGATGGGGCCAGGGGAGGGGAGATGAATCCCCTTTTTTTCAGGAAGGAAAGATTTGATCTGGTCAGAAAAATCACTTTCTGGCTCTCCGATACTCCTGAAATTCCGGGTTCCAGAGGTTGGGGAGCTTCGCTTCCGCGTATTGTAACATGGATGGAGCTTGTTGACAAGAATAGCCACAAACATTTTTTCTGCTTCAATACTCATTTTTCACACGATTCCGATTCAGCAAGGTTAATGAGCTCAAAAGTATTACTTAAAGAGGTCAGTAAAATTGCAGAAGGATTCCCTTTTGTTATTACTGGTGATTTTAATATGCCTCCGGCCAGCGCCGGTTATTTAATCTTAACCGGACTCTATGAAAGTGTACCATTGTTCAAGGATTCTTACATTATCACTGAGAAGAGACCTTTGGGTCCGATATCTACATTTAATGGTTTTTCCGATAAGCCGAAAACCGGAAGGATTGACTATATTTTCGTTAGGAATGGCATGAAAGTTCTTGATTATAGAACTATTATCAAAAAAGAACATGGGATCTATATCTCCGATCACTGGCCTGTTGAGGCTGTTATAGCACTCGACTAATCATCGACATTACTATACTTCAGGCTGTTTTCCTGTATCTTCTTACTGCGAGACTTGTTGAACAAACCGCAATAACAATAAGCGAAATTATTTCCCTGCTTACGTCGTGGATTGTTGAGCCCTTAAGCATTACCATCCTGTTAATTTTCATAAGGTAGGCAACAGGATTGATCATATTAATATCCTGTGCCCAGCCTGGCATGCTCTCATAAGGTGTAAAGAGCCCGCTCATCAGCATGAATATTATCATACAGAAAAAAGCAATAAACATAAACTGTTGTTGAGTTCCCGAGAAGGTGGAAATAAACAGAGCAAGTCCAAGTACTGCTATAAGAAAAATAAATGCACACATAAACAGGAGAGCAATACTTCCTACAAAAGGTATATTGAAAAAGATTTTGCCAATTATCAGACCAAGCGACAGATCAATCAGTCCTATAATAATGAAAGGCACCATTTTTGCTATGATGAGCTGATGTTTTCTCACCGGTGTTACGTTTAACTGTTCAATCGTGCCAACCTCTTTTTCCCTCACCATGTTAAGTCCGGCCAGAAGGAATCCTATTACCGTTACCAGGAGTGTTAGTATTCCGGGAAGCATATAGTGCTTGTAATTAAGCATTTCATTATACCAGTACCTGTTAGTGACCATAATCTGAGGAACAGGCACTACAGGAACTGAATTGATATTTTCAGTCAGGATATTCATATTATAATCGCGTATCACACCACTCAGGTATGCCCACGAAAGTTGTGCAGTTGAAGCATTAATAGCATCCACAGATGCAACCAGTTTCCCTGCCTTTCCTGTTCCAAGATTCTCTCCAAAGCCTGATGGGATATTAAGTATCAGATCAAATTTACCCTTGTGTAAAAGGTTGTTAGCTTCATTCTCAGAGAAAGTTGAAAATGTCACTTTGAAAAAGGTCGATCCCTCAAGTTTACTGATCAATCCCCTCGATTCAGAAGACAGATCATTATCAATAATGCAGAGTTTTACATGTTTAATCTCGAATGTAACTGCAGGTACCAATAATAGCATTTGAACAATAGGTACACCAAAAATGGCCTTTGAGATAAACTTGTTACGGAAGATCTGGAGGAACTCTTTTCGTATCAGATATAATATTGTTCTCATTGTCAAACTTTTTTCTTTTTACGTTTTGCCCCCCGACCCCCCTAAAGGGGGGCTAAATCTCACTCTATTAGAGGGATTAATTACTTTTTCTTTTGGTCACTTAATCTACTTTTGTCTTTTTACTTTCTTTGTCCACCGTAGCTTTAGCGAAGATGGATTGTCTTTTATCTTGATAATTACTCAAGCCTGACTTTAAATTTTCTTACACTTATCGCTATGAAAAGTATTGTCATTGAAAGAAGTACGAGAGTTTCCTTCCAGACGTACAGAAAGCCTGTTCCTTTAATCATAACACTTTTAATTATGGTAATGAAGTATCTGGGTGGCAGCAAATAGCTGATCACGCCATATACTTTAGGCATGTTTTCGATAGGGTAAATGAAGCCTGAAAGAAGGATTGTAGGAAGCATCATCCCGACCAATGATATAAAAATTGCCTGTTGCATGTTGCCTGATACTGTTGAAATTAGTATACCTACCGACAAGCTCAACATAATGTATAACATTGATTCTGCCAGAAGCAAAACAATGCTTCCTTTGACAGAAAGCCCGAATACCAGCCACGAGAGTACAAGTATAAGGATAACATTAACAATGGATAGAAGGAAGTAAGGCACTACCTTGCCAAGTATAATCTGAATAGGTCTGAGCGGAGAGACAAGCAATACCTCCATGGTTCCGAACTCTTTTTCGCGGGTTATTGTAACAGATGTCATGAGGGCACATATAAGTATGAGTATCATTGTTATAACACCTGGGACAAACATGTGCTGACTCTTAAGCTCAGGGTTATAAAACATTTTTACCTCAGGTTGAATGAGCATTGAATTATTACTCCTGATACCGGAAATATCTGCATTGAAGTCAGATATTATAGCCATTGTATAATTTGTGACAAGTGTAGCAGTATTTGGTTCTGATCCGTCCGCTATTATACTGATGCTGGCTTTTCCTTCATTCAGAAGTTTCCTGGCAAAATCCTTTTCAAAAATTATTACCTCTTTTGTCTTACCCTTCCTGAATATATCTTCAATCTCGTTGTAACTTATCAGGTTTTCAGTACGTTTAAAAAACCCTGAGGAGATTATTTTATCTGTCAGTTTCTGTGTCGTTTCATCTTTTGAAAGATCAAGAAATGCTACTCCTGCATTCTTTATATCAGTGCTTACTGCAAAACCAAATATAAGTATCTGTGCGACAGGGATCCCGAAAATGATAAAAAGTGTCCTGTAATCCCTGAAAATATGAAGGAACTCTTTTTTAACAAAACCCAGGAATCGTTTCATCTTCTAATTATTAACTGGCCGTGCTATCTTAATAAATACGTCCTCAACCGTAGCCGCATTATAGAGTTTCTTTAGGTTTTCGGGTGTGTCAAGGGCAACAATTTTACCCTCACTCATAATTGAGATCCTGTCACAATATTCAGCTTCATCCATGTAATGTGTTGTTACGAAAACTGTAATACCTCTTGCAGAAGTTTCATATATCATTTCCCAGAATTGCCGGCGTGTGATCGGGTCAACGCCCCCGGTCGGTTCATCGAGAAAAACTATTTTAGGTTCGTGAAAAACAGCTATCGAGAATGCAAGCTTCTGACGTAAGCCCAGCGGTAGATCAGCAATCAATTTGTTTCCATAATCCTGGAAATTCAGCTTTTCAAGAAGATTATCCGTTCTTTCTTTAATAAGTGACTTGCTCATTCCATATATCCCGCCATAAAGCATAATATTTTCCTTTATAGTAAGATCTTCGTATAATGAGAATTTCTGACTCATATATCCGATCTGTTTTTTAATCTCTTCCGGCTTCTTTGATGCATCAACTCCTGCAACTATTACTTCTCCTGATGTAGGAGATGAGAGGCCTGACAGTATTCTGATAGTTGTTGTTTTGCCAGCACCGTTGGCGCCGAGGAATCCAAATATCTCTCCTTTGAAAACATCAAATGAAAGGTTGTCATTTGCAACAAATGTTCCGAATTTTTTTATCAGTTTCTTTACAATTATTACCCGGTTATCCATTGGCTGGCATTTTACATTAGTTCAAGGAATCTGTCTTCAATGCCCGCCGATGTCTCTTCAGCAGTAACATTGTTTAGTCCTGCTTCGTGAAGAAATTTAAACAATGACTCATTGATACGGTCATCAGTGAAAGTTACATGAACTGAATCTCCAAAAGGATAGGCTGTAACTGTATCCGGATAATTCCTTAATGCAGTGATGAGCTTATACTTCTCACGGGCTTTTATCATAAACAGCTTTCTGCTGAAACCATCGCGGATCTTTTGTGGCGGAGCAACCGAAAGTATCGTTCCCTTTTGAATAAGTGCTACCCTGTCGCATCGCATTGCTTCATCCATATAGGGTGTTGATACGATTATGGTTATGTTGTGCTGCCGGAGTTTGGCGAGCATAGTCCAGAATTCGGACCTCGAAACAGCATCAACTCCTGTTGTGGGTTCATCCAGAATAAGCAGCTTAGGTTTATGGATCAGAGCACATGAAAGTGCCAGTTTCTGTTTCATACCACCTGAAAGTTTACCGGCCAGCCTTTTTTTGAAAGGCTCAATATGAGAATAGATGTCAGAAATAAGATCATAGTTTTTCTTTACAGTGGTTCCGAAAACTGTCGCATAAAAATTCAGGTTTTCCTCGACAGTGAGATCCTGGTATAGACTGAACCTTCCCGGCATATATCCAATATTTTTTCGGAGTTCCCTAAACCCTGCAACACAATCCATTCCCAATACCTTCATTTCCCCCTTATCAGGACGAAGGAGCGTTGCAATAATCCTGAAAAGAGTCGTTTTGCCGGCACCGTCTGGACCGATGAAACCAAATATTTCTGATTCATCTACCGAGAAAGTAATCTCTTTCAGAGCCTGGGTTTGTCCAAACGCTTTACTTAAATCTGTTGATTCAATAACTTTTTGCATCTGCATATAACTATCAGAATTTAGCTTCTCCGGGCATTCCTGATTTTATTTTTCCATCATTTTTCACATCTATATTTATCGCGTACACGAGTGTTACACGCTCCTCTTTCGTCTGGATGATCTTTGGAGTAAACTCAGCTTTGTCTGAAATATAACTAATCACTCCCGGGAATGAAGTATATCCCTTTTTCCCATTGTCAATTCTGACTGTGCATTGTTGTCCGATTTTTATACCGGCAAGCTGGGCTCCGCTTACATATACTTTTAGTTTCATAACAGAAAGGTCAGCAATCTTAACAAGAGGTTTACCGGCTGACGTAATCTCTCCAGCCTCAGAATATTTTTCAAGTACGGTCCCATTCAATGGGCTTAAGACAGAACTCCTTTTGATTTGTTCAATCAGAGTCGTTTTTTTCGAGTTTGAAATTGCAAGTTCTGCTGCAACAGATTCCTTCTGAGTGTTATTTGAAGCTATCTGTTTCTGAAGTACTGCAACTTGTCCGGTAAGATCATCCAGCTGTTTTTGTGTTGCAGCATCGTCCGTCAGCATCTTTTTAGTCCTTTCTATGTTAATATTCAGATTCATTATCTGCTGATTCAGAATGTTATTTTGAGCATTAATAGAACTTATGCGTGTCCTTATGCTTTTCATTCCTGCATCTATCTCTGCTTTCTGGAGATGGAAAAGGGTTGTGTCAATGAGCGCAATTTTTGCACCGGTAGTGAGCTGTATTCCTTCAACAGGTTCAAGCTGCAGGATGCGACCATTAGTTTCGGCTGAAACAATAACTTCAGTAGCTTCAAAATTCCCAAATGCATCGGCTTTGTCGGTTTGGTTTTTGCAACCGGCTGACAAAATTGCGGCAATTATTATTAATGATCTGGTTTTCATGATGTTATAATGTTTGTATTACACTGTATTTATATTTTCTTTAATCTCCGGTTTCTTTGCCCATACCCCTTTATTTGCCCCCCATCTCCCTAAAGGGGGGCTACTCTATCTCCTTCCCACTAATATTCAGATACTCAATTTTTGTCATAGCCAGATTTATTTTATGGATCTCATAATTTATCACAGCCTGCTTTTCCGAATTAAGCTCGTTTAGATAATCTGTTGCAGTACTAGTGCCATTCTGATATTGTGATTCCGCAGATGTAGTTATTCTTTTCCTGAGAGTAATAAGTTCCGAATCTGATTCAATTAGTGTTTTCAGACTTAAAATTTCAGAGGCTTTTAATTCAAGAATCCTCTTCAGGTTATCTGCCAGGTCATTTTTTCTGTTCTCCAGGATCCGTTCCTGATAAGTAATTATTTGTTTCTCGTTCTTAGCTTTGTTCCAGTCGAAGATATTCCACTTTATACTGGCCCCGAGCATATAATAGGAGGCAAACTCATTTTTAAAGAAATTGGTTCCCGGAGGGTTTCCGTATCCGAAAGTGGCAAATCCAACAGCTTTTGGCATTCTTTTACTTTCGATCACTTTCATTCCTGCTGCAAGCTGTTCCTTTCTCAAATCGAACAGTTGCAATTCCGGTCGGGAAAGTTCCTGCTGAAGATTTTCCGGCAGTGCAGGTTGAATGAATTCTGTTGAACTATCAATTTGATCTCCGGTAAGATCCGATAGAATTTTAAGAAAAGATATTTTTCTTATCTCATTTTCAGCCAGTTGCTGCTCAATTTTTATCTTTTCCGAAGTGAGCACATCAGAGTCAGACTTTAAAATAACTCCATTATTAATACCTGACTGCACTGAAGCAATTCTTTTTTTTATAATTTCCAGATAGTTATTCAGCAGATCTTTTTGTCTTCCAAGAAGCAAAAGGTTAAAATAATAAGTGTTTATTTGTTCGCGGAGCTTATAAAGGTCAGTCTCTGTTTGTTTTTCATTTACGTTCATGTCAGCTTTTTCAAGAGCTCTGGCACCCTTTATTGCTCCGCCATCATAAATAACCTGGTTTATATCGACTGTGACTTTATATTGTTCATGTGGAAGAGGTTTTATGGCATTTGCGATCCCCGGTATCGGAAGATTACCCAGTACGCTACTCATATCAATTACTGATGAGTTGTATATAAAACTTCCGTTTGCATCGAGTGTTGGAAGCCATCCTTTTGCCAGATTTTCATCTTTAAGTCTTGAAATATCAGTATACCCTATTTTTTCACCAGACAAGGCATTGGTTGTATAAGCCTTGTCGTAACATTCTCTAAGAGTCAGAATCTTCTGGGCAATGAGTTTATTTGCTCCGAAAAATAGTATTATAAATAATATCAGTTCTCGTCTTTTCATTTAGATAGATTTATATTCTTATATTTTAGGCACTTCAAATTCCAGGCACTTTAGGCACTTATTATTTGGTTATCGCTTTAATAACAAACTCAGCTGCAAACTCTTTTCTCTCCTCAATATACCTGTCGAAATCGACGTCCATATTTTGAAAAATACCCTCAAGAATTCCTCTTGCTGCAAACGGGAATACACTCATTGAAGCTATGGTTGTCATAATCTGGGGAAGGTTTTCTTCTGTAATATTGTATTTATCCAGCTCATTTTTATGCTGGCTTTTGAGAAGTGTCCATATTTTTCTGAATTCGATAGTACTGAGTAGTTTTTTGATACGTGCAGGGTTTCTGTTTATTTCATTTAGTATGAAACCAGGAAGACGCGGATTGTCCTTCATAAATGATATATGGGCATTGAAGAAGAATCTTATTTTTTCTTCGAGAGTTAAATTTTCGTCGAAAACAGGTGCAAATTTTGAGAACATTCTTTTGGCAATTTTCTCGAATACCTTGCTGAAAAGCTGATCCTTTGTACGGAAATAGTAATGCAAAAGAGCTTTGTTTATCCCGGCATGAGTTGCAATATCCTGCATTCTGGCTCCGTCCATTCCCTTTTCAACGAACACATCAGTTGCAGCTTCAAAAATCTTCTCTTCGGTCATTTTATCATTCTCTGTCATATATTTAACTATTTGGTTTAACTATTAGGTTTAACCTAATGGTCAAAAGTATAATGAATTTTTGAATTGCACAATTATTTTCAAAAATATTTGCATTATTAATTAATAATATTCTATATTTGCAATATATAAACAACTTATATATAAAATTATGATACCAACAGACCTTATCAAAGGATCAATAAAGACAATTGTTCTTCAGCTTTTAAAAGAGGAAGGACGAATGCATGGTTACGCTATTACCCGAAAGGTGGAGGAACTAACCAAAGGGAAAATAAAACTTACATACGGAGCATTGTATCCTGTTCTTCATAAACTCGAAAAGGATGGCTCTCTCGTTACTGCTTCAGAAAATTTTAATAACAGAATCAGAATCTACTATACCCTGACTCCTAAAGGTCATACTGTAGTAGCTGACAAAATAAATGAACTTAACGAGTTCATCGAATCTCTTCAGCGAATAGTTGATGCCAAACCCGGATTGAGCCATGCCTGAACTGAGTCTGCATCATATTGATCAGATCAGCCGTGACATCAGCATGCAGGAGATCACATTTTCCCATCTTCTCGAAGATCTCATTGATCATGTCTGCTGTGATGTGGAGGATGAGATGCAGTCTGGCTTAAACTTCTCTGAAGCCTATCAGAGGGTTAAACAAAAAATGGGATCGCGAAGACTTAAGGAAATACAGGAAGAGACACTTTATGCAGTTGACACTAAATACCGATATATGAAAAACATAATGAAAATTTCAGGCGTTGCAGGCACAATCTTGTTTGGCTTTGCAGCAATGTTTAAAATTCAGCATTGGCCCGGTGCCGGAGTCATGATGACCCTTGGAGCTCTGATCCTGGCATTTATATTCCTGCCTTCAGCCCTGAATGTCCTTTGGAAAGAGACTCATAACAGAAAAAGACTTTTCCTGTTTATTTCAGCATTTTTTGCAGGGATGTTGTTAATTATAGGGACTCTCTTTAAAATTCAGCACTGGCCAATGGCAGGTGCAATTTTAACCCTGGCTTCAGTATCCGGTATTCTGTTTTTTATCCCGGCACTGGCTCTGAGCAGGTTGTCGGATCAGAAAAACAAGGATAAACGGCCAGCCTACATTCTTGGGGCCATTGGCATTGTACTTTTTGTTGCAGGCATGCTATTTAAGATGCAGCATTGGCCACTCGCAACCCTGTTTATTGTTTTCGGGATAATCCTTCTGGTCTTTCTGGCTTTTCCACTGTTTGCATGGCTTACCTGGAAGGAGGAAAGTCATATTAGTTCCATGTTCATTTTTCTGGTCATCGGATTGCTATTAATTGTTGTCCCCGGAGCCATGATAACCCTGAACCTGCAGCATTCATTCCAGGCATTTTACTATCCTAATAATGATCAGCAGAATGCATTATATGATTACTTATTCAGGAATAACAGTTCTCTGATCAGCAGGTATAAAGACTCCTCAAACTATCATGAGATGGAACAGTTGCATTCAAGAACTAATGGAGTTCTTACAATTATCAGCAATATCGAGGAAAAAATGGTTCAGGAATCGGAAGGTGAACCGGGCAAGCCTGCCGTGAGCACCGGTCAGATAAGTCAGACTAAAACCGGTCAGGAAATTTTATACAGGGAGCTTTCAAGACCGTTCGACCAGGGACCTGCGAAGGCATTTCTTATACCTGGATGTAGTACCCGTAAGGAACTTTATGCTTCAATGGCAGAGTATGTAAATTACCTGACCAGTATAACTCCTGCAGAAGATTTGCTGAGATATAAAAAAATGCTTGATGCAGAAATATTTCTGCCTTCAGGAAACCCGGAAAAAGGTGATATGTCTTTAATGTCAGGACTTCATTCTCTTAGAATTATGAAAAACGGGCTGCTTACAGTTGAAGCAAGTGTATTAAATACAATTGCAAGTCATAGATAAACAAATAAATACATAAGATTATGAACCCCACATTTTTTACAAATCTAATGATTGATAGTTTAATTTCATCAAAATGTGGGCTCCATAATACCTTTAAACTCAAAATTATATTATTATGAAACAAAAGATATATATTCTCGGAGTGATTGCAGCCATTATTATTTCCACCGGAGCAATACTCAAAGTGAACCATTGGCCGGCAGCTGCAATTTTGTTAGTTACCGGAACTATGATACTGGTCCTGCTCTTCTTTCCGGCTGCATTGATTAATAATTACAAAGCTGAAGGCAACAGTCAGAATAAGTTGCTTTATATAGTAACATTTATTACATGCTTTGTTGTATTCACAGCAATGCTTTATAAAATCATGCATTGGCCCCATGCCGGCATCGCACTTCTAATTGCCCTCCCTTTCCCGTATATTGTTTTTCTTCCTGTTTTTCTGACGGTTACCTCGAAGAACAAGAATTTCAACATTTATAATACAGTATTTGTATTGCTTCTTTTGACACTGAATTCTGTATTCTCGGCACTACTTTCATTAAATGTTTCGAGAGATACCATTGTTGACAGTTTTAACATTTCACGGAACTATAACAACATAGAAGCCGCTATGGTTCAAAAACCGATAATTGGCAAAGAATCGGCAGTTAATATAAAAATTGATGAGATATTGAAAATTGCAAATAATTACCGGGATCTGATATTAAAACATGAAGGAATGACTAGCGAACAATGGAAAAATAATCCGGAGACCTTGGTTAAGGCAGAATCCCCGAATATTGCGGCATCTGTATTGGCAGATAACGGGGAGATGACCCCCGGAATGAAGCTCGACAAGGCCATCACTGAGCTTATTGATCTGATGAAGCAAACCAAAGGCTTTGAAGATACAGCCAAAGCTCTGCCTTCAATTCTGGATCTGGATGAAGAAAAAGGGAAGGATGACGCCGTGAATTTCTATAACAGGAATATCTTTGTCCCTCTTTCCTGGGCACTTATTTACCTCGATGGCCTTGAAGCAAACCTTAAAATGATTAAAGTTTCAGTTAGTTTAGATTAAAAGAATGGGGTCATGCCACTGCATGTCTCTATCCTCTCTACCAGCAAGGCAATCAAATTTAATAAAATTAATACGTGTTCCTGTATATAAAAAGCCAATATATGACTATATATAGAGGCTTTTTATCTATTTTTATTAAATATCTTGATTGTCCTTAATTTTTAATTTCAATGAAAAGACATGTTGCGTTTCTTGTAAGGCTACAGCTTCAACTATCGGGAATTGTCTGTTTATTAATTTTATTTTCTGGCTGTAAGCAAAAAACAGGAGAGTATACCCGGGGAGTTGGTGTTTACCCTGGTAATCCGTCGGAGGATTTTTCACCTGTACTTGTTGCAGACAGTGAAAATTACCGTAACATAGCTAAGCTCAGATCAACCTGTAATTCATCAAGTTACGATTTTTGTCTTACATCCCAGTTGATAACCGACGGTATTATCATTAACGAAATGCCGGCTTACGAATCAGTATCGACAAATAAAGGTGTAGTTTCAAGGAATGAGAGAGAATGGCTTCTCGATCATAACAGAGTAACAGAAATGAGCCTTGAAGGCACTGACATATGGATACAGTACGAACTGAACAAAGAGACTGTACCTCAGGAGATTGACAAAGTTGTGTTAAACGGCAGTTTGACATATAATGAGAAAATGAAGGGAAAATGGCAGATGGTCTGTTGCGGCTCTGATGATGGATTAAAATGGGATGAACTGGGAAAATTTGTCGGTATAGGATTTCCCGGGAAGCCAAGACCAAATCGTTTTGCGGCTTTTATGGCAGCGCCGAAACCGAAGGGAAAAAGTCCGGTAAAGCCTGCTCCAAATCTGTTTTCTTTCTTTTCGGGACCATATGGAGCAGGTCCGGATGCACCAAAACCATCCTTTACCTTTAACTTCCGGATGCCGGGCCCTCAAAGACTGATTAATCCGGAATTCAAATTAAAAAAGCCGGTTGCTTATCATTATTATAGGATTAGTATGTCAGCCACATGCGCTGAAAAGTGGGTATTTGGTGACCTGGATTTTTATTCTCAGAATACCAGGCTGAATATGGTTACTTCTTCTCAGTTCAAAAGCGCCTGGATGAGCGCAGGGACCGGCGAGGAATGGGTTTATACCGATCTGGGTTCAGAGAGTACTTTCGACAATATAAAACTGCATTGGATAAACAAGGCAGTCGAGGGATCAGTTCAGACGTCTGAAGATGGAAGTAACTGGAAAGATCTGGCCCTGCTTCCTGGTGATCAGCAACTGGTTGATAACATCATACTTAAACTGCCTGCCAAAGGTCGTTATGTGAAGATTCTGATGAAAAAGCCCAATTCAGACAAAAACTATGTTCTGAGTGAAATGGAAGTATTCGGTAAAGGCGGAATGGTGCCAAAACCAAAACCAAATCCGGGAATTATTGATAACAAGCTTTATTTATCTGCAGGAAACTGGAAGATTCAACGTGCCTCGCTGGTTCCTGCAACAGGTATAGAGATTTCCCGAACAGGTTTCATCAGTGATGAATGGGTTGCGGCGACTGTTCCCGGAACAGCACTGGTCAGCTACTTGAATGCAGGCGCCCTGCCTGATCCCAACTTTAGTGACAACCAGTTAATGATATCCGAATCTTTCTTCAATTCCGATTTCTGGTACCGCGATGAATTTGTCGTTCCCGATAAAATGAAGGGCAAGCAAATGTTCCTGAATTTCGATGGGATCAACTGGAAAGCAGATATATTCATAAACGGGAAATATGCAGGAAAAATTGAGGGGGCTTTTATTCGGGGTAAGTTTGATATAACTAATCTGATTATACCCGGACAGAACAATGCTCTTGCTGTCCTGATTCATAAAAATGACAATATAGGCGTTATAAAGGAGCAAACAGCTCTTTATCATGATAAGAACGGAGGAATCCTGGGCGCTGACAATCCGACATTCCATGCCTCGATTGGCTGGGACTGGATACCTACCATAAGAGGAAGGAATATCGGTATCTGGAACGATGTATGGCTCGATGTTGCCGGTGCCGTCACAATAACTGATCCATTTGTTTTTACAGATCTTCCGTTGCCCGATACAACTTCTGCTGACATTAACGCAGAAGTTACCCTGAATAACAGCACCAGGGAACCTGTTACCGGAGATCTTAAGGTTAAATATGGTGATATTCAATTAAATGAAAAAGTTACTCTTAAGCCTTTGGAAAACAAGGTTATTAAACTGAATCCGACAACTCATCATGCATTACATTTCAAAAATCCGAAACTCTGGTGGCCAAAAGGTTATGGGACTCCTTTCCTGTACAATGTGGAGCTTTCATTTATAACGGACGACGGCACCGTATCTGATAAAGTTGCATTTAAATCGGGTGTTCGTGAGATGACTTTTAATGAGGATAATCAGATACTCAATATGTATGTGAACGGCAGGCGATTCATAGGACGGGGGGGAAACTGGGGTTTCCCTGAATCTAACCTGAAATATCGCGGACGCGAGTATGATGCTGCCGTGGCATATCATGCCGATATGAACTTTACAATGATCCGAAACTGGGTTGGACAAACGGGTGATGATGAATTCTTTGAGGCATGTGATCGTCATGGTATAATGATATGGCAGGATTTCTGCCTGGCAAATCCGGCTGATGGTCCTGACCCGTATAATCCGGAAATGTTTATTACTAATGCTGAAGATGTAATAAAGCGGATCAGAAATCATGCTTCCATTGGAATATATGTCGGCAGAAACGAAGGCAATCCACCTGTGGTGATCGACACTGCCTTGCGCGCTATGATAACCCGGCTTCATCCCGGATTACATTATATCTCCAACTCTGCCATGGGAGTGGTCAGTGGTGGTGGCCCCTACAATGCTCTTCCGGTAAGAGACTATTTCCTGCTATATGGCTTTAATAAGTTTCATAGTGAACGTGGAATGCCAAATGTAATGACCTTCGAAAGTCTGAAACAGACATTACCCGAATCAGCTCTCTGGCCACAAAACCGCATCTGGGGTGTGCACGATTATACTCTTGAAAGTGCTCAGGCCTGTGCCTCATTTAACAAGATAATTGAGAAAGGTTTCGGCCCGCCAAAGGATGCGAAAGAATTTACTGAATTTGCACAATGGATAAATTATAATGGGTACAGGGGTATGTTTGAGGGGCGCAGTAAGTTCCGGCAAGGGTTGCTTTTGTGGATGAGCCACCCGGCATGGCCTTCAATGGTATGGCAAACCTACGATTACTATCTTGAGCCAACTGCTGCTTACTTTGGATGTAAGAAAGCTTCTGAACCGGTCCATATCCAGTGGAATCCGGTATTTGACTCCATTGAGGTAGTTAATTATAACGGTAGAAATAAGATAGGACTAACGGCAAAAGCGCAGCTAATTAATATGGACGGTTCCGTACAGTGGGAGAAGGAAACTATTATAGACTGTATGGAAGATGCTACGGTAAACTGCTTTAAGCTTGAATTTCCAAAAAATCTTTCTTCTGTTCATTTCCTTAAATTAATCCTTTCGAAGGGAGAAAAGATCATTTCAGAGAATTTCTACTGGCGCGGACTTGAAGATGGAAATTATCAGGCATTACATACCATTCCTAAAGTTGAACTTGACAAAAAGACGAAGATTGAAAAATCGGGTGATGACTGGATACTTACAACTACACTCGACAATACTACTCTCCAGCCTGTTTTGATGATAAGGCTGAAAGTTGTCGGTAAAAGAAGTGGTGAACGCCTTCTGCCGGTATTCTATAGCGATAATTATGTTTCGCTGATGCCAGGAGAGAAAAAAACTATTACGATGAAACTCAGGAATATGGATACTCACGGTGAAAAACCGTTGGTAGAAATTTCCGGTTTTAATGTTAAATAAGAAACTTCTGATTATTTCAGATCAGTTTTAAGATCATTAATTAAATATTTATTCCATGAAATTAAAATTAAATTCCAGATGTACCATTCTTTTGGTTTTAGCTGCTTTCTTTTACATTGATGCCATTGCAACTGATCCTGCAAATCCAAATGCTACTCCTGAGGCGCGTGCTTTACTGAAATACATTCAGGGTCTGAGCGGAAAGTACATTTTATCCGGGCAACATAATTATCCTGCCACGGGTGACAGAAATACACTATTTGCTGCAGATTATATAGGTAAAACTCCTGTTATATGGAGCCAGGATTTTGGCTTTTCGGCGGAAGGCGACAAGGATTCTTACAAGTCCAGACCAGCCATCATTGAGGAAGCTATCAGGCAACATAAGAAGGGAGCCATTGTTACACTGTGCTGGCATGCTGTACCTCCTACCGCTGAGGAACCTGTTACATTTCAGCCTCTCCCCGGAGCTGATCCTGTTGCACCGCTTAAAAGTATTCAGGGAAGATTGACTGATAAGCAGTTCCGGGATATTCTGACACCAGGAACTGATTTGTATAAGCAATGGGTTAAGCAGGTTGACGAAATTGCCTCATATCCAAACAATTGCAGGCTGCGAAAGTGCCAGTATTATGGAGACCTTATCATGAAATGAATGGAGACTGGTTCTGGTGGGGAGGTCGTTATGAAGGAAAATATACAACTGCTGCATTATACAAACAGATTTTTGACCGTTTTGTGAAGTATCACAAGCTTAATAACCTGATTTGGGTTTGGAGTGTAGACCGGTCAGGTAAACCGGGAAGGGAATTCGCGAAGTATTATCCCGGAACGCAATACCTTGACATACTTGCTATTGATATTTATGGGAATGACTTCAATCAGTCTTATTATGATGGATTAATGGCATTATCAGATGGTAAACCGGTAACTCTTGGTGAAGTTGGCAATCCTCCGGCACCTGAAGTGCTAATTAAACAACCAAACTGGGTTTACTGGGTGGTTTGGGCAGGGATGGTGAGAGGCACCTCAGCAGCCGATTATAATAAACTTCTCAGTAATTCCAGAGTGGTATTTATGGAAGATCCTTCATATCTCAGGGGCACAGTTGAATACCGGCTGGCTTGTGGTTTAGAGCCCGTTAAGTTTAACCTGGAAGCCGATTTTTCCGGCGAATGGAAGCTAAACGAATGCGAAAGCAGAGCTGGACAGGGAACAGGATCAACAAGCCCTCCTTATAAACTAACGATTGTTCAGAAAACTAATGTGTTGAATATTAAGTCGGTTTCCGTTTCGGAATATTCCGGGGATGAAGTGACAGTTCAGGCCCTTACACTTGACGGGAAGGATAATAATTCAGTTGCTTATATGAATGCTCCAAAAGTTCAAAATGCAATGTGGACTGCTCAGAAAGACACCCTGAAAATTAATTCAAAGGTCGCCTTGAATTTCGGTGGCAAGACTAATGAGATCAAATCGAAAGAGGTTTGGGTAATTAAAAAAAGAGGCAGGAAATTAGAAATCTTACAGGCAAGTGATGGTTTTATGGGAGAGGGAAAAAGAACAGCCACTCTTGTATACGACAAACAGTAAATTATAAACAAGAAATTCATTATTATTACCTTCTAACCCAAAATCATCTTATATCCTATACCATGCACGGTCAGAATAATTTTAGGATTATTAGGATCAACTTCGATTTTCTGTCGCAGTTTAAGGATAAAATTATCCACTGTTCGGGTTGAGATATCATATTCAATACCCCATACATCACACATGAGATCATCGCGTTGAATAATTTTACCTGCATTCATAAACAGGTAATGCAATATTTCAAATTCTTTGTATGACATTTTGATTTCATTAGTTCCTTCAAGCGCCAGGTAATTTTTGAAATTAACTTTAATATTACCTATACTTATAAATTCTGGTTCAACAGTTCCTTCTTTTCCAATTGGAGCACGCCGTAAAATTGCCTTTATCCTTACAAGTAACTCGCGCAAGCTAAATGGTTTTGTAATGTAATCATCGGCTCCTAGCTCCAGTCCAAGGACCTTGTCAATTTCTTCACCTTTGGCCGTCAACAGTATGATAGGGGTATTTATCCCTTCTTTCCTTGCAGTTTTGCAAATATCAAAACCTGATACTTCGGGCAGCATTACATCCAGCAGGATCAGATCGTACCGGTTTTGCAGAGTTTTTTGAAGACCCGAACTCCCTTCCATTGCCGTATCTACCTCATATCCTTCGAATTCAAGGTTGTCTTTCAACCCTCTTACCATATTTAATTCATCTTCAACAATTAATATTTTTTTCATAGCTGCTTAAGTAACTTAACCGGAAATGAAAGCCGAAACGTAGAACCGGATCCCGGGGAGCTTCTGACAGAGATCTTACCTTCATGAGCATCCATAATGTGCTTTACAATAGCCAGACCCAGGCCTGATCCTTTTACCCTGTTAGCCAGGTTCATTTCGGTGACCCTGTAGAATTTATCAAAAATATATTTCTGATTTTTTTCTGATATGCCTATACCATGATCTTCAACTTCAACATAAACATATTTATCAGATATCCCGGTTCTGACTTCAATGTCTTTGATCTCGGTACTATATTTCATGGCATTGTCAATAAGATTCACGAATGCATCTGCAATAGCTTCCCTGTCAACTGGAATTAATGGTATATTTTTGTCTGGTTTGAAAGAATAGATGAATCCTTTAGTCTCCATCGAGTAACGGAAAGTGATAGCCGCATTTTCCACGATTTCATTAATATCGGTCTCACTAAAGCAATATTTTCGTTTGTTGCTTTCTATCTGTGAAAAGCTAAGAATTCTGTTCACAATACCTGACAAACGGGTAGTTTCATTCAAAATTACGGAATAGTATTCTTTGACCTTATTATTATCTTTCACTCTACCCATTTCAAGCGTCTCAATATACATAGTTATCAGGGCAAGAGGGGTACGGATTTCGTGCGAAACACTCGATACAAAGTCACTCTTTAACTGGGAGAGCTCGATCTGTTTTGTGACATTTCTGAATATCAGCCATGCCCCTAAAAGCAAAATGACATCCATCAACCCGACTAATATGAGGTTTCTCTTAATCCTGTCCTTTGCAAGATCAGCAATTGTAAGGTCTTTCAGCTCTATACCCATCTGATAGTTTTTCAGCAGCCAGAAAGGCTCTTTATTGTCAATTTTACCCGGATTGAATTGTTTATTAGAGGTATAAAAGGGCAAATCTTCTCCGGTACGAAAAGCAGCGATATTAAATTTCCCTTTTGCGATCTCCTGTATCTTTGGATCGAGAACCTGGCTGATAAATTTCTGGGGATCAATGACCAGAACATTTATTATCTCCTGATCGTCGGCACGTGTTATAAAAACTATCCATTGCGTATCACTGCTATTATTACTGATCTTCTCAATTTTCCGGTAACCTTCTTTCATAAATTTTTGAAGTTGAAGAAGAGTTTTATTGTTGCTGTCCAGTATTGTGACCATTTCAGAAAGAAATGTGCTATCGGCGTATGAAGCCGGTACTGATAAACGAAATTGGAGCTTGTTATTGAACTGGATCAGACATTTTGCCGAAAGGTTTTCATTAATTAGCCTGTTCAATTCAGGTACTGTATCAGTTTTGTAATTATTTAAACTGTTTTCAATTCTGCTGGCGAGGTTGCTTACGATGTCGTCGGAGTATTGGTTTATTGAATATAAAATTGCATCAAGCTGATTTTTGTAGATATTCTGAATAACTTTTTCATTCTGACGGAGATTTCCAATCTCGAATACCGAAAAGATAAGCACAGGTAAAACAATGATCCCAATTATCAGTAGCCCTATTTTTCTCAATGAAGAACTCATGCAGGAATAATTTCTTTAAATATAGAACATTTCAGATGAAAAAATTGATAAATTAAAAAAGCCCCCCATCCCCACTTTAGGGGGTAGGGGGCAAACACCTAAAAGAAAATGAAAAATCCCAAACCCTAAACATTAAAACACAACTATACAACCGATCTTAATTTTGATCTCTTTTATTTTTTCTCCAGTATTCGATATATTTGGCTTGAGTGATAATACCTACCGGGCCTTCATAAATCCCTCCTGCACCACCTGTATCCAGGACTCTGACTGCAATTACATTTTTTTGATTCTTTTTCAGCAGACCGTCAGGTATAAAGTACCCTCTGAATGCATTATACTCTTCCCCGGTATTTACTTCTTCACCCCTTTTTTTCGGGAAATTTCCTGTAGATCCTACTAATGTTCCATTGATATACACCTGATCGATGTCATCAATCTTGCCCATCAGAAGGACCATTTTTTCGTTGTCATTATTAATCTGATAGATAAATGATTTTCTGTACCATGCATAACCGTCATAGTCCCTGTAGCCCTGATCCTCCCATTTTGCCGGAACAAAGATTTCACTCCAACCGCTATCGTCAAAATCAGATTCTTTACGTCTGAGATCATCACCGGGTTGAAATTTCCAGGTAGTTTGAAGATTGATGTTGAAATTTACCGAAGCTTTGCCACCATATAATCCTATCTCACCACTGACAATACCGCCTTCCTGTTCAGAATCGTACACTTTAACCGCAATGAGATTTGAACCGTCAAAGTTTATGTCCTGTTCCGGGATATAATAAATACGCTCAGCATTATATGCGGTATTATAATCGGGAGGGAAGCCTCCTGTTGAACCGATCTTATTTCCATTAAAGTATACCTCATCCACATCATCAATATAACCCATATTCAAATAGAGCATTCGACCCTTATAATTTGACGGAATGTTAATCTTCTTCCTGTAAAAAGCATATCCGTTATATCCGTTATATCCCTGATTTTCCCATGGAGAAGGAGCTTTAATGGTTTCCCAGTCGCTGTCATTAAATTTTGGTGAAACCCATTCTTCATTGAGACCTATTGAAAACTTCCAGCTGCCTTTGAGGCTTTGCAGGAGTACCAGATTCTCCTGAGCAACATATGCCTGACCGGTTTGAGAAAACAAACATATTAAAGCAGCTATAAATAGGGTTTTTGTTCTGTTTTCGTTAAATAATGTTATCATGATCTATTCCTCCATATAATTATCGTTCCTAAAAAACTGATTGTACATGTAATCCCAGAAGGAGTTGTACCCGTTATCATTATGATGTTTGTTATTGTATCTTCGACTGTTTTCTGCCGACATGATCCCAATCGGACCTTCATAAATACCTCCCAGTCCACCTCCATCGTACACCCTTACAGCAATAGTGTTTACTCCATTGCGATTAAGCAAACCTTCATGAATTTTATATGTTCTGCGCACATTGTATTCCCATCCCGAGTTCCTGAATCCAAAATTTTTCCTCAGATCATACACATTTCCAATATGTTCACCATTCAGATAAACATCATCAATATCATCAATCTTTCCCAGAGATAGGTATAATTGACCTGTGGTGAAATTTTGAGGCAGAGTGAATTTAAGTCTGTACCAGGCATATCCGTCATAGTCATCATATCCCTGGTTTTCCCACACCGACGGCACATAGATTGTATTCCATTCTTCATCGTTGAATTCAGGAGATTTCCAGGCCTTGTTATCTCCGGTCTGAAATTTCCAGTTGCCGCTTAACTTCAGGTCGAGAAGATCATTATCCTCATCGATATAAATACCTGTAGGGCCCTCAACGATTCCCCCCGCGAGATAGGAATCATATACTTTTACGGAAATTACATTTTCACCATCCTCCTTAAGACAACCTGCGGGAATGATATATTTTCTGATTCTGTTGTAGGCTGTTACGAAGTCCGGTGGGAACTTGCCACTTTTACCTATCTCTTTGCCATTAAGATAAACCTCATCAGCATCGTCAATTCTCCCCATCATTAAATAGAGGGTAGTGTTTGCCGGAATGTCATTTATTTTGAAAGATTTCCGGTACCATGCATATCCGTTATAATCTTTATAACCCTGATTTTCCCATGGTCCAGGTACCCTAATCTGGTCCCATTCAGAATCATCATATTGCGGACTGGCCCATTTACTGTCATCTCCGATCGAAAATTTCCAATTTCCTGAAAGAGATACAATTTTCCGTAAATCTTCAGCATGAGAGGGAATTCCCAGTATCAGAGCCAGCACTATAAAAGCGATACTCTTGTAATGTTTTGTTTTCATAAATATGGTTTTCAATTAGGGTGAATAATGAATTTTTTGTCTGATACATGCAACTCTTTTCAATTTGTTATACAAAAATGCAGTGTATAAGATGAATCGCTGTCACAGCCATGTAAAAAATTGTCATGATTTGTCACACGATTGTAAAATGTTATCTCTGAAAGGTAGAGTTTCCGAATGAAGCTGGGTGTTAGAGATTCCTCGCTGGCGTTTTGAATGACATGATTTGGATTATTGATTATTGGAACAGGAGATTCCTCGTCCGCCAGCCAGCGGACTCGGAATGACATGGTGATTAGATGGTCAGTTGAGGGAAGAAGTGGCGATTCGCAGATGAAATGAAAGCCTCTAAAATGATGACCGGTGTTGCGAATCGCCACTTCTTCCCTATTGCCCTTCACATGTCATGTCATCCCGAGCGCCAGCGAGGGATCTCATTCTTCAAACCAGGTGTTATCAAATACAAATTTTAAAATGTCAATCTACAAGTCTATAATAATCTGTTATTTATAAAGTGTTGTCATAAGTAAATAATACGCCAAAAGGCTAAGGAATGAGGAATCTCATATTGAAGTGACAGGACTGAGAATTAAAAAGCTGGAAAATTTGTTTTATCGAAAACTAAGTTTACTTTTGCAACAGAATGAGATGTTAAAATGAAAGCATTTATTACAAATTGGCGTTGGTGGTTAAGTTTATTTCACTTTTTAATGTGAGACTACCAGCTATTTGTATATAATATTATAAGATATTAATCAGCGGCCTGTCGTACTCACGACAGGCCTTTTTGATTTTATAGAATTTCGAAATTTTTTAAAAATTGCATAATACAGTTATTTAAAACGAATTATATGGCAGAATTTAAAATTAAAACATCATCAAGAAAACTACTTGCCGACATTATTACTCCGGTAAGTATATATCTGAGAATAAGAGACATATATCCAAATTCCTTATTGCTGGAAAGTTCCGACTATCATGGCAATGAAAATAGTTTTTCTTTCATATGTATGAAGCCGTTGGCCGGTTTCGAAGCCGATAAAGGATTTATGACGGAAACTTACCCGGATGGATCAAAGATTGTTACTGAAATAAATGATAAGCAGGCATTTAATACCAGGTTTTCGGCTTTCACCAGCTCCTTTATTCAATCGGAAGTGCCGGGGGATATTCCGGTTAACGGACTTTTCGGTTATTTATCGTATGATGCAGTGGAATATTTTGAGAAAATTGAATTAAAACCCGGGCATGACTATCCTTATAAAATCCCTGAGATCAGGTACCACCTGTATAAATATATTATAGCGATAAACCACTATCAGAACACATTGCAGATAATTGAAAACCAGATAAATGGAGAGCAGGGGGAACTTGACAGGATTGAGTCTTTGCTTAATAGCAGAAATGTGGCATTTTACTCCTTTAAAACTGTTGGTGTGGAAGACCGTAACATTTCTGATGATCAGTACAGGGAAATGGTAAGCAAAGGGAAAGAACATTGTTTCCTGGGGGATGTATTCCAGGTAGTGTTGTCCCGTCAGTTTTCGAGACGGTTCACGGGTGATGAATTCAATGTTTACAGAGCTTTACGCTCCATAAATCCCTCTCCATATTTGTTCTATTTTGATTACGGTAATTATAGGATTTTCGGATCTTCTCCTGAAGCACATCTTAAGATAAATAAAGGTAAGGCGTTCATAAATCCGATTGCAGGAACCTTCAGGCGTACCGGCAATGATGAAAATGACAAGCTTCTGGCACAGCAACTTTCAACCGATCAGAAAGAAAATGCAGAACATGTCATGCTGGTTGATCTGGCTCGTAATGATCTTAGCAGACATGCCAGAAATGTTAAAGTAGAAAGTTTCCGTGAAGTTCAGTTTTATTCACACGTAATTCATCTTGTATCAGCTGTTTCAGGAGATCTTATTAAAGGCACAACTATGGCAGATATGATGTCTGCAACATTCCCGGCCGGAACACTTACCGGAGCGCCTAAGTATATGGCAATGAAGATCATAGATAAATGTGAAAATCAAAGAAGAGGTTACTACGGAGGAGCTATCGGTTTCCTCGACTTAAAAGGGAATTTCAATCATGCCATAATGATAAGGACCTTTCTTAGCAGAGCCAATATACTCTATTATCAGGCAGGAGCAGGTATTGTTGCAGTCTCCGATGAAGAGAAAGAACTGCAGGAAGTGAATAATAAACTGGGCGCACTGAGGAAGGCTATTGAAATGGCAGAAGAGATTAAATAATATTTTATTGCAAGAAAATGAAAAAGATATTAGTTATTGATAATTACGATTCATTCACATATAACCTGGTACATTATATTGCAAAGCTGACAGGTAACAGTCCGTCTGTTTTCCGGAATGATGAAATAACATTGAAAGAAGCAGGTAACTATGATAAAATTCTTCTTTCTCCCGGACCGGGTATTCCTGTAAATGCAGGTATTTGTATAGAACTTCTTAAACAATACTCTTCAACAAAGAGCATTCTTGGAATTTGTCTTGGGCATCAGGCAATTGGTGAAGCTTTCGGAGCCAAAATCGTCAACCTTAGTCATGTCTACCACGGTATTGCTACCCCGGTTACAATTAATGAATTAACCGATCCGCTATTCAGAAACATACCGGCATCAATTATTGCCGGAAGGTATCACTCCTGGGCTGTATCAGGAGATGACCTTCCTGAATGTTTAAAGATCACCTGTACCGATGAAACAGGAATGATAATGGGAATAAGGCATAATGTATATGATGTTCACGGACTGCAGTTTCACCCGGAATCGGTTCTGACAGAGCATGGCATTGACATTATAGCCAACTGGATAAATAATTAAATATATTTTTATAATTGTTAGTCAAATACATCTAACTATGCGTGAAATACTTAATCATTTGTTTGATCACAAAACCCTCAACCGGCAGGAAGCTGAAAGAGTGCTTACCAATATTGCGAAAGGTATTTACTCAGAGTCAGAAATTGCAGCTTTTCTTACCGTATACCTTATGAGGAGCATAACAGTTGATGAGCTCACCGGATTCAGGGATGCCATGTTGAACCTATGCATCAGGATTGATCTTTCAGAATACGAGCCTATGGATGTCTGTGGTACCGGTGGCGACGGGAAAGACACTTTCAACATCTCAACACTCACCACATTTGTTCTGGCCGGAGCCGGCATTAAAATAGCCAAACATGGTAATTACGGTGTAAGTTCCTCATGTGGATCCTCTAATATAATGGAGTATTTCGGGTACAAATTTTCAACCGACAATGATAAATTGAAAAAGGAAATCGACAAATCAGGTGTCTGTTTTTTACATGCGCCGCTTTTCAATCCGGCAATGAAAAATGTAGTGCCGGTTAGAAGAGCACTTAAAATTAAAACCTTTTTTAACATGCTGGGACCAATGGTAAATCCTTCTTTTCCCTCAAAACAACTTATTGGTGTCTATAGTCTCGAGCTAGCACGATTATACAATTACCTCTATCAGCAGTCTTCAATGAAATATATAATTATCCACAGTCTCGACGGATATGATGAGGTTTCACTTACATCAGAATTTAAATATATATTGAACGGTGCCGAAAATATAATTTCGCCCGAGGAGCTGAATTATAAGAAAGCCCTTCAATCCGAACTGAATGGAGGAAAGACAGTACATGAGGCAGCCGGACTTTTTAGCAAAATCCTGAACGGGGAAGGTACAGCAACACAGAATAATGTTGTTACTGTTAATGCACAGATGGCGCTTAAATGTTATTACCCGGCAAAATCATTTGAAGAGTGCCGCGAGATTGCGACAGACTCTCTTTTAAGCAGAAAAGCTTTTAATTCATTTACAAAACTTATTGAATTACAGGCATGACAATTCTTGATAAAATAATAGAAAACAAAAAGAAGGAACTGGAAGTTCTTACTGTAGTCAGTTCTATTAGAGATATGGAAAAAGGCAGGCTGTTTAAACGGGAGACCGTTTCTCTTTCAGAATTTCTGCTTGACAGGAACAGAACGGGGATTATTGCTGAATTTAAAAGGAAATCCCCTTCAAAGGGTGTTATAAACTCATCATCATCAGTTGTGGAAGTGGCCTTCGGATATTTCAAAGAAGGTGCCTGTGGTGTTTCAGTTCTTACGGACCATAAATTTTTCGGAGGTTCACCTTTCGATCTGATGAATGCCCGGGAGAAAAGCAGTTTTCCCATTTTAAGGAAAGATTTTATTCTTGATGAATACCAGGTAATTGAATCAAAAGCCATTGGCGCTGATGCAATTCTTCTTATTGCTGCAGTACTTGAGAAACAAGAAGTTCTGAACCTTTCACGATTAGCACACTCTCTTGGTCTGGAGATTTTACTCGAAGTACATGAGCAGAACGAACTTGATAAGGTCAATCAGTACACAAATATTATCGGCATTAATAACCGGAATTTAAGAACATTTGAAGTAAATACAGATATTTCGGAAAAGATTGCACATAGAATTCCTCCCGGGTTTTTAAGGATTTCTGAAAGCGGAATATCTTCTCCTCAGACAATAAAAAAGCTGAAAACTGCTGGATATCATGGTTTCCTCATCGGAGAGAAGTTTATGAGTACATCCGACCCGGTTCAGGCTTTTGCTGAATTTGTGAAGGAATTAAAATAAAGCCATGATCAGAGTAAAAGTATGTGGAATGACCAGTGCTGATAATGTCACGGAGATTGCTGAGGCAAAACCTGACTATTTGGGATTCATATTCTTCCCGGGATCAAAGCGGTATGTCGGGGAAGATCCTGAAAACAGGTTATTTCATAATGTGGCTGCAGGGATAAAAAGAGTTGGCGTTTTTATTAATGAAGATAATCATAAGATACTTAATTGTTCAATCAATAAAAGCCTGGATATGATTCAGCTGCATGGAGTTGAATCACCTTTCTCCTGTCTGCAATTAAAATCATCAGGAATGATTGTAGTTAAGGCATTCAGTATAGGAGAGAAGTTTAATTTTGAAAATCTTTTTAAATATATGCCGGGATGTGACTATTTCTTATTTGATACAAAAAGTGAAACCCCGGGTGGAAGCGGTAAGAAGTTTAACTGGAATATACTTGAAGGATATTCTCTTGACAAACCATTTTTCCTGAGCGGGGGTATCGGTCCTGAAGATGCAGGTTTGATAAAAACATTATCGAACAGGGGATTATTTGCAGTGGATATTAACAGCCGGTTTGAGACTGTACCTGGAATTAAGGATCCTGTTGTGGTGAAAACATTTATAGAAGAAATTAAAAATGACAAGCTATGAATTATAATGTCGATGAACGGGGCTTTTACGGGGAATTCGGAGGAGCTTTTATTCCCGAAATGATGTACCCTAACCTGAAGGAATTAAGTGATAATTATCTCAAGATACTTAACGATAAAAAATTTAAAAACGAATTCGCTTCATTAATGAAGAATTATGTTGGCAGGCCTTCGCCACTCTTTTATGCCTCAAGGCTATCGTCATATCATAATACGAAGATCTTTTTGAAGCGGGAGGACCTGAATCATACTGGCGCTCATAAGATTAACAATACTGTGGGCCAGATACTTATAGCTAAGCGTCTGGGGAAGACGAGGATTATTGCCGAAACGGGAGCCGGCCAGCACGGAGTGGCAACAGCGACCGTATGCGCACTCATGGGCATGAAATGTATTGTTTATATGGGAGAGACCGATATTAACCGGCAGACTCCTAATGTTTTGCGGATGAAAATGCTTGGAGCTGACGTAGTTCCTGTTAAAAGTGGTAATAAGACGCTGAAGGATGCAACAAATGAGGCTATCCGTGATTGGATAGGCAATCCGGTCGACACACATTATATTATTGGCTCGGTAGTCGGACCCCATCCATATCCCGATCTGGTCAGCAGACTTCAGTCAGTGATAAGTGAGGAGATGAAATTCCAGGTTAAAGAGATATCAGGAAAAGAAAATCCCGATTATATCATAGCATGTATTGGCGGCGGGAGTAATGCAATTGGCTCTTTCTATCATTATCTTAACGATGTTCGTGTGAAGTTGATTGCAGTGGAAGCAGGAGGGAAAGGTATAGAAAGCGGTGAAACAGCGGCTACTATGGTTACAGGACGTCCGGGGATAATCCATGGGAGCCTGACAATGCTTATGCAGACTGCCGACGGTCAGATCACCGAACCTTATTCAATATCGGCAGGACTCGACTATCCCGGTATCGGGCCGATCCACTCATATCTTCATAAAATAAAGAGGGTTATTTTCGATAATGTGAATGATGATGAAGCTCTTGAAGCTGCTTTCAGGCTTACCCGTCTTGAGGGAATAGTGCCTGCGCTCGAATCGGCTCATGCACTTGCCTGGTTGAAAAAACATCATTTCCGTAAAAATGACGTTGTTGTTGTAATTATTTCAGGAAGAGGAGATAAAGACATGGATGCCTACATAAAGTACATGGGAAACACAAAGCCCGACCGGCGTCAGCCGGGCGGACGGGTAACACAAAGTGAAAAAGAGACAGTTCTTTAAAGTGTTAAGATTATCAACTTATGTAATAATATAAACTTCTACTTATGAATCGAATTGACAAACTTTTCAAGGATAAAAAGACTAATATACTTTCAATCTATTTTACTGCCGGATACCCGCATTTGGATTCAACAACCAGGATCATCAGGACTCTTGCAGATTCCGATGCGGATATGATTGAGATCGGAATGCCTTTTTCTGATCCAATGGCCGACGGGCCCATTATCCAGCACAGCAATGAGGTGGCCCTTTATAATGGCATGAGTCTTAAACTGCTTTTCAAACAGCTTTCCAAAATACGCGATGAAGTAAAAATCCCGCTTTTGCTTATGGGATATTTAAATCCCGTACTTCAGTTTGGTATTGCGAATTTTTGCAGGTGTTGTAAAGAAACCGGTATAGACGGAGTTATTCTTCCCGACCTGCCGCCGCTTGTTTATAGTGAGCAGTATCTTCCCTTGTTCGAAAAATATGATCTCTGCAACATTCTCCTTATAACACCGCAATCTGGTAATGAGAGGATAAGAACAATTGACAAAATCAGTCGTGGGTTTATCTATATGGTTTCATCTTCATCAGTAACAGGCATTAAAGGAAGTTTTTCAGATGAACAGATATCGTACTTTAAACGTGTAAGTGAAATGGGTCTGAAAAATCAATGCCTTATAGGTTTTGGAATTTCTGATCAGAAGGCCTTTAAAATGGCATGCAAATATGCCGGAGGAGGTATCATTGGGAGTGCCTTTGTGAAAATTCTGGGACAGGATGGGTCTGTTGTTGAGAACATAAGTCAGTTTATAAAAGGAATCAAAAGTTGAAAGTGGAATACTACAACTGGACAAAAAGAACAGATGTCTTAAAAAATTAGGGTAAAACATATAATAATTGCATAATTATTGAAAATCACCCTCAAAATATTGATGAATGTAAGTAAAAAATACATAAATAATTTGATATGCCCCTCAAAATAACATATGTTTGCAGAAATTATGTGGTTTTTATGCATATTACCCAAATTTTGTAACTTATGAAAATTCTTCAAAAAAGATCCCTGTTAATTCTGCTGCTACTGTTTATGGGTAGTACAGGTTTATTTGCTGCTGATAATACCCATATTGATTCGGGAGCGACAGCATGGATGTTAACTTCGACGGCCCTTGTCTTGTTGATGATTCCGGGACTTGCTATGTTTTATGGCGGACTGGTACGTTCAAAAAACGTACTTGGGACCATTATGCATAGTTTTGTGGCCATGGGGATCATAAGCGTATTATGGGTGATTCTGGGTTACAGCATGTGTTTTGGAAAAAACATTCTGGGTGGGTGGTTCGGATGGAACCCCGATTATTTTTTTCTTAAAGGGATCGATACAAATATTTTGGATGCAGGTATTCCTGAATATGTTTTTACAATGTTCCAGGGTAAGTTTGCAATTATTACACCGGCACTCATTGCGGGAGCTTTTGCTGAAAGAGTCAACTTTAAAGCCTATTGCTTTTTTATTGCTATCTGGAGTCTTCTGGTTTATAATCCTATTTGTCATTGGGTTTGGGCCTCCGATGGTTTCCTTTTTCACCTTGGAGCCAAAGGGGCCATAGATTTTGCAGGAGGAACAGTTGTTCATATTTCTGCAGGAGTAAGTGGTCTGGTAGCGGCATTATATCTTGGGTCCCGCCGTGGATATCCTTATCAGGTAATCCGTCCAAACAATATGGTGATAACTATGCTTGGTGCAGGTCTGCTTTGGGTGGGATGGTTTGGTTTTAACGCTGGCAGCAGCGTCTCATCAGGTTTAAGCACTGCGCAGGCTCTCACAGCCACTCAGGTTGCTGCAGCCTCGGGTGCTCTTTCGTGGATACTGATCGAAAGTTTTCACCAGGGTAAAGCTACAGCTCTAGGTTTTGCCTCGGGAATTCTTGCAGGATTAGTTGCTGTTACGCCTGCTGCAGGAGTCGTTCAACCATATGGGGCAATGATCCTTGGCCTTCTGGCTTCACTGATATGCTATATGGGTATCCAGTTGAAAAATAAACTTGGATATGATGACAGTCTAGATGCTTTCGGTATACATGGAATTGGAGGAATTGTAGGTGCACTGCTTCTTACATTCTTTATTCGTCCGTCGTGGATGCGTGATGCAATTAAAATTTCAGGCGGGAACTGGACTATCTGGAACCAGTTTGGAGTGCAGGCATTAGCTGTAACTATCGCAATTGGTTATGCTGCATTAATGACTTTCATAATAATCTTTATCCTGAATAAGTTAATTAAATTTAAATCGACAGAGGATGATGAGATGGCGGGTCTCGACAGGTCTTATCATGGTGAAAGAGGATATGGAATGTTAAATCCAAGTTAATCAGATAATATTGTAAATACTATAAAATGAAACTAATAACAGCAATTATAAGGGAAGTTCAGCTTGATAAAGTACGCGAAGCGCTTATCGAAGCTGATATTAAAAGAATCACTGTAAGCCGTGTTTCAGGTCATGGCCAGCAGAGAATTGAAGAGATGTACAGGGGACAAATCATTATCCCCGATCTGATACCTAAAATCAGAATTGAAATAGGTGTCAACGACGCGTTTGTAGACATAACAGTTAATGCCATACTTAAAGCTGCGCGTACAGATGGAGAAGGAAATGTGGGTGATGGGAAAATATTTATCACACCTCTTGAAGAATGTATAAGAATTCGTACAGGTGAGAGGGGCGGAACAGCAATATAGGTTTTTAGGAGGTGGTTTTGTGTTGCCCGGATTGAATTAATTAATCCGGGTTTCTTTTAATAGATTTTTCCTTGATTTATGCAGATTTATTAATTGCAGTATTATATATATTTTTGATAAAAATTCCCATATTTACCGGACTTTTCAGCGGATTTAATCTTTCATGAGTTTCAATTCCGGAGGAAAAACTATCAATATGCGGATATTGCATCTTATAAAAAATTTTGATTTTGGTGGCGCTGAGAATCATGTCCGCGAGTTGGCAAATCCGCAGGAGGAACTTGGGCATAATGTATTTATTATTGCACGAAAAGGGAGACAGGAATCCTGGGTAAATAAAGGAGTACGTTTTATATCTCTCCCCCTAAAGGACTCTCTGATCCCTGTCCTTATTCCTGTAATCTGTTATTTAGGTTTAAAGAATAGGATACAGGTAATTCATGCTCATCAAAGGCTTCCGATTTTTTTAGCATGCATAATAGGGAAAATTACAGGCGTTCCGGTTGTTGTAACTATACATGGAAGAACCAGATATGATCTTCGATCCAGAATTTCAAGAAAGTACTGTACAAAAATAATTTTTGTCAGCCGGCATGTACTTCAGGTATCAGCAAGATATGAGGAAATAAAACATAAATCCATTATTATTCCAAACTGGGCTGCAATTTCGAATAATCAATCCGATAAGGATCCGTATTCAATAAGTTATATAAGCAGAGTAGATAAGAACCATGCAAATCTTATCCTTCTAATGATTCAGAAAGTTATATTTCCACTTGTTTCGGAATTTCCGGGTATAACTATTAATATAATCGGGGATGGTGGTTTTTTACCTGTGATACGAGAAGAGGCTAAGAGATTAAATACCAGGGTAAAAAGGGAAGCATGTATCGTTTACGCCTTTGCTCCGGATGTAAAAAGGATTATTCACCGGTCAGAATTGATATTAGGAGTTGGACGTGTTGCTCTTGAGGCTTTGGCATGTGGGGTTCCGGTTTTATCAATAAATCAAAACGTATGGGTACAATTATTTCAACGGATAATTATCCGTTTTACAGGGATAATAACTTTGTTGCGGTTGGATACCCTGCACCTGATGAAAATAGTCTGATCAACCAGTTAACCAAATTTTTCACAGATCTGAAATACTGGCAAAAAGAAGCTTCAATTTTGAAAGGATACATCAATGAAGACTTTAATCCGCGTAAAATGTCTGATTCAATAGAGTTACTTTATGATGAAACCATTAAATCCAGAAGAGATATTATGCTGCCAGTGCTTGAATGGATTAAGCTTCCCTGAGCTTTCACCGATAATAAAGTATTCTCGACATTAATTCATTCACACACCAAACTGTAATGCAAAGTACCAGGATATTTAAGCACCTTCATTATTCGTAAAAAAATTGAAATATTCAATTCTATTTGAAAAATTGATTTTTTTTGTACTTTTGTTTCGTGATTAGACGAAATACTAAATGAAATGGAGATAAAGGAAAAGGTTTTCACCGGTAAGCAGGAAAAGATTGCGAGATACTCCAAAGCACTTGGACATCCGGTAAGGGTGTTTATAATGGATTTTCTGGTAAAGAATACAGATAAGTGTTGTTACAGCGGTGATATGGCTGAAGAGCTTCCCATTGCCCGTTCAACACTCTCTCAGCATCTGAAAGAATTAAAAGAAGCTGGATTGATTCAGGGTGAAATAAATCCCCCGTATATTAAATATTGTATAAATAAGACAGGATGGGCTGAAGCTAAAGAGTTACTTGGTACTTTTTTTAATAGAAAATAACGAATTATTGTATGATGGAAATAAAAATTTTAGGTACTGGCTGTTCAAAATGTAAAACTCTTGAGGAGATTACCCGCCGAGTAGTTAAAGAAAACGGTATAGAAGCTAATATCACAAAGGTTGAGGATATTGTTGAAATTATGAAATTCAACATCATGACAACTCCCGCTCTGGTTGTTAATGAAAAAGTTGTTTCGAAAGGACGTATACCATCTGTTGATGAGATAAAACAATTTCTAACCAAATAATATCCAATCCCATGAGAAAATTCTTTTTAATCAGTTTCGTATTAATTACTCTGGTGCGTATTTCATGCAGCGCCCAGACAAACCAAAAACCGGCACCTGTTATTTCAAAGAATGGCGATGTTGAAGTTTATTACTTTCACATGACTGCACGTTGCGTAACCTGCAGAACAGTGGAAGCAGAAGCCAGAAAAAATGTTGAGATGCTTTATGCGGATCAGGTAAAGGCAGGAAAGATAAGTTTTACCGCTTTAAATCTTGAAGAGGCAACTGGTAAATCAATGGGTGAGAAACTGGGTGTAAACAGTCAGACACTCCTGATTGTAAAAGGTGACCAGAAGATCAATATTACAAATGAAGGGTTTCTTTATGCTGTTACCCAACCACAAAAACTCACTGAGGTAATGAAATCAAAGATTGATCCTCTGATTAAATAATATTAAAGAGCTCAGAAAGAATGTCTTTTGAATCAGGTAAATCAATTTTGGTATAATGGAATTTCTTACAAATTTGCTTGATAATAGTTCCATGCCTTGGATTACGGCCTTGTTACTTGGCCTGATGACCGCTATCAGTCCATGTCCTCTGGCAACAAACATTACTGCAATCGGATTTATCAGCAAAGATCTGGAAAACCGCAACACCGTTTTTTTCAACGGATTGTTTTACACTCTTGGACGAGCGATCACTTATACCCTGATTCCATTAATTATATATATCGGTGCGGACCAGTTCAAATTCTCAGGATTTTTCCAGCGGTACGGTGAGAAAATCATCGGACCGTTATTATTGTTGATCGGAATATTTATGCTTGATATCATAAGGATAAATATTCCGGGGTTTGGCAGACTTTCAGAAAAGATGGAAAAGAGAAAGTCGTGGCGGTTTATTGATGCAGTGTTGCTCGGGATAGTTTTTGCTCTTGCGTTCTGTCCATACAGCGGAGTGTTATATTTTGGTATGCTTGTTCCCTTAACCATATCAAGCGCCTCGGGATTATATCTGCCGGTAATATTTGCAATTGCAACAGGGATACCGGTAATCATTTTTGCATGGGTGCTGGCTTATACTGTATCCGGAATAGGAAGTCTTTACAATAAAATAAAATTATTTGAACTCTGGTTCAGAAGAGTTATTGCTGTAGTCTTTATAATTGTTGGACTGTATTACGTTTTCAGGATTTACTTATAAAAAAATTTGCCCATATGTTTCGTAGCATAACGAAATATTTTCTTAATCGATGAAAAACATTAAAAAAAATATCTGGTTGCCTGTCATATTGCTACCTGTTTGGTATATCATATATCATAACCTTCAGCCATTAACAAACTGGTTAATTGATTCGGTTTTCGGAATGACAAAAGGGACACATATCACTGAAGCCCTTCGTTTCTTTGTTTTCGAGTTTCCAAAAGTCATGATGTTGCTTACGCTTATTATTTTCTTTGTAGGTATTATCAGGACATTTTTCACACCTGAACGTACCCGCAAAGCACTTGAAGGAAAAAAAACTTTCACAGGTAATTTAATGGCATCAGCATTAGGCATTGTAACTCCATTTTGTTCATGTTCGGCTATCCCGTTATTTCTGGGTTTTGTGGAATCCGGTGTTCCGCTTGGGGTTACATTTTCTTTTCTTATTTCCTCCCCAATGATTAATGAAGTTGCTGTTGTTCTTTTATATGGAATGTTCGGATGGAAGGTAGCTTTGATATATGTCGGAACCGGTTTGGCTATTGCCATCGCAGCAGGTTGGATAATTGGACTATTGAGGCTGGAAAAATGGGTGGAACCCTGGGTATATGAGACACATCTGGGTAACAATGGTGAGGAAGAGGAAAAAATAACATTCGGTACGCGGATCAGCCTCGGGTATGATGCCATAAGGGATATTGTAGGTAAAGTATGGATCTATGTAGCTTTAGGAATCGCTGTCGGAGCTGGTGCTCATGGCTATGTACCGGAAGATTTTATGGCAGCACTCATGGGCAAATCAGCCTGGTATTCAGTTCCCCTGTCAATTTTAATTGGTATTCCTCTTTATTCCAATGCTGCCGGAATTGTGCCTATTGTATCAGTACTTATTGAAAAAGGTGCGTCACTCGGCACTGCACTGGCGTTTATGATGGCCGTAATTGGTTTATCATTGCCTGAAATGATAATCCTGCGTAAAGTACTTAAGCTCCCACTGATATTTACATTTATTGGAATTGTCGGGGGAGGAATAATGATTGTTGGATATTTATTCAACATAATATTCTGATAAACCCGGATAAGAAACAGTTTATTGAATGATTAATATTTTTAAGAATTATGGAATTTTCAGCAATGGGATATTGAGTTTTTCACCCCGTGAGGCATTTGAATTGTGCGGCAAAGGAGCCGTAATTGTCGATGTAAGAGAAGAATAATTAAATAATTTTAAAAATTTTGATGTACCGGAAATCTTGTTTTTCCCAATAAGCAAACTGGCACAGAAATTATCTGAATTGCCACAGGATAAATATCTCATATTTGCTGATACTGTCGGATTAAGGAGTAAAGAAGCAGTTATTCTTCTTAATGATAAAAGATTTACTAAAATTGCTAATCTGGCAGGTGGAATTATTGATTGGGAGAGAGATGGCTTGCCGCTTAAAACAAATCTCGAAGAAAGGTTATCAGGTTCCTGTATGTGTCAGTTGAAGCCGAGGGAAGGAGGGAAAGATAAAAGATAAAAGTAGGGTCATTGCATGCAATGACCTGCAATAAAGTATATTTTAATACACCAATTTATATCATTATGAAACAGTCAGTAGGTTTTATCGGTGGTGGAAGAGTGACCAGAATACTTCTGCAGGCATTTAAAAATAAAAATCCACAATTCAGTAATATTGTTGTTACTGACCCTAACCCGGATGTCTCAGGTAATCTGAAAAAATCATTTCCTGATATTCAGGTTGATAATGCATCCGTAGCAGCTTCGCAGGATATAGTTTTTATTTCTCTGCATCCTCCAGTGGTTATGGATACCCTTGAACTTATAAAGGGTAGTATTAATAGTAAAACCATCGTGATATCTCTTGCCCCCAAAATCACTATAGCGAAAATATCATCAAAATTGAACCAGACTAAAAACATTGCCAGGTTGATTCCAAACGCTACATCATATATTAATGAAGGTTATAATCCGGTATGCTTCTCATCTGAATTTAGCAGGAATGAAAAGCAATTGGTTCTCGATCTGCTAAGGCTTTTGGGTAATACTTTTGAGGTTCCTGAAGAAAAACTTGAAAGCTATGCAATAATGTCAGCAATGTTACCTACTTATTTCTGGTTTCAGTGGAATGAACTTCAGACAATAGGTACTCAAATAGGCTTAAATGAAAAAGAATGTGAGGATTCCATCAGGGAGACTCTTAAAGCCTCATTAAATTTAATGTACCAGTCAGGATTAACAGCAGCTGAGGTTATGGATCTGATCCCGGTAAAACCTTTGGCAGAACATGAGGCCATGATTAAGGATTGTTACAAAAACAAATTATTACCGTTGTATGAAAAGATAAAACCATCATGATAAGTCCATTCTACTTAAACTACTCTAATTCTTCGTTAACCTTGTTTATCTTGCCATGAGTACAGCATCGTAAGCATCAAGCAAGCCAGGATTCCACTTAAATACCTATGCTGAAATTATAAGATAAGTTTTATGGTATCAGAGTCTTAAGGAATGATTTTACATCTGGGTAGTTTTCGACAATACGATAAACTTCACATTCCCGGCAGTTTGTATTTTTACAGAGAGTCCCCTTTTCAGATGCTACCCAACAGGGATTAACATCACTCTGATAAGCCTGGCATGTTTCACGCTCCTTTGCAGAGCATTCCCTGATTGCCCAGCAAGGAATCAGAGCTAGTAAAGTACTTATTCCTGCAATATTTAATCCGTATTCATTCAGTAACTTAAGAATGTATTTTAACCTTAGAATATCTACCTGGGAAAATAAATTCCTGTTTGATTCCTTCTTGAATGGAATAATCAGTCCCTTATCTATGTATTGCCTGATTGAATGTACAGGAATACCTGAAAGAGTGGAAGTTGTACTCAGGGTATAGACCGGGGTGGTACTCTCAACTGAACTATTCTCCATAATTTTTAAAAATTATCAAATTTATTCATTCATAAAATTGTATATCAAGTCACCCTGTGACAACCAAAATTTAAAACCAGGCACTATCTGCCAGTTTAAAGTATTCGTCTATAGTAAATTAAACAACTTCTTCAAACAAAAAATCAGTAATGACTACCAATGCGACTTTATTGTTAATTTATTAACAGAGTGATTCTCAGAAATTTATATCATTAAATGTATTGTTGTATAGAAAATAATTGCATAAATTTACAAAATATATGAATTAGTCAGTACATATATCATGTGTTTGACAACTCGTTTTATATATTTCAATATTTTCCTGAACAATATTTCTCTAATAAGAATTGCTTTATGGAGGAATCCGAAAATCCTTTAATAGAGTAGGAAAATCAAAAGCTTCACGACTTTGTATCATGAAAACAACAATTTCTTTTGTTCTGGTTGCATTCCTTATATTATTGGGAAGTTCAAAAACTGATAATGTTCTGATCATTACTACGCAACCCCTTTTCAGGAACGACTCAAATTCTGGACATGATAAGTTGGCCAGGGATATATTTAAAGAACTGATTGAAATCAATACAACATCGCGATACGGTAGCACAAAAGCTGCTGAGGCCATGGCTGCCAGACTTAAATTTGCTGGATTTCCGGTTAGTGATATTCACGTTATAGGACCTGACCCTCAGCATAATAACCTTATAATCCGATACAGGGGGAACGGGAAATTAAAGCCTGTTTTATTCATCAGTCATTTAGATGTAGTTGAAGCGCTTCAGGAGGATTGGTCTGTTAATCCCTTTACATTTCTAGAAAAGGATGGTTACTTTTACGGACGTGGCACAACTGATGATAAGTGCGATGGTGTCTCCTTTGTTGTGAGTCTCATCCGTCTCAAAAAAGAAGGATTTATACCAAACCGTGATATTATTGTGGCTCTTACTGCTGATGAAGAAGCTGGTAAAGCTAACGGGGTTAACTGGCTTATTACGAATCACCGCGATTTGATAGATGCAGATTTCTGTATTAATCCCGATGGTGGCGAAGCAGAGTTGAAACATGGGACGCCCACAATGATGACAATTCAGACCAGTGAAAAGTTATATTTTTCATACAGGCTGGAAGTAAAAAACAAAGGAGGCCATAGTTCTCTGCCTGTGAAGGACAATGCTATTTACGCAATTGCATCAGCTCTTGCCCGTCTGGCAAACTATGATTTCCCCGTCAGGCTCAACGAGACTACACGCAAATACTTTGAAAATATTGCTGTCGGAGAATCTGATCAGGTTAAAACAGATATTCTCGCTATTCTCAGGACTCCTGTTGACACAGCAGCAGTAAGACGGTTGGCTGCTTTATCGGCTTACTATAATGCAATGATGCGTACAACATGGGTCGCAACAATGATGAGTGCAGGGCATGCAGAAAATGCTCTGCCTCAATCTGCTTCTGCGATCATTAATTGCCGGATGCTTCCGGATGAAAGCCCGGAAAATGTTATGTCTGTTATGAAAACTCTTATTGCTGATAGTAAAATATCTGTCACCTGTATTGATTCATCTTTAGTTGCCCCCTTATCACCGTTGATAGAAAATGTTACAGGACCAGTTAATCAAATAGCCTCCGCTAAGTGGCTGAATGTAAATGTAACTCCGTTTATGTCTACTGGTGCTACCGATGGCTTATTTCTGCGCCTCAAGGGAATACGGGTTTATGGTGTTTCCGGTATGTTTCATGATATGGACGATGTTCGTGCACATGGAAAAGATGAAAGGATAGGTGTAAAAGAATTCTACGATGGTGTAGATTTCATGTACCGGTTTATAAAGGCCTTGTCTTCAGAAACAAATTCCTGAAACCTTTCCGCAGAGCCAGACATGTGGTGACCTGAATCATTTTCTATGGGGATGAACAATATTAAATTGATAAATAGACCTTTCATTAATTTTAAAACTCAATATGCAATGAAGAAAAAAGCAATTATTCTCCTTTTGTCGGTTTTCATCTGTTCCACGTTGGCCCATAGTCAAACAAATAATCAGCTTACAAATGAGCAGAAAACATGGCTCTCAAAAGCAAACCGTCATGAAAAAAACGGATGGATTTACCTTCATATTGAAGGAAATCCGGAAGAAAGGGGATTTCAGCATGGTTATTATCTTTCCAAAGAAATCAAAGAATCTATCCGTATCCTTTCTGAAGTTTGGAAATACCAGACAGCAATGAAGTGGAGCTGGTATGTCGACCGGGCTCATGATATACTGACCCCAAAAACAGATCCTGAAAATCTTGCAGAAATTGATGGCATAGTTGAAGGGATGAAGGCGGCCGGAGTCTCGACTACCCGTGATGAAATGGTTTCTTATAACGGATATATGGACCTTTACTGGTATTGGTGGCCCCTTGTTAAGGATTCGATTGGAGTTAATGCTCCGAATCCTGTTAAACAGTCATGCAGTTCTTTTATTGCAACAGGGAAAATGACCAGAGACGGAGAAATAGTACTCGGACATAATAATCATACTGATTATTATTACCCTTTAACAAGTGTAATAATAGATATTCTTCCTGAAAAAGGCCATAGGATTATGATGCAAACCGGGCCCGGCTTTATCCATAGCGGAACTGACTTTTTTATTACCGATGCTGGCATAATTAGTTCAGAAACAACAATCGAAGGATTTTTTCCCTTTGATACAAAAGGGATACCTGAATTTTCACGGATGAGATCAGCAACCCAATATGCTTCTTCCATAGATGAGTGGTGTGAAATTATGAAAAAAGGTAATAATGGTGGTTATGCGAATGCATGGTTGATTGGTGATGTGAACACGAATGAAATTGCCAGGCTGGAGTTGGGTTTGAAATACATAAGTTTTGAGAAGAAAAAGGATGGGTATTTCACTGGTTTCAATGTGGCTCAGGACCTTAGAATACTTCGATTTGAGACAAAGATGAATGATAATACAAACATTAAACGTAGTAATGTTGCCCGGGGGGTTAGATGGAAGCAACTAATGAATGAAAATGTCGGGAAAGTTGATATAAACACTGCCGAGTTATTCGAAGCTGATCATCTTGACACATATTTGAAACAGACCAAACCAGGAAGTCGTACTTTATGTGCTCATTATGAATTAGACACTCTTCTGGAAGGATCAATTTTATATGAACCATTTATGCCACATGGGGTTTTGGATGGGAAGGTAGTCGATTCTAAAATGGCAAAACAAATGTCTTTCGTAGCGCGTTGGGGTGCTGCCTGCGGAACGCCATTCGATGCCAAAAAATTTCTTGAACAGCATCCTCAATATGACTGGATGAATGGCTTGCTCAAAGATCGTCCATCTCAACCCTGGACCGTTTTTAAAGCAGGTGAGAATGAGTGAGAATGAGTAATTATTTATTAATCCCCCCCAAAATAATGAATTATGAAAAGGAAAAAGATTTTGAAAATTATAATTGATTTCTTTGCCGTTTTAGTAATTCTAGTTATTTGTGGCGTAATATTCCTGAAATATTTTCTGCCGAACATCAAAGTAAAAGATTTGAAAGTGGAAGTTACAAAAGAGAGGATTGAAAGAGGAAAATATCTTGCCAATCATGTAATGGTTTGCGTTGATTGTCATTCTAAACGAGATTGGTCAAAATACTCCGGACCGATTGTCCCCGGCACTGAAGGGATGGGAGGTGAGATCTTTGATCAAAAAATGGGTTTACCAGGCAAGTATATATCATCAAATATAACTCCGTATTTTTTAGCAAGCTGGAGTGACGGGGAAATCTATCGTGCCATTACTTCCGGGGTCGGGAAAAGAAATAATACTATATTCCCCATTATGCCTGTTGAATCATATGGAACGCTTGATGACGAAGATATTTACTGTGTAATTGCGTATTTGCGAACAATTCCTCCAATAAAAAATGACGTTCCTGCCTCAAAATCAGATTTTCCAGTAAGCTTTTTAATTAATACAATGGCGAAAGAGGGACATCCTTCTAAAAGGCCTTCGCAGCAGGATTCTTTAAAATATGGTAAGTATATCACAACAGCTGCCGCTTGTTTGGATTGTCATACTCCGGTCGATAATAAAGGAAATCTAATAATGGTAAAAGGGTATTCAGGAGGAAGAGAATTTCCAATGGAAGGAGGTGGAACCATAGTTTCAACTAATATCACATTCGACAAAAAGACAGGAATTGGAGAATGGGATAAAGATAAGTTTATTCATGTATTTAAAAGTTATGATATAATAACATATGTGCCGGCAAATGTTGAAAAAGGAGACATTAACACATTGATGCCATGGACAATGTATGCGAAAATGGATACTGCAGATTTAGCTTCAATTTATAATTATTTGAAATCTTTGCCTCCAATCGGGAATAATGTCGTAAAATCAAAATCTTCATCAGATAAGCGTGCAGCTAACAGACTTGAAATTTTAAATTGAGTTTTTTATCCAGGACCGTAAAATTCGATCAGTATTGAAATAATTTATATATCATCAACATATGGGTTCCATTATACTTTTAAAATTAAAATTATATTTTTATGAAGCATTTAGTATTCAATAAAACCAAACTGCTGTTAAACTGCCTGTTGTTTTTTAGTGCAGTATTGTTATCAGCTTGCAATCAAACCAGTAAACAGGTTGAGGTTAAAGACGGACTCTCATCTCTAAACCTTGATAGTCTTACCCGGCATATTATTGTGCTTTCGTCTGATTCGTTTCAGGGACGGCGGCCATTTACCGAAGGTGAAATAAGAACAGTGAATTATCTTAGGCAATCCTTTGCCGGCATGGGAATAGAACCCGGAAATGATAACAGCTATTTTCAGGATGTACCTATGGTTGAAATTACTTCCGATTGCGATCCAACTATGGAAGTTCAATCACCCCGGGGAAAATTTCTTTTGAAAAAAATGGATAATTACGTGATCCGGACTGAAAACACTGATCCGTTAATTTCTCTTTCAAGTGATGAAGTTGTATTTGCGGGTTTCGGCATTGTTGCACCTGAGTATAATTGGAACGATTATGCCGGATGTGATGTCAAAGGCAAAGTCGTTTTAGTGATGGTCAATGACCCGGGTTATGGCTCAGGGGACTCCACATTATTTAAAGGCAATACCATGACCTATTATGGCCGATGGACCTATAAGTTTGAAGAAGCCGCAAGGCAGGGTGCAAAAGCATGTTTGGTTATTCACAATACAAAAGCGGCTTCATACCCATTTAGTGTTGTTCAAAACGGCTTTGGAGGAGTTCATCTTATCCTTGATACAAGGAACGATAAAAGTGAATATCGCTGTCCGATTGAAGGATGGATAACAGAAGATGCGGCCAAAAAACTCTTTATGGCCTCCTCCTCGGATACCAGTCTTTTGTTAACTGCCCATCACAAAGGTTTTCGGGCAATCCCTCTAAACCTGAAAGTTAAAACTTCAATGAGAGTAACATCAGTGTATAATAAATCCAAAAACGTGATTGCTAAAATCACAGGAAATAGAAGACCGGATGAATATATTATATACACAGCCCATTGGGATCATTTTGGTATTGGGAAACCCGATGAAACAGGAGATTCAATTTATAACGGTGCAGTAGACAATGCCAGCGGAACAGCTGCTATGCTTGAAATTGCCCGTGCTTTTAAAAGCCTTAAAAATAAACCTGAACGAACCATTATTTTTCTTTCTGTGACAGGTGAAGAACAGGGATTATTGGGTTCAGACTATTATGTACATCACCCGATATATCCAGTCAGGAATACTGTAGCCAATATAAACATGGACGGTTTTAAAGTCAATGGTAAAACAAAAGATGTTGTAATCGATGGCGCAGGACAATCGGATCTGGAAGATTATCTTAAAAAGGAAGCAGAGGGTCAGGGCAGGTATATTGCCCCTGAAACACACCCGGAAGCAGGTTATTATTTCCGCTCAGATCACTTCAATTTTGCAAAGGTCGGCATTCCTGCTTTAAATGTCGGGGGTGGCATTGACCTGGTTGAAGGTGGAAAAGAAACCGGTTTAAAGCTGGCTGATGAATACAACGAGAAATATTATCACCATCCGTCTGATGAATTTGATCCTGTACGCTGGAAACTTGATGGTACAATGGAAGATATTCAACTTTTCTTCCTCCTGGGTAAAAGGCTCGCATTTGAAACCACATGGCCAAAATGGAAACAGGGTTCGGAATTCAAGGCTATCCGGGAAAATACTTCAAACAAATAAATACTGTTTCTCAAATTTTTGATGTTGCTGGATGTGATACACTTTCAAAGGGCAATTATTAATGAACCATAATTCAATATGAAAAAAATTTATTACTTCCTGTTTATTGCGGTAGTGATCATTACTGCCTTTAAGACTAAAAACCAGAATGCTGGCGAAGATGCAAAATCTTCAAAGAAAGCAGACGTATCGGTTCCATACAAGCTTCCTGAACCTGTTATTCCCTTAAGTCAGGATCAACAAAAATGGCTCATCAAAGCCAACCGCCATGAAAAAAACGGCTGGATCTACCTTCATATTGAAGGGAGTGCGAAGGAACGTGGATTTCAACATGGTTATTTGCTTTCCAAAGAAATCAAAGAATCTATCCATATCTTCTCTGAAATATGGAAATACCAGACAGCGATGAAGTGGAGCTGGTATGTTGACAGGGGACATGATATTCTGGCACCAAAAACCGATCCTGAAAATCTTGCAGAAATTGATGGCATGGTTGAAGGGATGAAGGCGGCCGGAGTCTCGACTACCCTGGATGAAATGGTTTCTCTTATTGGCTTTTCAGAACTATTTGAGTATTTGTTGCCCCTGTTAAAGGATTCCATTGGGGTAAATACTCCGGATCCTGTGAAAGAGTCTTGCAGTTCCTTTATTGCAACAGGCACAATGACCAAAGACGGGCAATTATATATAACTTTACACCAAATAAATTTGTTTTTGTGTAATTAACTTCTTATCTTTACAGAAGAAAATTACACAACCATGATTAACAACCACTTCAAATCAGTCATTGAACTTCTGGCAGCCTTCCCAGATGAACAAACCTGCATTAACCATTTAACTGAATTAAGATGGAACGGGAATATTATTTCTCCTTTCGATTCTAATTCTAAGGTTTATGTGTGTAAAGATAATAAATACAGGTGCAAAAATACCGGCAAATATTTTAATGTAAGAACCGCTACATTATTCGATAACACGAAAGTCGAATTAAGGAAGTGGTTTTTAGCTATATATATTGTAACTTCCCATAAAAAAGGAATTAGTTCTTTACAATTATCGAAAGATATTGATGTAACTCAGAAGACAGCGTGGTTTATGTTACAGAGAATTAGAAACTGTTTTGGATTTGACGAATCTATTAAATCAGAGAATGAAGTTGAGATAGATGAAACTTATGTAGGAGGTGAAGTTAAAAATAGAAGCACTGAGAAAAGAGCCGAATTTCATAGCAGGGGGAGACAAACTGGAATGAATGACAAAACTCCTGTATTGGGCATATTAGAGAGAAATGGCAATGTCAAGGGTTTTGTACTTAATAAGGCTTATGGAGAAACCATTAAACCGATCTTAAAACAAAATATAAACAAATCGGCTGTTGTAGTTACTGATGGTTTTGGGGCATATAATGGGATTGACAATCATTTTAAGAAACACATTGTAGTTAATCATCAAAACAATGAATATACCAATGGAGCATTTAGTACTAATCATATCGAAAACTTTTGGAGTTTATTAAAAAGAGGGATATTTGGAATTTACCATTTTACTAGCCAGAAACACTTACAAAAGTATGTTAATGAATTTGCATTCAGATATAATACTAGAGACTCAGGGACATCAAATAGATTTAATGCAATGTTAAGTAATACTGAATTTCGTTTAACTTATAAAGAATTAATAAATGGATAAAATTAAATTACTAAAAGCAACCCATGAAGGTAAACTAAAAATAGGCGAACTTGAATTGAGTTGCGCTGTCTTAGAGGATGGAACAAGAATAATCTCACGTAATGCAATTTTTAAAGCATTCGGCAGAACAAAAAGAGGTCGAGGAAAGGAAGAAGTCCGGGTGCCCAATATGCCCTCTTTTATAGATGCAAATAACCTACAACCTTTTATAGATGGGGACTTGCTTGGTGTGCTCAATCAAATAGATTATATTGATAAAAATGGAAAATCAGAATCGAGTGGCTATAATGCTTTAATATTACCAAAACTCTGTAAAGTTTATCTAGATGCTCGACAAGACAAGGTTCTTAAAACACAACAATTACCATTAGCTAGAGCAAGTGAAATACTGTTATTGGGATTATCAAAAATTGGTATAATCGCTCTTGTTGATGAAGCTACTGGATATCAATATGACCGTGAAAAAGATGAACTTCAAAAAATATTAAAAGCCTATATTGCAGAAGAGCTTTTGCCTTGGCAAAAAAGATTCCCTGATATTTATTATAAAGAACTATTTAGACTAAATGGATGGGATTTCACTGTACATGGTATTAAAAAGAGACCTGGCGTTATTGGCAAGTGGACAAATACTTTAGTTTATGAAAGATTGCCAAAAGGAGTACTAGAAGAATTGAAAATACTAACTCCCAAAAGTGAGTCTGGTAATTATTTAGCAAAATTCCATCAACATCTTACACTTGACATCGGAGAACCTAATCTATCTGCCCAGTTAAATAAAGTAATCACAATATTTCAACTTTCAGACAATATGGAACAAATGTGGAGCAATTTTAAAAAGGTAAAAGATAGAGAGGCTGGACAATTACAATTACCATTTAATTTTGATGAAAAGGGGCATACTAAAGAACCATTATATGAGAAAACCGAATTGTCTGATTTTAATAAGAAACTTAAAAAAGCAATAGATTTTAGGCCAAGAGAAATATAATAATCATGTAATAATCAAGTTGTTTGTGTTTTGTGGGGATCAAATTTATCAATATCCTCAACATTCATATTAAGGTCTCCAATAATCTTATTTCTAATATTAACAGCACCCACTAATAATACAGTATCTACATCTACTCCAGCAGTAAATGCAGCATTCTCAAGTTTATTTTTGCATGCATCATCATTCTTGAAACTCCTAACAATATCAATCAATGCTTCTTGAGCTTGGTATGCATTCAATAAATTTTCCCCCTTTACTCGATTAAGTATTTCATTATAATATTCAGTAGTAAAATTTTCAATCTTAGAATCCAAAAGAATTTTCTTTCCTGCCTCTGTTAAAACCATTGGTGATCCCGGTTGTGTATATCTTGAAGCCCATAAAACATCAACTCTTTCTTTAATTAAGGGAATCATTTTTACATCTGGTTTCAAATCATCTATTTCATTTTTGATGTTGCCTATTCTTTCAAATAACCTACCCCCCGCAAATATAATAGCAAAGACAGTAAGAACTAAACCCGCAAAAGTTAGCCAGTTTTGGGTTGTCATTACTGCAAGTATTAATTGACTAATAATTATATTTGAAAACATTAAATACATTATTTTTTATAATATATCTTTCAAGTATAAATTTCGAAAAAACTACAAAAATAATATTCTTTTTATTACAAAACAAGATATACAGTCATTTGTTTTTCAGGCAAGAGTAAAGTTAAGAAATTTATATTACATACTATAGTCAAAATTATTTTAAAAATTTATTGCGTAAATAATATTTTTTATACATAAGACTGGTTTGATTAATAAAAAGCTGCATTATAAATGTTAAAATATTGTTAAATTAAATA